>Ga0187843_10000802_pt1 | contig 20853 bp, 9 predicted proteins | sample SpaLakP09_SKY_43_FD_134516 | JGI IMG/M metagenome (GOLD analysis project Ga0187843, IMG submission 134516) | Oligotrophic lake water microbial communities from Sparkling Lake, Wisconsin, USA - SP09_SKY_43 | ecosystem: Environmental > Aquatic > Freshwater > Lake | place: USA: Sparkling Lake...
ACCCGCAGCGCCGCCAGTGCCATTTTTCTACATGGGTAAATTAGAGCAGGCGCCGCAAGCTACCCAAGTGTTTTTAACGGCGAATAACAAAGTGATCTCAGTCACTGTAGGTAAAAACGTGGATACCCTTTGGCGCCTAGATAAAGAAGATGCCAATACACTGACCTTCACTTACTTACCTTTAGGGTTGACCAAGGTATTGTCAAAAGCCATGCGAGTACCCGGTTAATGTTGAGTGATAGATGAAGGGTTGAATGTTTTATCTAAGTCAATCTAGTAACAGTTAATAATTTATGTAGTAAAAGTGCAACCACACAAGGAAATTTGCATGATGTTCAGTTTTCAATGTAATTCATTATTTCAGCGCTTAGTATCGCTATGCTTAATCACATCGCTATTAAGTAGCTGCGCGTTTGCCCCATGGGAAAAATCAGCCGTCAAAGGTAAGACTCCAGAAGAGCGAACTAGCAGCGCGCGAAAACAAGCCAGTGAAAAACCTGAAGCGGCCATCCCGCGTAAAGATGTATTAGTCACGCAAGATCAAGCGATTAATGAGCTACTTACCGAAGCTGAAAAAGCTCGAAACAATAGCCAGCTTGCTGAAGCTAATGCTTTATATGAGCGTGTCATGTCATTAGCCCCCAATAATGTGCGAGCCATTTCAGGCAGAGCCAGTATAGAGCGTGAGCGAAAGCAGCAATTGCGGATTGAAGAAGCACGTAAGCTTAACATAGCTAAAAATAGCGATGCTGCACTAGCGATTTTGCGCGGGGTAATGATGGAAACCCCTGAAAATACTAAAGCACTTATACTGCAAAAAGAAATTCTTAGCCAAAAGCCATTGCCACGCTTAGAACCACCCAAGCTTAAGCCCCCATTCGAAAAGCCAGTGACCTTAGAGTTTAGAGATGTGACCGTGAAGATGATGTTCGAGGCCTTATCACGCGCAACAGGGATTAACTTTATTTTAGATAAAGAGATTAAGAGTGATGATAAAGCCACAGCATTTATTAAAAACGCGCCAATAGAGGAGGCGATTGAAATGGTATTAGCGACTAATGGCTTGCAAAAAAAAGCGCTCACCGAAACCAGTGCCCTGATATTCCCAAATACTGTCCAAAAAAACAGAGATTATAAAGAGCTTATGGTTCGTAGCTTTTATCTCACCAACGCAAATGCTAGATTGGTTTCTGAAACCATCAAAACTGTATTAAAAACAAGAGATGTGGTGGTGGATGATAGGCTGAATATGATTGTTATGCGTGAAACGCCTGAGGTAATCCGGATTGCTGAGAAATTAGTGGCGGCTAATGACCTAGCTGATCCAGAAGTGATGTTGGAAATTGAAGTGCTAGAGGTGAGTCGAAGCAGGTTCCAGGAGTTGGGCATTGCCTATCCCAATCAGATCTCTATTAACAATCTTGTTCAGGTCCCGACTGCAATTTTATCAGGGGCGTCGGCTGCCGTGACAACAACTAATACTTTGACATCCCAACAACTTACAGTTGATAACTTCAATAATTTAACGAATAAATCGCTCAGTGTATCTCCAAACCCTGCGCTTAATTTCAGAAAAACGACAGACGATGTGAATTTAATCTCTAATCCGAGAATTCGCGTGCGAAATAATGAAAAAGCCAAAGTTTTGGTGGGTGATAAAGTGCCAATCATTACCACTACCTCCACAGCCAACGTGGGGATCTCTGAGAGCGTTTCCTATTTAGATGTGGGCATGAAGCTGGATGTTCAGCCTCGCATTACCTTAGATGACTTTGTGAATATCAAAATAGAGCTGGAGGTTAGTTCCCTAGGGGGGGCGACCACTACTAAAAATGGAGCGACTGTCTATACAATAGGAACGCGATCCGCTAGTACTCAACTTCGTTTAAAAGATGGTGAAACGCAAGTCTTAGCTGGCTTGATTTTAGATGACGAACGTAAAAATGCTAGCAAGCTTCCTGGTTTAGGTGATATTCCATTGTTTGGGCGCTTGTTTGGTAATCAAGCAAATAAAAAGTCTAAAACGGAAATAGTGCTTGCTATTACCCCACGCATCCTAGGCAATATAAGTCGCCCTAATGCAGAAATTTCAGAATATTGGTCTGGCACGGACGTGCTGATTAATGATAGACCGCAGATCAGCGTGCCGATGGAAGGAGCTTTTAGGTTAGAGCGTGAATTGCAAACAGCCGTTGAACCTGAGGGGACTGCTGAGCCTGAGCCAGAGCAAATCCCAAAATAAATGAAAAGTACTGGTTTTACATTAATTGAGCTCGTGGTCACTGTGATGATTGTGGCTATTTTGGCGGCGGGCGCAGTGCCAATAGCGCAATTAACGATAAAACGTAATCAAGAGACGGAACTCAAGCAGGCATTGAGGCAAATCAGAGAAGCGATAGATCTTTATAAAAAAGCGGCAGATGAAGGAAAAGTAAAAAAAACGTTAGACCAAACGGGCTACCCGCCAAATTTAGAAGTTTTAGAGCTGGGCGTGATTAATCAAGCTGATGCAAAGGGAAAATTAATTAAGTTTATACGCAAAATTCCTAGAGATCCCATGAACAAAGAGCCTGACTTAACACCAGCAGAAACCTGGGCTAAGCGCAGCTATGCAAGCGATGTGAGTTCCCCAGCGGAGGGTGCTGATGTCTACGATATTTATTCTCGAAGCACTAAAAAAGCCATAGATGGCACTATGTATAAAAGTTGGTGAGCCTATGAAAGAAAATAAAAAATTTCTGACCAAGTGCCAGGCATTAATTAAATCCAAGCTATTGTCTAAGACTTTCAACAAAATTAGCCGTGGATTTACGCTGATTGAGTTGATGGTGGTAATGACTGTCATTGCCTTGCTGATTTCGATTGCGGTGCCGCGCTATTTTAATAGTGTAGAACAGGCGAAAGAAGCAACCTTAAAGCAGTCACTTGGCGTGATGCGGGTTGCGATAGATAAGTTTTATGGGGATAACGAGCGCTACCCAGAATCAATAAACGAGTTAGTTACTAAAAAATATATTCGTGCAGTGCCAGTAGATCCCATTACAGAAAGCGCTGAAACCTGGGTGACACAATCCCCAAGTTTGGACACTACTGGTGCTGTTTTTGACATTAAAAGTGGCGCAACAGGCACAGCAAAAGATGGTACAGCTTATGCTGAATGGTGATGAAAGCGATGCGAGACAAAACAGGACTTAAGTTTACTCACGGTTTTACCTACATCGGCTTGCTCCTATTCATTGCGATTACTGGAATAGGCTTATCAGTTGCTGGCATAAGCTGGCAATACCAAGTGAGGGCTGAAAAAGAAAAACAGTTGCTGTTCGTCGGGACTGAATTTAGGAATGCATTCAATAGCTACTTTGCTAGCACAACAGATGCAGGCAAAGTTTATCCAGCGAGCCTAAATGATTTGCTGGTTGATAAGCGCATGCCCAATATCAAACGGCATTTGCGCAAAATATACCTAGACCCCATGACAGGCAAAGCAGATTGGGGGATTGTTACCCAGCAGGGTCGTATTGTAGGTATTTATAGTCGATCAAGCTTAGTGCCCTATAAGCGGAAAGGATTCAATGCGGCAGATGCTAAACTGGCTGGGGCAAAGAGGTATAAGGATTGGATATTTGGTGAAAATGTAGGTGCTAAATCAGAAGCCATCCAATAGTTGAAAGTCCTTAGTAATAGTTAAAAAATACCTTATAAAACTTGACAGTAAGTTTTATCAACCGGTTCCCTTTTTGATGCATCTAATACCTGAGCTACTTAAAATATAATCATGCTGATCTTTAGTGAAGCTAATGTAACCGTGCTAGTTTTCAGCAAAAAACACAATGCATCTCACTATTCCAAGTTAGAAGTATACTTATAAAAGAACTTTCAGCGATTATCTAATAATTTTGACTGAAAGTAGATGGTTGTGATTAGTCCGAAAGCACTAGATTTTAAAATTATGCTTGTAACAATATTTGCTTAAAATTTACTTGGGTAAAAAAATTTTTAGTTTTGAATTTTATTTTGCTCATATTTTATTAATCAATTTTTATAGTCCGAAAGCACTATTGCCGCATCATAAGAATTTAACAATTAGGTTGTATTCTTTGGGCAGGTTTGAGTGTAGTTAGTAGTTTTAATAACTTTATTTTAAGGATATTTTTTATGAAATTTAAATTTAAAGCTTTAGTAGTTGCTGCGGTTGCAGCTGCATCAATGTCAGGCACCGCAAACGCCTTGACAAATAATGATATGTTCTTGATTGCTTATGACTCTTCAGCACAAAAAACATACGTTCGTGCACTGGGTGATTTCGGATCTGTAACTGGATTCAACGGTTCAGTAACGCAATCATTAAGTTTAGCTGCCGATAGTAATTGGTCATCTTTTTACAGTGCTGGCACAGCAAGTTCAGTTACATGGTCTGTTTTAGGTGTTAGCGTTCCGGATACCGATGGTTATGGTGTTCCACAAACAGGTGATGCACTCGTATTTACACAATCTCCAACAGCACAAGCACCTGGCAGAGTATCTCAAGATCAGATTACTGCCGTTTCTGGGGATTTGGGTTCAGGTATCATGGCAACTCTTTATGGGCTTACTGGTACTGGAAGTTCAAGCACTTTAATAAGTAGTAGCATTGGCAGTGGTGCAGGTACTGATTTTTTTAGTTGGATCTCCACAATTAATACTGCTACTACTTTAGGTTCTGAATCTGGCTTCTATCGCGTTACCCGTTCAAATGATGTTGATAATACTTTTGCTCCAACTAGATTTACTAGTGACACTGGTCTTTTTGCTGATACCGTAAGGCTTACAGCAGCTGGTGATTTCACTTATACCAATGTTGCAGAAGTTCCTGAAGCGGGTACTTCAGCCATGATGTTAGCTGGTATTGGCTTGATGGGATTTATTGCGCGTCGTCGTAAATCAATTTAATTGCTTGAAACTGTTGAATTTAGCATCCTTTTTTTATTTTTTAAGTTCTGGAGAAATATTATGCAAAAGAAAAAAATGTTTTTAGCCTTAGCATTGGTAGGTTTTGCTTTTGATGCAAGCGCAGTTGATCTTATAAATGTTACAGATAACGTAGTCCCAGCCACTAACCAAATTTATGCAACTGGTGCTACAGCACAGACAACTGGAATTGCATCGTCATTGGCAGCAATTTGTGCATCTGCTGATACAGGCGCTGGAGCTAAGCCAGCATTTCATACCTTTACTGATGGCGCAACACCTTCTATTGGAAAAGGATGGAAGTGTGAAGGCTCTGCAACTCAAACTTACACCCTATTACCAGGTGTAACAGGCCCATGGATTTTTCAAAAAAATGAAGGTGGCTCAAGAGATGCTTTAGTCGTTCGTACTAACTCTTTACTTAATCAACTAGATGTGACTAATTGTACAAGAGTACAAACAAGTGCAGATGGTGCAGCGCAAGTTACTTATTCAGGTACATGTTCAGCTTCTTTAATTGGAAAACCTTCTCACTTAGGTTTTACGGATGTTAAATCAACTGTTTTTGCAGCGAAAAGTTTATTAACTGCCTCAACATATACTCCAGTAACTAATACAGCACTTTACGACATTGCAACTGGTGGTGGTCAAGGTTTTGGTGTGGCCGTATCGCCAGCTTTGTTTGCATTGTTACAAGCAGAGCAAGGTCTAACTGGAGATGCAGTTCCTAATATTACTAAATCACAATATGCAACAGTAATGTCTTCAACAACTAAGGCTTGGACAGCTTTATTGCCTAGCGGTAGATCTCATGATGCAACTCCGTTAATTGTGGCACGTCGTAGTACTTCATCTGGTACACAGGCAGCAGCAGAAATTTTCTTTCTAGGCAATCCATGTTCAGCTGGAACTGGTGCAACTGGCGTGGTAGGTTCATTAAATGCTACAGCTGGTAACACTACTGGTACAGGCATTGCAGGGGCATTCGGCTCAGGCCAGAATCAACTTAGAGTTATTCAAAACGGTACTACCGAAGGTGTTACTGGATATCTTTCTTCAGCAACAGATTATGCTATTGGTGTAATTTCATTGGAAAATGCTCAGCCAGCTACTGGTTGGAAGTATTTGAAAATCGATGGTGTACATCCTGGTACTGCAAACTCTCCTGAATACCAAAAGAAAAATATTCTTAACGGTACTTATCCATTTGCGTTTGAAATGTTTATTCAACAGAATCAGAACGCATCATTTGGTAACGCAACCACTGCTGGTACATTGGCTAACAATATCAATGATTTCAAAACTGCTTTAGTGAACTTTTTGAATGCTGGTTCAAATACTGCAACAATGAATGGTATTTACGGTGATCCAACTGCACCTGGTGCTGAAAAAACAGTATCAGCGACAAATACTAGCCGCTATACGCGTACTCAGCGTGATTGTGCTACACCGACATTGAACTGGTAGTCTTTAGTTTTTGAATAGGCTGCAAAAGTAAAGTAATGTGTATAGTTGTATCAGCTAAGCCACCTCTTTTAATTTTGAGAGGTGGCTTTTCTGTTTTAGCCCTAGATTATTTTTTTTAAAATAGTAATCTAGGGCTAAAACAGATAACAATGTGACTACTTAATTTCTGAGTAAATCTCCTTGTTGAGTCTTGTATAGTGGATGTGGAATTATGAAGTTAGGATTTTTTAGTACATTTTTAGACGTGCAACTGCAATCGTGATGAGAATCACAGAGGCCTTGAGCCATAAAGGTGGAAGATAGATGAGTAGTTATACTAAAACAATTATTACATTAGCAGCGGTGGCACAATTGCTCGTTTTAAATAACAACTCATTTGCTGAGCCACTGAGTAATGCCTTACCTGTATTTACACCATCAGAAAGTATTGTTTCGCCTTTACCATCTGACAATTTAGGAACTATCGCAAATGTAATGAGTAACGGAAATGTAATAGGAAACATATCCGTTGCAGGTAGTGCGATGACAGTGACTCAATCAGTCAATAAAATGATTGTTGATTGGAATAGTTTTAATATTGGCTCGAAAGCGAGCGTGCATTTTGATCAGCCAAATGTGGCTAGTTCTGTACTAAACAGGGTTGCATCAACAGACAAAATGAGTGAGATTTATGGTCAACTCACATCTAATGGTCAAGTGTATCTCATTAATCCCAATGGAATATTGTTTGGGGCTGGTGCAGTGGTAAATGTTAATACATTAATTGCATCCTCACTCCACATCACCAATAACACTTTTAATAAAGGTATTTTGTCAATCATCAATGGCGATCCTGCCTTTGAGGGCACAGTTCGCTCTGGTCCAGTAATTGTTGAAAAAACGGCTGAGTTAAAAGCCAACGGTGGAAAAGTTATGTTGTTTGCACCTACGGTTACCAACGATGGAATGATAAGGACTCCGGATGGTCAAACGTTACTTGCCGCTGGCCAGAAAGTTTACTTGTATGCAAGCAGTGAACCGAATATGCGGGGTTTGTTGGTTGAAGTTGATGGTGGTGGGACTGTAACGAATTTAAATGAGGTGATTGCTGAACGCGGCAACATCACTCTTGCTGGTATGGCAGTTAACCAAAACGGTCGGTTAAAAGCCACAACATCTCTAACTGCTAATGGATCTATACGTCTTCAAGCCCAACACAACACTAACACAGGTGTAACCGATGTTCTTAGTGGCTTTATAAGAAGAAAGCCTCAAGAAGGTGGCGAAGTGGTGCTCGGCACGGAAAGCTTAACCAGTGTATTATTAGATGATTCTGATATTTCAACCGTAATTGATTCTGTCTCTGTTAATAAATCGTTTGTTAATATCATAGCCAAAAATATCCATTTGCTTAATAACGCCAAGATTGTCGTGCCCAGTGGAGAAGTTAGCTTAATTGCTTCCTTAAATCCATTTACACCTACAATCCTTGATGAAAATAGCTCGGCTATATCAAATAATAGTCACATATTTTTTGAGAATGCTAGCGGAATTGACGTGAGTGGAATTGGTAGTTTGTCAAATGATCGCATAGGTGAAAGTCCAGCAAAAGTTTTGGTCGCTAGTAATGTTGTGGAGGCTGAGTTACGTTCTATTCAACTTAATGATTCCCCACTTCAGCGAACTGGCATATTGAAAGCTGCAAAAGTATATGTGGATTCAAGGTTGACTGCATCCGACGGATCTGTTGGAACCTCTTTGGCCGATGTTTCTGGTTATACATCACAAATACAAAAAGGCTTAAGTGAGAGGTTATCCTCTGGCGGAAATGTAAAAGTGCAATCCGAGGGTGACATTGTTTTTGCACCTAGTGCATTCATCAATGTCTCTGGGGGGAGGGTTGAGTATTTAGGCGGCATTGTAAACAAAACCAAGCTTTTAGCTTCCAATGGTCAATCATATGAGATTTTGAATGCTTCAAAAGATTTGACTTATACCAGTATACAAAATTTAAGTTACTACGAACAAGGTTATACCAATGGTAAAGATGCTGGGCAAGTTTTATTTAGTGCCCCAAGTATGTTGCTTGAGGGGCAGTTGAATGGTGCTGTACTTGTTGGAGAGAGGCAGCGTCAATTAAGTATGATGCCCAATGGTGCGACACTCCAAATAGGACAGAATAAGGCGAACCTGACAGCTTTAGATTCACCTTTGTTAAAGCAAACTTATGTTTTGCACTCCGACTTGGTTTTGGATGCGGCACATGTTGCGGAAGCTCTCCCAAGTTATGGGGTGCCATTATCTTCAATAAAACAACAGACATTAACATTAGGTAATAATTTTACAGCCCCACCTGGATTTAAAAACCTAGTGTATTACGCCGATGGGCTAATTACTTTAAAAAATGGTACAACTTTAACTGCTATGCCTGGCGGGAAAATAACTTTGAACGGTGGCGGAGTGCTAGTGCAAGGGCAGTTAGTGGCGCATGCTGGCACTATTGATTTGTCTTCAAAGGTCGTGCCAAGTTATATAGGTGATATAAATAATACCCACCTTAAAAATGTTGAGCTTGGTAGCACATCTTCAATAGATGTGAGTGGTTTATGGACTAATGATTTATCAGTTCCAGCACATTTAGACACAGTCGCTATTGCAGGAGGCACACTGAATATTTATGCATCTAGCCTTAATAATTCCAAAGGAAATATTTTATTAAACACGGGAAGTGTTATTAATGCCTCAGGTGGGGCATGGCTCAATAGAAGCGGAAGTGTGATTGCGGGTATGGGTGGAAATATTGCACTATACGCCAGCGCAGGAATTAGCGACAATTTGACATCTGCCCATGACGGCAAGCTTATCATGAATGGTCTTCTTCGCGCTGATTCATTGTCTATTGGAGGTAATTTGACCCTGAGTTCTGGTTCAATCACCATCGGATCAGAAGTAATGCGAACCGCAGGGGAGGCATTGATTAATCCTAGCTTTTTCCAGCAAGGTGGTTTTAATTCATATAGTCTCAATGGTTTTGAGGGCCTGGTTGTCGCGGACGGGACAACGATTGCTCCCATATCAATGACGCGGATTTTAGATCGAGGTTATGTCAATCAAAAAAGTGGTGAAGATATTCAAAACTTCTCCTATTTATCATTCCTCCCAGCCACAAATAGTTCGCTTACCCGCAAAGCAACCAATCTAACTTTATCAGCTTCTAATCAGTGGACTGGAGTGCTAACTTTAGGAAGTAAATCAAATATTATCTTAGACCCTAGCGCTAGCTTGGCTTTGCTTGGGAAACGCCAATTGACAATATTGGGAAGTATAAAGTCACCTGCGGGTAACATCACGATGACATCAGGTTTAATTAGCGGTGAATCAAGTGCTGTTCCATACTTCGGCAATCAGACCTTGTGGTTAGGGAAAAATAGTATTCTGGATGTGAGTGGCATAGTTGATAGCTATACAAACCCCTTAGGGTTAAATGTGGGGACGGTGAAAGATGCAGGAAGTATTTCATTAAAAGCTTCCAGAGGTGTAATAGTTGCCCAAGATGGAGCTAAAATTCATCTTGATGGTGCCCGCGCCTTAATCGATTTGCAATCCGGACAAATTTACTCAAGACAGGATGTCGCTTCCAAGGGGGGCAGTTTGACTATTTCAGCGCGTGAGGGGGTTTTATGGGACGCTATCATTACCGCCCGAGGTGGAAGCGAGAGAGTAGCAGCTGGAAGCTTTGCTCTCTCCGTTCCCTTGCTTGATATTGATGCGGTAAATAATACAAATTCAAACTTTGCCAACCAAATAGATAAGTTTCCTACGGTTCCAAGAGAAATTATATTGACGAGTGGTGGTAGCTTTGTGCCGGCTAATCTTGGTTTGGGTGACTTAATTAACCCCTTGTATAGTGGTAAGGCTTATTTAAGTGCGGATAATCTAGTGAAGTCTGGCTTTGAAAGTATTTCATTGAGTAAAGCTGACAATATCCACTTTGCGGAAAGCCTCACATTATCAGCGCGTGGCGCAATCAATTTAGATGCTCCAAATCTCATACTAAGTAACGCCGCCAATGTCAAAGTAAATGCATCATATGTCAGTATAGGCAATGACCAAGTGCTTGCGCTAAGAAATCTGGCAAAGCATCTCAAGGCATTAGAACAGAATGCTGGTGAAGGTACCTTCTCAGCAAATGCAGATTATATTGATTTATATGGGCAACAAAATTTTCATGGAATTTCCAATGCTAGTTTCAATAGTGCTGGGGATGTGCAGTTAAGAGGAGTCCTTAAAGCTAGTCAAGATTTGGAGTTAGGAAAAGTTCCCACTACACCTATTGGTAACTTGCAAACCGCAGGCAACCTTAGTTTTATAGCTGGTCGTATTTACCCATCATCATTAAGCAACTACTCTCTAAAAGCCCTAGGTGCAAATTCCACCATTACATTTAATCGAGCGGCAGATGCCGTAGATGTTGGTGTGCCGTTCTCAGTACTGGGAACGCTTAACGTAGAGGCAAAAACAATCCAGCAAGATGGATTAGTAAGAGCACCCTTTGGTGTAATTAATCTAAAGGCTCAAGACCAGCTAATTCTTGGCGGGGGCGGCTTGACTTCTGTGAGTGCCTTGGGATCAGTTTTGCCATTTGGCTCTACAGTTAACGGTAAAACCTGGAATTTTGATGAGGGTGATCGTATTGCCAAACTAACGACAATGCCAGAAAAACAAGTAAATCTAGACGGGCAATCGGTAAAGATTCTAGCTGGAGCGCAAGTGGATACATCTGGTGGTGGCGACTTGGTTGCGTGGGAGTTCACTCCTGGAACAGGTGGAAGTAAAGATGTCTTATCGGATTCAGGTGTATTTGCTGTTTTGCCAGAATTTAAAGCAGGCTATATGGCTGGCAATAGCGAATCTTACAGTAATGCAACATTAAAAGCTGGTGACTCTATTTATCTCTCAGGGGGTAATGGCCTAACTGCAGGAAGTTATATGTTATTACCAGCGCATTATGCACTTCTGGCTGGGGCTTATTCAGTTAAGGTGGTTTCTGGTACTCAAAATATGCTGGCTCAGCAAAACATACTTAATTTAGACGGGTCTATGTTGGTATCAGGTTATAAAATGCAATATGGTGGTCTAGTCTCAGATGCAAGAACCTCAGGTTTCTTAGTGTCATCTGGCGCAATCGCACGTTCTCAATCTGAATTTACAACTACCTTAGCCAGTGACTTCTATAAAGCAGCTTATAGTGATGCGAACCTTAAAGGATACCGTTTACTGGACGACGCAGGAAGGTTAGCAATAAGTGCGGTAACCAATCTAGTGCTTAATGGCAACATGACAATGTTGGCATCAAATAGTGGTCGTGGTGCTGAAGTAGATATTAGTGCAGCAAAAATAGCGATTTCTGGTAATGCAACCACTAAAGGCAATGGATACTTAACTCTATCCGATACGATGTTAAATGCAATGGGCGCTGAAAGCCTTTTTATAGGTGGAAAGCGATCTAGTGTTGCTTCAGGTACTCAATTAGATGTGACGGCAAGTAATGTTGAGCTCATTGCTGAGGCAGCGCTAAGTGGGCAAGAGATTATTCTAGCGGCAACCGATAAAGTAGCCACCGAAGCTGGCACAAGAGTTTCAGGATCTGGAACTGTATCTACTCATAGTGGTTCGCTAAACATTGGTGTTGTGGGAATTGAAGCTGACCCGGGAAATAATATTAAGGGCATTGACGCTGTAAGCGGCGATGGAGCATTGTTAATGGTAAGTTCAGGAGCCCAGAAAGCCCTTACAAGGGCAAGTGTAGCAAGGACTATAGGTACGCTTGATTTAAAGGGTGATATTACCAATGCAAAATCAGTCATATTAGATGCTACATACTTAAATACTCTTAATGGAGCAGTTGGTATGGCCAAAGACGGCAGTGCATTAGCTGTTGGTGCTCCGAACATTAGTTTCGGAGAGACGAATGCGGCAGTTGGGTTACTATTTAATTCTTCGCGCTTATCTGCCTTAGGCAACCCAAGTAATCTACTTTTTAATTCCTACAGCACGCTAGATTTTTATGGTGCTGTCACATTGGGTGGCGTGGGTTTAAGTAATCTGAGTATGCGAGGTGCTGGCATCAAAGGATATGAAAATGCCGACAAAGAAGTTAAGTTAACAGCTAAGACTGTCGATTTCACTAATACTAGTAAGCTTGTCTTTGGAAATCCCAGCTCAGGTACAGGTGCTATTGTTGTGAATGCTAAAGAAATTATTTCGGGTGAAAATACATTAAAAATGGCAGGTTTTAGTCAAGTAACATTCAATGCAGATCAATTCATGGGTCAAGGTGAGGGTGAACTCGATGTTACGGGTAATCTTAATATTAATGCGAAAAGAATAACTTCTGCGAGTTTATCGGACCAGACTATCAAAGCGTCAGGCGCCATTCAGACATCATCTGTGCCAGTATTTCCAATCCGCCTGGAATTCAGTGGTGATGATCCGTCAGTATCAGCAACAGCCTTGGGTGGCAAACTCACCCTAGTAGCCAATACGATCAGCCATGCAGGCAATATTGAAATGCCTGCTGGCATCGTTACCTTAAAAGCGACCGGCACTGGTGAAAGTCTAATTCTGAAAGAGAACTCCATAATAAATGCTAAGGGTTCAGCACAAATGCTAGGTACATCGGCGGTCTTGGTGGACGGTGGCAAGATAAACCTGCTTACAACCAATGGCAATATAAGTATGGTGGCTTCAGCTAAGGTGGATGTTTCTGCAACGGGGGGTGCATCTGCAGGATCGTTAATGGTGAGCAGTTCAGGTTCAGCTAAGTTAATTGGTAAACTAATTGGCGATGCTGCAGCTGGGAACGATGTCGCAAATCCAACCCAGGGTAGCTTTGATTATTATGCTTCTGAATTTCTTAACGATAATCCCTTTGATGATCTAAATAGTGCACTAGAAAAGGGTGGTTTTAATGAAAGCCGTAATATTCATGTGACTAAAAATGATGTGATTGTTTTTAACACAGTGACAGCTCATAAATTCACACTGACAACCGATGACGGAGACATTAGTATTACTGGCAATGGAAAAATAGATGCCTCTGGGGCTAAAGGCGGGATTGTTAATCTTAATGCGGGTCAAAAAAGTGGCTCGGGTAAAGGTAATATTAATTTAGCTTCGCTGGCAATTATTGATGCATCATCCACTTCAGTCGCAACTGAAAGCGCTGGTTCGATTGGGGATGGCGGTCAAGTCATACTGAATGCGTCAACTGATGACAATAAAACGCCCAGTGCTGGCAGTAAAATTACACTAGCAACTGAAAGTGTTATTAATTTGTCAAAAGGTGTTAATAGCGATGGAAATGGACTAGGCGTTGACGGCACGTTAACTCTTCGTGCCCCTCGGGCTGGTATTTCTAGCTCTGGCCTTTCAGGGACAAATGTTAATCTGCAAGCCTCAATTTCACTAACTAATGTCAAAGGCAGAGACGCCTCAATTTTAATTGAGGGCGTAAAAATCTATCAATATAATGATGATGTTGTGATTGACTTTAGCAAAATAGCAACTATCAAGCAAGAAAATGAGAGCTTCATGAGGAGCCCAGACCAAACCACATTCGGCGATGATAGTCGCATAATGGTTGTTGCTGGTAATGAAATAAGGAGTGCTGGGAGTATTACCTTATCTGAGGCGTTAGACTTGCAATCATGGGATCCTGGCGCCTTATCCCTTAGGGCTAAAGGGGATGTTTTCATTAACGCCCATATCAGCTCTGGTTTTTCTGCATTTACCTACGAGGGCGAAACCTTTAGCACTGATATTACGGGTAACCCAATAATGGGTCAGAGTTTGAGTAGTGGAGGTGACTGGACTTATCGTATTGTCGCTGGCGCTGATTTAACGAGTGCTGATGTTATCAAAACTAACAGCGAACTTAAGGGCGACTTTACATTGGCAGCTGATAAAATTATTCGAACTGGTACAGGAGATATCAAAATTGCAGCCGGTGGGAATTTTAAAATTGATTCCCCAACAGCAGTAATTTACACGGCAGGAAAGCCAGATAATAACCCTACTAATTTCATCGCTCCAGTGACGAGTGATGATTCTAATGTCTCATATGTTCAGTACACAGCAAGCTACCCTGTCAAGGGAGGTAGTATTATGCTCGATGTTAAAGGAAATGTTAGCGGGGCATATAGTTCACAATTGCCAGCAAACTGGTTGTTTCGCCAAGGTCAGGTTGGACCAAATGGTTATTTACTTAACACAAGTTGGTGGTCCTTCTATAGAGACTTTAAGCAAAATGTTGGCGCGCTTGCTGGTGGAGATGTCAATATCTCAGCAGGTGGTTCAATTACAGATCTATCAGCGGTAATTGCAACTAATGGCCGGGTGTTTGGGCAAAACGAATCCAATGCATTGTTGGTTGTCAATGGAGGAGGCGATTTAACGTTAAGAGCGGGCAGTGATATAACAGGTGGACTTTATATGGTTGATAAAGGCTCATTGAAGATACGATCTGATGGTGCTTTGCTGACAGGTAAAACGACTATTGAAAATAATACTATTGAAGTTGAAATAAACCCTGCATTTGCTCTAGGCGATGGAAAAATTGATGTTTCCGTAATGGGAAAATTAAATATAGGCACAGTTTTTAATCCTACTTTGACTGGTATGTCAAGATTTAATGATTTTATTGATACTAGTGATTCGAATCTTGAATACTCTAGCGGATTTTTAACATATACGTCTCAGAGTAGTGTGAAACTCACATCTATTACGAGCTCGGTTCTAGTAAATAACAATGGTATGCTAAATTACAAAAGTGATTTACTAATCCCTAATTTTGGTAAGCCATTACAATTGTTTCCAGGCACACTTAAAATCGGAGCTCTGGGTGGTGATATAAGTATTGATGGCAGCAGAGTTGCATTAGTGCCTTCAGCGCAAGGCAGCTTGGAGCTATTGAGTAAAGGCTCGTTGCATCTAAATGTACCTATTAATATGTCAGATACTGATATGGCACTCATTCCTTCGCCTAACAATCCATTCAATTTACAAGATATTCGATCAGTTCTGGACAAAGTTATTTTCACGAATGTGAGAAGCATGGGAAATTATAACTCACCAATTCCTGTGCATCAAAAGGATCTCCAGCCTGTGATAATCCATGCAGGTAAGGATATTATTAGTACTGGAAGTATTAATTTGTATTTACCCAAGAGAGCTGAAATCTATGCCGCTAATGATATAAAGGACCTTTCTATTTTTGGCCAGAATTTACATTTTGGTGATGTAACAAGTATCACGGCAGGACGAGATATTGTTAATCCTATCTCAGGTGGCGCCGGTATGTTTTGGGGTGGTCCAGGTTACGTTAATATTTCAGCTGGCAGAAATATTGATTTAAATACAATGGATGGCATTATTACCCGAGGCAATTTAGATAATCCATTTTTACCAGAAAATGGCGCTAGTCTGAGTCTGTTGGTTGGCGCAAAGGGCGCAAGCGATACAGCATTTATCTCTAAATACCTAACTCCATCAGCAAATAATTCATACAGTTCAGCTTTGCTAAGTTTTGTAAAAAAAGCGCAAGGTATGAAGGATCAAGATGTACTTACTGTCAGCGAGGCATGGCTTATTTTTGGTGGTATGCAAGCGCAACTAAAAAAACAATTTGTTCAAGCTACTTTTTTTAATGAGCTAGCACAAGCAGGCATTGAGCATAATGACTCCGCTAGCTTGGGCTATGGAAGTTACAAACGTGGTTTTGATGCGATTACAACCTACTTTCCAAATGATAGTTACAGTGGAAACTTGAATTTATCCTTCAGCCAAATTAAAACTGAGCGTGGTGGTGATTTGAACATTTTGGCGCCAGGTGGCGGTGTCATCGTAGGTTTACCAAAAACACCAGATTCACTCATTTTAATTAAGGGAGGGGGCAGAGATCTTGCCACTGCGCTAGCAGCTTCAGCCGCTAAATTAGGTATTTTCACTATCAAAGGTGGTGGTATCAATATTTTTGCAAATAATAATATTGATGTCGCACAATCACGTGTATTTACTGTTGCTGGTGGGGATATCTTGAATTGGTCAAGTGTCGGCGATATTGACGCTGGTAAGGGTTCAAAAACTGCGACATCAGCGCCTCCCCCACTTGTTAGAACTGACGCCCAAGGTAACACTGTCGTTGACTTGTCTGGCGTGGTTTCAGGTAGTGGTATTGGTACCCTGCAAACCCTCAAAGATGCGCCACTAGGCAACGTTTATCTAATAGCCCCTTCAGGCACAGTTGATGCGGGTGATGCAGGTGTTCGTTCCTCTGGGAATTTGGTTGTCGCGGCTCAAGCAGTTGCAAATGGCGCCAACATGCAAGCTGGCGGGACTTCTAGCGGCGTTCCAGCCCCAAGTACTGCCAATGTGAGCTTTAGTGCCCCAGTATCTGCGGACTCCTCTAATAGTGCTAAACAGGCTGATAAAGCCACTGAAGCAGCCTCTAAATCTGCAAACAGGACAGCAAGTGCATTGCCGTCTTTAATTACTGTTGAGGTGCTCTCTCTCGGAGATGAAACAAGCAGCGCATCTGATCCAGAAAAAGATGAAAAAAAGAAGGCAAAAAAACAATAAAACTAATTCCTAGTCTTAATCTTACTGTAACAATTAAACAATAAAATATAAAAAATATATAGCCAAAAGGCTGAGTCATTTTTTTGTCTCAGCCTTTTCTATGCTAAGGGAGCTTTAGTTACAGAATGTTGCAATGCCTTCATCAAAAAATAGTCTTAGTACTTTTTCTAACCCTGTTCTTAACTTCGCCTTCAAAGGCTGCCGAGGTGAATGGCTTTTTGTCGGACTCAGGTGCACCCTATGAGCGTAATGATCCGCCAATTAACTGGGCCTTAGATGAAGAGGAAAAGCTTAGTCAAGATCAAGTTAAGGAGGCACAAGTAAAACCAACTTCATCCGAAGTAAAGTCGGAGGCCAAAGCTGAGGCGCAGGATACCAACTACTTTGATATTCTCGAGTTCCAGGTTGAAGGAAATACAAAGCTTACCAAGATGCAGGTAGAAGCCGCCGTATATCCTCAGATGGGCGAGAAAAAGACCATTGCTGATGTGGAAAAAGCCCGTGAAGCCTTAGAGAAAGCTTATCACCGTATCGGTTTTCTCACCGTACTAGTTGACATCCCAGAGCAGGATGTCGATAAAAAGATCGTGCGACTCAATGTGACCGAAGGTAAAATCGGCGCGCTTCGGGTACGGGATTCCAAATACTTTGCGCTTGGTCGCATCAAAGCTTTATCCCCCTCGGTTGCAGAAGGACAAGTTCCACACTTCCCCACAGTACAAAAAGATATCGCGCGCCTTAATCGCACTTCAGATAAACGCGTCACCCCAGTCATGAAGGCGGGCAAAAAATTTGGGACCGTCGATGTTGATCTTAAAGTCGAAGATAGTCTGCCCGTTCATGCAAGTCTTGAATTAAACGATCGTTACAGCCAAGATACTTCACGCTTACGCTTAAGTGGCTTGATCCGCTACGACAATCTCTGGCAGCGTGAACACAGTCTCTCCCTTAATTTCTTAACCTCCCCTGAGAACACGAACGATGTTCAGGTCTTGTCAGCCAACTATCTGGCGCGTTTTGATGAAACGGATATGTTGCTCGCGCTTTACGGCGTCAATTCAAACAGTAGTGTTTCAACGGTGGGCGGAATTAATGTGCTTGGTAAAGGTAATATTTTAGGCGCTCGCCTGATTAAGCCGCTGCCAGCGCGCGACAATTTTTATCACTCAATTGCCTTTGGGGTCGATTACAAGGATATTCAGCAGACGGTGCAATTTGGGCAGACTTTTAATACGCCAGTCACCTATATGCCATTCTCTGCAGTATATTCCGCCACATTACAAGATAGTACCGGGGTGACGCAGTTAGGCTCAGGTATTACCTTTGGCGTTCGGGGTTTGGTAGCAGATGAGGCTGAGTTTAAGGCTAAGCGCTGGAACACCGTCACCAATACCTATGCCAAGCCTGACTTCTTTGTATTTAAGGCAGATTTAAGTCGCACCCAGGCACTGCCCTATGGCTTTCAAGGTTACGCCAAGGTTGATGGTCATTTTTCAGGGGATTTGCTTATTTCTAATGAGCAATATCTCGCAGGTGGCGCTGACACGGTCAGGGGCTACCTAGAAGCGCAAGCTGCTGGTGACAAGGCGGTGCATTCAACCCTGGAGCTCAGAACCCCGCGCTTATTTAAAAGCGTTGACTGGCTACAAGAGATGCGCTTATCTGCCTTTTATGATATTGCAAGAATTGGCATCATCGACCCCTCAGCCGGACAAGACACCAAAAGATTGCTCGCAGGGACTGGGATAGGCTTGCGGATGAAGGCTTGGAAGCGTTTAAGTCTTAATTTGGATGTGGCGACACCGCTCGAAGATTTTGGCGTGACCAAGCAAAATACGGTCACAAGCCATATGCGTATTTGGTATGAGTTTTAAGGTTTTTTTAGTGTGAATTGTAAGGTGATTATTTATTTAATCTGTTGTTTATTCAAAGGATACTCAGAATGAAGAAGTTGCTATTAGTGTTAAGTTTGCTCGCAGGCCTCACGCCGCTCTCAAGTAGCGCTACCTGGAATAGTGATTGGGCCAATCAAAAAAAGATTGGCATCAATGCGCTAGGCGTTACCCCGGGCCAGTCCCAGTTTCCTGTGGTCGTGCGTTTACACTCAGGCAACTTTGACTTTACTTCGGCGAATGTAGATGGCTCTGATCTTCGTTTTATTGCTGCAGATGACAAGACTGAACTAAAGTTTCATATTGAAAAATATGACTCGGTGAATGAGTTGGCAGTGATCTGGGTGCAGTTGCCAAAGGTGGATGCGGCAGAGAAAGATGCGCACTTCTGGGTATATTCAGGCAACGAAAAAGCCACCGCAAGTGCGGATGCAAAATTAACATGGGATGCCGCGACCGTTGCTGCCTTTCACTTTGCAGAAAAAGCGCTATTGCAAGATAGCTCAGCGAGCGCACTAGTGGCGACAGGTGAAGTGAGCGTTCAAAAATCAGCATTATTAGGCGAAGCAGCAGTCTTTAACGGCAAACCTCTTACCATTGCTGCGATCCCAGCGCTTAAAGGCGCTGCAGCTTACACTTGGTCAGCCTGGGTAAAGCCCGCCAACATTACCCAAGCGGCAACGCTGGTGAGTTTAGGGGATGCCTTAAGCCTAAAAACAGAGGGTGTGAAATTAAGCCTCAATGGCGGCAAGTTAGCGGGGGGAGAAATCAAAGCCGCGGCATGGCAACATGTGGCGCTTACTGTCGATGGTACTAAAGCTAATCTTTATATCAACGGCATCTCAGTTGCCACAGGGGATGTTCCTGCGGTCGATGCATCAAGCAATATCAAAGTGGGTGATGGCTATGCCGGTGAAATCGATGAAATGCAAATTGCTAATGTTGCGCGCAGCCCTGAATGGTTAAAACTCAGCGCAAGTGCGCAGGGCATGGATAGTCAGCTCTTAAAAATTGAAGAAAGCAATGAAGAAGAGGGCGGCGATGGTGAGCCAAACTATATCGCGATTTTGATTAGCAGCTTAACCATCGATGCGAAAGTCGTGATTGGCATCTTGGCGATCATGTTCGGGATCAGTACTTGGGTAATGATTAAAAAAGCGAAGTTAGTGTCAATTACCGATAAAGACAATGCTTTGTTCTTAAAGCGCTTTCAAAATGCAGGGAATGATCTTTTGTCATTAGACCAAGGTGCAAACTATGACAACTCAACGCTCTTTCGCCTTTATAAGGCAGGTTTGCGGGAGATTACAAAGCGTCAGCAACCAGGCGAAAAGTTAGCGCTGAGCGGCGCTGCGATGGATGCGATTAAAGCGGCGATCGATGCTGACTTAGTGCGTGAAACCCAAAAACAAAATGCGGGCATGGTGCTCCTTACCATCGCGATTTCAGGCGGTCCATTCTTGGGGCTGCTCGGGACGGTGGTTGGCGTGATGATTACCTTTGCGGCGATTGCAGCGGCAGGGGATGTAAACGTGAACGCAATTGCGCCAGGGATTGCGGCAGCCTTGCTCGCGACGGTGGCGGGTTTGGCAGTGGCGATTCCAGCGCTCTTTGGCTATAACTATTTAGCGAGCCGCATTAAAAACATCACCATCGCCATGCAGATTTTTGTGGATGAGTATGTCACCCGCACGGCTGAGCTATACGGTAAGCAATAATGGCTGAATTTTTAGTAAGCAAAATAGTTAGCATGTTCAGTAGCATGCCAGCGCAATTCGGGGTCAGACAAGATGTCTGAAGGCGTCAAGGAAGAGAACCAGCTGTATGACGAGATTAACATCACGCCGATGTTGGACTTGGCTTACGTGCTGCTCGTGATTTTTATCATCATGACGACCGCATCAGTCCAAGGGGTCAAGGTAGAGACGCC
>Ga0187843_10000803_pt1 | contig 20837 bp, 24 predicted proteins | sample SpaLakP09_SKY_43_FD_134516 | JGI IMG/M metagenome (GOLD analysis project Ga0187843, IMG submission 134516) | Oligotrophic lake water microbial communities from Sparkling Lake, Wisconsin, USA - SP09_SKY_43 | ecosystem: Environmental > Aquatic > Freshwater > Lake | place: USA: Sparkling Lake...
GTAACGTCACTGGCTGCTTACCCGCATTAATTAAATCTTCATCTTCTTGGCCTTTAGCAGGTGCCGGCCCCATACCTAAAATACCATTTTCGCTATGCAGAAAAACTTCGCGCGAGGGATCAAGATGATTAGCTACTAAAGTTGGCAAACCAATGCCTAGATTGACATAGGATCCTTCTGGAATATCACGCGCCACGCGACTGGCGATCTCATCTCTAGTGAATCGCTTCATGCGGGCGCTCCGTTGACCTGAACAATGCGTTGAACAAAAATACCTGGGGTGACAATCACTTCCGGATCTAATTCACCCAACTCGACCACTTGATCAACTTGAACTATCGTGCATTTGGCCGCCATTGCCATGATAGGTCCGAAATTACGCGCCGCTTTACGATAAACCAGATTGCCCCAACGATCTGCTTTTGATGCTTTTATGAGTGCGAAGTCGGCATGGATGGGATACTCCAAGACGTAATTTTTTCCATTGATTAGTCGCGTCTCTTTACCCTCTGCTAGCAAGGTGCCATAACCCGTCGGCGAAAAAAAAGCACCAACACCTGCACCTGCGGCGCGAATGCGCTCTGCCAGATTTCCTTGGGGCGTTAATTCCAGCTGCAATTCACCGCTACGGTAGAGACCATCAAACACGTGGGAATCTGCTTGGCGCGGAAACGAACAAATGATTTTTTTTACACGACGTGCCGCCAGTAGTGCGGCTAAACCCGTATCGCCATTGCCAGCATTATTATTCACTATCGTTAGATCGGTCGCACCCTGATCAATTAATCCATCGATTAATTCGCGGGGCATGCCCGCATTACCAAAGCCACCGATCATGATGGTCGCACCATCATGAATGCCCGCCAACGCGTCCCGCAACCCGGGAACAATTTTATTCACCACGAAAAAATCCTTTACAGATGAGAGACCAAAAACAAAATTTTTCTGGCCACTCTCGGCTTATGTGATTGAAAAATCCACTGAAGTGTTAATACGATTATCGAACTAATGTTTCGATTAAAGAACATTGCGCCAGTGTATAGGGGGCATAAATCGACCGCAAGGCTACCTGTTTATTTAGTGTTCGGTGGTCGAACCCCGAGATAACAGCCTGCTGTCAGTGTGAGGCTTACGCAACGAAAAACTGGGTTTTTACTAGGGACCGAATCGAGTTTGCAATGCTCACAACAACGATTATCAATTAAGCATTGAGTTCCGCTACGGTAATTGGGCTGCACGTCATCGCGAGCGTAATAAGCCACCACGGTCGCTCGCCCCATCGGCCATTTTCATAGCGACATCACTATGCAGAACATTTCTCCCCTCAATACCGAAAATCACACAGAGCCCTTTCCTCCAGAACTAGCCTCGCCTGAGCAGCAAGACACCTCACCAACCACCATACAACCTCCAGAGCCCACTGAGACACTCGCACCTCCACCAACCACAACACAACCTCCAGAGCCCACTGAGACACTCGCACTTCCACCAACCACAATACAGCCTCCAGAGCCCGCTGAGACACTCGCACTTCCACAAACTACAACACAGCCCACAGCGACTGCAATAGCACCACCCACACCACCACTCACCATCGCGCAAGAAATCGATGCACTCACCGATCCCAGTTTTATGACCTCCATGGCGCGCGGCCTCGCTGTAGTCAAAGCCTTTTCCGACCAACGCCGAGCGATGACTATTGCACAACTTAGCCATAAAACCGGTATACCTCGCGCCGCCGTGAGACGCTGCCTGTACACACTCAAGAAACTGGGTTACGCCGGCTCCGATGCAAATAATTTTTTTCTCAAACCAAAAATACTGGCGCTGGGTTATTCCTATCTTTCATCAACTCCGCTCACGGTGTCTGCTCAGCCGTGTTTAAACCACGTCAGTACTACTGTGGGTGAATCCTGTTCTTTGGCGGTGCTAGACCAAGGTGAAGTACTGTATATATCGCGCTCACAAACGACCCGCATCGTGTCGATTGCATTAAATGCGGGCAGTCGTCTACCCGCCTACTGCACATCACTCGGTCGCGTCATGCTAGCGTCACTAAGCAAATCTGAGTTAGATAATTATTTTGCGCGAGTGCCACTACTTCCACTCACCGATCGCACTGTGGTGTCGGAAGAAAGGCTACGTGAAATTTTGGCCGAAACAGCAGCACAAGGTTATGCAATCGTAGAAGAAGAATTGGAAATTGGTTTGCGATCTATTGCAGTACCCGTACGAGGTGCCTCCGGCACGGTCGCTGCTGCACTAAATATCGGCGCACAGTCGGCACGCGTTTCTCGCGAACAAATGGAAAACGAATTCTTACCTGTATTACTCAACGGAGCCTCAGAGCTATCGGTACTTCTGGCTTGAAAAATCTCTACCCAACTAACACAATGCCTCGCCTGCTTTAGGGCAGCGAGGCACTGATAAACCTAAACAAGTCGTGTACAAATTTATCTCGCGCTGGCTAATTGCGACGACTGAAATCGAAAATCTTTGGGTGACATTCCCATCTGCCGTTTGAAAAAACGAGTGAAATATGCAGGATCAGTAAAGCCTAATAATTCGGATATTTCTTTAATCGTCATCGACGTATAAATCAGTTCGCGTCTGGCCTCTAGCATTAATCGCTCGTGTATCAGTTGCAAAGCCGATCGACCACTCATCTGACGACAAATAGCATTTAGGTGCGCCGCGCTGATATCGAGCTGAGCCGCGTAATGATCCAGCGTCGTATGCTTAGAAAAATTCTCATCGACCAGTGCAACAAAGCCTGCCAAATGTTCGCGCGCACGTACTACTGTCACCCCGACTTTGTCACGTGCTTGCGCTAAATTTTCGCGCATCAACCAGGCCAATGTCGTACTAACGAGCGATTCGATGACGGCCTGGTGATATCGATCTCGCTCTTGATATTCAAAGTGCAACGCACGCAATCCCGCTTCAATCGCTGCTGCACTCACTAAATCCTGCAGGCCACAGAGAACGGGCTCGGCAAGCGACATCAACTCGTGGGCCAAATCGCTATCCAAGCTATCAATTAACGAATAGGCCAATGTCACGACCATGCCCTGAGCATCTTTAGAAAATTTAAAACCGTGCACGCAATGCTGCGGCACTAACAGAACCGACCCCTCTGAGAGCTGACCTTGTTGACCATCGAGCTGAAAATTAGCCTCGCCCTGCTCTAACCAAAGTACTTGAAACAAGCCGTGATGCCGATGCGGATTAATCTCCCAATTGTGCAAGCGGCTACGGGAAGCAATCGATTCACAATGAATCCGATCAGGCACGGGTAATTGACCTTTCTCTCCATATAGCTGGAAGACTGGCACTTTGATGGCGGGCTTGGTCGGAATAGTCGGGATAGTCACGAGGTACTCCAAAAGTCTGGGGAATCCTCGAAATGTACAAGTTTCGGCGATGAAAGTCTATTCCTGTCAGCGCCCGATTAGGGGACTATCAAGCCATCGCTGCCCGAGTGCGGCCACCTTCGTCTGCCAAACATAAACTCATGAAAACTCAAGTTGCCATTATTGGCGCAGGACCCTCTGGCCTTTTGCTGGGACGACTGCTTGAACTACAAGGCATAGATAACATCGTCATCGAAGCCAAGTCACCGGACTACGTGCTCTCACGCATACGCGCAGGCGTGCTGGAACAAGGTACACAGACGCTACTGCGCGAAGCAAAGGTGGGAGAACGCATGGATCGTGAAGGTCATGTGCATGATGGTTTCGCTCTATCCTTTCTTGGTCGACTGGAACGCATCGATTTAAACGCACTGACCGGTGGCAAAACGGTGATGGTGTATGGTCAGACTGAAGTGACTAAAGATTTGATGGATGCACGCACGCAATCAGGCTCGCTCAGTTTTTATTCGGCTAATGACGTTACGCTGCATGATTTTTATAGCGACAAACCCAGTGTTAGTTTCACAAGTGATGGACAAAAACATGTCGTTGAATGTGATTACATCGCCGGCTGCGATGGCTTTCATGGAGTGTCGCGTAAATCGGTACCGCCCGAATCGATACGACTGTTCGAACGTGTCTATCCCTTTGGATGGTTGGGCATACTTTCGCGTACCCCACCGGTGTCGCATGAACTGATTTACGCTAATCATGAACGTGGCTTCGCGTTATGCAGCATGCGCTCCTCTGTGCTGTCGCGCTATTACGTTCAATGCTCGCTGGACGATAAGGTTGATGATTGGTCTGACCAGCGCTTTTGGGATGAATTGCGCTCGCGTCTGCCCGCGGATGCAGCCGCCTCTTTAATTACCGGCCCATCAATTGAGAAAAGTATTGCGCCACTTCGCAGCTTTGTGGCGGAGCCTATGCAGTTCGGGCACTTGTTCTTGGTGGGCGATGCCGCCCACATCGTGCCACCGACGGGGGCTAAAGGCTTAAACCTTGCAGCCAGCGATGTTTACACTCTTTATAACATACTGCGTCTACGCTACCAGCAAAACCGACTGGATTTGATTGCAAAGTATTCCGAAATTTGCCTGCGCAGAATCTGGAAAGCGGAACGTTTTTCGTGGTGGATGACATCAATTTTGCATAAATTCTCAGAAGATCCCTTCAATCAGCGGATTCAAGAAGCGGAGCTGGACTACTACACTAGCTCACAGGCAGGAAAAACCACGATTGCAGAAAACTATGTGGGATTACCCTACGAGGCCGTGGAGTAGCGCCCCAAAATCTGCCGATCATGAATCAGGCTAGCCGCAGAGACACAAATCGGTTAAATTTGCTTCACTATTTATTCCAAAATGTTTCATGAGCCAGCCCGTAGCCATTACACCCAGTCCTAACCTCAACATCAGCGCTCTGAAAGCGAGTTGTTCTGCGTGCAGCATGCATCAGCTTTGTCTGCCGATGGGGTTAGGTGAATCGGATATGACTCGACTCGATAACATCATTGGACGCCGCCGCAAGATTCCTAAGGATACTCATCTCTACCGTATCGGCGATCACTTTACGAATCTTTACGCGATACGACTCGGCCATTTCAAAACCTTCCAAGTTAGTCCCGCAGGTGAGCAACAAGTCACTGGTTTTCAGATGGCGGGGGAACTGCTGGGTATGGATGCGATCAGTACAGAACATCATCATTGTGATGCGATGGCACTTGAGGATAGTGAAGTCTGTGAAATTCCATTCGCACGACTGGAGGAATTATTTGGCACCATTCCTAGTTTGCTGCATCACTTTCATCGAATGATGAGTCAAGAGATCACGCGCGAACAAAATGTCATGCTACTACTTGGAAATATGCGCGCCGAGCAGCGCTTTGCTGCGTTTTTGATTAATTTATCTTCACGCTATGCCGCACGCGGCTATTCATCAACGACTTTTCAGCTGCGTATGTCGCGCGAAGAAATCGGTAACTATCTTGGATTAACGATTGAAAGTATCAGCCGATTATTATCGCGATTGAAAAAACAAGGCTTACTCCGAGTCGCTAATCGTGAGATCGAATTACTGGACTTAACACGAATGAAAGCTCTGGCAGCCGGTACTGAAATCTGCGATTGATCTATCTGCCGAGCTAAAACGGTGGCTGGCGAGGTGCTTCTATGCTGAACAGATAAATACTCATCATGCTCGCTAAGGAGCAAAACACCCAGAAAAAGAAAAAGCCAATCGTGTAGGCTGCAATTGGCGGTAAATCGATGTGACCCCGGATGAGCATCAAATCGACCGGATCAAAAATCGAAAAGAAAAAACCCTCTGCAAGAATCGCCGCCATAAACGACGGCCACAATACCGACATCGCTAGTTTCAACATGATTCGGCCTCCTTCAAATGCATCTTATGCCCTGTCCTGCAAAGGGCTGATGTCTATCGTATGTTGCTGCGGCCAGCTCCAGTCGCCCTGAAGTCGCCAGCTGCGTTCCGCATCTTCTATCTGTACCTGCCAATGCGCACGCTCCAGCATAGGCAAGGATAGTGAAAAATTTCCTTCTGCATCGGGTGTCACTACCATGCGCTTATCTTTCTGGGGTACGGTAGGATGAACTAACAACAACGTCAGTGGCAATTGATTGGTCAGACCTTTCACGGCACCGACCAAATTGCCCGAAGCAGGATCGTAACGCAGCGAAAACTGTAATCCCAAGGTCGCTGCTACCCGATCGCGCCGTAAATCTTGATTAATCGCCTTACCTTGTTTGTAGTAGTCATCTACCACTAATGCATCAGCACCAGAGAGTGAAATCCACATCGTTACAAAACCCGCAACTAATACAACAAAAGGGCCTAGCATTAATAACCAAGGCCAGCGATGTTTGTACCAAGGAGCCACCTGTTTATCGAGCGCATTTAATCTTGTCATGATTTTTCCAGTTCAGCGCGGCACAAAAAATACAGCTTTTTCTTTCACATAGATATCGGGGTTATCGATATCGACTAAGGTAAACCAAATTTTATTCGAGCCTTTTTCACCCTTGGCTTCATCTACCCGAACATTCACTGCCACCGCTCGCGACTCTGTACCATTGAGCGCAAACTCACCTGCGCCTTGTAGCTTTATGCTGTCAATACCACTGACGCTAATTCGATAATGGTGCGCAGATTCATCCGTATTCATTAACTGTAAACGGTACACGTTTTCTATCATGCCGTTTTCAATCTCACGCCCCATCGAGCCACGATCACGAATAACGTCCATCTTCACAGGTGTTCGAGTTAAGAGAGTTCCGAAAAAAACACTCACGATAACAAGCAAAACAATGCTGTAAATAAGCACTCGCGGACGAAACATGTGACTGAAAATTTGTTCTGCCGTCCAGCGGTTAGCCATCGCATGATCAGTCCAATAGCGCACCAGGCCACGCGGAGCGCCTATTTTATCCATCACGCTATTACACGCATCAACGCAAGCTGCACAACCTATGCATTCATACTGCAATCCTTTACGGATGTCGATCCCCGTTGGGCACACTTGCACGCACATGGAACAGTCGATGCAATCGCCTAAGGCTTTTGCAGCAGAAGGATCATCTTTATGTCGCGCTCCACGTGGCTCACCACGACCCGCATCATAAGTAATGATCAAACTATCTTTATCAAACATGGCGCTTTGAAAACGCGCATAAGGACACATGTATTTACAGACTTGTTCACGCATCCAGCCCGCATTGCCATATGTCGCAAAGGAGTAGAACAAAACCCAGAACCCTTCCCATGGACCTAGCGTCAGGGTAGATACTTCATTCGCCAATACTGTAATAGGAGTGAAGTAACCGACAAACGTAAATCCTGTCCATAAAGCTAAGGCGCCCCAACTCAGGTGCTTCGCTAATTTTCTGGAAAATTTTCCAAATGAGGCCGGCTGACGATCTATGCGTATGCGTGCGCTACGATCACCTTCAATTTTGCGCTCTATCCACATGAAAATTTCGGTATACACCGTCTGTGGACAAGCAAAGCCGCACCAGACGCGCCCGAAAATAGCGGTGAATAAAAACAGAGAATAGGCACTGATAATTAATAGCGCAGCCAGATAAATAAAATCCTGCGGCCATAAAACAATGCCAAAGATATAGAATTTACGCGCGCCGAGATCAAACAGCACCACCTGCCTGTCATTCCACGAGAACCAGGGCAATCCATAAAAAAGCAATTGCGTGGCCCAGACAAAAAACCAGCGCAGGCTGGCGTATCGCCCTTGTATTTCGCGCGGGTAGATTTCTTCCCGCGCTTGATACATTTTAATTACAGCGACTTCGGGTGATGCACTTTCCATGAATACCCTTTGCTACTCACTCACTTGCTTGCAGCAGGTAAGGTCGAGTTATTCGACAAGCCCCAAACATAAGCGCTTAACACGTGAACTTTGGCTTCGCCGAGAAATTCAGCAAACGCTGGCATCACATTGTTACGACCGCCACGTATGGTTTCCATGATAGTTGTAACACTACCACCGTACAGCCACGTTTTATCCGTTAAGTTTGGAGCACCCATAGCGGTATTTCCTTTACCGTCAGCACCGTGACATGCGGCACATGCAGCAAATTTCTCTTTACCTATAGCGGCCTTAATCGGATCAGCAGCTGAATCGGACAAAGACAGCACATAGTGAGCGACGTTTTCTATGTCTTTCTCCGTGCCTACTGCAGCACCCATCGGTGGCATGGCGCCGTTACGACCCTTCAACAGGGTCGCTTTGATCGCCTCAGGTTCACCACCATGCAGCCAATCACGATCCGTTAAATTCGGATAGCCTTTGTTACCGCGCGCATCGGAGCCATGACATTGAGCACAATACGTCAGGAACAAACGCTCTCCAATAGCATGCGCTTGTGGATCAGCAGCGAGCGTCTTGATATCGACTTGCTGATACTTGGCAAACAGCGGGCCATATTCTTCATCAGCGAGTTTTAATTCCTCTTCGTACTGACTCTTCGAAGCCCAACCTAATTTACCAGCGTAAGTACCTAGTCCTGGATACAGAAAGAGATAAGCCAACCCAAATACGATGGTGATATAAAAAAGCCACATCCACCAGCGCGGCATAGGATTATTTAATTCTTCCAGACCTTCGTCCCACGAGTGCCCGGTTGTTTCAACATGACCATCCTTCGATACCGCCGTTTTGATAGTCGATTGAGACCACAACAGCAAAGCACATCCAAACACGGAAACAATCGTCAATACCGTAATGTAGATTCCCCAGAATCCACTCGTAAAATCAGCCATGATGTGGCTCCTTCACTTTGGCGGTAAGTGATTCATCGTCGGCAAAAGGCAGATTGGCTGCCTCATCAAAATCCTTCTTTCGTGATGCGCTATATGCCCAAATCACGATACCGATAAAGGTGGTCATGCAAATGACCGTTACAACACTACGTACATCTGATACCCATTGAATAAGGTCCATGATTATCTCCGTGCCTTGATGTGTATACCCAGACCCTGCAGATAAGCCACTAACGCATCCTGCTCCGTTTTTCCTTCTAACTCTTTAGCAGCGGCCGCAATTTGCTCATCGGTATACGGATCGCCTAAGCGCTTAAGTGCTTTTAGATGTGCAACGACTGATTGCGGATCCAAGTTAGCTGTTGCCAACCAAGGATACGCAGGCATATTTGATTCAGGTACCAAGTCACGCGGATTATTTAAATGCGTACGATGCCAATCATCGCTGTAACGACCACCAACCCTAGCCAGATCTGGGCCGGTACGCTTTGAGCCCCACTGAAATGGCCGGTCGTAAACAAATTCACCGGCTACTGAATAATGTCCGTAGCGTTCAGTCTCTGCACGGAAAGGACGAATCATCTGCGAGTGACAGTTGTAGCAGCCCTCGCGAACATAGATATCCCGCCCTGCTAATCGCAACGGACTATAAACCGTCAAACCTGCTACCGGTTCCGTGGTTGATTTTTGGAAGAACAGCGGAACAATTTCAACCAGACCACCAATGCTGACTACTAAAATCACCAGTAATATCAGCAGCCAGGGTTTGCGTTCAATTTGATCATGAGTAAATTTCATTGTTCTCTCCTTTACTCAGGCGTGAGCGCCAGTCAGCGCAGGTATACGGGTATCTACCGGTTTACTGTCAATGACTGTCTTGTAGCTGTTGTAGGCCATGATCAGCATGCCTGCCAAATATAAGAGGCCACCTGAAAGGCGTACGACGTAGTAAGGGAAGCTTGCCTTGACGCCTTCAACAAAGGTATAGGTCAGCGTGCCATCGGTATTCACTGCGCGCCACATCAATCCTTGCATCACGCCAGCAATCCACATCGAAGCGATATACAACACGATGCCGATCGTCGCCACCCAGAAGTGCACTTCGATTAATCGCTTGCTCCACATTTCTGTTTTGCCAGACAAACGCGGCAGCAGGTAGTAGATCGAACCCATAGACACGAGTCCTACCCATCCCAGCGCACCCGAGTGAACGTGACCCACAGTCCAATCGGTGTAATGCGACAGTGCGTTGACTGTCTTAATCGACATCATCGGACCTTCGAAGGTCGACATGCCGTAGAAAGATAAGGAGACAACGAGGAATTTCAAAATAGGATCGTCACGCAATTTATACCATGCCCCCGAGAGCGTCATGATGCCGTTGATCATGCCACCCCAACTTGGGGCCAATAGAATCAACGAGAAGACCATGCCGAGCGACTGTGCCCAATCAGGCAATGCGGTGTAATGCAGATGATGCGGGCCTGCCCACATTTAGGTAAATATCAAAGCCCAGAAGTGAACGATAGACAGGCGATACGAAAATACGGGACGCTCAGCTTGTTTAGGAATGAAGTAATACATCATGCCCAAGAAGCCTGCAGTAAGGAAAAAGCCAACTGCATTGTGACCGTACCACCACTGAATCATGGCATCTTGCACGCCGGTGTAGGCTGAGTAGGATTTAGTCAGCGTGGCTGGCATCGCTGCTGAATTCACAATATGCAAAATAGCGACCGTCAAAATGAAGGCGCCATAAAACCAATTGGCTACATAAATGTGGGATGTCTTGCGTTTCCACAGCGTGCCAAAGAAAACTACCGCATACGACACCCACACCAGCGCGATCAAAATATCAATTGGCCATTCGAGTTCAGCGTATTCCTTGCCAGTGGTGAAACCGAGAGGAAGAGTAATCGCAGCGGCCACAATAACCAGCTGCCATCCCCAAAAGGTGAACGAGGCCAGCGCATCGGAAAACAAACGCACCTGACTGGTTCGTTGCACCACGTAGTAAGAGGTTGCAAACAACGCCGAACCACCAAAGGCAAAAATCACCGCGTTGGTATGTAAGGGCCGTAAGCGACCATACGTCAACCAAGCAGTATCAAAATTCAGTGCTGGCCAGGCGAGTTGGGCGGCGATGATCACCCCGACTAACATGCCCACCACCCCCCACACTACGGTCGCCACGGCAAATTGCTTGACGACCTTGTAGTTGTAGTTCAGTGCTGTATCCACAAAGACTCCCTCTGGTATCGGACGAAGATGCCCTAAGGTTACGTTTCAATTGGGCAAATTTCCTTGACTTGAGTCAAATTTGACCCGATAGCAGACGCAACCCGCCTGACCTTATTTCTTGATATGCCCTGATGACTCGTCAGTCTCAGGATGAGCGCTGTCGTCATCCTGCAGTATTCGCATGCCCGGGCCATCTAGGTCATCGAACTGACCGCCATCCATCGCACGAAAAAAAATCCACAGTGCAGCAAAGACAACGACGACGGACAAGGGAATCAACAAGTACAGCGCTTCCATCAGCGAGCCTTTAGCAAATAATGTGAATGACGCGGTGAATGGCTTGGTAAGCGCTCAAGGCGCAGTGCATTTATCACCACAACAGCCGAACTCACTGACATACCCAAACCCGCCATCCACGGCGCGAGTAAGCCGAATGCCGCTGCGGGTATAGCCACCAGATTGTAGAGTGTGGCCCACGCTAAGTTTTGTCGTATCACCTTCATGCAGGCAGCGGCTGCTTCTGCTGCGTCTATCAGCGATGAAAGCTTGGCAGATAACAGCACTGCATCGGCATGCGATTGCGCTAATGCCGCACCCGATCCCATAGCGAACGATACGTCGGCAGCGCGTAACACAGCAGCATCATTCATCCCATCACCCACCATCACCACGCGTGCACCTTGACTTTGTAATTGCTGAACGAATTCAAGTTTTTGCTGAGGAAGCATGCCACCGTGTGCATCGTCTATACCCAGCGTATCAGCCATACGGCGAACGATGCCCGGCGCATCACCTGACAGCAGAATGACTTGCTTACCCAGTGACTGAAAATAAGTAATCACAGCCTGGGCATCTGGCTTCAAAGCATCCGACACATCAAATCGTGCTAACCAAGCCGATGCCTTACCTAAATAAATGCAGGTCATGTCGTTCGGTTCGTTTCCAGCGACTCCCTCACCCGAGAGCGCAGAAACAAAGGCATGACTGCCTATGCGATAAAGCTCGCCAGCTATCATTCCTTCCAAGCCCTGCCCGACATAATGCGTGATCGCCTCAACATCGACATTCCTTACTGAACGCTGCTCTGCTGCTTCCACTAAAGCACGCGACAAAGGATGCGCACTACCCGACTCCAGTGCGGCGGCTATGTGTAACACCTGTTCGCGACTCGCCTCACCCAGAATGGTTGTTTGTCTAAGCTGTGGACTGCCCTCAGTCAACGTACCTGTTTTATCTAAGACCACATGTGTAGCCCGATACAGCGTCTCGATCACATGCGGTTGTATCACCAGCACGCCTTGCCTGAGTAATCGATCAGTGACTGCAGCGAGTGCCTATGGTGTTGCTAGTGACAAGGCACACGGACAAGAGACGACCAATACAGCTATCGCGATGGGCCATGCACGTGTTGCGTCATGCCAGCTCCAAATTGCCAACACAACTAAGGCAAACACTAACAGCGCACCAACAAACCATGCCGCCACTCGATCGGCCCACTGCGCAATGGTTGGCTTACCTTGTCCCGCACTTTCAATCAAACGAATCAGTGCTGCCAAGGTACTGTCTCTGGCGACTTTCTCTACACGCAGTATCACCGGCTGGCTGATATTCACCGCGCCGCTTGCTACTGATTCGCCAAGTCGTCTGGGCTGCGGGTGGCTTTCACCGGTGAGCAACGATAGATCGATCGTGGTTTCTCCATCGATGATGAGGCTATCAACTGGAATTGCCTCGCCGGGCTTACTGAGTATGATGTCGCCAGAGCGCAGTGTTGACGCAGCAACGATCGTCGTATTTCGACTCGCTGGGAAACCCAGCATGAGATGTGCCGATTCCGGCAATGCGTATTGAAGTTTTTCTAACGAAGCCGCCGCGCGACGACGCGCCACCAGTTCAACATAGCGACTCGCCAGCAGTAAAAAAATAAACATCGTGACGGAATCAAAATAAACGTCACCACCACCATTAATCGTTGACCACGTACTGCCAATAAATGCCGCGGCGATACCCAGTGCAACGGGCACATCCATACCCGGTGTGCGTACTTTAATGTCGGTCCACGCGCCACGAAAAAACGGCTGCGCTGAATACATCACCGCAGGCAGAGTCAACAGTAAACTTGCCCAGCGCATCAATTGCTCTAAATCAGACTCTATACTTCCGGCATCCGCCCAGTAAACCGGTACGGCATACATCATGACCTGCATCATCGACAGGCCAGCGACAAATAGTCGCTTGAACATCGTGCGCGCATTTTTGCGCAATAAGTCACCATGCTGAATCGGATCAAACGGATAAGCGACATACCCTACTTCGCGTACCGCACGAATAATATCGCTGGGTTTGGATAGTGCCGCATCCCATGTCACTTGCAACTTTTCGGTTGCCACATTCAGATTCGCACTCTTTAACCCCGGTACTTGCGATAGTCGTTTTTCAATCAACCAAACACATGCCGAACAACGTATGCCTTCGACCGATAACATCGCTTCTGCATCGCCAGCGTCATTAGTAAATTGCGCTGCTAGTTCGGGGCTGTCATACAAACTCAATGCTTCAGGCAGCGGTGCAGCAACGCCCTCGGGTAATTGTTGGCGACTGCTGTAATAAGTGGTGAGCCCTGAGTCAACTATCGCTTGCGCTACCGCCTGACATCCCGGACAACACATAGGCTGCTCGATCGCATCAACGTGCACAGACCAGTGACCGTTGTCAGGTACCGGAAGACCGCAGTGAAAACAAGGCGTGGATGATTTCATAGGTACGCGGCTCATCAGTTCATCGATTCATCGAAGGCGTAATGCATACAGCATCCAACCAGCCATGCGATATCCCCGTCGAAAGTCGAAACATGCCTAATAATCCAAAGCTCAATACCACTAAGCCTGCGAACATTCTGACAGTCGGCTTTTGTAAATTAGCCTGTAAGCGCGTACCCAACAGTCCCATAGAAAATAGTAAAGGTAATGTGCCTAAACCAAACGCTAACATGACCAGCGCTCCATGCAATGCGGAGCCAGTGAGTAGCGCGGTCATCAGTACGCTGTAGACCATGCCACAAGGTACCCAGCCCCACAGACTACCCAAGGCAGCCGCCTGCCACACCGTTTCAACCGAAAGAAAACGACTAATCAAGGGCTGCACGCGACGCCACAACCATAGCCCTACGGACTCAACGCGCGCTAAGCCATGCCAGAGATTCATGAGTGTGAGACCGAGCGCAATCAACAGCACGTTAGCTAACCAGTAGCCTATGCTCTGCAATGTTGTTATCTGGATCAACGCTGGAATACTGCCTAACAAACCCGCCACAGCGCCCGCCACCATGTAGCTGGTTATGCGCCCCAGATTAAATGCCAGTACGCGCAAACTCCCCTCAGCAGGAAAACCTACTGGGCGAGTCTGGGTGATAACCGCAATGGGAAAAGCCTTCGCAGGAGAGCCGGCGACAGAAAAAGCGCCAAAAATACCGCCGCACATTCCTACGCAATGCACGCCACCTAAAAGGCCGATGAGAAAAATGGGGACTAGTGCAAGTAGATTCACATCAGAAGGTCAGAGAGTCTGAGATTAACGTGTAGTTTCCGATTGTAACCTCCACATCTGTGGTGCCCACAGTTCTTAGGTCGGATTAAGTCTAGTGAGGCTACTCGTCATTTACCTTGAGTTAAGTCAAAACTAACCGGGTGCTAATCTATATCAATGTATGTATGGTTCAAATAATGACCACCGTACGCCCCCCTAGACAAAATTTGATTTGAGTCAAATTTTTGGAAACATCAAATCTTCATTCTCATCTACCATCCGAACATACATCGTGTTGTGTACTTTTTTTAAATGAATAAAAGTCGTGCGCAAACTAGCATCTACCAATGATCATTCGGAAAAGAAGGATTTTTCATGTCGTATAAATCAATACTGGTGCATGTTGACCAGACGGCTCCAGCCGTTGAACGCATACGCCTCGCTGCAGCGATTGCCGAAGACCATCAGGCTCACCTCATCGGAACTGCCATGACAGGCGTGTCGCACTTAGTATTTGAGGAAGGTGCTTTTAATCAGAATGATCCCGCATTCGACCATCACCTGAGAAATTTACGCGCATACGCGAATAAAAGTTTAGATGATTTCACTGTGTTGTTGAAAGAGACGGGAGTGAGCTCTGTTGAACGACGTTTGATGGATGATGACGCTGTGAGTGGCATGGCACTGCAGGCGCGCTACGCAGACTTAGTGGTAGTGGGCCAGTTTGATCCCGCATGCGGCGTGCCGGGCGTGATGTCTGATTTTCCAGAGTCAATCGTTATGGACTGTGTTCGTCCAGTACTCATCATGCCCCACAACCGAAAATTTAGCGGCTTGCCTACAAAAATAGCGGTGGCTTGGGATGCCAGCATGACGGCGACGCGCGCAATTATGAATGCATTACCACTACTCAAGCGCAGCAGCCAAACCGATATCATAATCTTCAATGCCACCGTTAATCCAGAAACTCATGGAGAACAACCCGGTGCAGATATCGCACTGTACTTATCGCGTCACGGCATCAAGGCAAATGTTATCTGTCGTGACACACGCGTTAATGAAGGCGAAGCTTTATTGTCTTACTGTGCTGATGAAACTATGGATTTGATTGTCATGGGTGGCTATGGGCACACCCGTTTTCGTGAAATGGTACTCGGTGGAGCAACGCGCGAGATCCTGCTATCGATGACGATACCGGTACTTATGTCGCACTAAATAGTTCGCTAGCGATACACCACGACCGGCAGTACCGAGTGCGCCAATACGCGCTGTGTTTCACTGCCTAACAAGAGCTTATCGAGACCGCGACGGCCGTGCGAGCCAATCCAAATCACATCACAATGCTTTTCGTTTGCTTTTGCAATGATTTCTTCGTAAGGGTGAGTTCCGCGGGTCACAACGATTTCAAAATCCACCTTGGCATTCTCGGCTAAGATTTTTATCTTAGTGGCATTCGCTTGGGCTGCTTGATCTTGCGCTTCTTCGTATATCGATAAATCCAACATCGCACCCGCCTCTGGCATGAGCATGTAGGGATACGACTGCGCCACTGACAACACGACAATACTCGCCTTGTTAATGGCCGCAAACTCTAGCGCCGCCATGGCTGATTTTTCAGAGATAGGCGATCCATCGGTTGGTACAAGAATTTTTTTAAACATAACAACTCCTCAGAGTGATTTGACTTGCCATGACTCTAGCAAAGCACACTGTAAAAAAATTGACCTCGATCAAATTGGCCAGAGAGGAGGCTCATCCATCAAGGCGACTTGCTCGCGCAGCTCGAGAATACGATCTTGCCAATAACGAACTGTGTTAAACCAAGGGAAAGCCATAGGAAACGCCGGGTCCTCCCAGCGCATAGCTAACCACGCCGAGTAATGTAATAACCTAAGCGTGCGCAGCGCTTCTAACAAATACAACTCACGCTGATCAAATTCAAAAAAACTCTCGTAGCCGGCCAGCACATCGCTTAGCTGACGGCTCATCTCGGCTCGATCTCCCGACAGCAGCATCCAAAGATCTTGAATGGCGGGACCCATGCGACTGTCATCAAAATCAACAAAATGGGGGCCCTGATCTGTCCACAGTAAATTACCAGGATGGCAATCACCATGCAGCCGCAACAATCGCACATCACCTGCACGCTCATAACAATGACGCACACCCTGCAACGCTTGCTCAGTGATACTCACCCAACTCTGTCGTAATTCTTGTGGAATAAAATCGTGCTCTAACAACCAAGCTCTGGGACGTTCTCCAAAGCTCGCTATGTCTAAGTTATCTCTATGAACATAATTTTTTCTGGCGCCTGTCGCATGAATACGCCCCATGAAACGACCTATCCATTCCAATCGACCAGGTTGATCTAATTCTGGTGTTCGTCCACCTTGACGTACAAAGACGGCGAAGCGATAGCCTTTATATCGATGCAGCATTTCATTCTGAACAATCATTGGCGCGACCACCGGTATTTCGTCGGCGACTAATTCAGCACAAAATTGATGTTCTTCAATGATGGCTTCATCGCTCCAGCGATTCGGACGATAAAATTTAACGATGATAGGTGCGGCCTGATCAAGACCCACTTGATAGACGCGATTTTCATAGCTGTTCAATGCGAGCAAGCGGCCATCACCCTGCAACCCCACCGTGTCGAGAGCATCCAGCACAGTATCTGGGCCAAGTCCTGCAAATGTGTATTCGGGAGTTGAATTCATGCGGCCGATTGTAGTCTGAATAATATGAATCCGATGACAAACTCATGGTCTTTGCCGCAAGCGGTTAAACTGTTCTTTATTCCTTTTTTCGAGAGTCTCATGTCCAACGAACAGTTATTATCAGAACAAGAGTTCGACGAACTTGACCGCTTCCTGTTATCCGACCGATGCAGCGATGAAGCGATGACTATGGATGCTTTGCATGGCTTCCTGACCTGTATAGCCCTAGGTCCTGACGCCATACGCCCTGACGAGTGGTTACCGCGGGTCTGGGGTCCTGAGCCCGAGGATAAGCCAAAATTTCGCAATCCCGAACAGGCCAAGCATATTGAGCAATTGATATTCCGCACCTTGGAAGACATTAAGCTCACCTTTGAAGTCGCACCGAATGATTTCGAGCCGCTGTTTTGCGAACACCAATGGAAAGGTCAATCCATACTCGACGCAGAAGCCTGGGCCTGGGGATTTGTTGAGGGCATGTCACTACGTGATGAGACGTGGGATTTGCTGCTGCAATCACCCCAAGCAGAATTACTGCGTGCGATACATTTGCTCGGCGCGGAGGAAATTGGTGATGATGAAATTAGCCAGATCGATGACCCGGCTAAATGTCACAAACTCGCCGTTGAAATTGAAGCCTCAATCCCGCAGATTCATCGGTTTTGGCTACAACGACGCAAAGCGAATTTGCACTGAAAAAGACGAACTCGAACTAATTCAAGCTTGCTCAGGGCGCCAAGTCAAATACTAATACTTCGGCTTGATGACCCTGAGTAAGATGCAATTGATGTTCTTTTTCAATCATCAGCGCATCACCTGTCGTCAATTTTTCTCCATTAACTTCAAGATCACCCTTGATCAAATGAACATAGGCTTTCCGCTTAGGATCCAGCGCTAACTGTGTTTGCTGATCGCCGTCGAATAATCCGGCATATAGTTTGGCATCAGCATGTATGACCACTGAGTCTCCTGCGCCATCCGGCGAAGCGATCAACTTCAAACTACCTTCTTTGGTCGTCGCAGGAATAGTCTTTTGTTCATAGCTGGGCGGGATGTTGGCAACGTTAGGCTCTATCCATATTTGTAAAAAATGCGTAGTTTGGTCTGGCGCATGATTAAACTCACTATGCATCACGCCTGTACCTGCACTCATACGCTGCACATCACCCGGCGGAATGCTTTTCACATTACCCATACTGTCTTGATGCGCTAATTCGCCTGAGAGAACGTAGCTGATGATCTCCATGTTTTGGTGACCATGCTTACCAAAACCTCGGCCGGGTGCGACTCTATCTTCATTGATCACCAATAGATTTCCCCAGCCTGTGTATTGAGGATCGTAATAACTGGCAAATGAAAACGAGTGATAACTCTTTAGCCAACCATGATTGGCAATACCACGATCTTCTGATTTTCTAAGCTTTAACATAGTGACACCACATCCATAAAAATTTTTATACCTATCCTACAATTTACACGCTAATAAAATGCTCGCGGTAGTAACGTAGTTCTTCGACCGATTCGCGAATATCCGCTAATGCTGTATGTAACTGATGTTTCTTGAAACCTGCGATCAATTCAGGCTTCCAGCGTCGGCACAATTCTTTAAGCGTAGACACATCAATATTTCGATAATGGAAAAACTCTTCCAGGGTCGGCATATGGCGCGCCATAAAACGACGATCCTGACAAATCGAATTGCCACACATAGGCGATTTACCGGCTGGAACATAGGCTTTTAAAAATTCAATCATCGCAGCCGATGCTTGTTCTTCCGTCGTAGTCGATGCCTTGACCCTATCAATCAGGCCGGAACGACCATGCGTCCCTTTGTTCCACGCATCCATGCCATCTAACACTTGATCAGACTGATGAATCGTAAAAACCGGTCCTTCAGCCAGGACATTCAATTCCGCATCCGTCACAATGGCTGCCAGCTCAATAACCCGATCGTGATCAGGGTTGAGACCGGTCATTTCCATATCGATCCAGACCAGATTCATTTCATTCGGCACAGCGGGTGTAACTGAGCCGACTGCTCCGCTATCGACTTCTGGTGCTTGTGACATAATCTGTTTCCTAAGTGGTTTAATCTTCATTTCAACAATAGTTACTATTTTCTCACATGGACCCACAAAGCTTCTCCCTGCTTTTTGCCGCCTTCGTGCTGGCGACTCTCATGGTCAAAATGTGGCTGTCAACACGCCATATCCGTTATGTTGCGCAACATCGTGCAGCAGTACCTGAGCAATTTGCGCAAAAAATTCCACTCGAAGCTCACCAAAAAGCGGCTGATTACACTATCGCCAAGACTCAGCTCAAGCTGGTGCTATTGGTGGTGAATGCCGCTGTATTAATAGGCTTTACGCTACTCGGCGGCTTGCAATGGCTATCACTCAGCATTATCAGTTTTACTGGCCCGGGCATGCTGTATCAAATTGGTTTGATCGCTGCCGTCGCCATCATTTCAGAAATCATTGATCTGCCACTGGATTACTACAAACAGTTTCGTCTGGAAGAAAAATTCGGCTTTAATAAAATGACACCCGGACTGTTTTTCTCAGACATGATTAAGCACAGCCTGATCGGCGCTGCAATTGGTCTACCCCTGCTTTGGGTCACACTGACAGTGATGGAGCAAGCGGGATCATTATGGTGGTTATACGCCTGGCTGATTTGGTGTGGATTTCAAATACTCATGCTGGGTCTGTATCAAAATCTGATCGCACCTCTATTTAATAAATTTACTCCGCTGTCTGACGAGAGCTTGAAAAGCCGCATCGAAGGATTGATGCAGCGCGTAGGCTTTGCCAGCAAGGGCTTATTCGTCATGGATGGTTCGCGCCGCAGCGCTCATGGCAATGCGTATTTTTCCGGCTTTGGCTCTGCTAAACGTATCGTTTTTTTCGATACCTTGCTTTCACGTCTGGCACCGAATGAAATTGAAGCGGTACTCGCGCACGAGCTAGGCCACTTCAAACTGAATCACGTGATTAAGCGCATAGCCGTAATGTTCATCATCTCGCTGGGCTTTTTAGCGCTACTGGGATTTTTGAAAAATCAAACGTGGTTTTATCTGGGCTTGGGCGTATTGCCCATGATGGATGCGAGTAATGATGCGATGGCGCTGATTTTATTTATGTTTGCGCTACCCGTGTTCACCTTTCTTTTTTCGCCGTTACTGTCGCTGACATCGCGCAAAAATGAATTTGAGGCTGATGCATTCGCTGCTAAACACAGTAACTCTCACGATCTGGTTTCGGCATTGGTCAAACTGTACGAAGACAATGCCTCGACGCTTACGCCAGACCCGCTACATTCTGCGTTTTACGATTCACACCCACCTGCCAGCGCGCGTATTCAGCGTTTGCTAGCCAGCTGATGACCGCATGAATCGAGCCGAACTGCTCCAGCAATCCTGCCGTCATCTGGAGCAGTCGGCAACGTCTGAGCGCATTACACAAGCGCTAATTGTTTTGCCAGAGTGGGCACTGGAGCAAGACCAACTCGTTCGTCGGTTTCGATTTACAGATTACCACCAGACGATGGCATTTGTGAATGCCATCTCCATTCTCATTCATGAGCAAGACCACCACCCTGAATTGTTAGTCGGCTATAACTATTGCACGGTTCATTACAGTAC
>Ga0187843_10000805_pt1 | contig 20789 bp, 17 predicted proteins | sample SpaLakP09_SKY_43_FD_134516 | JGI IMG/M metagenome (GOLD analysis project Ga0187843, IMG submission 134516) | Oligotrophic lake water microbial communities from Sparkling Lake, Wisconsin, USA - SP09_SKY_43 | ecosystem: Environmental > Aquatic > Freshwater > Lake | place: USA: Sparkling Lake...
ATGGGCATGCGGCGCTTTGTCTGCATCGTCACCATGAATGCCGGCAATGCCTGGCTGGAGCTCGGTGACCTGAACAATGCCGCCAGCTGCTTCGAGCAGGCGGCCGAGCTGGCCGCGCGCACCAGCTGGCCGGTGCTGATGGGCACCAGCCAGACGCAGATCGGCCGGGTGCTGCGCCATCTGGGCCGCTTCGAGGAAAGCCAGACCGTGCTGCACGAAGCCCTGGCCCTGCTGCGGGTGGCGCCGCCTGGCACCATCAAGGCCTTTGCCTGCAGCGAGCTGGCTTTGACCCTGTTGTCCCTGGGCCAAGCGCCGGCCTCGGTGGCGGTGATGGACGAGGCCATCGCCCTCTACCGCGCCGCCCAGTCGAATGTGAACCTGGCGTTGAACCTGGTGCGCCAGGCCCGCGCCCAGGCCCAGCTGGGCGCCACCGAGGCGGCCCTGGCTGCGGCCGGCGAGGCGCAGGCGCTGATCGAACGCTTTGGCTACACGGCGCTGGCCGTCGAGCTGGCCGAGGCCCTGGCCGAGGTGCACCGCCACGGCGGCGCCAAGCTGCCGCCGCCGCCCGGTATGACCGCGCCCAGTGCCACCATCCATTTCGCCCAGACCGCCTTGCACCGCGGCATGAGCATCCCGGGCTGGAAGCCGCCGCCGGCCCTGCTGGCCTATCTGGCCGATGCCTGGGCCGAGGCCGACGAGATGGCCCAGGCCTACTCCTACGCCCGCCTGGCCCGCCTGGCCCACGAGCAGGGCGATGCGCTCAAGCTCAAGGACCCGCGCACCATGCTGCATCTGCTGGGCTACCGCAGCCTGCTGGCCGCGCGGGCCAGCGAGCCGGTGGCGCCCCCGCCCTTGCGGCCGGCCGTGGAACCTACCCCGCCGGCGCCCGGCCCGCTCAGCGCCGGCCCCGAGTCCCTCACGCCCAAGGAGGGCGAGATCCTGCAGCTGCTGGCGCGCAACTACTCCAACAAGGAAATTGCGCAGGCCCTGGGCGTCAGCGCCGAAACGGTGAAGTGGCACCTCAAAGGCCTGTACGGCAAGCTGGCCGCGGGCTCGCGCCGCCATGCCGTGACGCGGGCGCGCACCTTGGGCATGCTGCACAGCGGCGCCTGATCCTGCCGGAGGCCTGCCCCCCTAGTTCGTGGAAGCCGGCGTGTCCGGTTCAGCCGCCAGGTCTTCGTTGGTTCCTGCTGAGTGCGCACCCTGCGCGATTCACCAACCTCAAGGAGTCACGAACATGAAGCCATTGCCTTCCCCCACCCGGGCTGCCCCCGCCTTGCTGCTGGGTCTTGCCCTGCTGTTCAGCGCGCCCGCTCAGGCACAGAACTACCAGATCACCGGCAACGTCAACACGGTGGCCTATCTGTTTTCACCCGGGCCGCGCGAGGACCAGCAGCATGCCGCTGATTTCAACTGGTACGACCGGCCCGAGGCACGGGTGCTGCAGTCGCTGGACCAGTTCTCCCAGGTCAGCAACGGCGGCTTTGGCCGGGCCACGCTTTCGGCCGGCATGGGTGAGCTGCGCGCCTTTGCGCATGCGGCTTACCCGAGCGGCATCCCGGAGCCGCATTACTACGGCTATTCCTTCGGCACCGCCCAGGCGAGCTTTGCCGACACGGTGCGCGTGCAGGGCGCAGGTCTGGCCGTGGGCACGCCGGTGCGCTACGAGCTGAGCCTGTGGATCGACGGCCAGCTGAGCAGCCCCAACTTCGAGATCGGCGGCGCGCTCAGTGCCAACGGCCTGGCCCAGATGCAGCTGATCGACCGCAGCACCAATCTGCGCGAGAGCTTGAGCTGGGACGCCAAGCGCGACGCCACCGGCTGGTACCGCATCGGCCTCAACACCGTGGTCGGGCATGAGCTGATGATCACCGGCATGCTCTACGCCGGCGCCGACATCTCCTCCAGCGCCACCCTGGCGCGCGAGGTCGTGGCGGATTTCGGCCACACCGCGCGCTACTACCTGCAGACCTCGGAGCCCGGCCTCAACACCACCGGGATGAGCGGCCATGACTTCAACATCAGCGCCGTGCCGGAGCCGGGCTCGGGGCTGCTGCTGGGCGCCGGGCTGCTGACCTTGCTGGGCTGGCTGCAACGGCGTCGCCACTGAGCGAGGAACGGAGAAAGGCGGCAGGTCCGGCCCTGGCATGATGGCCAGCCATGACACGCCTGCCCTGCGCGCCCGAGCACTGGACCGAGTTCTCGGCCCTGCTCGATGCGGCCTTGGATCTGCCGGCCGCCGAGCGGGCGGCCTGGCTGCAGGGCTTGCCGCCGGAGTCCGCGCACCTGCGGTCGGCGCTGAGCCGGGTGCTGCGTCAGGACGAGCCGGGTGCGCCGCAGCTGGAGCTGCCGCATCTGGCCGGGGTGGGTGAAGACAAGGGGTGTGGCATCGAATTGCGGCCCCAGCAGGCTCTCGGCCCCTGGCGCCTTTTGCGCCGGCTGGGCCTGGGCGGCATGGGCGAGGTCTGGCTGGCCGAACGCTGCGACGGCGCCTACCAACGCCAGGTGGCGCTCAAGCTGCCCCATGCCCAGGCCCTGGCCGGCCCCGGGCGGCAACGTTTTGCCCGCGAGCGCGACATCCTGGCGGCGCTTCAGCACCCCCACATCGCCCAGTTTTTCGATGCCGGCACGGCCGAGGACGCCGCCGGCCAGGATCAACCTTGGCTGGCGCTGGAGTATGTCGAGGGCCAGTCCATCGCCGAGGATTGCAAGGCCCGGCACCTGCCGCTGCGCGAGCGCCTGCTGCTGATGCTGCAGGTGATGGAGGCGGTCCAGCATGCCCACGGCCGGCTGCTGGTGCACCGCGATCTGAAGCCGTCGAACGTGATGGTTGCGGCCCAGGGCCAGGTCAAGCTGCTGGACTTCGGCATCGCCAAGCTGCTCGGAGCCGACGGCGATGCGCCCGGCGGCGCCGAGGCCACCCGCCTGCTGATGGCCACGCCTGCCTATGCCGCCCCCGAGCAGCTGAACGGCAGCCCCATCACCGTGGCCACCGATGTTTTTGCCCTCGGCGCCTTGTCGCACACCCTGCTGTGCGGCCAGCCGCCAGCGCGCGGCGGCGGTGATCGTTTGGCCTCGCAAAGCGTGAGCGAGGGGCATGCCGAAGGCTGCGGCCTGAGCCGGCGCCGGCTGCAGCGGGCGTTGCGCGGCGATCTCGATGCCTGGCTGGCCAAGGCCCTGGCCGAGAACCCGTCAGACCGCTACGGCAGCGTGCAGGCCATGAGCGAGGACCTGCGCCGCTATCTTGCCGGGCGGCCGCTGCAGGCGCGCCGCATCGGCGCCTGGTCGCGGCTGCGCCTGGCCTGGCGGCGTCATTGGCTGATGGCCACCCTGCTCACCGCCCTGATCCTGAGCCTGGCGCTGGGTCTGGCGGGCACGGCCTGGCAGGCGCATCAAGCGCAGCGGCAGGCCCAGCGTGCCGAGGCGATTCAGCGTTATTTGCTGGGTCTTTTCCGCACTCTGGACCCGCGTGAGAGCGATGCCCAGGACCCGGCCGCCGCCATGCGCCGCCTTCTGCAGCAGCAGATGGCGCAGATCGAGCAGCAGCTGCCCCAGGACCCCGAAACGGCCGATGCCTTGCTGCGCCTGAGCAGCACGGTGGCCACCTACCTCAGCGACGAGGCCCGCAGCCTGGAACTGGCCGGCCTGCGCTGGCGCCTGCTGCAGCAAAGGCTGGGCCCCGGCCACCCGCGCAGCGGCGAGGCCGGCCTCAGCTGGTTCTGGGCCCTGTGGTCGGGCGGGCAGCGCGCGCAGGCGGCCGAGGTCTTGGCGCTTCTCGACACGCAGCTGCCGGCGCGCGGCCTGCTGCGCGCGGAGTGGTGGCTGGCGCGGCACGATGTGCTGGAAGAGCAGGGCGCCGTGCCGGCCGCGCGGCGGGATGCCCTGCAGCAGGCGCTGCAGCGCTACCAGGGCGAGGCGCCGCAGGACAGCGGCCATGTGGTGGTGCTGGGGCATCTGGCGCGCTGGCATCTGGCGCAGGGTGAGCGCGCTGAGGCCAAGGCCTGGCTGGACCGGGCTCTGGCTCTGGCGCCACGCGCCGAGCCGCCGATAGCCCTCGACCAGGCGCGGCTGCTGGGCTTGCGCGCCGAGCTCTCGGCGGCCGAGGGCCAGCCTGAGGCACAGGCACGCGATCTGGCCGAGGCCGTGCGCTTGCTGCGCGGCAGCCTGGGGCTGGCCAATCCGCTGGGCTGGGCCTTGCTGAGGCAGCAGCTGGCGTTCTTCTGCGAGCACGGGGCCGCGGCGCGTGCCCAGGCCGAGGGCTTGTGGGGCGAGTTGCAGCCCGCGGTCGTGGCCAGTCGCGATGCGCGCGGCCGCAGGCTGCTGGCCCAGGCCGAGGCCTGCGGGCTCAGGCGCTGAGCATGCTCAGCAGCAGGGCGCGGGCCTTGAGCCAGTCGCGCCGCACGGTGCGTTCGGTCAGGCCCAGGGCTGCGGCGATCTCGCTTTCGCTGAGGCCGCCGAAGTAACGCATCTCCACCACCTGGGCCAGACGCGGCTCGACCGCCTGCAGGGCGAGCAAGGCCTCGTGCACGGCCAGGGCCTCGGGTTCGGGCGCGGGGCCGGGCAGGGCGGCCAGGCTTTCGGTGTCGAGGCTGAGTGCGCCCTGGCCACCGCCGCGGCGTTCGGCCGCCTGCTCGCGCGCCAGGTCCACCACCACCGAGCGCATCACCCGCGCGGCATAGGCGAGGAAATGGCCGGGGCTGGCGAACTCGGGCGCCGCAGATGCCGGGCCGACCTCGCTGCGCAAGAGGCGCAGATAGCTCTCGTGCACCAGGGCCGTGGTGTTGAGTTGCAGCTGGGCGGCGCCGGCCCGGCGCAGGCGGGCGCGGGCGATCAGCTTGAGTTCGCCGTACAGCGAGGCGAAGCGGTCCGAGGCGGCGAGCGCGTCTGCTTGCGCCTCGGGGGCCTCGCTGGGCGTCATGGCGCGGGGGCGTCCGCGCTCAAGGCTTGCAGCTGGCCGCTCAGCTCGGCCCACAGGGCTTCAGCGCCGGCGGGCCAGGGCTGGCCAGCGGCCAGGGCGGCTTCCAGCTGGCGCTCCAGGCGGCCAGCCAGATCGCTGCTGGCGTCCAGGCCCAGGATCAGCAGCACGCTCTTGAGGCTGTGGGCCAGGCGGCGCACGGTGGCCAGCTCACGGGCGGCGCAGGCGCGCTCGCCCTCGGCGCGGTCCATGCTGAACTGCTGCAGGCTGGCCGCACGAAAGCCGCGGTAGAGCGTCATATCGCCGCCGAAATTGCGCTGGATCGCTTCCAGGTCGGGCGAGGGCGGCGCGCTGGGGTCGGGCTGGGTGTCCAGGTCGTTTCGTGCGAGCGTTGCCGCTGGCAGATCGAGCGTCATCGGTGCCGGGCCCAGGGCCTCTTCCACGCAGGCTTCCAGCTCGTTCACCGAGCAGGGTTTGAACAGCATGCGCTCCACGCCCAGCGCCTGCAGCTGGCTGCGCACCTGGGGCTGGAGGCCGGCGCTGAAGGCCACCAGATGGGCCTGGCCGCGCAGGGCGGGGCGGGCCTGCAGCTCGGCCAGCAGCTCCTGGCCCGAGCGGTCGGGCAGCATCAGGTCGGTGATCAGGAGATCCACCGGCTGCGCGGCCAGGGCTTGCAGGGCGCTGCCGACATCGCCGCAGACCCGCAGCTCGACCGCCAGGTCTTCCAGCACCATGCCGACGAAGCGTTGCAGCGAGGGGTCGTCTTCGACCAGCAGGACCCGGCGCGAACTCATGCCGCTTGCTCCGGCGCGCCCAGGGCTTCGCGCAGGGCCTGCGGCAGGTCCAGCACCAGGCGCGGCTTGTGCACCAGGGGCACGCCGGCCAGGGCGAAGGCGTAGGGCTGGCGCTGGTCTTCGTCCAGCGAGGTGACGACGATCAGGCGGCTGTGCGCGAACTGCACATGCGAGCGCAGGCTGGTGATCAGGGTGGCGCCGTCGATGCCGGGCAAGAGGATGTCCACAATCAGCACTTCAGGCTGCAGCTGGCCCACCATGGCCAGGCCGACGATGCCGTCGTGCGCGGTGTGCAGCTCCACATCCGGGAACTGCTGCTTGAGCAGCATGGCGATCAGGTTCTGGTAGTGCACCGAGTCTTCGATCACCAGCACGCGGCGCGGCCGGCCGGCGCTGCTCTCCTGCGCGGCCGCGGCTTGCAGGCGGCCGGCGGCCCGGGCCAGGGCGCCCGGCCCCTGGCGTTGCAGCTGCCAGGCCTCGACCGATTCACGCGAAATGCGCCGGTGGCCGCCAGGGGTCTTCCAGGCGGTCAGTTCGCCGCGGTCCACCATCAGCTGCACCGAGCGCACCGCCAGGCCCAGCATGCGGGCCACCTCCATGGTGCTGTAGTCGGGGCTGTCCATCTCTTTGGGGTGTTTGGATTCAGGCATTGTGTGATTTTGCCGAATTTACCGGGCGGGCTCGCGGTTTTTTATCGCGAATCAATTGATACAAATGATAAATTAAACGCACTGATGTTCAGTTTGCTGGAGCCCGCCATGAAAAAGATCTTGATCGTCGATGACCACGCGGACATTCGCCGCCTGATCCGCATGACGCTGGAGTTCGAGGACTATGAGATCCACGAGGCCTCCAACGGCGACAGCGCGCTGGAGCGAGCCCTGGCCCTGCAGCCGGACTTCGTGCTGATGGACGTGATGATGCCCGGCGGCATGGACGGCCTGGAAGCCTGCCGCCGCATCCGCGCCGAGCCCAGCCTGCGCAACACCCATGTGATCCTGCTCAGCGCCCGCGGCCAGTCGCAGGACAAGGAGGCCGGGCTCAAGGCGGGCGCCCACGACTATCTGGTCAAGCCCTTCAGCCCGCTGCGCCTGATCGACGCGCTGGCCTCGCTCTGGTTGGTGGACTGAAGCCATGGCTACCTTGGACCGGTCTGGCTTCCACCAGAATTCCAACTTCGCGGATCTGATGGCCATGAAACCCAACGACACCCCCATCGACTTGCTCGCCGAGCCCGAGCGCCTGGCCACCAGCTCGCGCCAGTTCGACACCATGGCCTCGGCGCAGATGGAGTGCATTCTTTCCGACCTGGGCCGCATGTACCAGGAGCGCAACGAGGCCTTGCGCGAAGTGACCCTGGCCCACCACGAGGCCTTGCTGCGCCTGGCCCGGGCGGCTGATTTCCGCGATGACGACACCGGCGTGCACATTCTGCGCATCGGCTTCCTGGCCGAGGCCTTGGCCCTGCTGGCAGGCCAGACGCCGCAGTCGGCCCAGATGCTGCGCTGGGCTGCGCCCATGCACGACATCGGCAAGATCGGCGTGCCTGACCATGTGCTGAAAAAGCCCGGCGCCTACACACCCGAAGAGCGCCAGATCATGAACCGCCACCCGCTGATCGGTGCACAGATCCTGGGCCGCTCGCGCATCCCGCTGTTCCAGCTGGCGGCCGAAGTGGCCATGAACCACCACGAGCGCTGGGACGGCAGCGGTTACCCCATGGGCCTGGCCGGCGCGGCGATTCCGCTGTCAGGACGTATCGTGGCGGTTGTGGACTTCTTCGACGCCCTGACCATGGACCGCTGCTACCGCCCCGCGCTGGATGACGCCACGGCGCTCGAGATGCTGGCCGCCCAGCGCGGCCTGGCCTTTGATCCACATCTGGTGGATTTGGTGCTCGCCCATGCCGGCGAGTTGATCGAGCTGCGCGAGCGCATCAACAGCGACCCGCCCAGTTTTGAATCCATGATCGACGCCGGTTGAGATCATGAGCGCCGACGCCGCCTCCTCCATCAGCCCGGGCCACGCCAGGGACCACCAACGTCTCGCCGTCTACACGGCCGCCCTGCTGCTGAGCCTGGCCCTGCTGGCCTCGCTGGCCGGCCTGGCCTGGTACGAGCGCGGCGAGGCGCTGGATGCGGCCCAGGACCGCAGCAAGCTGATGAGCCGGGTGCTGGAGGACCAGATCACCCGTGCCGTGGAGAGCGCGGCACAAAGCCTGCGCAGCCTGGGTGAAAGCCCGGCCCTGGCCAGCGGGCTGCAAGGCGAGGGAGGGGGCGGCGCCCTGCCCAGCGAGGCTCTGAACTTGCAGCTGCGCCAGGTCTTGCAAGGCCAGCCGGTGCTGCGCAATGTGGCGGTGCTCAGCCTCGGCGGCCAGGTGCTGGCCAGCTCCGAGCCCAGCGAAATCGGCCTGCAGCTGAGCGTGCCCCTGCTTGGGGCCTTGCCGTCCGAAGGGGGCGATCGCCTGGCCGCCCTGCTGCCCGGCCGGGGGCTGCGCGATCTGCGCGTCAATGCCGCCCCGTCGCCGGTCTACATGCTGCCGCTGCTGCGCCAGCAACGGCTGCCAGGCGGCCGCCATGTGCTGCTGCTGGCCCTGATCAACCCGGATGCCTTGGCCAATTACCAGAGCCAGGCCTTGGCCGATGCCAAGGGCTCAGCCCTGCTGAGCAGCTTCGACGGCCAGCTGCTGGCGGCCAGCGAATCGGTCAGCCAGGAGCCCGGCACGCGCCTGAGCCACCACCCGGTGTTCGCCCAGTGGCTGCCGGCGCGCGAGCATGGCAGTTATGTCGGCCTGGGAGCCATGTCCGGCACCCAGGTGGTGGCCTTCCGCGCCTCGCGCACGCGGCCGCTGGTGGTGCTGGTGGAGGAGCGGGTCGAGCTGGCCCTGCAGGGCTGGCGCGAGCTGCTCCATGTGCTGCTGGCCGTGGCCGGTGCCGGCCTGGTGCTGATCGCCGGCGCCGCCTGGGTGGCCTTGCGCAGCCTGAGCAATGGCGCGCGGGCGCGCGCGGCGCTCGATCGCGCCCACCAGCGCGTGGCCGCCCGTGAACATGATCTGCGTGTGTTGCTCAAGAGCCTGCAGGAGTTTGTCTTCCGCACCGATGCGCAGGGCGCCATCACCTTCGTCAACGCCCGCTGGTCCAGCCTCAGCGCCCTGCCCATCCGTGAGGCGCAGGGCCTGTACCTGCCCGATCTGGTGGTGCCGCAGCATCGCCAGCGCATGCAGGCCTTGTTTGCCCCGGATGGCCAGCCGGGCGAGTCGCGCAGTGCGCAGTTTGCCCTGCAGGCGCCGGATGGCCAGATGCGCCGCTTCGAGATCTCGGTGCTGCCGCTGCGCGATGAGCAGACCCATGCCTTGAGTGGCTTTGCCGGCAGCGCGGTCGATGTGACCGAGCGCTGGGTGGCCCAGCAAAGCCTGCAGCACCAGCTGGCCTTCAGCGCCCTGCTGCAGGAGATGAGCCCGCTGCCGGTGTCCATGTTCGATGCCGAGGGCCGCTACGTCACCGTCAACCAGGCCTGGGAGGAGTTCACCGGCCGCAGCCGGCAGGTGACCCTGGGCCAGCCCGTGGGCAACTTCATGCCCAAGGCCGAACGCCTGGTGCATGACGAGCAGGATTCGCGCCTGCTGCGCGAAGGCGGTCGCATCCGCTACGAAACTCAGATCCAGCACCGCGACGGCAGCCTGCGCGACATGCTGATCACCAAGGTGCGCGTGCCCGACCAGAACGGCGGCGTTGCCGGCATCCTGTGTACGCTGGAAGACGTCAGCGAGTTCCGCGCCGCCGAGCGCGCCACCCGCGAAGCGCGCGATGTGGCGCAGGAGGCCTCGCGCGCCAAGAGCGAGTTCGTGGCCAATATCAGCCATGAGCTGCGCACGCCGCTGCAGTCCATCCTGGGCTTTTCCGAGCTGGGCATGGCACGCGGCCGCGATGCCCCCAAGCTGGCCAGCATGTTCGGTGACATCCAGCAGGCCGGCCAGCGCATGCTGGCCCTGGTCAACGATCTGCTCGATGTCTCGAAGATCGAAAGCTCGGTCGGCACCTTCGACCTGGAGCGCTGCGATCTGCGCGGCCTGATCCAGGGCGTGATGCGCGAGCTGGAGCCGCTGATGGCGCGCCGCCATCTGCGCTTGTCGATGCGCCAGCCGGCCACGCCGCTGGCGGCCAAGGTCGACCCGCTGCGCTTCCAGCAGGTGGTGCGCAATGTCATGGCCAATGCCATCAAGTTCTCGCCCGAGGGCGGGGCGCTCGATGTGCGCGCGCAGCTGACGCCGCAGGGCGAGGTGCACATCAGCGTGGCCGATCAGGGCCCGGGCATCCCGCCGGCCGAGCTGGAGAAAATCTTCGATGCCTTTGTGCAATCGAGCCAGACCAAGGATGGCTCCGGCGGCACCGGCCTGGGCCTGGCCATCTGCCGCAAGATCATCGAGATCCACGGCGGCCGCATCTATGCCGAGAACCGCGGCGAGCCCGGCAGCGAGAACTCGGGCTCGGTCTTCCACATCCTGCTGCCGCTGCGCCAGCAGGGCGATTCGCAGGTCATGAGCACGCTGGATTGAGTTGGAAACGCGGCTTCAGCCGCCGCGGCCCTCACCTCGTTCGTACACCACATTGGCCCGGCCCACCAGCAGCGGGTCCAGCGGGCCGATCTTGCTGAGGTCCTTGTTGGTGTAGGGGAGCTGGTGCAGCACATGGCGCAGGGCGTTGAGGCGCGCGCGCTTTTTGCAGTCGGACTTGACCACGGTCCAGGGCGCCTCGGCGATGTCGGTGTGGAAGAACATCGCCTCCTTGGCCTTGGTGTAGCTGTCCCATTTGTCCAGCGAGGCCAGGTCGATGGGTGAGAGCTTCCACTGCTTGAGCGGGTGGGCCTCGCGCTCCTTGAAGCGGCGGCGCTGCTCCTCGCGGCTGACCGAGAACCAGAGCTTGACCAGATGGGTGCCGCTGCGCACCAGATTGCGCTCGAACTCAGGCGCCTGGCGCATGAACTCCGTGTACTCGTCCTGGCTGCAGAAGCCCATCACCCGCTCGACGCCGGCGCGGTTGTACCAGCTGCGGTCGAACAGCACGATCTCGCCCGCGGTGGGCAGGTGCTGGACATAGCGCTGGAAGTACCACTGACCACGCTCGACCTCGCTGGGTTTTTCCAGCGCCACGACGCGCGCGCCGCGCGGGTTCACATGTTCCATGAAGCGTTTGATGGTGCCACCCTTGCCGGCCGCATCGCGGCCTTCGAACAGGATGACCAGGCGCTGGCCGCTGTTCTTGACCCAGGCCTGCAGCTTGAGCAACTCCACCTGCAGCGCGTACTTCTGCTTTTCGTAGCTCTTGCGCGAGAGCAGGTTCTTGTAGGGGTAGGCGCCGCTGCGCCAGTGGCTGGACAGCACCTGGTCGGGGTCGGGGCCGGCTGCGCCATCCTCGGGCGCTTGCAGCTCTTGCAGCAGGGCCTGGCGCAGGGCTTGCGCATCGTCCGGCGCGCAGCCGGCGACGATAGCCCGCACCGAGGACGCCAGGGCCGCCGGACCCTGGCTGGCGACGATGTCTTTCAGCGCCTCCAGCTCGCGGGCCTGGGCGGCATCCACGGCTTTCTGGATCACCTGGCGGGCGATGCCCTGGCTGCTGTGGCCGCTGGTGGTGTCGCCGCTGCGGCTGGGGCGGGGCACGCTTTTCTTGCGTGCGGCGCGTGGGGCCGGGGTGTTCGAAGTCTTGGCTGCGCTGGTGCTCATGGCGGGTGGGGGTGCTGTCATGAATCCGTCACATTCTCACCCTTCTGGCTGCTTTGTCTTGATGCAACTCAAGAAGCGGCGCTTGTGCGGGCGCAGCCGGCGGCCGGCTGCGCAGTGCGTCACACCGCCGGGCCCAGCGGATGGGCCTGCAGCCACCAAGCCAGGCCGCTGAAGCTGAGGAAGGCCAGGCTGGTGCTGGCCAGGATGATGCGGGCGATGCGGCCGTTGTCGGCGCCATAACGCTCGGCCAGCAGGGACACATTGCTGGCGCTGGGCAGGGCGGCGGCCAGGGTCAGCACCGTCAGCTCGAAGGAACCCAGCCCCGCCCCGAGGCGCTGCGCGGCGAGGCCCAGGCCCAGCACCAGGGCCGGATGCAGCAGCAGCTTGAGCGCAGCCACCGGCAGATAGAGCGCCGGCGGCGTGCGGCTGTGGGCATGCTGCTCCGCGCGCCAGAGCACGGCGCCGATGGTAAAGAGGGCCACCGGCGAGGCCGCATCGGCCAGCATCTGGATGACGCGGTCCAGCGGCCCTGGCGGCCGCAAGCCCGTGGCGCTGGCCAGGGCGCCCAGCGCAATCGCCCAGGGCAGGGGGTTGGAGAGGGCGCCGCGCAAGGCCTGTGTTGCAGCCAGGCGAGCGGCGCTGCGGCCTGGCGCACCGGCCACCGCGTCGTGGGCGCGCGCCAGGGCGATGCACAGCGAGCTGGTCACAAACAGATCGGCCAGGATGGTGCAGATCACCGGCCCGGCCGCCGCCGGCCCGAGCAGGGCCACCAACAGGGGCACGCCCATGAAGCCGGTGTTGGGAAAGGCGGCGACCAGGGCGCCGAAGGCCGCGTCCTTGAGCTGCACCCGCGGCGACAGGGTCCATGCGATGCACAGGCCGACGATCAGCAAGGCCGCGGCCAGGTAGACACCCAGCACGGTCGGATTCAGCAGCTGCAGCACCGGCGTGTTCATGCCGAAGCGGAACAGCAGGCAGGGCAGGGCGAAGAAAAGCACAAAGCCATTCAGCCCCGGAATCGCCGTCTCGGCCAGCAGGCCTTGCCGGGCGGCGACATAACCGCACAGGACCAGGGCGAAAAAGGGCAGCGTGACGGCGAGAATGGCGCTCATATGAGGCTTCAGTATCGCAAGGGTCAGGCTCTCACTTCGCAGCGCGTTTGGCCCGCTGGGCGGGCTGGTGGGCGCCTGGCGTGGGCCGACCATCGCTTTGGGGGGTGTGAATAAGCCCCAAATCGCGTGAGCAAATGCGCATCGCCCCCCGGTTCAAGGGCTGATGCGCTTCCCCAAGCGGGGCGCTATCCCCTAGCATGTCAGCACAAACCCTATGCGAATGCCCGAACTTGCCCTTCCCCCCCCCGGCAGCTCCGACCACGTTGAGCGAAGGCACTGCCCTGGGCGTCTGGCGCCTGACCACCGCGCTGCATGGCGCCGATGGTGGCCCCAGCGGCCAGTGGTACCGCGCCCAACATGCCTTGGCCGCTGACCAGGCCGCGGCCGTGCTGGTGCTGCCGCGCAGCGAGCGCGCCGCCGGCGTGATGCTGCGCTTCGCCGACCAGGCGCTGGACATGGGCCAGCTTTCGCATCCCAGCATTTCCGTGCCCAGCGACAGCGGCGTCACGCCCCTGGGCCAGCCCTACATGATCCTGCGCTGGGCCGAAGGCCAGCCCATCGTGCGGGCTTGCTCTCACCTGCCGCTGCGCGCGCGCCTGAACCTGATCGTCAAGCTCTGCGAGGTGCTGCGCTACGCCCATCAGCAAAGCTGGCTGCTGGCCGAGGTGGACCCCGGCATGATCTGGGTGACGCCCGACCAGCGCCTGACCCTGATGGGCATGGGCCTGATGCGCATGCCCGACCCGGAAGATCCGTTCGAGCGTGGCATGGGCCTGGGCTCGGTGCCCGGCTACGCCAGCCCAGAAGCCCTGGCCGGCGAGCCGCCCAGCCTGGGCAGCGAAGTCTTCGGCCTCGGTGCCTTGCTTTACATGCTGGTCGATGGCCGCCTGCCTTCGGCCTTTGGTGGCGATGTGGACGAGGCCTCGCCCTCGGCCAGCTGGTCCAACCTCAGCGGCGCCGAGCAGTTCAGCCTGGATGCCTTGTTGCACAAGGCTGTGGCGCCGCGCGCCGACCGACGCCATGTCAGCGCCGAGGCGCTGGCCGATGATTTGCGCGCCTGGCTGGCCGGTGAAAACCACTCGGCCCTGACCCTGAATCCCATGCCGGTCGCCGGCAGCGGTGCTGACGCGGCCGACGAGCCCGACACCCTGTCGGCCTCGCCCGAGGCCGCCACCGCCAGCAGCGAGCCGCGCTGGAGCCGCCGCCTGGCCCTGGCCAGTGTCATTACTGCCACCTTGCTGGTGGGCGGTTGGTTGGGCAAGCAGTACCTGCAGGGCCCGGCCACGGCGCAAGGCACGCCGACCAACACTTCGCTGGCGCGCACCTGAGCGCTGCGCCTGCGCAGGCGGCTCAAGTGCCCTGAATCGCCCCGACCCGCCCGCTTTCCACCGTGAAACGGGCCGAGGTTTCGAGCGCACTGTCGGCCTTCCACAGCTCCTGTACCGAGCGCAGCTCGGCCTCCAGGCGGTCCGGGCGCAAGTGAAACTGCACATAACCATGTTGATCGGCGTGCCCGTAGCGCAGATGCGGGTTGTGCGGCAGGGCGCGTTCGACGCGGCTCTGGTCCAGGCCCTGGCTGCTGATCGAGGTGCCGCAGAACTCGGTGGCCAGCAGCGGGTTGGCGGCGCTCACCGGCGCATCGAAATCGGCGCGCAGATCGGCCACATAGTTGGCGTGCACATCCCCACCCAGCACGACGGTGTTGCGCAGCTTGCGCGCGGCCATATCGCGCAGCAGGCGCTGGCGGGCCAGCGGGTAGCCATCCCAGCCATCGGTCCAGTAGACACCCGGCTCGCCGGCCTGGGTCTGCCAGTTCATGCGCGCCATCAGGGTCTGCTGGGCCAGCAGGTTCCAGGGCCGTGAGGCGTCCCAGCTTTGCGCCAGCCATTGCTCCTGGGCCGCGCCCAGCAGGCTGCGGCGCGGGTCGAGAAAGTCTGGGCAGTCTTTGAGCGACAAGGTGTTGGAGCCGCCGCGACCGGGTTTGGGGCAGACCTGCGGATCGCGCCATTGCCGGCCGTCCACGCTGATCAGCCGGGCCAGCTGGCCCCAGTCGTAGTGCTCGTGGATGCGGATGTCCTTGCCGCTCGGGCGCAGGGCCTTGGGGAAGGGCATGTGTTCCCAGTAGGCTTTGGCGGCGGCGATGCGGCGCTGCGGGAAGTCAGCCTCCAGGCCTTGTGAGTGGTCGCCGGCCCAGTCGTTGTCGACCTCGTGGTCGTCCCAGGTGACGATCCAGGGCGCGCGCGCATGCATGGCCTGCAAGGACGGGTCGCTCTTGTACTGGGCGTAGCGCTGGCGGTAGTCGTCCAGGCTGCGGCACAGGCCGCCCACATGCACGCGCGGGGCCGGGCCGCTGGCCGAGGCATTGGAGATGGCCGCGCTCTCGTAGATGTAGTCGCCGAGGAAGAGCACCAGATCGAGGTCCTGGCGCGCCATATCGGCCCAGGCGGCGTAGCGGCCATGGTCCCAGCGCTGGCAGGAGGCGATGGCGAAGCGCAGCGAGATGACTTTGGCATCAGGCGCCGGCGCCGTGCGCGTGCGCCCGACCGGGCTGCGCGCGCCCAGGGCGGTGAAGCGGTACCAGTACCAGCGGTCGGGCTTGAGCCCGGCCGGCTCGGCATGCACGCTGTGCGCATCGGCCACCAGCGCCATCTCCTGGCCCTTGGCCACCACGGTCTTGAAGGCCTCGTCTTCGGCCAGCTCCCAGTCCACCGCCACCTGGGCAGGCAGCGCCGGCCCGCTCAGCCGGGTCCACAGCACCAGGCTGCTGGGCCGCGGACAGCCCGAGGCGATGCCGAGGGCGAAGCGCTCGACCGTGTCGGCCGCCTGGACGTGGCGGACCCACAGCGGGGCGCTGCCAGCGGCCAGGGCCGCTTGCAGCAGTTGACGTCGTTGGAGGGCAGGGTGGTGCGGTGGCGTGCTCATGGCGAGCAGGATAGCGAAAGAATTTGGCGCGTCTGAGGCCCTGGCGTTCACGATCCGTGCCTCAGTCCGGAATCCGCACACCCCATTGCCGCGCGAGCTCGCGCAGCGTGCCGTTGTTGCGCAGCGCCTCCAGGCTGCGATCGAGGTTGACTCGGAGCTCCTCGCCACTGGCGTTGCGGCTGTATGCGAAGTGGCCGGCCTGGACCGCGATCGGCGGCTTCAGCACCAGAAACTGGGCGCTCAGGCCCATGGCCTCGAGCACCGGCGCGGTGTTGCGTTCATTGCTGGCGAGCAGGTCAATGCGGCCGCGCTGCAACATGCGCAGGCCGGTGGCCACATCGCCAGGGTTGCTGATCAGCAGGCTGCTGCGCGCCTGTTCCACCGCGTCACCATAGGCCCAACCCAGAACCAGGCCGACCGAGCGCCCGCTCAAGCGGCTCCAGTCGCCCTGCCACAGCTCCGCCTTGGCGGGGCTGGCGTAGAACACCAGGGCGTCCTCGTAGAACGCCAGCTGTGAAAACAAGAAGCGTTGCAAACGCTCAGGGCTGCGGTAGGGGCCCACCAGCACATCGGCCAGCCCCTGCTCCACCACCAGCTGGGCCCGCGCCCAGGGCAGGCTTTCGAAACGGACCGTGTGGCCCTGCTGGGCAGCGGCCCGAGTCAAGAGGTCCACGGCCAGACCGCGGGCGATGCCCTTGGCATCAAATTCCAGGATGCGCGGGAACTGCGAGCCCACGGCAAGCAGCTCTCGTGCCTGCGCCGCGCCGCCGAACAGCAGGGCGCACAGCAGCATCAGGGCCCAGTTTCGAGTCACGGCGTTGTTCCGCATGCTGGGCCGATTATGGAGGGCGAAGCCCGCGCCGCGGGTGATTGGCTATCATCGCCCGTTCTCCCTCGCGCCCATCATGTCCGACACCCTCAATCCCGCCCAGCTCGAAGCCGTTCACCACCTGAATGGCCCCTGTCTGGTGATCGCCGGGGCGGGTTCGGGCAAGACGCGGGTGATCACCATGAAGATCGCCCGCCTGCTGCAGGCCGGCTATGCGCCCAAGCAGATTGGCGCCATCACCTTCACCAACAAGGCCTCGCAGGAAATGCGCGAGCGGGCCCGCCATCTGGTGGGCGCGCGGGCGGCCAAGGATCTGGTGATCTCGACCTTTCACAGCCTGGGGGTGCGCATCCTGCGCCAGGAGGGCACACGGGTCGGACTGAAGGAACAGTTCTCCATTCTCGACAGCGACGATGTGCTGGGCCTGCTGCGCGATGCCGGCGGCACGGCCGATGCCAACCAGGCCAAGTCCTGGCAATGGACCATCTCCATGTGGAAGAACCAGGGGCTGACCGCCAAGCAAGCCCTGGCCATGGCGCGAGACGACAACGAGCGGGCCGCCGCCATCGTCATGGAGCGCTACCAGGATCGTCTGGCGGCCTACCAGGCGGTGGACTTCGATGACCTGATCAGCCTGCCGCTGCGCCTGCTGAGCGAGGACGCCGAGGCGCGCGGCCGCTGGCAAGACCAGCTGCGCTACGTGCTGGTTGACGAGTACCAGGACACCAATGCGGTGCAGTACGACCTGCTCAAGGCCCTGGTCGGGCCGCGGGCCATGTTCACCGCCGTGGGTGACGACGACCAGAGCATTTACGGCTGGCGCGGCGCCACCATCGAGAACCTCAAGCGCCTGCCGGTCGACTTTCCTCACCTCAAGGTGATCCCGCTGGAGCAGAACTACCGCTCCACCGGCGCGATCTTGCGGGCGGCCAACAATGTGATCGCCACCAACCCCAAGCTGTTCGAGAAAAAGCTGTGGAGCGATTTTGGTGACGGCGACCCGGTCGTGCTGGTCGAGGCCGATGGCGAGGACCACGAGGCCGAGCGCGCTGTCGCGCGCATCCAGGCCTTGCGCGGCGATGGCAAGGCCAAGGATTTCAAGGAATTCGCCATCCTCTACCGCGCCAACCACCAGGCGCGGGTGTTCGAGCAGGCCTTGCGCCGCGCCAACATTCCCTACAAGGTCTCGGGCGGCCAGAGCTTCTTCGACAAGAGCGAGATCAAGGACTTGTGCGCCTGGCTGCGCCTTCTGGTCAACCAGGACGACGACCCGGCCTTTCTGCGCGCCATCACCACGCCCAAACGCGGCATCGGCCACCAGACCCTGGGTGCGCTGAGTCAGTTTTCGGGGCAGTGGAAATGCAGCATGTACGAGGCCTTGTTCGCCGAGAGCCTGGGCACGGTGCTGAGCAAGAAGGCCATTGGCTCGCTCCACGAGTTTGGCCGTTATGTCAACGAGCTGGAATACCGCGCCCGCCACACCGAGGGCGCCGAGCCGGCCAAGGCCTTGCTGCTGGAATGGCTCAAGGACATCGGCTACGAGCAGCACCTGATCGAGAGCGAAGAGAACGAAAAAGTGGGCATGGCCCGCTGGAACAATGTGCTCGATTTCGTCGATTGGGTGGCCAAGCGATGCGGCGGCCAGGTCACCAACGACGGCGGCGTCACGATGGAGGCGCAGAAGGAATCGGTGCTGCAAGTGGCGCAGACCATCAGCGTCATCATCTCGCTGTCCGAGCGCAATGAAGAGCAGGACCAGGTCACCCTGACCACGCTCCATGCCTCCAAAGGCCTGGAGTGGCCGCATGTGTTCCTCGCCAGCGTCAACGAGGGCTTACTGCCCTTCAAGGCCGACGACGAGGAGATGACGGCCCAGCGCCTCGAGGAAGAGCGGCGCCTGATGTATGTCGGCATCACCCGCGCGCGCAAAACCCTGGCCGTGAGCACTTTGCGCCGCCGCAAGAAGAGCCGCGAGCTGGTGATGGGCATTCCCAGCCGCTTCATCACCGAGATGCGCTTGAACGAGAGCGAGGTCAAGGAAGACCCGCGTGAAAAGCTCAAGCGCCTGCGCGAGACCTTTGCGGCCAAGGGCGCTGCATCGGCGGCTGCTCAAGCCCAGGCGCAAAAAGACCAGGGCTGAGGACGTTTGCCGGCTGCGGCAGGCTCAGCCCTCGCTGGATTCTGCCGACTCGCTGCCCGGCTCGGCACTGCTGCCGTCCTTGGGTGGCCGGCCGCGCGGGCTGCGGTTCACAGTGGGCTTGATGCCGCGCCGCGCCAGCGCTTCGCGCAGCAGGTATTCGATCTGGGCATTGGCTGAGCGCAGCTCCTGCGCGGCCAGGCGCTCGACCTCGGCCCAGAGCGCCGGGTCCAGGCGCAGGGCGAAGCTTTTTTTGTCGGGGCTGGCCATGGCCTCAGTGTCGCTGGAGCGGCCGTTGTGGCGGCCGTTGCAGCCGTGGTTCCAGGGCTTGCAGCAGGCGCTGGCCTTGCTGGGTACCCAGGCGCAATTGGCGGCCGTTTTTCAGAGTCAGCCTCAGTGCCGAGAGCCCATGGGCGTTGTAAAGCCAGCCGCTGGCGGTGATGCGGATGCCCAGGCCCTCGAGCGCGCCGTTGCGTGTCAGCTCGACGTGTTCGATCTCCTCAAAGCGCAGTTGCCAGCGCGGCCTGCCCAGCCAGCCGAAATGCCAGACCAGGCGGTCACTGTGCACCTCGGTCACCAGGCGGCCCAGCAGCAGGGCCAGCAGAGAAACTGCGCAAATCAGACCGGCCTCAGGCAGAGGCAGGGGCCGTTCCCCGAGGCCGAGCGCGGCCAGCGTCAGCAGCCCGACCTGCACCGGTACCAGAACGGCCCAGAGCAGCCAGCACGCTTGGTTCTCGCGCCAAACCCACTCCTGATTCCCGGAGCGTTCATTCATGAATGAGGTCTCAGCCACGGCTGCAGCTCCTTCAGTTGTACAGCGTGCCGGTGTTGACGATGGGCTGCGTCTCCTTGTCCGAGCACAGCACCACCAGCAGGTTGGACACCATGGCGGCCTTGCGTTCGTCGTCCAGCTCGACGATGGAGCGCTCGCTCAGACCCTTGAGCGCTTCTTCCACCATGCTGACCGCACCGAGCACGATCTTCTTGCGGGCGCTGATGATGGCCTCGGCCTGCTGGCGGCGCAGCATCACCTGGGCGATCTCGGGCGCATAGGCCAGGTGGGTGATCTTTGCATCCTGCACTTCCACGCCCGCGTCACCGAAACGCTCCTGCAACTGCTTGACCAGGGCCGCGGCCACTTCGTCCTGGCCGGCGCGCAGGGTGATTTCGCCCGAATGGATGTCGTCGCCCTCGTCGTAGGCGAATTGCGCCGCCAGATGGCGGATGGCCGCCTCGGCCTGGATGCGCACATAGACCTCGAAATCATCGACCTCGAACACCGCACGCGCCGTGTCCTGCACCCGCCAGACCACGGCGGCACTGATCTCCACCGGGTTGCCGCGCTTGTCGTTGACCTTGAGCGTGGGGGCATTGAAGTTGCGCGAGCGCAGCGAGATCTTGCGCTTGAGCATCAGCGGGTTGGCCCAACGCAGGCCTTCGCGCCGATCGCTGCCGCAGTAGCGTCCGAACAGGGTCAGGATGCGCGCCTCATTGGGCTGCTGCATGTAAAGGCCAGCCAGGGCCAAGATGCCGACCAGCACCAGGCTCAATCCCGGCAGCAAAGCCCAGGGGCCCAGGGCCACGGTGCTGATCACCAAGGCCGTCCCCCCGGCCAGGCCGATCAGGGCCAGGCCCACGGCCAGGGCGCCGCTGTGGGTGCTGGCGGCAGTTTCGGTGCGAAATTCTTGCTGGGTTCTCATCGCGTCCTCCGATTAAAGGTGATATCACTTTAATCTCAATTCGCGCGCTGTCAACTGGGGTGGGATGAACTGCGGAAATCGGCGGTGAATGGTGGTGAATCGCGGCTGGCGGCTTGTTCCGGTCCTTCGTTGTGCTCGGCGTTCTCGCTGCGGTGTCTCGTCCCGCCGCCGGGCTCATGGTTCGCGGGTCGGCTCTACGAGCCGACTCCCCTCGGTGCTCACTGCGCGGCTCAGCGGCGCCAAACTCCCTCCGTTCGCTGCGCTCACTACGGTCAAACAGTGGCGCCGAGTCAGAGCTTGAAGCGCGTGAGTACACGCGCCTGAGCCGTTCCGCTGCGCCCTCGGCCGCGCACAAATCGCCCGTCGGCGGGCCGAGCCACCTCCGGATTCGGCGGGCTCCACCGTGGAAGGGGCAGATCGACCGCGATGCAAACGCCCTGCAGCCCGTGTCGCTGCAGGGCGATTTGTGAAGGGCCGAGCAGCGCAGCGCCTCGGGGCGCGCACGTACTCGTGCGCTTCAAGCTCTGACTCGGCGCCACTGTCTGAACGAAGCGAACGCAGGGAGCGAAGTGAGTTATGCGCCAGCCCCGAGGTGCGAGCAGCGCAGGGAAGTCGGCCCGGCAGGGCCGACCCCGGAACCATGAGCCCGGTGGCGGCACGG
>Ga0187843_10000806_pt1 | contig 20786 bp, 23 predicted proteins | sample SpaLakP09_SKY_43_FD_134516 | JGI IMG/M metagenome (GOLD analysis project Ga0187843, IMG submission 134516) | Oligotrophic lake water microbial communities from Sparkling Lake, Wisconsin, USA - SP09_SKY_43 | ecosystem: Environmental > Aquatic > Freshwater > Lake | place: USA: Sparkling Lake...
TAATTGCGACCTTTCGTTAGTTGACTTCCTACAAGAAAACTAATCGGGCTGTTAGCTCAGCTGGTAGAGCAGCGGACTTTTAATCCGTTTGTCGTGGGTTCGATCCCCGCACAGCCCACCAGATATACCAAGGCCCACAGAGATGTGGGCCTTGTTCATCTGAACTAGACTTTCTGATTTGTAGCTGATTTGTAGGCGCATTTTAAGTTAGGGGTGCCCCTTCTTGAATTATAGTAATCCACTACCTACTGCACCCCCACCCCTAAATTTCGGCCTTGTGTCCCTGCTCGCCTATGCATAGTAATTCACCCCCCCGATTCCATCCTAAAACCAATTGAGCTGTTACAGTGAGAAATTCCCTGCCTTTAGAATCAATCGCTTACAGGAACACCCCCCACCTTGACAGTCAAATGTTTAGGGGTGAGGGGGTATTTTGTAAAAATACTCAATTAGTAACAGCGGACTTGTCCCAAACTAATTGCTCCCTCCCTTGACATCACGCTCGTCCATTAGCTTCTTATTAAGGATTTTCCACTCAATCCACTTCTTCATCCTATTTGAACAGCTAGGGCATAAAATACGTCTAACAGTGCATCCACACTGTCGGTTACTTTTATTCATAATTTGCCACCTTTATATCGCATGATGGCGGGAGAATCCATTGATTGGCCTCATAGCCATAATGAGAGCCAGCCCAAGCGAATCCATTAAACGGAGCTTTGTCTTTCAAAATCTCTCTAATTGGGAATCGTCCATTATTCTCGTAAAACCACAGGTATTGATTTAAGTAATACTCTCTGTGCCTCACAGAAATGAAGGTTCCACCTTGAGGAGAAGGCCTTAGTGGGTATTTTTTATCCACCAGCAATTTTGCCTTATGAAGAATTAGTGCATTCTTATAAGGTGCTTTTAAATAAGTGACATAGGTAAATTTTGGATTCGCGGGATAAATAATCTTCTCGCCCTCTTTCCAAGGGCAAGGATTTTTAGAGGCCCCGCTTTCGTATAGATCTGAAGATACTCGTGTGTATGCAAGTCGATATAAAACAAATAAATAAGCAACATAAAATGCAGGAAATAGTGATTGCAATTCCATTTTCTTGTCTCCTTTGAATGGACAAGCCTTGTTTAGCAGTATTCATTTAACGTTCCCCGCAAGTAAGGCTAAATCGGAACGGTGGGCAATAAAAAACCCGCATCAGCATTAGCTAAAACGGGTTTGCACACGCTTTAGCAGTATATTTAAAGTGCCCGCAAGCTGAATAAATCAAATCGGCACGCTGATACCATATTACAGTAGTAAAATTAATGCAACACCCCAGATAAATGTTGTAACAGTTTTTTCACTTCCTTGTGATATAAAGTGATTGATAAGTATGTCAAATAAAGAGGCTAAAAATATGCGAATTTTTCTAATTTCAGCATTAACACTATTGGTTACTGGATGTGCTACCAATTCTGGTGTAGTGCCTATTGGGCAAAATAGTTACATGGTTTCAAGACAGGCAGCTACTGGATTTTCAGGCTCTGGAAAACTAAAGGCAGAGGCATTTCAAGAAGCATCGGAATACTGCACTAAAATTGGTAAATATCTACAAGTGGTAAACACAGAGGAAGCTAAACCGCCTTTCATTTTGGGTAACTTTCCAAAAGCAGAAGTGCAGTTTAGGTGCTTGGATAAAAACGACCCAGAATTAAGCAGACCAACACTTAAGCCAGTTCCTAATTTAGTTATTGAAAATAAATAGAGGGTTTAAAAATGTACAAACTCATATTAGCAATACTTCTAACCGTTATCAGCACTAGTGCGATGGCTGAATGGCAATTGGTAACTTCAGCAGATGGAATAAAAAAATATGTTGATTTCAAATCTATCAAAAAAAATGGCAGTAAAGTAACAATGTGGACGATGACTGATTATGAAGCATCAAGACTATTCTCAAACAAACCCTATCTATCATCAAAAGACAAATTTTCATTTGACTGCAAAAATGAATCACAAGCAATCGTATCTACAGCAATTTATGAAGGTAATATGGGTATTGGGCAAGTAGTTCAAACACTTGAATGGTCAGATAGTGAAAAACAATATACTGCTATTCCACCAGACACTATGGGTGAAAAGTTACTTAAAGTAGCTTGTAAATTAAATTAAGCAAATATTCCATTAAATAAAGGCATTTAGAAATGAAAAAACTATTAACACTAGGATTGGTTTTATTATTAACTGGCTGTGCATCATCATCTGTAATTGTCGGAAAAGTAAGACCACCGATAACTATTGCACAAGTAAAAATATATCTACACCCACCTAAAAAATATGAAGAAGTAGCCATTATTGAATCAAGTAGTGAGGCTGGTTTTGCAATTACTTCTCAAGGTAAAACTAATGTTGTTATAGAAAGGCTAAAAGAGGAAGCAGCAAAAATTGGTGCTAATGGCATTTTGCTTTCAGACATGGGTGAAAAGGCTACAGCAAGCATAGGAACAGCATCTGCGAAAATAAGAAACAATCGTTCTAATGCTTACGGTATAAGCCAATCAATATTTGAGAAGATTGGAAGTGGATTAGCCATTTTTGTTGAGGAGGAATAACTTTATTGATAAAAGCCATTTTATTCCCTTGTAACCACAGCAAATTTAATCTGATTGCTATCCAGCACTAGCTTTAATCTTGCTAATTCAGCATCAGTTTCTATAGCACCAAGTCTTACGGTAAACCAATTACCACCCTTATTTGGCAGAAATAACGTTTCAATCTTTGGGTTAAGGTCTAGGAGCTTTATTTGTGATTGAAAGTTATCAGCTTCATAAGCTGTTCTAAATGCTTCTAGTTGAATGTAAATCTTGCTTGATGGAACGTCTACCTTTGAAATGTCTTGAACAACAGCCTCACCTTTAGCAAGAATCTCATAGTAGGTGAATCTATCTGGAATATTTACTTCTGCTACTGGTTCGGTCTTGGCTTGTGATTTAGCAGAAACATCTTTGAGCAAGGTAGTGCCGTGTTTATAGTAGTTATATGATAGAGGTATTGCAGCTATTAAGACCAATATAAGAATAACTAAGAGCTTCCTCCCCCATTTCTTGGAGGGCTTTTGTTGGTTGTAACGAATGTGTTTATAGTCTTGCATTGTTCAACCTAAACTTCCAACCCGTTAATCCTAGCAAACCAATCGTAATTAATAGTCTAATAGCTAGAGTAGTAGTCGTTATATATGGCTGGGAAGCAAAGAAAATGGCAATTAATATTAATACAATAAAAAATGAGAGTGGAATTTCCTCAAGGTAGATTTTTGTTTCTTTAAGTTGATATAAGGACTTAATGTTTATTCCGCCATAGATAAATATGTAGATAGAGAGCAGAAGTAAGTGGGAGTATTCTTTATCTAAACCTCTTGAGAATGCTATGAATCCCCCCAATAAGAAAATTAGATTGAAAAACAAAGACGTTTTCCAAAGTATCCCAATGTCATTTCTATGGAAGGTTAAAATTGTGGATGCTAACAAAAAGCCCATTACAACATACAACATTTTTTCTAACCAACTGGATTCTATATAGTCAATATTTAAGAACATATAGACTGCAAGAGCGATTAGAAAATACACCGATATAAGAATATTCAACCAATATGTCTTTTTCTGAAATATCTTCAATTTTTTTCTTTCCCCTTCTATATTTTATGTTCGGTAGCCAAATATAGTCTGTCATATCGATCAGAACCAACACAAACAAGTCGTATGGTTTTCCCAAGATAGATACTCAAATGACCTCTGCGATTATCAGGAACATTGTAGAAGCAGGATGTGCCAATTACAGAGAGGTTTTATTTATCAAGGTGTCCACTAAGGTATTTATGTTTCTGGCTCTCAAGAAGCGAAACCAACTCATCATACATAGCTCGTTTGGTTTTAGTCGATGTGGGGATTTTGTGCATTGCATTTATTAACTGCCCAGCAGCATCAGCACATGAATCTTCAATTTTGTCTGCAGGGTTGAACATGGAGTTATTTATTCTTTAGCATAAAAGAATCAGCATCCTTTATATTTTTTGGCTTCACATTCGCTAGCCAATCTTTGTGCTTCCGTTAACTGTTGTGAAGTTAACGATTTGGCAATCATGTCCCTATTTTTTATTCCAAAATCTTCGCCTTTAGATGCACTCAAATTAAACCACATGTGAGCTTTAAGGTAGTCTTGTACTACCCCCTCTCCACGCATATACATACGACCTAAGTTATTAAATGCTTTGCTCTGTCCTTGCTCTGCAGCTTTCTTGTACCAATAAGCTGCACTACTTAAATCTTTGTCAGTTCCAACAGCTCCGTCATACATCCAACCAAGCTCATATTGGGCATCAACTTGTCCTTGTTCTGCAGCTAATTTTATCCATTTGAAAGATTCGATTTTACTTTGAATAGTACCTAAGCCTTCACTATAAAATTTACCCACAAAGAATTGTGATTCACTATATTTGAGTTCTGCAGCTCGTTTGAAGTAATTAAATGCTTCATTATTATCTTGTTTTACATCATTGCCACTTGCATAAATTAACCCCAGCTCGTTCAATGCAGGCGCATTGTTTTGATCTGCTGCTAATTTGTATAGTCGTAAACCTTCATCTTTGTTAACTTTAACGCCCATGTAACCTTTAAAATAAAAGTTGCCAAGTTGGTATTGTGAGGTGGGATCATTATATTTGGCTGCTTCTGAATACCACTTTATACCTTCCTCAACATTCTTATCAACACCAATACCATAAACTATGATCGGTGCTACTTCACTCATTGCAGAAATCACTTTGTTATTGGCTGCTAAACGATAATAAAAAACGGCTGTTGGAAAATCACGCTTTACAAAATCACCATTCACATACATTTTCGCAAGCATATATTGCGCTAGCCCACTGTTTTTTTGAGCTTGTAATTTGTATATCCTAAAGGCTTCTTTAAAATTATTGTTTGCATATGCTCTATCTGCGGCATCCAAAGAGTCTGCTGCAAATGCAGTAAATGAAATAAATGCAACAAATATGAAAGTAAGTATTTTTTTCATTATGAACACTGACGACCTTATTTATAAGGATCTAAATCAATTGTTTGGGTTGGTGTAACTATTGGTGTCCATGTGTTACTTGGTGCTACATACGTTGATGGTGTAATTGCAGGTGTAATAGGCTGTGGTGCGTATCCGTTGTTAAGCGGAACAACATAAATAACTTTTGGGGGTGCATACGTATCAATTACACGTTGAGATCCTTGATAATAATCAAATGCGTATCCTTGATTGCTGAGTAGAGAGCTTATTGATACTAACAATGACATTAATAATATTTTCTTCATTTCATATCTCCAAAAAATTTGAACTATCGAAAAAATTGTATTATTTAAAACTTAATTCTTTGAGCTACACAAACTCCTGATAACTCTTCGTGACTATAAATGTCACCCTTTGAATTCCACCATGACTGACTGCTGGAATAGCTCCCTGTTATCCTGTCAACATTTAACATTAATGTGAGCGAAGGCTTATCATCTCGGAAGTTATGACATTTAATTTCCTCTTCAGTCCAATCACACTTAATCTTCAATTTTCCTTTAATTAAATAACCATCTTTAAAAACGTAAGAATTTTTTTTATTAATCTCAAAAGTGTTGTCAGCCCCATCTCTCCTTACGTACACCTTGCTATCACAAGATAGAGTTAAGTTGTCGGCAGCTGAAGCTAATGCGCTTGTAAGTAATAGAAATATAAAACTAGTGATTTTTTTCATGAAAACCATTCGGTACTTAATTCTTAAGTGACATATGACTAAAATTAAAGTCATGGATTTGTATCTAGTGGAGTTTTTCTGGCTTTATTCCACCCAATATTATTTACTGATTATTAAATGAGCTCTTTAAAGTTTTCGATTCTAATTTCAAACTAATGAATGACTTAGAAGCGTTGATATTAAATCTAGATTAGTAAATTTAAGCTCAGGCATAAGCGTTTCAAAGTTTTTAATCAACTTCATTGTTGCTCTAGGTGCCATCTTGGAGCTTAATATTAATTGCGCCTGAATTTTTTCTTGTAATAAATTAGCTTTTTGATCATTTGAATAACTTTCGATTAATCTTATTGCTTTTTCAACATCATGTTTATCTATTTTTATTCCGCATTGATTTTCTATTGCAGATAAGCTGACTTGTTTTTTTGAGATTACTAATAAACTAACCACCCAGATAGCGAAGTCGGCCAAACCTTTTTTGATTAACTCATTAGCTCTTGCATCTACTTGATTGGTTAGTCCTGCAGTAATTACTTTATTGACTTGATCAATTGATACACTACCAATGCTTTCTTTATCTATTCTCGATAGAAAAACATCACTAGAAGAAAATGAAACTAACGCTTTAAATCTCTGAACTAAGGGTGGATGGCTAGAGTAAAGCTGTTGTTCAGTTACTTCATTATCCAATACGTCACGGGCTTCATTCATGAAAGAGGTGAAGTCAAATCTTAGCAATTCCTCATCCAATCCAGAGAGCGTTTTCAAAATAGCTCTAAATGCAGACTCGCATTCCCCTGCTGCTAAAAGCCCTATTCTATCAACGCTGATTTCTACAGCCCTAGAAAAAATTTGATCCTCTAAACATTCTTGATTGGAATTGAAGTTGGCTGTTTCTTTAAAAAGAGCATGTCCAATCTCATGACCTAATACGAATGCGAGCTCATTACCTTTTAAATTTTTGATGATAGAGGAACTAATACCTACTGTAATCGGTAAATCATTTACATAACAAAATCCATTGAATTCAGCGCTAGGGAAGACGTAAACATCAACTAAATTCCTATCAATCTGAATTCTCTCGCAAACTGTTCTAATGACTTTATCAACATCAGGCGTCATTTCTTCCGTTAGTCTTAAAGAAGACCTCGCAAGCGCTGCCAACTTAACGTTTTTACTCTTAGAGGTGTCTGTAGTCCAATTATTGGTTATCTCATCACTTATACTTGCTAGGCTTGGCAAAAGAAATGACTTTACTCTATCTCTTGCTAACTCAAGCTGTTGAATATTCACTTCGCACCGTATTTCTGTCTTGCATTAGAAATTGCATCAAGCATTTTTTGAGCTTTATCTTTTTCTGCTTCGTCTTCTAAAGCTTGGACTCTGCCATTCCACTTTGTGAATTCGCTTCTAAGATGAGATAGGATTTTTGCGTTATCCCAGTTCGGATCAATGCCCAATAAATTTTCCAAGTTTTCATCATTCTCAGCCAATGAAGACATTTCTAAGAAAGCTTTATCAGACATAGCTTTGATTTCTTCATAATCTACATCTAATTCAATACCAATTTCCTTAACGAGCAGCATTTCATCTTGTGTGATTTCTGAATCAGCGCTAATAACTTTTATTAAAACTTCTAATAATTGCTGGTTCATTGATGTTAGGTTTAAGCTTTTTAATTTACTTATCAAAGCTTTTTGATTAAGTTCTTCGGATTTAAATTCTGCATAACCTTGCTTTAATGCATTGTTAAGTCTTTCTTTAACTTCATTGGCGGATTCATCACTGACTTTTGCGATCTGATCTTTGATCCAAGTTTGAATTGCTTTGCCCTCTTGCGGATTCATATCACCATCTGAGCATGCAACAGAGAGAGCAATTTTGACAATTAACTCTTTGGCTAACTCTCTTTCCTCATAAGCTTCAACCCAGCCCTTTTCTAGCAACTCGATTTCAAGCTGATCTCGTCCACTAGCAAATATCTCAATATCTTCCGCATGAAATCCCCAATCTATTTTTGATAATTGGGATGGAGCTATTGCTCTTACAGTAACGGTAATCTCTCTTTTGCCACTCCACGCCGATGTAAGTGTTTCTGGAAAAATCGTCGCTACATTAATCCAATTTTTATAACCTTGATTTGGACTTATTGTTCCAGCATTTTTGACTGTCTGGTAGCTTTCTGAGCTCTCTTCTTGCATGAAGTCAATAGAACAGATTACTCCTTTATATTTTTCTTCTGTGCTATCAAAAATTGAAGTTACCAGTAACAGATCAGTCTCGAAGGGAACAGGAATTCCTCCTCTTGCATAGACTTCAAAAGCATCAACTTCTCTTTCGCCAACTTTTATTGAAGCAGGACGAACTTCAATTTCAAAGCTACCCATTTCACGAAACTCTTCTTTGAGATTCTCAGTAAGGTTGCCACCATTTGAGACGGTTTTAACAGCTGCTTTGGTTGTAGACTTTATTACATTGAATACTCTTCCGACCCCAAAAATAAGGATCGCATAAACAAGTATTATTAGTATCGCTTCCATGAGCTACTCCACAATAAAATCATTAATGTTTATCGTTGATTCATTACCTTGACTTTGAGAGGCGATGTCTACTTCAGTTTTTTTCTTAGAGCCTATATCAAGAAATTCAGCGTGCATCGTTCCATTTTCGTGATAAGAGTAAGTGACTTGAATCTCTTGACCTTCTGGTCTATTTGGAGGCAGTTCAAGATCTCCTTCCCAAATTACACGCACAAATCTAGGATCTGACTCAGCATTAGGGGATTGAGTTATCGAACATTTAACATTTATTTGGTTGTCTGCTACAGTATAAAAACTTTCAGTTTTTGAGCATGGAATTTTTTCATTTTTTGAAATAATAATATTATTAAGGGTAGCAACGATACCGCGTGCAGCTTTTGCAGTATCTCTTGAAATTGTCCCGAAATATGCAGGCGCAATTTCTTGAAATTTAATCCCTGCAATCGCCTCTGCTTGAAGAGGATTTAGTTTAGATTTTTCTGTTTTGTATCCTGCGTATATTGCTGCTCCTAGTGCAATTGCTTCATCAGGATTTCCACTGGTTATTGGCTCTTTACCAAATAATTTAGTTAGTGTTTTTTTAACAAGAGGAATTCTTGAGCTTCCACCAGCTAGGAATATTTCCCTAATATCCGAAACAGAAATGTTGGCTTCCACAATTGCTGATTCACATAGCATCTCAGTTTGCGCAATAAATCCTGAAATGGCTTCTTCGAACTCTGTTCGGGTAACAGTAATAGATGTTGGAGAAATTCCCTGCCCAATGAGTCTAACTTTTTTCTCTTCAACAGAAGATAAAGCTTTCTTAACTTCTTCAGCATCTATTTTCCCGAACCCATAATCTTCCGAATTAAATTCTTTTCCCGTCTCTGCTTTGAATTTTTTCGCGACAATTTCTAGTATTTTGAGATCGAAGTCTTCTCCGCCTAGTTTTTGTAAACCTTCAGAGGATAAAACTTCAACATCATCGTCCTTAGCTTTAATTATTGATACATCTAGAGTCCCGCCGCCGAGGTCATAAACTACATAAATCCCATTGAGTTTACTTCCAGACTGATGCGCATAGTATAAGGCTGCTGCTGTTGGTTCGTTAAGTAAAATGTCGGTGTTAAATCCCGCTAATCTGGCTGCACTTAAAGTTGCTTCTCTAGCTTCATTTCTGAAGTTCGCTGGAACAGTTATTACTACCGTATCAGGAACTCCTACGCTGCTTTCAGCATCTTTTTTGATTTTTGATAAAACGAGAGCACTAAGATCTACTGGCGTTAGATCTTTATCTCCAAAAGGGTAGGTGACGGAGCTGCCCATATCTCTCTTGAATTTACTAAAGACATTTTTTTCAATTCCAAGACAAGCCTTTGCCTCCGCACCAACTACTGACTCTTTTTCAGACTTAAAGTAGACAACTGAAGGCGTTAAATTTAAACCCTCAAAGTTATGAACTATTTGAGGGCGTCCCACATTATCTAATTTTGCTGCAAGTGAGTTGGTTGTTCCTAAATCGATCCCAATTATTGACACTTTATTCTCCGAATTTATTAATGACTAAAATTGCTGGCTTGATGATTCTTATTTTATTTTCAGGAGTTTTTGAGTAATAACCAAGATCTATTACTTTTTCTACTGTTGAATTAAGGTTTTCTGATTCGGTTTTAATTACTTCTTTAACTGTATAGCCTTCACTAACAATATTTTGTAGTGGCGTATGTTTATCTGGGTTGATTAAATAGATTTCAAACTCACTAAAGATCTCAGATAGCTCTTCACTTAAGACCTTGAGAGCAACATTTGCTTCTATTTCTTTGTTTTCAATTTGTTTGATTAGAGTGACGAAAAAAATATGTAATTTAACTACCTTGTTAATAAATTTGTTCTTTTCATTTTTTAGCTGCCCATCCTTGAGGCTATCGATTTCATTTTCTTTAATAGCTAATTCGTTTTTTAAAATAGTTATTGACTCTGAATTGTCTTTAAGCAGTTTAGTTATCTGAGTGATATTGGCTTGAAGCCATTGAATTAATTTGGATTGTGAGTCGGTCACTAGGTTTACATTCGTTAGCAGTGAACTTGGAACTACTGCCATCATTCCGTTAGAGACAGATTTTCGCCAGCTTAAAATTTTAAAAATTACGATTACGACCAAAAGGTTCATTAAGAAAAGTGCGAATGAGATAATCATCCACAAATCCAACTTGTAATTGTTGTTTATATTGGGCGTTAGATTTACTGGGGTTGGTATCGATTGCGAATTAAAAAAGAATTTATAAATGCCAAATGAAATTACCGAAATAAGCAATCCAGCTAGCAAGATTTTGATGTATTTTTTTAGCATAAATTGTTTGCCAATCGCTATTTATTTTTGATTTAAAAAGTATATGCTCTGGCATTTTTTTAATCAAATTAATCCGAACAATAAATAAAAATAACTCAAGCAATCGACTCTCAGGGTCGTTCACATAGCATCGATGTGGAATTACCAAACCAACAAGGAGAACATCATGCCAATTCTTTCAGAGCTAAAAGCAGTCAATATAAGTCCTCCCAGAGCAGTTGCCACTAATCGTTATTCGAAGAAACAAACTTATTGCTGGTATTCAAGAGCAATTAGAAGGCATCAAGGCGAAAATTAGAGGTGAGGATTATGTAAAGACCAAAACAGTCACTATAGAGAAGGAAAATGGTGAGATTGTAGAGCTAGCCAAACAGCGCAGCTTAAAGCCCTAGTGGTTCACCGCAGGCAGTGGCAGTCTAGTGTTTGAGATGAAGTATGGAAATAAGCGATTAGAGTTTTCCAAGAGCAAGACAGGAATTGAAGTTGCCAACTTGAATGATTTGGAAAAGATTATAGATATACTTAAAAAAGCCGTTGCTGCTCGTGAATTAGATTAGAGCTTGAATGCTATCGGAGAGCCTGTCAGCTCTAGAATTCACAAATGAGAAGGCTAAGAATTGACGAAAAAAGTGTGTAATGGATTCAAAAATACCCGCCTAAATATTCTCCTCAACAGCTTTTATTAGTTCTGAAGGTTTTAGATTCAATGCTGCGGACAATTTTAAAATCGTAGTCAATGTCGGCTGTTGTTGCCCCAGTTCTAAAAGGCTAACAAAAGTCCTTCTTAAATCAGCATCCAATCCCAGCTGCTCTTGCGTTAAGCCCGCCTTCAATCTTAATTCTCTGATCGTTTTGCCAAAAACTTCCGATATTTCCATTATTCCTCCAATTGAAGGAATTTTTGGATTAATATTGAAAAAGGTCTTCCCACTATAGTAGGAAAAATAGTTTATTTATGCATAAAATCTTTTTGTTAGTTTTGAGTTTGACAATCTGTTCTTGTGTCGCTGAGCCTCTTCAGGGAGATTTAACTGGCCTAGTTCCTCAGGCCTCTATCAGGCCACCAGCACCCCAAAATTGGAATTTCACTGCGTATGCAATTAATGCAGCTAACGTCGATGAAGTTTTCTTTGCAGACATTACTAAAGCAGAAGTTCTAAAAGATGGTAAAACCTATGTGCCTGCTATTGTAGTGAACACAAAAAATAATAAGGCTGGCGAGCTTGAGTGGGCAAGGTTTGATTGCAGTTCAAGATATACAGAGAAATTGAAGTTTGTTGATACAAGGCCAACATCAATTTTGGAAGCTAAAGAGGGTTCGGTGTCTTGGAATCTGATGACTATGATGTGTGGGATGCAAAATGATCTATATGGAATCATGTTTAATACTGGCAATTATTGGTACATTGGATACAAAAATTCTGAGATAAAAAACAATACTGAAAATCCGACAATATTAGATTTCAGGATGTACGAGTATGCATTAGATGGGCGCATCGGTGCTTCTTCTATTGCACGTTTAGACTGCAACACCAAAGTAATGAGCGGAATATTCACGAATAATCCAAACACCTACTCTGAGGTATATATAGATAAGCAACAATATAAGCATTTCGCCGACAAGGTATGTTTGCTTCATCAAGTCACATCCACGGCAGTAGTTAATAGCGGGCCTTTATCTTCTTCTGATGGTTTTGTAAATAATCTTAAGTCGCCTTCAAAGACCTCTATTGATGATGCTAAGCGAAAATGTGAGCAGTTGGGGTTTAGGCCAAAAACTGAAAAGTTTGGAAAATGTGTTCTGGAGCTAACGAAATGAAGTTGGCTAAAGGTCTATCGTTTGTCATAACTCTCCTGCTTTTTGTAAGCAAGGCATTTGCTGGCATATTAGAACACGAACAAACTTGCAAAGACATTGGCTTTAAAATTAAGACCGAAAAATTCGGTGAGTGCGTACTTGAGCTTAACAAAAGAGAAGCGGCGAATGAAGCCAAAGTGTTGCCCCACAGACAACAAATTCCAGCAATATCCAAAACAATGGGTGACGGAAGTTATGATGATGTCACCTGTCAGAAATATGGCTTCGAACCTAACACTCAATCTTATGCCGAGTGCAGGTTAAAACTAGACACAGCTAAAAACCAAATTGAACTTCAACAGGCTCAGTTTAATGCCCAGATGGCGGCTTACCAAAAACAGAAAGAAGAGATAGAGGATCAGCAAAGCAGAAGGTTTTGGGCTGGCGTTGCAGGGATGGGCTTTGGGATGATGGGTGGTCAATCCCCAGGAGACTCTTACAGGCAGTCGATCGGGCTTCCGCCAACGCCTCCCCCAGTTCAAAATTACACTATCACAATGCCTAATGGAAGAACCTCAACTTGTAGTTATATAACTTCTGCAAGGGCAATAAATTGTTTTTAAGAAACTGGGTAAGCCGTCTTACTAAAATTAAGCTTGGCTTTGCTAAAACAAGCCGAGATGATCGCTGCTGAATAAGTCAATTCTGGTAATTAATGCTACTTAACATTAATTATTTCACTCCAATCTGTTGTGTAATGTGGGCTTTTATTGCCCTGTCGCATCTTCCATGACTCCTTGAATCCCTGTGATGCAATCCTTAGCGTAGACTTTCCCATCTTGGTGTTAATTGCGTCCATGACGGTCATTAACTTTGATGACTCTTTCAATGAAGAGAATCCAAACAAGTCTGTTTGTTGAGCATTAGCAGGGCAGATGTCGGTCAGCATTACGCCAGCTTTCTGATACTCATATCCACGCTTATAAATGCGCCTAAGTATCCATAATGCTGTGCTAGTGAGTTGTATTGTATCGTCTGTCGGCGAAGGTAATGCGATGGTTATTGAGTTAGCATATTTTGCGCCATCACCAAATGGACTTGTGGTGATAAAAACTCTCACTGCACCAGCAAATGATTGTTGCTTGCGTAGCTTCTCTGCCGCTTTAGAGATATATAAGGTTACTGCTTCTTGAAGGCTTTGTAGGTCACGCACTTTGTAACCAAACGAGCGTGATGACATAATTTCTTTTTTCGCTGGTGCGACCTCTTCTAGCTCCAAACATGCGATGCCATTTAGTTCACGCACAATCTTCTCTACCACCACATTAAACTGCTGTCTAATGTACTCAGGAGACGCGTTTTTAAGCCCGAGAACCGTTTTAATTCCCAGCTTCCTCAGTTTGGTATCAATCTGTCTTCCGACACCCCAAACCTCGTTTATTTCAATTGAATCCATGAGTGAATCTAGGTCGTTTTTGGAGAAATCATTCAGGTTGCAAACACCATTAAACTGAGGACGTTTCTTCGCCACATGATTGGCTAGTTTCGCTAATGTTTTGGATTGACCAATACCAACGCAAACAGGCAATCCAGTCCAGCTCTTAATACGTCCACGCATAGATTGGCCAAGCTCAACATGATTCTGTTTAATGCCTGTTAACTCTAAAAATGATTCATCAATGGAATACACCTCTTGGGTAGGCGCGTATTGCCCAATGATACTCATTACACGATTGCTCATGTCAGCATATAGAGCGTAGTTGCTAGATACGGCGATGATGCCATACTGTTTAGCGTTCTCTTTGAGCTTAAACCAAGGCTCGCCCATCTTTATACCTATTTCCTTAGCTTTAGCGCTCCTAGCAATTGCACAGCCATCGTTGTTGCTTAATACGACCAGTGGTTTGCCTTCAAGCTTTGGATTAAATACGCGCTCACAACTTGCGTAAAAGTTATTAACGTCAACCAATGCAATAGCACGTTTCATATAAGTTTTCTCATCAAACCCGTTACCACACCAACAAGATTGACGGTCTGACCTTCTAAGAAGAATATTGGTTTGTATTTAGAATTCGCAGGCATGAGCCGTTGGTTACCTAGGTACTTCACTGTAAAGTCGCCGTCCAGCTCTGCAAGGACTATGTTACCAATCTTTGGATCTATAGATCGATCAACAATTAGGATGTCACCTTGGTTAATCCCAGCATCGATCATAGAGTCACCCTTAACTTTCACAAAAAAAGTGGCAATGGGATTTTTAACTAAATAACTATCAGTCGTTAGTATTGATTGAATGTAGTCTGCAGCAGGTGAGGGAAAGCCTGCTTGTACTGGTGAATTAAAAAGCGGGATAGGCTCACCCAAACTGATATCGCGAGCATAAATATTTTCGACGTTACTGATAAAGTGACTTCGAAGTTTTAGGTTGTAGGAGGTTATAAATTCAATAATGTTCATTGCTTAATTGTACGTTCGTACAGTAAAATTAGCAAACGGTAAGCAAAGGATGTAAATATGATTTGTGGTGCAAAAACAAGATCTGGAACTCGGTGTCTGAAAAGTCCTCTAGTCAACAAAAAAAGATGCAGGCTGCATGGCGGCGCTAGCTTGTCTGGGAGCGCTCATAGAAATTACAAGCATGGGAATTGCACGAATGCTGTTAGAGAGAAAAACAGATTAACTAGGGAAGAGATTAGAGCTCTTATTCAGATGGCGGAAATGCTTGGATTATTTCCACCAAAGAGTAAACAAAAAATATGAATTCACTGCGGACTTGAGGAGCATGAAAAGATTATTTCGTTACCCTATGAAGACTCGGCAATCACCCCAATAAAAAAATTTGTAAATGGTTCGTATTAGCAGATGAATGCGCAGACTTCCATCTATTAGATAACTAATGAATGAACAAGTAATCTATATATCTAAAAACACATAAACTCCAAAAACTGCAAAAACTAGATAGGGTCTATGTTTCTGTTGTTTTCAGAGTTTTTATGTTTATTTAGTTTTGTAGATTATGAGTCTTTATAAGCTTCCTTTTTGCCAGTTATTAAGTAATAAGTGTGAACGTTCTTATCGCCAACTTCAAAATCCCAACGACAGCCGCGGTCATATCGTTTACCAGCATGTCTATCTAATACCTTCTTTACCTTAGCATCACTAATGGCTGTGGCGTTTCCTACAGCTTTAATAAGATCTGTCTTGTTAGTAGTGCCTGAGTTGATGTGAAGCGTAATCGAGTCAATGATTAACTTATTATCAGCTAGCGCACTATTGCTTTCCTCAATTTCTCTCATGGCTATTGCCTCAGCTTCAGAGATGGTTTGAACCGATGCAAGAAGTTCGTTATAACTTAACTGTTCTGTTGAGTATTGAAAGGAGACCTGCCTGACAACATCTCCGCGGCTTTTCTGATTCTCAAATCGCACGGTTTTTAATTTATTCGTGGTTTGAATTACCTCGATGGTGTAATAGCAATCGGCATCATCAGGAACATCTGAGGTCCCTTGGAATACAGACTTACCCTCAGAGTTTTTGTGCTTATTAACGTGTGCTAATGCAATAATGGTCCCGCCGTGAGAAACGAACTCGCGAGCAGCTCTTCCGAATTCAGAGGATTCTGCCTTTGACATAAGGTTTGTAAATTTCTTAAGTGTATCTAAGATGATAATGCGACCGCGGCTTGTTCCTTCTTTTACAAGAGTTCTAAGATAGTCCAAGAATTTTTCTGATTTGAAGCCTTTATGGTTTGGGGCAAGCATGTTGAAACCATACTTCTCCGCAATTTCGAGCTTAATCGTTAGACCTTTGTGGTTGTCATCTGCATTTATGTAAAAGACGTCATTACCATTAATCTCGCCTTTTGCTAAAGCTTCGATAAGCATCTTAATCGTTAGCAGAGTTTTGCCAGCATTAGGGGAGGCATAGAACACGGTTGACTGACCTAAGATTGCTAGCTTTCCAAGCACGTACTTGTCGTCGAGCATCTGTTTACGCATTTCCGCACTCTGACCATTAAGCGCGAATTCAGTCATGCTAAATTTCGTTGGGCCGAGAATAGGCAGATTTTTCCATTCCGAAAAGGCTAAACCCACCTCAAATTGGCTTTCTAGGCAGGCAAAGTCATTGAAATTACTCTCCGCGTTTGTTCTCACCACGCTGAACTCAGGAGTAATGAATCGCGCTGAAATTAAGTGCGCTGCTTTTATAGCATTTGAATTTGACGGCCTATCTTCGCCAGCAATAATGATTGGCGCCTCTTTGTATTGCCCTCTAATAGATTGGGCTACTGTTATTAGATTCTCTTCTGTGAAAGAAATAACAGTATGGAAGCCAGTGTTCTCGTAAATAGATGCACCTGATGCAAAGTCTACACACACCACTATAGGAAAGGTGTCTGTCTCTCCTAAGTGAAACCTTCCACCTGGCACTTCTTCACCTGAAAAAACCATTGTTCCCAATTCATCTATAAGCTGAAGATTTACGATTTTTCCATTCGCATCTTCAACTGGTATGGCCAAATCATTGATTTCTGTTTTTTTGCAGCCGTGAGATTGAATCTTTCTAGCTTTTAGATATGGCATCTCATTTGCTATTTCTAAGCTATCCCAAATTGCTTGAGGAGTAATTTTTTCGTTCATCATGATTAAACCTCGCCATTCAAAAGTTTCTTGATTTCTTCAGTTGACCAAAAAAGCCTTCCGTGAATTTTGATGGGACGAATAGGGCCATTCTCGAGGCAGGCCCAAGATCTAAGAGTCTGTGGGCTTCTATCTAAATAATAGGCACCATTGTTGGTAGGGATTCTTTTGCGTTGTTCTAATTCAATTGCTGGGTATGTTTTCTTTTTCATTTATGTAAACTCCAAAATTGCCTATTTGGAGAAGTGAACGAGCATTGTGTGCGTGCCGATTTTTCGCATCAACGCTAATTCACCTCGCCAAACAGAACAAAGTTATATCGGCGTTGAAATGTTCACATTTATGTTGAATGAAATCCAGCTAAAAAATAAAAAAAAACAATAAAAACAGTAGTTTATTGGCTAATGGGATCTTAATGGGATCTTAATGGGATCTTAATGGTTTTGTTGATTTATTAATCGGGCGAGAGTTTTTGATAAGGCACTTTTAGTTATTCGTTTCTTTTTTATTTCTTCTTTACCTTTTTCTTCTTCCACTTCAAATACTGCAGAACTTTGACCTGCTGCAACAAAAAGAAAACCATTTTTCCCAGCGTTAGCTTTAATGTGAATCCATACAGACTCAATATTTTTATCTATGCCCATTTTGAAGCAGTCGAGAAGAAACGCTTTCATTGTAGTTATTCGACGCTTTTTGCCTGGTGTCCAACGGTAGCTGCGGCCTTCTTTTGACAACCAAGTATTTACATCTGATGGAGATACATAAGGGGATGGGTTGTCCATCATATGATCTACCTGGGAAATTGCTCCGTTAAACGGGTCGCGAACCACCAGTCTCCCTGACCTTATTGCTGAAGCCATGTCCATGTTAAGGGAAGTTGAATCCAGCCCATTCGATTCCGCGATCTCAATTGCTGCAATTGAATACACGTAAAGGCCTAATTTTGGTATAGCTAATTGCATAAGCTACTCTATATTTAGTTGGTTAAACTCAATTCCTGCTTCATTCAAAATCCATGCCTCGATTTTCACATGCCATACTCGAAGAAGATCTAGTGGCCGCCTTATGTAGTTTTTTTCGCGCACCCCTTGAGGTTTGTGCCCCTGTATTTGAGCGGAAATCCCTAATGGCATCTCGATCCATTCGCATAGGCTCGCAAAACTTCTCCTGTAGCCATGAATTGTTAACTCAATATTGACAGATTTGCATGCTCTCTCATTCGCTCTGTGTGGTGCTGTTAGATGTCCAGACAGAGAGGATGAGCTGCTGAATACGTATTTATTGTCTTTAGGAAGTAAAGATAGTAATTGAGACACATAAGGGGTAAGAGGTATGGTGCGCTCACCCTCTACCTTGTCTCGTATGTTAATTTTCTTCCATTGAAAATCTACGTCCTTCCATTGAAGCGCGGTAATTGCATTTGGTCTGGAGCCTATTAGCAGAAGTGTTTGCAGGTAGGCGCTTATAACTGGATTGGGAATTTCTCTTACTGCATTGAACCAATCCTTTAGCTGCTCGCGTTGCAGTGCATCATTCTTAGCTTGAGGCTTTCCTAGGGCGTCGCGTATTTTTCTGCTTTTGGCAGGATTGTCAGTCAAGATCATGTTGTATGGTGACTCTTGATTACACCAAGATATAAAGGCTCTGAGTAGGCGCAGACTTAGGCGCGCTCTTGCAGGTCTTGCAGTAGCTTCTTTTAATGCCCATTCATTGATAAAGTCGGTATTAAGATCAGCCAGCCTTACCTTTCTAAATGCGGCAAGCGGGGCTGCTATGGTTAGTTTTTTGCTTCTAGAACGTTCCGAGTTTCCTTCGTGGATCAGGTCTATGTGATCTTTATAGTGTCTTTCACTCCAATATGGTTTGCGAACCCTAATATAATTATTCCAGACATCTGCGAAGATAGTTGTGTCAGCAAGCTGTTTGCTTGTTGTTTCGACGAGATAATTTGCCGTCTCACGGTCTCGCTCTTCTCTGGGGTCTTTACCTTGATCTAATAGTGTCTGAAACTTGCGAGCTTCAGCTTGTGAGTCGCTTATCGACCAAATACCAACTTCGCCTATCGTCATTCGAAAAGACTTGGTGTGGAACTTAGATTCAAAAATGTAGCGCTTACGTGATGATCCCTTAGTTGCACGTATGCCTAGACCTTGAACCTCAGAGCACCATAAAAATGCTTGAGTTTTATCAGGGGGGCATTGAAAGTCTGAGATGCGACCTGCTGTTAATTTAACTTTTGCCATATATATTTTTGTAGCTGATTTGTAGGCTACTTTTTAGCATACAATTGAATACATATCAACACTTAAAATTAAATTAATGTATATATATTAATGATTTTAAACATAATAATGTAAATTTTGAATAAACATAAATATGGATGAATAATTAGATTATCGGACTTTTAATCCGTTTGTCGTGGGTTCGATCCCCGCACAGCCCACCAGAATAAGGCTCCGAAGGGTGCCCTGTCCAAAAACCACTAAAGTGAAAACTTTAGTGGTTTTTTGTTTTCTGAGTGTTAGTATTATTTGTGTCTGATTTTTACGCACAACGATTTTTCGGAAGCGATTATTAATGAAGCAAAGCATTTCTAAAGTTTGGATGAGTTGGATTCGTAAAGGGCTTGATCAAGGCTTTGCGCCTCATGATCTTCTTTCAGTGATGATTAAAGAGGGGGTGGATCCAGAAGCATCAGAAGAAGCTATTGCCCGATTAATCCGAGAGCCAGCTAGCAGTAAATCCGTTTCGAATCCTTTTGTATATGAATCAAGCTTTATTCAGGCGGGTAATAGCATCATCGTTTCAGACAAAATACTTAATCTGGCGTTTCGCTTAGCTCAGCCAGATGTCGTTCTAATAACTAATTTTCTTAGCAATGAAGAATGTGAAGTGCTTATTAAATCATCTTTAAGCAGACTTACTCCATCTACTGTTGTTAATCTTCAAGAGGGTGGTCGAATGTCACACGACGGAAGAACTAGCCAAGGAATGGCTTTTAAGCTTTCTGAGACCCAAGTAATTAAAGCAATAGAAAATCGTATTTCTGAGTTGATTAATTTTCCAGTTGAAAATGGCGAAGGTATTCAAGTTCTTCACTATCAAATAGGTGCTGAATATCGACCACATTATGACTACTTTCCTGATAGTCAACTTGGAAGTAAGGAGTTTTTGGAGCAAGGTGGTCAACGAGTCGCAACTTTAATAATGTATCTAAATGACGTAGATGCTGGCGGGGAAACGGTTTTCCCCGAGCTTAGTTTAAGTGTTGCCCCAAAGAAAGGATCCGCTCTTTATTTTTCATATACAAACTCTTTGGGACAGCTTGACGATAAAACCCTTCATGGCGGTGCGCCTGTTGTCAAAGGCGAAAAGTGGATAGCAACCAAGTGGATTAGAAAAAACTCAATATCCAAATAATAAAAAAGCCGCATTTGCGGCTTTTCTCAAACCACATCCAATTAAGGTGGAGGCGGAGCTGGTGGAGGTGTTGCGTTATCACTCTTTGTGTTCGCCCAGCCAGCACTAATTTGTGGTGCTTTTTGTAATAGATCCCAACTAAGTATTACTGCCGACTTATCGAATTGGTATCCAATACCTACATCCACACCAAATTTATTTTGTGAAAGTGGATAGTATGAGAATCCAAGAGCGCCTACAGCCTCATCTTTTTTATCAGAGCTAAGTGCTTTAAGTGTTAGAGCA
>Ga0187843_10000808_pt1 | contig 20781 bp, 23 predicted proteins | sample SpaLakP09_SKY_43_FD_134516 | JGI IMG/M metagenome (GOLD analysis project Ga0187843, IMG submission 134516) | Oligotrophic lake water microbial communities from Sparkling Lake, Wisconsin, USA - SP09_SKY_43 | ecosystem: Environmental > Aquatic > Freshwater > Lake | place: USA: Sparkling Lake...
ACCGGCAGGAAGTGGGGCTTGTCGGCCACCACCAGGAACTCGTCCTGGAAGACGATGGTTTCCTCGAAAGGGATGCGGTGCTCAAAGGGCAGGCTGCGCCAGTAATGCAGCCGTGTTTGCGCACGGTAAGGCGCTCCGGGCGGCACGGCCTGGCCTTGCGCGTCCAGCACTTCGCCTCGCGCCATGCGCTGCGCCCAGTCATCCCGCGCCACAGCCGGGATGCGCTCGCACAGGAAGTCCAGCACCGTGACCCAGGGCCCATGGGGCGCGGCCACCGTGCTGGCGCTGACGCCGTCGCGGGTGGGCAGCGAGATGCGGGCTGGGCGGGACATCGTGGCGGCTTGGCAGAAAAAAAGGACACCCACGGGTGTCCTTTCTGGCTGTCCTTGTTCGGACCGGATCCGGAGATCAACCGTGCGCGATCAGACGCGCTTCTTGTACTCGTGGGTGCGGGTGTCGATTTCGATCTTGTCGCCGCTTTCCACGAAGGAAGGCACGGGGATCTCGAAGCCGGTGCCGACCACGCGGGCAGGCTTCATGACCTTGCCAGAGGTGTCGCCCTTGACGGCGGGTTCGGTCTCGATTTCGCGCACGATGGTGGTGGGCAGTTCGACCGAGATGGCCTTGCCGTCGTAGAACACGACTTCGGCTTCCATGCCGTCTTGCAGGTAGTTGATCGCGTCGCCCATGTTCTCGGCTTCGATCTCGAACTGGTTGTACTCGGCGTCCATGAAGGCGTACATCGGGTCGGCGAAGTAGGAGTAGGTGCACTCCTTCTTGTCGAGGATGATCTGGTCCATCTTGTCGTCGGCCTTGAAGACGGTTTCCTGACCGAAGCCGCTCAGCAGGCTCTTCATCTTGATGCGGACCGTGGCGGCGCCGCGGCCACCGCGGCTGTATTCGGTCTTCAGGACGACCATCGGGTCCTTGCCCTGCATGATCACGTTGCCAGCGCGGATTTCTTGTGCGGTTTTCATGGTGGATTCCCGATGGAGTGTGTCTGAATCGGTCAGATGCTGAAAAGGGAGCTTCTCTGGCAGCCGTGATCAAGGACGAACAAGCTGCGCGAAGCAAAGCCTCGGATTTTACCCTGAGCCGGCGACGAAATGCGTCAATTGCGTGACCAGGTCGGTTTGGGCCAGCAGCGCCGCCCGTGCATCCAGGCTGGCCTGGGCCCAGGCGCCGTGGGTGGCTCGCCAACCTGGCAGGCGGGCGGTGGGTGCAGGTGCGGCGCCGAGCTCATGCGGGATCTGGTTGAAGTGCCGCCAACTGCGCTGCACCTCGTCGCGCAGTGAGGGCGGCCAGCCGTGCATCCAGCGCGCCATGAAGGCGTCCAGCTTGTCGGCGTGCACACCGTCGTCCTGAGGGTAGATGTGCCAGACGTGCGGGCGCCCCGCCCACAGCGCACGCACGGCGGAATCTTCGCCCCGCACGATGTTGAGGTGACAAGCCCACAGCAGTTGATCGAACTCGGCCTGGGGCAGTGCCGGCAATGGGTGCAAGACGAGGGCCTGTGGTGCTGTGTGGCGGCCTTGTGCAACCCAGGCCTGCGCCAGCGAGGTCGCCTGGCCCGGTGTCAGCAACACACGGGTGACGCCCGGGGGCGATGCGGCCGGGGCTGTGCCGGCATGGGCATCACAAGCTGCCTCAACCGCCTCTGCCTGCAACGCGTCCAGCCAGTCGCCCAGTGGCGCGCCGGCGTAGCAAAACACCGACACCAGCCGGTCGGCTTCCGAGGCGGGCACGCCCAGGCTGTGCAACCAGGGCAGGCGCTGCTGCGCGAGGAAGTCGGCTTGGCGGGCCATCAGGCCGGGCTCGCGCAGCAGACCGCCCGTGGCGGGCGTGAAACCGGGGTAGAAAAAGCGCTTGCGCAGGCCGGTAGCTGGGCCACTGAACACGGGTGAGGCCAGGCCGTGGCTGCGCTCCACGTAATCCTCGGCACTGAGGTATTCGAGGTTGACCCAGGCCGGCGGGTGAGGGCGCTGCATGCGGGCCAGGAAAGCGTCGGGCGGGTTGCAGCCAAAGGCCTCGATGACGACGTCGCCGGGTGTCAGCGATGCCGCGTTGACCGGGCATTCAGCGTCGGCCCATGGCCGCACTTCAACGCCCTTTGCGCCCTTTGCGCCCTGAGCCCCCTGCGGCGCCATCCAGGCCAGCGCCGAGGCGTCGTCCACCCAGAGCCGGGCGGTGTGTCCGCGCGCGCCCAGGTCGGTGCACAGGCGCCAGCAAACGCCGATGTCGCCAAAGTTGTCGATGACCCGACAGAACACATCCCACAGCATGCGGCGGATTATGACAAGCCCCGCCGCAGCGTTTGGCGCGCCTGTCGGACAATCGCGGCCATGAGCGATCTTCCGAACGACAGCGACGCCGCGGGCGCCACGTCCGCCTCCGAGCGCGAGCAGACCTGGCAGCGCCTGCTGGCCGAGGTCAGCCGCCTGCCGGCCTTGCCGGGCGTTTACCGCTATTTCGACGCCCAGAACGGCGTGCTGTACGTGGGCAAGGCGCGCGACCTCAAAAAACGCGTCTCCAGCTATTTCCAGAAGAACCATGGCGGCACCCGCATCGGGCACATGGTCTCGCGCATCGACCGCATGGAGACCACGGTGGTGCGCAGCGAGGCCGAAGCGCTGCTGCTGGAAAACAACCTCATCAAAACGCTCAACCCGCGCTTCAACATCCTGTTTCGGGATGACAAGAGCTATCCGTACCTGAAGATCTCGTCGCAGGACTTCCCGCGCATGTCCTACTACCGCGGCGCGGTGGACCGCAAACACCGCTACTACGGGCCTTACCCCAACGCCTGGGCGGTGAAGGAAACCATCCAGCTCATGCAGAAGGTCTTCCTGCTGCGCACCTGCGAAGACGCCATCTACAACAACCGCTCGCGGCCTTGTCTGCTCTATCAGATCAAGCGCTGCAGCGGGCCCTGCGTGGACATGGTCAGCCAGGAGGATTACCGCAGCGCCGTGGGCCAGGCCGAACGCTTCCTGCTGGGCGAGCCCGAAGCCGTGCTGGCCGACCTGCAAGCGCGCATGATGGCCTTCGCCGAGGACATGGCCTACGAGAAGGCTGCCGAGGTGCGCAACCAGATCAGCGCCTTGTCGCGCGTGCTGCACCAGCAGTCGGTGGACACGGTCATGGACAAGGACGTCGATGTGCTGGCCGTCAAGGTCCAAGGCGGGCGCGCCTGCGTCAACCTGGCCATGGTGCGCGGCGGGCGTCACCTGGGCGACCGGGCGCATTTCCCCGTGCACGTGCAGGACCACCTTGCCTTGGCGTCGGCGACTTCGGCTGACGCGGTGCCCGAGGCGCGCTCCGCCGAGGCCTGGTCGCAGTCCACCGAGGTTGCCGTCCTGGAGGCCTTCCTGGCGCAGCACTACATCGGCGGGGCGGTGCCCAGCCTGCTCATCCTCAGCCACCCGGTGGACCCCGAGCTCGTGGAGGCGCTGGGTGCGCAGTCCGGTCGCAAGGTGACGGTGGTGCTGCAGCCGCGCGAACAGCGGCGTGGCTGGCTCGACATGGCCATCAAGGGCGCCGAGCTCTCGCTGGCGCGCCTGCTCAGCGAGGAAGGCTCGCAGCAAGCGCGCACGCGGGCGCTGGTCGAGGCGCTCAACCTCGATCTGGACCTCGATGCGCGAGAAGCTGGCCTGGAGGACGCTGTGGCCGATGAGGTGTCCGTTCCACCCGAGGCCCCAGTCCAGCGCCACGATCCGCTCGCCGGCCTGCGCATCGAGTGCTTCGACATCAGCCACACGGCGGGCGAGGCCACCCAGGCGTCGTGCGTGGTGTACGAGGGCCACAAGATGCAGGCCGCGCAGTACCGCCGCTACAACATCACCGGCATCACCCCGGGTGACGACTACGCCGCGATGAAGCAGGCCCTGGAGCGCCGTTACCGCGATGCCAGCCTGTCAGGGGATGCCGAAGCCGCAGCCCAGGATGGCAAAAAACGCAAGACCGCCCGCGTGCCCGACATCGTCCTCATCGACGGCGGCAAGGGCCAGGTGAGCATGGCCCGCGAAGTCTTCACGCAACTGAGACTGCCGCTGTCCATCATCGTGGGGGTGGAGAAGGGCGAAGGCCGTAAAGTCGGATTGGAAGAACTGGTGTTTGCCGACGGGCGACCCAAGTTGCAGCTTTTGCCCAGCTCGGCGGCGCTGATGCTGGTGGCGCAGATCCGTGACGAGGCCCACCGCTTTGCCATCACCGGCATGCGGGCCAAGCGCGCCAGCGTGCGCACCGGCAGCAGCAGCCTGGAAGACATCCCGGGCGTGGGCCCCAAGCGCCGTGCCCGCCTGCTGCAGCGCTTCGGCGGGGTGCGAGGCGTGGCTGCTGCCAGCGTGGACGACCTGGCCGGCGTCGATGGCATCTCGCGTGAACTGGCCGAGGAGATCTACCGTGCCTTGCGTTGAACCTGTCCCCTCCGCACCTGCCGCCCGGTCCGCCCAGGCTGGCGCCGTCCTGCTGTCCACCCTGCTGGGCGCTGCTTTGGCGCTGTCGGCTTGCCAGACGCCCCCGCCCAGCGGGCGTGCAGGGCAGGCGCCCGTCGCCCCCCCCGCTGGCCCCGACGTCCGCGCGGACACCGACTCGGCCACCGCGCCGGGCAAGCGCCGCACCGAGGTGCGCCTGCCCCCGCCGCAATCACCACGCAGCTGGGGCGAGGCCCGCCAACAGGCCGCACGTCGCCTGGTGGCCGCCAACCCGGACGACACCTACATGCACAAACCGCCCGCCATGCTGCTGGCCATTCCCGTGATGACCGTGGAGCTCAACGGCGACGGCAGCGTGCGCCATGTCAGCGTCATGCGTTACCCCAGTCAGGCCCGAGACACGGTCAACCTGGCCATTGCCGCCATCCATCGCGCGGCGCCTTATGGCGACGTCTCCCGCTTGCCCAAGCCTTGGCGCTTCAACGAGACCTTCCTGTTCAACGGCGACCGCAAGTTCAAACCCATGACGCTGGACCAGCCCTGACGTCGATCACGAGGGGATCCGAATGCGGGGCACAATGGCGGCATGTTTTTGAACCTGCCCACCATGCTCACCTGGGCGCGGATCGTCTCGATCCCGCTGATCGTGGGCATGTTCTATCTGCCCTGGCCCATGGCCCAGGTGAACCTCGCCGCCAGTTGCCTGTTCATCGCCATGGCCATCACCGACTGGGCCGATGGCTGGCTGGCGCGGCGCATGAACCTGACCTCGGCCTTCGGCGCCTTCCTCGACCCCGTGGCCGACAAAATCCTGGTCTGCGCCTCGCTGCTCATCTTGCTGCAGCTTCACCGTGTCAGCGCCCTGGTGGCCTTGGTCATCATCGGCCGCGAAATCGCCATCTCTGCTTTGCGCGAGTGGATGGCCCAAATTGGCGCCTCTCGCAGCGTCGCCGTGCACATGCTGGGCAAGCTCAAAACAGCCGCGCAAATGGGCGCCATCGTCCTGTTGCTCTACGATGGTGAGCTGTTCGGGCTCATCCACACGCGGACAGCGGGCACCGTGCTGATCTACATTGCTGCGGCGTTGACGATCTGGTCCATGGTGTACTACCTCCAGAAAGCGCTGCCGGCCATCCGCGCCAAGGTGAGTTGAGCACGCCAGGCACATCCGAGGGGGAGCTTCCGTGAACAAGACCGAGATGATCGAGCACATCGCACAGCAGGCCGACCTGTCCAAAGCCTCTGCAGGACGCGCGCTGGAGGCCTTCATCCAGGGGGTCCAAAGCGCCTTGCGCAAGGGCGATGCCGTGACGCTCGTGGGCTTCGGCACCTTCGCGGTGAGCACGCGCCCCGCGCGCACGGGCCGCAACCCGCGCACAGGCGAGGAAATCAAGATCAAAAAGGCCAAGGTGGCCAAGTTCCGCGCGGGCAAGGCCCTCAAGGACGGCCTTCTGTAATGCATTAAGATAGCTCCCGATCATCGGGTGCTTAGCTCAGTTGGTAGAGCGCTTGCCTTACACGCAGGATGTCGGGGGTTCGAGTCCCTCAGCACCCACCAAGCCCGATGGTGATCTGACGGTGAGGCCCGCACACTGAACCAAGGCGAACTCCGGTTCGCCTTTGTCCTGTCTGGGCCTTCGCAGTCGGTGACCGCCTTACCCGTCCAGATGTTCCTGACTGGCTTCATTGACCTCCCTCCGACATGTTTGATTTCGTCCGCAAACACACGCGCCTGCTGCAGCTCCTGCTGCTGATCCTGATCCTGCCGTCCTTCGTGGTCTTCGGTCTCCAGGGGTATTCGAAGTTCGCCAGCGACGACGGCGTGGTGGCCAAGGTCGGCAAACAAAGCATCACCCAGGCCGAGTGGGACAACGCCCACCGCAACTTCATGGAGCGGGTGCGTTCGCAGCAGCCCAACGTCGATGTCAGCCAGTTCGACACCCCTGAGGCCCGCCGCCAGTCGCTCGATGCGCTCGTTCGCCAGTACGTGCTGGCCGAAGCTGCCGCCGACCAAAGCCTGAGCGTCAGCGACAACCGGCTGTTGCGCCAGTTCACCACCGACCCGCGCTTCGCGGGCCTGTTCAACCCGGACGGCTCTTTCAACAAGGGCATCCTGGAGTCCCGAGGCATGTCGCCCAACCAGTTCGTGGCCATGGTGCGTCAGGAGCTGGTGCTGGGCCAGGTGCTGGGCAGTGTGCAAGCGACGGGCCAGACATCGTTGCTGTCCAACCGCCAGGCGGTGGATGCGCTGTTCCAGGTGCGCGAAGTGCAATGGACCAAGTTCGAGCCCAAGCAGTACCTGTCTCAGGTCAACCCGACGCCCGAGCAGCTGCAAGCCTTCTACAAAGACCCCGCCAATGCCACGTGGTTGACCGCCGCCGAGAAGGCCGACGTGCAGTACGTGGTGCTCGACATCGACGCCCTCAAGCAGCGCGTGACCGTCAGCGAAGACGACCTGCGTCGCTCTTACAAGGAAAACGAAGCCCGCTACAGCACGCCCGAAGAGCGCCGCGCCAGCCACATCTTGATCAAAGTGGACGCCAGCGCCACGGCCGACCAGAAGAAGGCTGCCCGCGCCAAGGCCGAAGGCCTGCTGGCCCAGATCAAGCAAAATCCTGCCCAATTCGCCGAGCTGGCGCGCAAGAACTCGGACGACCCGGGCTCGGCGGCCAACGGTGGCGACCTGGAGTTCTTCGGCCGTGGTGCCATGGTCAAGGCTTTCGACGAAACCGCCTTCAAGCTGAAGAAGGGCGAGGTCAGTGGCTTGGTGGAAACCGAGTACGGCTTCCACATCATCCAGCTGAATGACGTTCGCGGTGGCACGGCCCAGCCTTTCGAGGCCGTGCGTGCACAGATCGAAGACGAGGCTCGCAAGCAACTGGCCCAGCGCCAATTTGCCGAAGCCGCAGAGCGCTTCACCAACTCGGTGTACGAGCAGTCCGACAGCCTCAAGCCCGTGGCCGATGAACTCAAGCTGCCCCTGCTGACCATGAACGGTGTGCTGCACGTGCCGGGCAACATAGACCAGGGCCCGCTGAGCAACCGCCGCGTGCTGGACGCCCTGTTCGACGCCAACAACCGCGCCAAGGGCCGCAACACCGAGGCGATCGAGGTGGGCACCAACAAGTTGGTGTCGGCGCGCATTGTCAAGCACAGCCCGGCAGCCTTGCGTTCCTTCGACGAGGTCAAGGACGAGCTGCGCACCCGCTGGGTGGCGGATGCCGCCGCCAAGGCCGCGCGCGCTGACGCCGACAAGCAACTGGCCGCCTGGAAGGCTGCGCCCGACAAGGCCGAACTGCCTGCCGCGGTGAAGATGTCGCGCAAGACCATGTTCTCGCAGCCACCCTTGGTGCTGGACGCCGCGCTGCGCGTTCCTGAAAAGCAACTCCCTGCCTTCACGCTGGTGGACCTGGGCGCCGATGGCGTGGCCGTGCTCAAGGTCAACAAGGTGCTGCCTCTGGAGATTTCCCCGCAAGAACTCAAAGAGACGCAGAACCAGTTCGGCTCTTACTGGGGCCGTGCCGAGGCCGATGCTTACTACCAAGCCCTCAAGCGCAAATTCAAGGTCGAGTACCTGAACGAAGGCAAGAAGGTGATGGACGCGCAAAAATCTGCGTCAGCATCGTGACAGGCTACAAAAGCACGCTATAATTTCTGTCTTTGCTGCGGTGGCTGTAGCTCAGTTGGTAGAGTCCCAGATTGTGATTCTGGTTGTCGTGGGTTCGAGTCCCATCAGCCACCCCACCGTATAAGAAATCCCCTAGGCAGACGTGTTCTCCTAGGGGATTTTTCTTTGTGGCTATGTACTTCGCTTTGTACCTGAGGGTTCGGGATGACATCTGACGAACCCGACATGAAGCCTCTCCCAGGCGTCCATCGCCCCGACAACACCAGCATGTGGCACTTCCAAAAGAAGACGCCAAGCGACCTGCTGGAGCACCCATCGATACAAGGCGAGAAGTGGGCCTTCAGAGGCTCTCTAAAGACTGCCAGCCTGCGCGAGGCCAACGCCCTGGCGGTGCAGAAGCTCGCTGAACTGGAGGCCCTGTGGGCCACCTATCGCGCAGCCTTGCGGGTGACCAACCCCGAGGACGTGCCTCCTGTCCTGGTCATGGCAATTGCTCAGCAACTCCGCGTGCTGGTGCTGGCCGAGGATGAGCAACTGCGTGAAGACCCAAGCGCCTTGGCATCCTCGCTGGCCCGCTGGTGGCAAGCGAAGGAGCACGCTCGCCTTGTGGCCCATCAGATTGAGTACGGGCCGCCTCCTGCGCACGGTCCGCCCCAGGAAGAGGAGATGGGACGCCATGAGGACCCGCCTCCGCCTCCTTTCAGGCCTGCCACCATGCCACGATGGCTCACCCCGCGGGGGCTTCAAGAAGTGGCTGATTACGTCCTGGCGGGCTGCCCTGAGCTGCCTCTGTATGAGTTGCTCCCGATGCTGCGAGAGAGGCATCAGGCCGCCGCTGAGGAAGCCCGCGAGGCAATGGCACGCGGAAGCCTGGGGTCGTTCGTGCTTCTTGCAGACTCGGCAGCGAAGGAGCTGGGGGTCAACCTGGGGCCTGAGGGCTGGAGGTCGCCTGAGGCAAAGACCTTGCGTGTTGAGTGCCAGCGTGCCTACTTGGCTGCCCTGGAGGGGCTGGCTGAACGTGATACGGGCTTGCTGGTCGAGACCCCTCCTGCGCCCGGGGTGCCGAAGGCCGAACTGCCTAAGCCAAAGGACGTGCTGACACTGGAGAAGGTCGTGGCTGCCGTGCTGGCGGACCACCCAGAAAATGGCTTCAAGCGGAAGGTTGAGACCACCACGCGCCTGCTGCTGGCCCTGATGGCCCCGACCACCCCTGTGGAGTCCATCAAACAAGCTCATATCAGTGACTTCCTTGGCAAGGTCTGCCGCTTGCCGACCGATTGGTACGTGCAGGTCAAAAAAGGGAGGACTCCGTTGCAGCTCCTGGCGGAAAAGCATGCCGAGTGCATCAGTCCGACTACCTTTGAGTCCACCTACCGGGCCTCCATGAGCACCTTCCTGAAGCGTGCTGCCCATGCCTTCGGGGACCAAGGTTTCCCGCGAGGTCTCGGCGTAGAGTTCGCGACCTACAAGGGCACGCGCAAGCACAAGGAAGAGCAGCAGCGCAACTTCAAGGCGCCCGAACTGGTGGCGCTGTTTGAGTCGCATCAGTACAAGGCGTTTGCCGAGACGCCTGGGGATGCCCACAAGTATTGGTTCCCGCTGGTGGCTCTCTACACGGGCGCGCGGCCTCGGGAGCTATGCCAGATCAATCCTCAGGTGGACGTGGGGGAGCGCGATGGCGTGCCCTATCTGCTCATCTCAGGCGAGACCGCAGCGGATGACAAGGTGGTCAAGACCGTGAAGACGGGCGAGGCGCGGCATGTGCCGGTGCACCCTGAGCTGATCCGCCTGGGGTTCCTGGAGTACCTGAAGCAGATCAAGGGGCAGGGCGCTCGGCGTCTGTTCCCGGGCTTCGGCTTGCACAAGGGGGACGCTGCGGCCAGGGCTCGGGATTGGTTCTCGGACTTCCTGGCGGAGGTAGGCCTGCGGGATGAGACCCCCGGGGCCAAGCTCACGGGCATCTATGCCTTCAGGAAAACGTTCATCACCGAGGCGGCCCGCCTGGGGTTGCGCTTTGAGCCCATCACGGGCCACGCGGAAGAGGGGCGGTCGAAGGTCGTGCGGGACAGCTACATCATGGAGGAGCTGCCCTTGCCGGATAAGCTGGCTGTGGCTGCGCAAGTGGTCTTCAGTATTCGGCCTCCTACGCACCCTGGCGCTTGACATTGCACTCACGATTTTTCGCTCCATCCTGCCTAGAGCTGCCCGCGTTGGGGCATTTCCTAAAGGAGCGTCAATTGCCAACCGATTCAAACACCTCTCTGCAACTCTGCGCCCTGCCCATTGACCAGTACCAGAAATGGCCCTTTGGCGCGAAGGACCCGGGCAGCTACTTCTACAGGTCCATCAGTGGGGAGCTGTATCACGCGGTGTGCCCCCGCTGCTTTGAAATCGAGTCGATGGTGTCGGTCATTTGTGCAGCATCTGACGGACAGCTTCCCAAGCATGGGGTCTGCAACAGGTGCAAGTTAGAGGTCAACATTGCACGGCGGCGGGGCGGGCGTGTGAACCGTGTATCTCGCCGACTCTGGACAGTCCTCTAGAAAAAAGACAGGTGCTCCCGAAGGAGCGCCCGTCAGTTCGCCTCGGGCTCAATCCCAGGGGCAGGAGTCGTCCGGGCAGAACGCGCCATGAGCCTCCTCAGGGCCTTCCCAGGGCAGCACATGTGCCGCCCTAGCGGCTGGCCCACTCGGCCCCATAGCGACGGCCTCAGCGGCCTTCCTGGCCCTGTTGGCTGCCAGGGTGGCCTTGGCATTCTCCAGCACCTTGGCGCGGTCCATAGCGGCCTTCGCTGCGGCCTTAACGATGTCCCTGGCTTGCCGCTCAGCTTCTGCAATTACGGAGACCATCTCCTTGCGGATCTTGCGCTCGGCTTCAGCTCGCAGACGGTCCAGGAGTGAGGCCTTGAGGCCCTTGCGCAGGTTGGCTTCCAGCTCGACGCAGTCGGTGCACCTGTTGGAGGAGACCACGCGCCATTGGCTGTCCTTGGAGGACATCCGACAGCGGTACATGGAGAGGAAGACCCTGAGCCCCTTGGCCTTGGCTTCGGCCCTGCTCATCGGATGGGTGTCACCCTTGGGTGTCGGGAGACAGTCCATGAGGCTCCCCACGGAAGTGGTGCTGCTCATGGGAGACCTCCCCACCACTGTGGCAGACACCAGCATAGGGGGACGGCAATGACCGACCATGACTGGAGATACCAAAGAAGCGTGACGACCTTGGGTGAGGAGACCTCAGCGAGGGTCTTGCCCGTGTCCATGCCCCAGGCTGGCGGAAGGCTTACCATGGGTCGGCTAGCAGGGCTGCGCTCAGCCATGGTCGTCCTTCCTGGGACCTGGGGTGTTGCCTGGGCTGATTCCATCAGTGGGGTGCTCTGTTGTGTGTCCATCAGACAGGGGCACTCTTGGTGGGCATTAGACAAACCACAGGTGGACCCTTTTACTGTGACGTTAAGGACACTGCTCAATGGGGCACCTCCTCCGGGGTCGGCTGCCACTCGGGCCGGGGCCAGACCTTGGGCCGGGGACGCCACTCAGACATGTCCTCCTCACGGCGCAGGTAGGTGCTCAGGTCCACTTTGGGGCCAGCCCAGATGCTCCTACTACCGAAGCACTGGACGGTCTGAGCCTTGCCAGTTCCCAGCAGACTCCGAACACCTTCAGTGATGCCTGCGTCCCGCATCTGGTCGATGATGGACCGCATCGCCCGCTCAGGTGCGAAGGTCGTCCGGATGTTCATCTCAAGGGTGTAACGGTCACGCTCGGCCTGGGCTTGATTCCCCAGGACCACCCGCAGGGCTGCGAGGTACTTCTCGGAGATGCGTCGGCACCCTAGCTCCTCTCTTGCGAACTCGCGCAACAGGTCCTCTGACAGGCTGCACGTCAGGTGTCCACGCAGGCGAATCCCGGCGGTCCCAGTCTGTCGGGCTTCGCAGGGCTGCCCGGACGGCAATGCCGCCATGGCTCTGTCAAGATCAAAGCAGGCTCGTGCTAGGGCTTGGGCCCCCGTAGGCTCCCTGTGGGGAGCTGAGGGCAACAGGCCCGGGTCAGGCGCAAGGTCGAAGCAGTGCCGGTCCATTCTTTCGGGCTCCCTGTGCTGCGTTCTGCGTGTGGTGCTTGTGTTCGTGGACGATGAGGGCGAAGACCTCGTTGAAGGTCACTGCTCGGCCCGTGCGTGCCTGGATGGCCCGCTGGGTGTCCTTGATGTGGTCGAAGGCTGATACAGGGATAGGGACTGTCCTGAAGACGGCCTTCTCCCGCTGGCCCTGTTCGGGGCCGGGGTGCTGGTGCTGCATTGCTGCGTTCTCCGGTTGGGATGATTGAGGTGCGCCCCCGGCCTTCCGCTCATGCGGCAGCTCCACACCTAGCCGTGGTGGCAGGGTGCGGGGGAGTCGAAGGTTGAGGCTCGGCGGGCTCTGCCTGCCGCGCACAGTCAGGTGGTGCGGTGGCCTTGAGCTAGAGGCAGGACTTAGAGGCCGCTCTGGGGTCTGCGGTGGGGCCGGGGGCCTTGCAGGTCAATGACTTGGCGGGCGATTTGGCAGGGCCAGGACAGCGGACTCCTTGGGCTTGACGATGGTCACCTCGGCCTTGCCGGTGAGGATGTCCTCGATGACAGCGTCACACCAGACGGAGAACTTCACGTCCAGCCACTGGGCGAAGCGGATGGCCAGCTTCGGGTGGGCCCAGGTGCCACCGTGGCGACCAGGGACTGCGTGGACTGCCGAAACTCCCCGGAATTCGGGGTGTTTGCCCACTTCGTCGAGGTATGCCTTCGTGTCGGGGGAGTCCCAGAAGTGGGACAGCTTCTTGCCGAAGTGCTGGGCAGCCTTCGTCATATTGAACCAGCCGTCCTTGCGGAAGGTGAAGGCGTGGCCGTTGAAGTCGCGGGTCAGGGTCAGTGCAGGGCCCAGGCACGTGCAGCCTCTGCCGGGTTGCTGAAGTTGGGCAGGGCGGGGACTGCAGCCTTGGCCTCCAGCTCTTGCCAGCGGTCCACCACCCGAGCGGTGAACTCGGGGGAGAGCTGGGCCACCACGATGAGGCTGGAGCGTTTGTCGAGCTGGTAGACCTGGATGAAGCGGGGCCCGGGGTCCGTGTTGGAGACTTCCTCCAGCGGAGGGAGTGTGAAGACGCCCCGGTCGGCCATCCGTTCGACGGTGCGCTTCACGTTGTCGTGGCGGGCCTCCAGCAGGTCGGCAATCTCCTTGCTGGACATGGTGGTGGTAATGGGTGGTGTGGAGGTTGGCTGGCGCAAGGCACCTTACCGGAGGCGAAACAAGCTGTAACCGCGGTTTCAACCGTAATTTTCTCGCGCTGGGAAAATGCCCCAAACCCGCAACATCCGCACATCACAACCCGTTCCGTGTGTGCGCAATGAACCTATCTGTGCTTATCGAATCCGCCTCCCGCTTCGTCCTAGTGCTGGACAAACACCGTGCGGGGGCAGCATTTCTGCTTGCACTTTGCCTAGTGCTACTTGGCGGGCTGGCTCTGGTTAAGCTGAGCTAGTAAGCGAGTGAGCCCCTGAGCCTTTTCCTTGGCTTCTCATGCCTGCCCCTCCTTCAGGTACTGGTACAGGGTCCCTGAGCCCGGCTATGCTGTGATCATCCCGCTTTCGTCTACACCCGGCATGACCATAGCCATTGATCCAGCCACCTCGGCTCACCTGGATGCCACCCTCGCGTGGCTGAGGGAGGAGGAGGCCGCAGGGCATGGCGGTTTTTACTGCAACAGGCCCACCATTGCCCGCTGTTTCGGTGATGGGCGGGGTGTCTGCGCGGTTCTCAATGGATCGCCCATTGGGTTCGTGGTCTTTGGAAGATGCGGCGATGAGGGCGAAATCCTCATTGTCGAAGTGCACCCCGAGCATCGCCGACAGGGCATTGCAGCCCGGTTGATAGCCGCAGCGGAGGAGCGCTTGAAGGACAGCGGGGCCCAGTGCATTGATGTGGAGTGCACCAGCTCCTACGGTGAGGCGCTGTGCAGGTCCCTGGGGTATGAAGACTACGAAGATGACCCCAGGAACTACAGGGAGCCCGACGCCAATCCGACCTTTCGCAAGTACCTGACAGACTGGCGGCCAAAGGAGCGCCACCCGTGGGCCTGAGCCGGGCGGGGCGTCTGGGTTGAATCAGAGGGCAGGGGTTCGGCGCTGGCGGTGCTTCCGCTGCCACTCCTCAAACGACTGCGTGGCCTCCTGGAGCACGATGTCCACTCCGCGTAGATTGCCCTCTCTGCCAATTTGAAGGGTGACAGTCTCGCGCCATTCCGGGTGCGCCAGCTCAATGGCGCTGGTTCGTTCGTAGTCGGTCCGTTCTGGAGTCGTGGCGCATTGGGGCAGGATGGACTTCAGCTCCTGAAGGATGAAGGCTTCGGTTGCATCTAGTGGTGTCATTGCACGCTCCGTGGTTGGTCGAGCGGTCAGCATGCAACAGCCTGCCGGATATTCGTTCACCGGGTGCACGGGACTCTGAAGGGGCCCCGTGAGGTTGGCTCAGGTCGGCACCTTGCGCCCATCCACCACCCGCTTGACGGTGGACCGACTGGCCCCCGTAGCGGCACACACCTGGGACCAGGACATCCCCCGCTCCAGCATGTCCGCGATGGCTGCGTGTCTCTCGGTGTCCGCCTTGCGCCCCTTGTAGAGCCCGGATGTCTTGGCCTTCTCGATGCCTTGCGCCTGACGCCTGCGGCGGTCGGTGTAGTCCTTGCGGGCCACCGCTGCGAGCATGTCCAGGAGCATGCGGTTCACGGCGTCCAGGAGGGCCTGTGTGGTTTCATCCAGGTTCGCCGATGCACCCATCCAGGAGGTGGGCAGGTCCAAGGCCACCACCCGAATGCGCTTCTCGCTCAGGCGCTGCTTGAGGGCTTCCCAGTCCTGGGAGTTCAACCGGGAGAGCCGGTCCACCTGCTCCACCAGCAGCACATCACCCTCGTGGGCATCAGCGATGAGGCGGAACAACTCGGGGCGCTCCAGCTTGGCCCCTGACTCGTTCTCCACGTACCAAGCGGCCACCTTCAAGCCCCGCTCAGAGGCGAAGTGCTCCAGGTCAGCGCGGGCACGGGAGGCGTCTTGGTCCTCTGTGGAGGCTCTGAGGTACGCACGGAGGAAGGTCATGGTTCGGTGCTGGTTCCGTTAGGGTGGTTCGCATAATAGTGGTTCCGTTTGAGTTGTCAATCGGCGGAAAGCGAACCATGTGGCTGAGTGTCCACAAAGGCATACCCCAATCGAACCATAGCGCGTCAGTGTGGATGTGGGGAAGCGTTTCCCCGCGCGGTGTGCATGGCGTTTGGGAGAGATGGCGGTGAGCGGAGCAAAAGGTGGGGAATTTGCACCACCAGCTCTCGCAGCATTACGGCGTGCTGCTGCCGAACCGGAAAACGTTGCGAAAACGCGGGACCAGGTTCGACAAGATGCACGCATTGGCACCACCCAAGAGGCTTCTATGCAACCTGCTTCCGAACTGCTTGATTTCCTTCCCCTTGTTCTCCAGTCGCTGAATGAGAACCCCACCGCTGCGGTAGTGCTGGTTGCGCTTGCTGCCTTCGCCTTGGTTGGCTATGTGGTGCACAAGAGCAACTGACCGCCGTTACAGCCAAGGCGGCGCGTCCGACCTATTGGGGCCACGCCAGTCCGCGATGACCTCCAGCCGCCCCAGGCGGACAGTGAGGGACCCTGCACCGCTGTGACCTTCCTCGGTCCAGGCGTCCATGAAGGACGGGTGGCTCGGATACCAAAACGCCCCTGCGCCAGTGATGCGGGTGAACTTGCCCAGGCCCCAGGCGGTGGCCTGTGCTGTCAGGTCCAGAAGTTGGACCGCTGCATGGGTGACGATGCTGGCTGGGGTGCTGTAGGTGGTGCTCATGCTGTGCGCGTCAGCATCGACGCAGTGCAGATGCTGGCAGGCAGTGCAGTGCTGTGGGTCGAATGACCATGCATCCCCTGTGCTGCACTGTTCGGCATGCCGAAGGGTCCAAGAAGCGGAAAGCAGTTACCCTGCGGTGAAGCCCCGTTAGGCCTGCGACTGTTGCCGATGAGGGAGGGGCGCAGCTGTTGCGGCCTTGCGACTGTTGCCGCGCCGTGCAGAAAGGCGGGGGGTACGGGGGGAACTCGCGCGCGGGCGCGGTCAGATACCTCCTCGTAAATTTCTGGTGTTTTAACGTGGGTTGGACAGAGCGAGCCGCCACGAGCGCCAGCGTGGTAAGGCCTTGCCATGCTCGTTTTCATGAATTAACATCAGCGCAACGCTTACACGAAAGCGCGCCCGCCCACATCGGCTAGCTGCACCCGGCATCGTGATTCGGAATCGCAGGTTGACTTTCACCGTCTTCCGCTTCCTTGCTGTGTGGGCGCATCAGGGTTAAGCGGTAACAGACTCAGAAAGTTACCTATGCAAAAACACCCTCTATCCGCCCACCAAATTGACCGCCTGGATCGTCAGGCGCGGCAAATGCGACGGCAACATAACATTTCTCTGAATGAGGCCCGCAGGCTTCTGGCGCAGCAGCTTGGCTGGCCCAATTGGGAAGTCTTGCTTCGGCAACGCACAGAGACACCGCAACCGTTCCGGTTTGAGCGAGCTTCAAGTGACATGTATGCGGCAACCCTTGCTAGGGCATACCTCAAGCCTCCGACCTCGCCCTACGCACCCGCTGGAGTTTTGGTGCAGCCGGTAGCAGAGCGCTTTGTTTCTGGACTGAATGCCATTCAGTTCGCTGTGGACTACGTGCGATTACTCTTGACGGTGCCACGTTTCTACGTATCGCGTAAGACCTCACAAGCCTATTTGGAGATGCGGACATGGTTGCCGTATTTGGTTGCTCCAGTTGACACATCCGAAGGAGGCGCTACCCAGTGGATTGCCCTGAATCGTTACTACAAGCCGGTCGGAGTCACTGAGGTTGATACGTGGTTTGATTACGCTGCACGTCCTGAGATGCTGCTTAGCCTTGCTCCTGAAGATCTAAAAGAGTTCAGTAGGTCCTGGCGGGAGCGTCCGGGGTATCTGTTCGATGATGGCTTTACCCCCTGGGAGAATCGAAAGCAGGCAACCCAATACCTTGAGCTTTTGGAGGATCTATTGCGGGTCGCTGTAAAAGCCGAAATGCGGGGTGCGGTACACTGAGAGGCTACGAACCCTGCTTTGTACCTGGGGTGTCTGAGGCCAGCCTAAGCTGTTGATTTGTAAGGCCTGTGTCCTGCAAATCTTGAGTCCCATCAGCCACCCCACCGTACAAGAAACCCCCTGACAGGTTCTGCCTCTCAGGGGGTTTTCCTTTGTGCGCTCAATGTTGGTGCATTTCTGCCGATATGCAAGCGGTGGTTCACGGCGAGGCCTGAACCCTGTTGCCAAAGGAATTGAAATGTCGCGTGTCGCTTTGATGGGCCGATCGATTGGCCAGCGCCTGGCCATCGTGCTGGGTGTGGTGTTGCTGATCGCCTTTTTGGGCTCCGGCATTGGTTATTGGGGCTTGCACCGTGTGGCGGTTGAAACCAAAGACATGTTCGAAAGGTCCTTGGTCAGCGAGCGCATCGCGTCAGATTGGTACCGCAACATCACCAACGGTGTGAACCGCACCAGTGCGATCGCCATCAGTGCCGATCCGCAGTTGGCCCAGTTCTTCGCCAATGCCGCGTCCGAGTCGACCAAGCAGTCCAGCGAGCTTCAGAAGCGCCTGGACGTGCTGCTGGTGGCCGCCGACGAGCGCGCATTGTTCAACCAACTGTCCCAGGCCCGCAAGGTTTACCTTGCCACGCGCGACGCTGTCACCCAGGCGAAGAAGTCTGGCGACAGCGACAAGGCCCGCCAGATCTTCGATGCCGAATTCACGCCTGCCGCCGCGGCTTTCCAGGATGCCATCAAGAATGTGGTGCAGGACCAGCGCGACAAGCTCGACGCTGCCTCTCAGCGTGTGGACGAGACGAACGGCCATGCCCAGTGGGCCTTGGTGGTGTTCGGCGTGTGCGCTTTGATCGTGGGTGGGACTTTGTCGGTCTGGCTGCGCAGGTCCATCACGCGGCCCCTGCGCGAGGCTGCGAACGTGGCCGAAGCCATCGCCCGCTTCGACCTGAGCAGCAAGATCTCGCCGCAGACCGACGACGAAACCGGCCAGCTGTTGCGAGCTTTGCAGTCCATGCAGACATCATTGACGCGCCTGATCACCTCGGTGCGGCAGTCGACCGACAGCATCGGCACAGCCAGTTCTGAGATCGCTTCGGGCAACATGGACCTCTCTTCCCGCACAGAGCAGACTGCCTCGAACCTGCAGCAGGCGGCTGCCTCCATGATGCAACTGACCGGCACAGTGCGTCAGACCGCCGACTCTGCTGCCACCGCCAACCAGCTGGCCACGTCGGCCGCAGCCGTGGCCCAGCGCGGTGGGCAGGTGGTGTCCCAGGTTGTGGCCACGATGGACGAGATCAGTGCCAGCTCACGCCGCATCAGCGACATCATCGGCACCATCGACGGGATCGCCTTTCAGACCAACATCCTGGCTTTGAATGCGGCAGTGGAAGCCGCCCGTGCCGGTGAGCAAGGTCGCGGCTTTGCCGTGGTGGCCGGTGAGGTGCGCTCCCTGGCGCAGCGCTCTGCCGAGGCGGCCAAGGAAATCAAAGGCTTGATCGGGGCCAGCGTGGACCGCGTCGAATCGGGCTCACGCCTTGTTCAGGACGCCGGCAGCACCATGGGCGAGATTGTCGCCAGCGTTCAGCGCGTGACCGACATCATTGGCGAGATCACGGCCGCGGCGCAAGAGCAGCGCGAAGGCATTGACCAGATCAACGTGGCCGTCACGCACCTGGACCAGATGACCCAGCAGAACGCTGCGCTGGTGGAGGAGGCCGCGTCTGCTGCCGAGAGCTTGAAGGACCAGTCCGTGCGCCTGTCGGGCGAGGTGGGCGTTTTCAGGCTGTGAGTCTGTGGGGTTTGGCCCCATGAAAAATCCCCTGCAGGGCCGTGCCTTTCAGGGGATTTTTTCATGGGCAGCGGTCTGGGCGGGCTCTCTGCCTGCCGCCGCGGCGTTCACCAGCGGCCGTGGACGCTGCGCTTGCTCATGCGCTCGGGGCCATCGTCGCAGTGGCAGTCGTCGCGACCGAACCAAGGTTGGTTGACGGCGGGTGCCTTGTTGGCTGGGGTGGCCGAGCTGCGCAGGTTGCCGACATCGGCGACTGGACGTGCCGGGGGCAGGGGGGCGGAAACTCGGGACAGGGGGGCAATCTGACGCATGGTGCGGTCCTTCCAAGGCCCGGCTGGATGAGCCCGGGCTGAGGGTTCAACGCGGCGGATTGCGTTCTGGATGACACGGCGGTGTGACAATTCGTGAAAAAAATTCACATCTACCCACCGAGGAGACTCCATGACCCAACGCTGGTTGCCGGCCGTCACGGCCGTTCTGTTGAGCCTGAGCGCTTTCGCTGCCCAGGCCCTGCCGCCACAGCTCTTCCACCCTGAATGGGTGCTGCCCGGCGCCGACGTGAAGGGTGCCGATGCTGGCCGTGCTGCGCTGCCCAGCCAGCCAGTGGACCTCAGCGCCGTGCGCTACGAGCGCGACGGCCAGCGCTGGTCCATCGACGATTTCCAATCGCGCGGTTCCGTCAAGGCGCTGCTGGTGGTGCGCGACGGGCAGGTGGTGTACGAGCGCCACCGTTGGCCGAACGGACCGCAAACGCTGCACCAGTCCTGGTCGATGATGAAGCAGGTGCTGTCCAACCTGGTGGGCATCGCCGTGCAGCAGGGCCAGATCGCATCGGTTGATGACCCGATGGACCGCTACGCCCCGGCGTTGGCGGCCAATGGCTTCCGCGGCGTCACCTTCCGCCAGGCCCTGTTGATGAGCACTGGCGTGCGCTACAACGAGGAGGTTGACCGGGTGGCCATGTTCAAGCAGGTCATTGCGCACCGCCTGAGCTTCGGCGCGCTGGGTGCCAACCTCCGTGACAAAACCACCGAGCCCGCGCTCGTGCGCGCCTGGGCGCCGGGCAGCCGCTACGAATACGCCAGCATCGCTTCGCAGGCGCTGACGATGGCGCTGGAGGGCGCCACCCAGCAGCCCCTGCACACGCTGATCACACGGCAGATCTGGCAGCCGCTCGGCATGCCCGACGACGCCCGCGTGCTGACCGACGCCCAGGGCCAGGACTTTGGCCTGTGCTGTCTCTTCGCCACGGCGCGCAGCTACGCCATCTTTGGCCAGTGGATGGCGCAAGGCGGTCGTTGGCAAGGCAAGCCACTGCTCAACGAGGCCTGGGTGCAGCGCGCCACCAGCTTCGACGACCCGGGCGCTTGGCACTCGACTTCGGTGCCTCGTCTGGCCAAAACGCAGGAGCTGTTCGGCTTCGCCCACCACTGGTGGCCGCTGGAAGGGGGTCGCGGCGATTTCACCGCCCTGGGCATCCACGGGCAGATGGTCTACGTGTCACCCCGCCAGAACGTGGTGGTGGTGCGCCTGAGCGACGACTATGCCGAAGGCGCCCACAACGAAGAGGCCATCGCGGCCTTCCGGGCCATTGCGGACAAGCTCAAGCCCGTGAAGTGAGGGCCATCACACCGGCAGCGCCGTGCGGTCCACCACCCGGCGCAGCACGAAGCTGGTGTGCACGCCGGTCACGCCCTTGATCTGCGTGATCTGGTTGAGCAGCAGGTGCTGGTAGGCGTCCATGTCGCGCACCACGACCTTGAGCTGGTAGTCGGCCGACTGCCCGGTGATGAGCAGGCACTCCAGCACC
>Ga0187843_10000809_pt1 | contig 20768 bp, 19 predicted proteins | sample SpaLakP09_SKY_43_FD_134516 | JGI IMG/M metagenome (GOLD analysis project Ga0187843, IMG submission 134516) | Oligotrophic lake water microbial communities from Sparkling Lake, Wisconsin, USA - SP09_SKY_43 | ecosystem: Environmental > Aquatic > Freshwater > Lake | place: USA: Sparkling Lake...
CTATACGATTCCCACATATTTTTCAACCGAAAGAAAAAATATTTTCCCCCACCCCGAAAATTATTTTCTCTCCACCCAATAAATCTCAAACCCCCGAAAAACCCCTATTTACGTTTGCGCGAAATTCTCCCCCCATTTCCCGCCCCATTTGCAACCTCCCCGAATCCCGAACCCATCTCAAACACCACCGGCGTTTCCATCAAAAACGGTTGATTCTTGAAACACTCTTGCATTTTCAATTGATTCGCGTTTTTGGCCCCGGAAAGTATCAGTAATCCCAGAACCTCTTTGTTCAACGAATTTATCGTATGATTTTTCACAAATAATTCCAGAGGCAAATAACTTTTATTCCATTCGCGATAGGATTCAAAGAGTTTCACGGTTTGCTCCGACGGTTTATAACAAATGGGGGCATTAATATATTCCTCTTTCCCAGGAATATTTTCCAGAATCCATTCCACCAAATTCGGCGAATAGCGGCAAGCATAATGTATCGGCAACCATCCATGGCTCGTTTTCAGTGTCATGTCCGCACCTCGGCGAACCATTTCGGTCAATAATTCCCCCACGTTTTTGGAAAAATGGTAATAGCGAAACACCAAATGCATCGGACGCACATATTCCAACCCGGTGAATTCCACGGAATTCATATCGATTTCCAGTTCCTTGTTTTGAATCAAATATTGGTGAACAATCGGCGCGTCGTAATGATGAATCAGCCAACCCAACACGCTCATGACCGGCGAAGGTTGAATGGTAGAAACCTCGACTTTCTCATGCAGATTCTCGTCGTCTCCAATCGAATCCCCATACGCCACTCCCGTATTGGAATCCCAGGCCCATTCCGTGCTATAATTACGTCGCGAAATTTGTAATCTCCCGCCAGGCGTATGTTTCTGTATTTTCCATTTTTGCGGACCAACCACCGGTTTTTCTTCTGCAACCATCGCAAACTCACCGGTGAAAGGCCTTTGTTTTTTCTGAATCAAAAACACGGTATCTTCTTTGATAATGGGCGGTAGGATTTGTTCATGTTTGGGGAAAGTGATTCCGACGCAGCCACCCGTCCCCCCCCCTCCAACCGGCAATTCAATCTGAAACCCCTCGATGAATAAATGATTCAACTGGGCCGAACTAAAGGTATGCAGCAATATCAATTCCAGAGGAATCGAACCGCGGGCTTTCACGAAATCCAGCAACACTTTTTCATAAAACGAATTGCGATTCCATTCGTCTTCGTTCCAAATATTATGGCGCGAATATTTCACACAGAATTCCCAAATATCTCGCAGTTCCACTTTGTTCGATTGTTGATAAATATCCCATACACTCAGGGCCATGTAAAATCCCTCCGATTTCCCTAATATATCTCGCAAAAAGTCTTTGATAGATAGGCATAACGACCCCCACACCAGCCCAGGAGGAATCAGGAAAAATTCAGGCAAGTTGATTATTTTACGCTGGAGTTTCGAAAACGTTCCTGGATGAAATTTATCCAGAGCGAAATACAGCATGGAAAGCACCGTCTGTTTCCCGTTCCTCGTCCAGACATGGTAAGGAATACCTTTGTCCATCATGAATATCAAAATATCCTCAAGCCTTTCCCTTTCTTCTGTCCTCATTTTCCGGACTCGTTCGGGCATCAGATGTTGTCTTCGGAAAAAGTCTTCGATTAAATGGGGATATTTTCCTGCAATCTCGGGACAAGTGATTTTAGGCATGACTTTCAAGAAGGTTAGCAAGATTCGTTTGTTTCCATAAAAACAAAGACACCCCAATAACCCGCGTTTATAATTCAATTGATTCTGTTGCTCTTGTTCTTGCGGTTGCTGTTCTTGTTTTTGTTTGTAGAGATGCCGCATAATGAACGGGATTCTGGGTCTCACGATTTCTTCAGTTTCATCACTGGATTCCGTCGTGGATACGTCAATGGTCAAACCAGCGGCGGGATGTCTTTCTAAAGGTGGGGGTCTTGGAATTACTCTGTCTTCGCCACTGCCCCCCTCTTCTTCGCTACTCCCGTCTTCGCCATTTTCGCTACTCCCGTCTTCCACCACCGTCTCTTCATCGTCCCTTTCTACGATTTCACCTTCTTCAAGCGTTTCCGAATCATGAACAACAGGCAATACTGGATTCACGGATAATCGGGCCATAGATTCTTCCAAATCTTCCTCTTCCAAATCCAACATGTTTCTCAATGTCAAAATATCTGAAACCCATGTGCCCTCATCTCCCCCCGTTTCGTTCGAATCGATTTCCATCCGAACTCCAAACGAATATTCCTGTTTCTCATCTTTGAATGGAATATGAATATCTTTGATTTTTCGGAAAAAGGCTTCCCAAAGACTGATACGTAGTAGGGGGTCTCGGTTATGGATGATTTTCACACATCTCTGCATTTGTTGGAAGGTAATGTCCTTGTCCAATTCAATCGCATCCACGCTTCGTAAATAATTTTCACCCAAATTGACCGAATGATACATATAATGCATCAGGGTTTTCATTGCAAAGGTACAAACATATTGATTCGAACGTTTCTCCGGATACAGCGTCAAATATTGGGCGACCATTTGACGCGCCATTTGACAAGGCACGAGTTTCGAACACGCCAAGGTTTCTTTGGTTAAAGGACTGACCAGCCCCGCCTCCCCTTCGCGACATTCCGAAAACCAGCGATAAATACAATCATGTTCATAAAGATAACCATCTTCGGCCAATACGGGGTTTCGGAAAATACAATAGGAAATCGGACACATTACCCATTCATGCATTTCCTGCATCTCCCCCAATTTTTCCACCTCCCCTTTTTCCTCCTTGGCGACGACGATGGTTTCCGTGGTTTCCGTTTTTTCCAGTGTTTCCGTTTTTTCCGTCATATTGGTATCAGGTAATTTATTCTCTTTCTTCTTAAAAGTGTTCAAAGGTATCTTCCATCTTTGGAGACCAAAAACATTCAATTTTTCTACAGCCCCTCTCCCGATTCCGGCAATTTGGCGTGAAAAAAATCACAGACGTTGGCCTGTGATTTTTCTTTATTTTTTCTGATTTTCTGATTTTTTCTGTAGTCATATATTTTTATACTGGCAATAGAATATATTTTAGATATACAGCACACACAGCACACACAACAGAACACAATATATACCTCTTACCATACACCGCGCACATAGAAATGTTCGGATTCGGAATCCACGTAATCATGGTAATCTTCGCCGTAATAATCGTCGTAATCTTCTTCTTTCTCCCAAACATCTAGATGGGCATGAGAATTGGAAGAATTGTCTTCGATTTCATCGTCCGAAGTTTCTGATGCAACCTCGCGAAACGAACATCCCTCTTTTTCCCCTTCTTCCTTTGTTTCGTCTGCATCCTCTGCCTCTGCGTCCGCGTCCTCCCCTGCATCTGATTCCCAGTCATCTACGAATGGCGGGTCGACCCATGAATGCCAACCGACATTTTCTAGGTCCACGTTTTTCAAATAGGTATTCCATACACTATTTTTGGCTTCTCTCCCATCCCCCACCGAACACTCTACCCCATAAGTCAAAAACCCATTGCCCCTTTCGTATCCATATTCCGTCGCACAATTCAAACAGTAGCCGATGAAGACACCGCGATAAGAGCCATATTCCAGACAATTATTACAGTGTGATGGCCCACACACATAATCATTTTCCTGCTTTGGGTCAAGTGCCCAGTGTAAGGGGAAGTGGATATCGTATTGGACCGTCCCGATTTGGTAGATTTTATTGCAACTGCCTTGGATGATATCAATGGTAGTAGGGATTTCCATTTTCGAGAGTTTCGAGAGATTCGAGAGATTCAAAATTTAAGTTTAAAGTAGACAAGTTTGTCAAAGATGTTATCCAGAAACCTTCCAAAAAATAAATTCAATTTTCCGTCTTTTTCGTGGGGTTTTCAACAACACACCCCCAACAAATGAACCTCAAACCCCTCCCCCCAAAATCCTACCCCATTTTCAATTCCAAAATCTGCGGATATTTCTCCATAATCAACAGCATCAATCGCTCGGCTTTCAGCAATTTCTCTTCTTTCAAAATCACCGCCGTCTCTGCAATAATTTCTTTACAATTGGAAACAATATATTCGGCATAATCGTAAGCCGTATTAATCAAATAGACAACCTCATTATCGATTTCCTCCTTGTATTTCTCACTCAAACTAGGATAAATCACATTCTTCCCCATGCCATAGTACATGACCATTTTCTGCGCCAATTTCAATGCCTCTTCGAAATCATTCAGAGCCCCCGTAGAAACCGATTCTTGATAAAATAATTCTTCGGCAATACGTCCGGCCAGTAATATCATCAAATGTTCAAATAGAGCTTCGCGAATCATAATATTCGACGTCGAACCTTCGAACACGGTATAGCCAGGGGTTTTCGGAGAAGACAGATTGATAATGACTTTGGACATTTTGGAATGATGTTTCGACAAAATCCCCACCATGGCATGTCCCATTTCGTGAATGGCAATGTGGTCAATGATGTCTGAACTAAACGCATGGTCCACTGGCTGCCATCCAGCCATTACTTTATTCATCATCATATCCAATTCCTTGAATGTAAATATCTCATGCCCCATTCGCAAAGCATACAACATCGCTTCGTTCAATAAATTCTCAATTTGGGCACCGGATAATCCTTCCGTCATTTCCACCAATTCTTTCACGTCGATGGACGAATCGTGCGGTTTCCCTTTCAAATGAATACCCAAAATGGCTTCCCGCGTATAGGCATCAGGAAGTCCAATATAAACTTTCTTGTCCATACGCCCCGGACGTGTCAGCGCCGAATCCAATAAATCCACGCGATTGGTCGCGCCTACCACGAAAATCCCTGTATTATTCTTGAAACCATCCAGTTCCACTAAAAGCGCATTCAGAGTATTATCGCGTTCATTCGACGAACTCTCCCCGTCACTGGAACGTTTGCGACCCAGGGCATCGATTTCGTCAATGAAAATAATACAAGGTACATGTTTCACCGCCAATTTGAATAATTCCTTGATACGTGTCGGACCCACCCCCACATATTTTTCTTGGAAATCGGCACCGGAAACGGAAATGAACGCGCAACCCGATTCCCCCGCCAATCCTTTCGCCAAAAGCGTTTTCCCATTCCCTGGGGGACCTTCCAGAATCAGACCACGTGGCACACGGACATTGAAACGCGCATATTTGGTATAATTGGTCAAAATATCCACGCACTGTAATAATTCCTCCTTCACTTTCTCATACCCCCCAATGTCCGCAAAACGTAAATGATATTTTTTGATGACTTCGAAATTCTTGGAAGTGGTTTCCGCCCCTTCATTGGCATCGGTTCTACGGTTCGGAGCGAACCAATCCCCGGACAGAAATTGTTGCATGCTACGGGTTTGTTGAGTTGGCGGTTGATTCTCTTTCCATGAAAGATTTGCATCTTCGTCCTCAAACCCCCCTTGTAATTCCCCGAAACCACTGGTTCCATTTCCGAAAACCTCTCGGTTCCGGGCTTCTTCCTCTTTTCCCAGTATCATTTCATCCCGTAATGTCTGATTCTGGGAATTCAGACGACGCAGATATTGGTCATAATAATTCCGGGAAATCGGAAAGATTTCCAGTTTATGAAGGAGGAATTTCTGGGACGAAATATTCAGACCCTCTTTTTCCGGTGATTCCGGTGGAAAGGACTGATTTTGAGGAGGCAATGGATGCGCGGCCTTCAATTGTTCCAGATATTTCTGATAATAAGGCGCGGAAAAGGGGTAATGGCGAATCGGGGCCAACTGATTCTTGAAAAGAAAATAATGCATCGGAGTCGAAGGAGGTTTCATACCCGCCAAAAAACCAGTTGCCAATAAAAAATAGAAAAACATTACTTGCATGTTTCCGTCTACCTGTCCGCCAATAGAGTATCCTCGCAATTTCTATTTATCTCCCTTTTGTGTTTCCCCTTTTCATCAATATCATCCACAGCCCCCCGACCCCCCAAAAAGCAGTGGGAAATATTGCGTTCTTTATATTGTTTTGAATAAAACCCACCGAAACAGAATAAAACCCACTGCCCCCCTATTTGGGATAGGTCGAACTCACAAAATGCGAAATTTCATACAAGAGAAACCCTATCATCACCGCAATAAACATATATTTATGAAATTCTTCCGGGATATTATCATACGCCTTACGCGGTATTTCGTCCAAGGCGTCAGGGATATATTCCACCGATTCTTGTAAAGATAATGGCAATGGTAAATATACAAACATTTCTGGCCGCGCAAACAGACAAACAAACAGGCAATAGATAATATTAGAATCAAATAGTATTATCTTTTTATCTGGGTTTCCCCCCTCCGACTTCGAATCAATATAATCCTACAGCCCCTCTCCCCCAAGGCGGTCAGATGTAAAAGCCTACAGCCCCTCCCCCGCCCACAACCAAGCGTCAGACCTATAGCACATAAAACATTTCTTCAATGACTTTTTTCGGAATCATGCAACTCTTGGTCGAACGGTCCATAATACTGTATCCGAAAAACAAATATTTCTCCTTCACGGTTTTCCCAATATCTCCCAGTTCCCCCCCGAAATCATAGACCACAGTTTCTTCGGTCATTCCCAAACAATATTCCACTTTCTCTTTTTCAAAGGTGAAGAAACCGGTGAAACGTAAAGGGCGATAGGTTTTGGCATCCAGGGCCACAATGGTATGATAATAATATCGGCGGTCTTCGTAAGAAACTACATGACATAAACACCAGATTTCTTTGCCGACACGTATCCCGTTGGTGGAGCCACGGAAGTATTTGAAAATGGCGGGAGTCTCGTATTTCGTCATATTACGATACAAATAATCATAATCTTTGACACCAGAAGCCCGATTGGTAAAATCCCCCACAACCAATGGATGCCAATTATACACCATTTTCTCACATATTTCGTCTCCCGTTTGATGGGAACCAGGTAAAAAGACCCAATTCTTCTCCACAGGACTCATCCCCCCTTCTTTCCATACTAATCCACTGCCCACTGTTTTGGCGTAAACTCCCCCGCGATTCCCACTCAGGAAATTACCATTCATGGTTTTGACGGATAATGGAAACAAATGTTCGATTTTCCCGCATTCCACGGCAATGCGTTGATTCTCGCCACCATACCCACTTCTGTCCAAACCACGATTACAATTATAATATACACGATTACATTTCTTGTTTCCCTCTTCTTCCTCTGGGGTTTCAGATTCATCATCGGAATCTTCTTGGACGGTGATACGTATGGCTTCCCCGCCTCCGCCGCTAACCGACGACGCACTAAATAAACGCACATCTTCTAGACCTACATACACGGCGTCTTTCGAACTATCATAGCCCAATTCGGCCAAACTCTCTTTTTTCCAGTTCCCCTCGGCATCGATTTCCACAACCACATTCACCGTCTGAATCTGTTTCTGATTAATATATTCCCCCTTGTCCCCAATGAAATAATTGACAAATCGGAAATTACATATCCAACCTTTTCCATTCCCTAAAGACAACAAAGAAGGCGTGCTGCTCCAGAAAGGGGTATGGTCGCGGAATTTATCTCCCACCCATTCTTTCACCACTTTGGACGAAACAACTTCCTCCAAGGATTTGGCCAAATTACGATAAATTCTCAAACCATTTTCCAATACCGGAGTATGCTGTTTTTTCTCCAAGACGCAAAATTCCTTCCTTACAGCCAAAGTATAAAATTTATAATTACTCAGAACATTATTCCCATGCTCGAAATTACGGGTATTCAATAATTTCATACTGATTTGACGCAATTCTTTTCGAGGAACTTCTTTCTCACTGCAATAATAACCGAAAATGGATTTCTCATAATCTAGACGGAAATCATACACGTCTTTCTGCATAAATAAATGGTCGTCGTGCGGTAATTCATCGCAAATACGTTTGGCGACGTCGTAATACATTTTGGCCAATCGATTATGACCTTTTTCCCGAAACATTTTCACCACTTCGTAAATATTTTCCACACGATAATCGGAATATTGATAGGCGTTCATATACCAATGAACCGCGTTGGCCATGTCGCCCTTATGACGATAACATTCCCCCATGCGAAACATACTATACCATACTTCTTCCCCAAACCCCCCTAATTCCGAACGTTTTTTGTAAAAAGGAATGGCCTCGTCGAACCGTAATAAACAATAATAGGAATTGGCCAGATAAAAGGTATATCGTTGGTCATCCGGTTTCTCCTCCAACCCCTTTTTCAATAAACGAATATCACGCTCGAATTTGTCGGATTTACACCCTCCATCTCCAATGTCCTTGATAAACACTTTATGTAAATCGAATAATTGAGACGAAAACCCATCCGGAGTACAAACATATTCATGTGTTACCCCTTTATAACAAACCCCACAATTATTACGAACCATACGCACATTTTTATAATAAAACGTCTCCGAACCTTGCATGATAAAATAATAATCCCGATTGGAACGCTCCACGAATTCATGGAATTCAACCGGACTGAAATTGGTCCAGAAAATCATATCGGCATCCAATAATAAAATATAATCCGCATTCGAACGCCCTTCACATGCTTTCAACCCATAACTTCGATTATATTCGAAATCTTGGAAAGGCTCATGCACCACCACTCCTGGAATAGGCGGATTCAAGCCGCCAAAATAGGCATGAATGACTTCTTCGGTATTGTCGGTACTACCCGTATCACAAATACAATAACTATCAATATAAGGGGAAACGGATGCCAACATACGGGCAATGATTTTGGATTCGTTTTTGACAATCATGTTTAGACATATTGAAATGGGCATTTTCTTCCAGAACCGAAAAACACAAAAGAATAGTAAATTCATAGGGATTCTTTTTATTTGTGTTATGGCAACCAAATACATAGAAAGAATATCATTGTCCTAAAATATATTCATTTCAATAAAAAGAAAAAGATGGAAGTTTTGATTCCAGCCGTTGCTCTCGGAGGATTATATGCCATTTCTCAACAATCGCCTTCTACGCAAACTATACAAACCAACAAAATACCGAAAATAAAAGAAGCCTTCGGTGCCAATCCGAATCCAAGTCGTATGCAACTTCCCAATACCAATATCCCAGACCGTAATTTTCCAGAATTACCGACCTATCACAAAGAAACGGACCCATCTAGCAAATTAGCAACCGTCAATAAAAACGCCCCACCGCATCGCGCCTATACCGACAAATATTTCGACCCACAGAATAATTATCTCATCCAACAAGCCGCGCAATTCGCCCAAAAGACGGGAAACCAATATACTTCCTTAGAAGGACAAAGCGTGGATTTAACTCATTTCGTGCACAGTAATATGGCCCCCTTTTTCGGTTCCAAAACCCATTCCAATCACCAGACCTTCAATAGCAACGAATCGATTTTAGACAATTATGTAGGTAGTGGCAGTGTATCTTATGCCAAAAATAAACAGGAAATCGCCCCCATGTTCAAACCCAGTGCCGGGAATCAATGGACCTATGGAATGCCCAATATGAATGAATTCATGCAAAACCGTGTCAATCCGTCCATGAATCGTAATGGCGAACGTCCGGGTGAATTGGAACCTATTCGTGTGGCACCAGGATTGGGTTTAGGATATACCAATGAAGGGACCATGGGATTCAATTCAGGTTTAGGCATGCGGGAAACATGGAAAGATAAAACCGTGGATGAATTACGTGTCGCAACCAATCCAAAAGCCTCCGATGGTCGTGCATGGGGACACGAAGGTCCAGCGGTGAGTTCCGTCACCGTTCCGGGTATTTTAGGAGCCCAACAGAAAAATGGACCTGGAACCACTTTTGAAACGGGTGCGGAACGTTGGATGACGACCACTGGTTTGGAGATAGGCCCATCCAGTCGGTCTCTGCAAATGGACCGCGAAACGGCTCGGCAAAATCAGAGCGCTTTTTCCTACGAAGGCGCGGCTTCCGGATATGCCAGACCTGCCAAAATGGGGGAATACATGGATTCCAATCGCCATGAATTAGGCGCCCTTCCTATTGGAGTCTCTTCGGCGGTAGGTAAATATAATCCCACAGCCTCTGATTTCCAAGCGAAAAGCATGTCGGTGTATGAGAATAATCGTTCCGTGAATGACCAAGATACCTATTTCGGAGCCATTGGTGGAATTATCGGCGCCGCCGTCGCGCCTTTATTAGATGTCCTGAAACCATCTCGTAAAGAAAATACCGTGGGAAATCTACGACCTTATGAAAATGCCAAGCCAACCAATGCCAATAAGTCGTATTTATTCGACCCTACTGACCGTCCTGCACATACCGTCCGTGAATTGACCGAAAATGGAACGGGTGCTCTTTTCGTCAATCGTTCTCAACTCCAAGGCGGGGATGCTTATTTGACGACCAATAACGAATTACGTCCAGAACAACGTGATACCACTACGGATTTCTATTATGCGGGTATTTCCAGTGCAGGGGCTCGTAGCGTAGGGGCTCGTAGAGTGGATACAGAATATTATGGTCAACATAATAACGAAGCCAAAGATTCCGTGGTTTCGAAGAGTGGTTTCATGCCGAATGGGAAAATGGATGGGTATTATTCGGAATTAGGTTCTGTCCGAGCAACCGCCAAAGATTCATTCCTCCAAAACCAACGCCCACTCAGTAAAACCGATGGACCACGATACATGCCTTCCGCCGAAATGATGGGACAAGTCCAAGAACGTCAACCACAACGTTTGGAAGTCAATTTAGAAAGAACCGAGGGCGATTTGTTGTCTGCTTATCGTTCCAATCCTTATACACAGTTTGTGAATAGTAAAAATCAAGATATTCCTTCTCTCATTTAGAGTGGGCGGAGAGAAGGGTCTTTCATACCATTGTTGGAATATTTTGGGATGGTTTTGTTTGTTTTGTTTGTTTGTTTTTTTTATAATCATACATTATAAAAAAATATTAAAAGAAAAATATTTTCCTGGGAAAGATGGATTTATTATTTGGGTTTTTTACCTTTTTTTTGGTCGTGTATTTGATTTTTCTTGCCCATACCTTTTTCATCCAATCCAAACGGCAAGAAGGCATGGAAAATGCAGCAGCAGCAGCGGAAGAAGATGAAACCAAATTGAAAATGAAAAAAATAAATGAGAATTCCGCAAATAAAGGAAATGCCCGTAAAACCGACGACGAAAAACCAGCCATCGGTGTCAATCATAAAAATACAAACCCACTGCCTAATTTCATCGAACCCCAACCGCAACTCCAATCGCAACACCAACCCCAACAATATCATCTTCAAATCCCCGCCCAGAACCAAAACCCTCCAAATTCCCAGAACCAGAACTCCCAGAACCAGAACCCTCCAAATTCCCAGAACCAGAACCAAAACCCTCCAAATTCCCAAAACCAGAACCCAAATTCCCAGAACCAGAACTCCCAACAACAACAACAACAACAACAACCACATCAACCACAACAAAACTCAAACCCCCAATCCAATATGGACGATACCTCGGTAGTAGTAGAAAATATGGAGGATATTCAAGAACCTTTCGGGGAAGACGATGCAGACGGAATAACAGATATGTTGACTGAAAAAAATTTGCGTAAAGTCTATGTAAGAAATACAACCGGTTATACAAAGGCGGGGCTTGGAAACATAAAAGGTCCAATTAAACTCATAAAATTAATGAAAATCCCAAAAAATAAATTTTTTAAACCTGTAATCGGATTTATAATTTTTATAAACGGTATATTAAAACTTTTCAATATGATTATCACGTTTATCAACAAAGCAATCGTGTATTCACAGTGTGCTTTTATACTTTTAGTGAATTTTTTTACCGTTCCATGTTTCTTATGGTATGTCTTAAATCTAATTGGAACCATTCTCTATTTAATCCCCCTTATTATGTTTACTTTATGTGGTGTGAATGATGAAGTCGAAAATTATATCTGGGGCCCTATTTATTTACTAGACGAATTTATCTATGACATTACGGGGTTTCATTTCGCACATTTCCCTGATAGTATTAACAAAGGGTGTTTTTCTTGTCCTTCGAAATTCACGGTCTTGGGTATTCCTTACATTGGCGATTTTTTCAATGTTTCATTCAATTTCGATTTCGATTATAATATCATCCCTAATTATTATGCCTAATTTCCCCCGAAAACCAACGAAAAATCCGGCACATATTCCGCCACAAATTGACGCAAGGTATCCAGACGATTCAGAAACGTGTGATGGTCGCGGACAATTTCCATTACCCCTTTCAAACGTTTTTTCGCCCCTTCCGTTTCCGCCGTGCGTTCATATTCCAATCCTTTTTCCACCAAACCAATATCATCAGGGTCATAGAGTATTCCCATGTCCCCCTCCCCAAGATATTTGGAAAATAATTCCACGACCACTGGACTCTTCGTCATCCCCATTTTTCCATAACTGATATTTTTGAAAATACGACAAGGGATGTATCGATGACGGATTTGATGATTGGATTGAAACGCCGGTGCGAGCAAAGATTTCTGTATTAAATCCATATTTTCTTCCACGCTACGGTTGCGCGGCGAATCACGCGAAAAACTCGCCCCATGGTGATGAAAAGGAATACCCCTATCACGACATACCATCATAAAAAACACCCATACTTCTTCCATATGCCCCACGAAATGCACGTCTCCCGTTCGCTTCAACCCCAATTCCCCCGTTTCCAATTGCCGAATATTTTCATTGATTTGTTCCGGGAAAATATCGGTGGCCCAATACGTATACCAACAATGATAGTCGTCTATCAAAGCGTGATATTCCATGGGTTCTCCGTAGCCCCTGTTTCCGACTCTGGCAACACATAATTCCTCATACTTTATCTCCTTCCCCAAATCCTTGTCCGACTCCGTGAAATCGCGCTGGGACATTTTCAATACTATAATATTTGATTTAGGAACTCCAGGGAAATCTCCTACATCCACATAATGCGTCAGATACAGGCAATCCAATCGGCAAGGGATTTTCTTATTTACCAAATGCTCCGTTAGAAACAAACTCCTGGAAAAATCGATTCGACTAATATCATCCGTTTCGTCCAACCATAGGACGGGGTATCCGTAATATTCGAATGCTCGTTTAAAAGCATTATGTATATAACTATGAGTGTGGCTGTGGAGTTTATATCCCCAAATCACGAATTGACGTATTTGAATCGGCATTTTCGAATACTACCAACTATATCCATTTATCAGGGTGATATTTTTATTCCCATTTCGCAATGGAAATTACAACCCGTCGATGAATTCGAACAATTCTTCTTCCTCCTTTTTCGTCTTCCCCGCATTCTCCACCCCGACATTTTCCTCCATATTCTCCACTGCCCCTCCCTCCTCCCCTGGGACAACGGCCTCCCCCAAAAGTTCCACGAATTCGAATACTTTGTCCGTCTTTTTCACTTTGGGTGCAACCATATAAGTATCAAAAATATCCTGAAACCACTGACGCGCCAAATGAAAAATACCAATCAACAAAATCGATAAAAAAAGGAAATAGGAGATTTTCAATAACATGTTTCTTTCGGTCGTATACAAACATGTTATTGGTTCCCTTTATCTATCTTCTACCGCCCCCCCCAAATAACCTCAAACCCCCCAAAAAACCGCAAAATTGAATCTTTTTCCTATTTTTTCTTTTCTTGTATTCATAATAAGAAAAGAAAAGTAATAAACCTATACAGAAAATGAAGCAGCAGCAGCAGCAGCAATCCCAACCAAAAAAGTCCTATACGGATGTCCGAAGTATTTATAAACTACGAGACTGGATTCGCGAATCGGATTTGGTATTGGAATCGATTTATATAAATCCATCCGAAGGTGCCGCTCACCTATTCCATCATTTAACCTACCCCTATTTCCAAGAATCCTACTTGAAACATGCGAATGTTTGTCTCAATCCTTCGGAATGGGCCCGCGACTTTATCCTTGACCATCCGGAATACCTGAATTATTATAATTTATCCCAAAACCCCGCGGAATGGGTAGGCGAAATATTCGAAGGCCGCCTGGATTTAGTGGATTGGAATGTAATTGCCCACAACCCCGCAGAATGGGCCGGTAAAATTGTCCAAAATCGAATCCGTAATCGTTCCTCCAAAGTCTTCCTCGATTTGTATCATCTATTTCTAAATCCCGCCGAATGGGCCGGCGAAATCATTCGCAAATATTCCATGCAACCTGTATGGTATTTATTGTCCGAAAATCCTGCCCAATGGGCCGGCGACATGTGTTTGAGAAATCTCCATAAAATATCCTACGGCCATTTATCCCGAAACCCCGCCGAATGGGCACGGAAAATCTTGGAAAAAACCCCTGACAAAATCGATTATCAAATGTTATGTTTGAATCCAGCCGAATGGGCCCGTGAAATCTTGGAACAAAATCCTAAAAAAATATCATGGGAATGGTTGACACGCAATGGGTCAGGTTGGGCCGTAGAATTATTGGAGAATAATCGCAACCGAATTCATTGGAGCAGTTTCTCCCAGAACCCCCATATTTTCATTTACGATTACCAATTCCTACGCGAACGTATGAGCGGCACCATTGCGGAAGAATTGATGCAGAATCGTTTCCATCCACGTAATCTATCGAAATTCGCCGGGTGGGGGGTTGAGGGATTCGAGGAAGATGATTTCTGTGAATAATTCTATAACCCCCTTTTTCCCATCTACTACAGAACAATAGAATATACTCGAATATGCTCAAATAAAAAATATGTATAAATATAATTATCTATAGATATGTAATCCCTTGATTTGTCTTGTATCCGTAATTTTAAATCTAAATATAAATCTAAATCTAAAACTAAATCTAATCTTGATATGAAATTTCTAATAAACTTAATACGCAAAATTACCCCGAAAGAAGTATCCAAACCTGTTGGCAGATGGAGTATCGAACAATGTAATACGAAAATGAATAACCGAATCGATTTATCCAACGAAGACCATTGCGGACCTTGTGGACAATATGCACTAAATAAAATAGAAACCAATGACCCGAAACCACTCGATGTCCAGAAACCTTATCCGGAAAACAAATAGGGCGTGAATCCTTTCACAGGCTCCTCCCATTTTTTATCTCTAGGGAGTAAAGGTTCAAAGGCAACAGATTCTCTATCCACACCTACAAATCCCGGAATCGAACAAACCCCATCAGGCTCATCAATTTGGTCGCATTCACGGCGACGGATATTCATATTGGTGTCAAATGGAATGATGGCTTTGTCAATTGGATTCAAAAAAGGCGTCTCCCAACGATTCTGTTCCAATTCACGAAATGTCCAAGCGGGGAGCGTAGTGCGGGATTCATCGGAAATGGGTTGATTATATTCATGCACACGACTAACATTTGGCAATTTCGCTGCACGATAATCGAATACATCACCCCTAACCAAGGGCCGTGTAATACCACGTAATTCACTTTCCCAATCCACGGTCCCAGATTCACCGATGACTCCAGAAGAAGTTTGGATTCTTATATGCGGGTCTGAATAATAAGGCAAGGTTAATCCATTGCCAGGAGTGTCTAAATAATAACGTCCTTGATAAGTACTGATTTCGGTTTCTTTGATTTTCCGTCCTTTCGATTCACGTATATTGGTTAACATTTCACTTTTCTAATTCTGGAAATTGTTTTTGCTTATATTCTTTTCCATGGATTTCTTAAATGAATTCTCAAACCCCCAACCAACCAACCAATCAGAAACATGTTCCCCAAAAGAACATAAACAAAAATTCCGTGTATCTAGTATCTCCTTCTTGATATCTCTGAAACCCCAAACCCAAACCGAAAATAAATGTCTTCCGAAAAAATTGTCCCAGATTCTTTAACCGAAATCACCGCCTTACTTGAAAACATTGAATTATTACAACGTGAACAACAGAATGCCTTGAATACTACTCAAACCGAAATCCGTACTTTGAAAAAGGTACTACAGAGATATGTGAAAAAAGAACAGAAATATAACAAACGTCGTGGTAAACGCGGTGGTGGAAATAAATCCGACGACCCTTCCGACCCAGACAGAAAACCACGCAAACCATGTGGATTTCAATTACCTACTTCCATTAGTGATGAAATGTGCGACTTCATTGGTTCCGCCAAAGGTGTCTTGGTCCCTAGAACCGACATTACCAAATTCATCACCAAATATATTTCCGAAAACCATTTACAAAACCCAGAAAGTAAGAAATTCATTCTTCCTGATGCTAAATTAGCCGCCCTTTTAGGTCCAGAGGCAGTGGGACAAGAAATCACCCATTTCACCATCCATCGTTATTTAAAACGCCACTTCCCTCCTTCCAAGAAATCCATCGCCATTGATGCCGCTGCCAATGTTGCTGCCGCATCCGCATCAACCGTTGTATAAATAAATAAGTTCATGTTTCCAGTGTATCCAATGAATCGTATCATGATTCCCAAAAACCATATAAATAAATCTCTCGAATTATTTATATCTTTAAACCTACAACCCCTCAACCAATCAATAAAAAATGTCCCATACACCTTCTCAAAAATTAGTCTTAGTTCGTGCATTCAATAAATGTTTCTACGATTTCATGGACGATGTCATGACGGTCATGGATTTCAAATCCGTATTTATCCAAGCCAAGAAAAACGCCGAAATCATATTAAGCGCCAATCCAAATATCCTGGTGCGTGCATGGCATGACTATTTATATTCCAAATATTCCGAAGTGATTGATGCAGGAGATACCCATTTTTTCATCGAAAAAGATTACAGCGACGACATCAATCAATTCGATTATGCAGAACATATTATGGAAATTGTCAATACTTTCCGACAACCTTTGAAAGATTTGAGTGATGCCAACAAAGAAATGGCCATGAAACATATTCAAATGTTGAGTCGTATTTGCGTCAAATATCGCGAATTACCTTGAAACTCCCCGAAACTCCACCGAATTCCCCCCACAGAACACCAATTAAATAAATGCATACAAAGAAGCACAAAAACAACAAACATGTAATAGGCTATGGTAAAAAATATGTAGCGTGCAACACCATATTTTACTTGAATAATAATTACTCATGTAAAAAGACATTACAATTCCAATCAATAACCCCCAATAGCAACACAAAGAATAGACATCCATTTTTTTACATATCAACGTGTAAATAATAAAAACCCCGATGACCAGTTTTGCGACCAATCCATCCAACCAATGAATCCACGAATACCGCACTGGATGATTCCAAAAAAGTTTCGAACATAGAAACAGAAGCAACAAAGAAAATCCCAATCCCATTTCATACCTATTTTTCCGAGAATGTTCCAGGAAATACACATAAGAAACGAATATCAAATTACTCGTTTCTTGTAAAACAAGTATCATTTTCCTCCACAACCCTTGATTCAAAAAATAAGTTGTTTTTATTTTCTTTGGCTTTAGGCATTTCTTTGAAACCCCTGCACTCAATAATCCGCATAAATATTATTCTACAAAACCTTGTATCATAATATAATCTACTACCCCTTCACCCCCCGCAACCGCCAATCCAAAATGTTTTCCCCCTTTTCTAGATACCCAATTCTCGCCCGAAATCTCGGTAAAAATCAATACCATGTTGCCAAAACCCCTGATACTCCCCAAATCTCCTCTTTCCCATTTTGCATCGATTGCCGTTTCTATCTTCCCATGGAACATTCCCCCTTTTATCCCAACTCCGCATGCAAATATTCTGTCAAACCATCCAAAACCTGTCTCGCATCCCGTTCTGATTCCAGATTATGTGGTCCCGAAGGCCGATTTTTCCTTCCTAGAATCCTATTCCATCCTCAATCCAAAAATCCCACCGAAGCCTTCCCATAAAGAAAGAAACCATAACTAGCATAATTTTGACCATTTGATTTCTTCCGTCTCCGAGTTATATACCACTTTCAATGTCTCATAATTATCCGGAATGTATCCCAATATATTACGAATAAACATACTATGTGTAACCACATGCACCTTTTTCCCCACAAAATGTGTCTTCAAAAACGCAAAAAACAACCGAGTGCGTTCCGGATTCATGCGATAATCCAACACACACCATTCCATTCCACTGCCATTCAATAAAACCGGTTTCGGATGAAATTTACTCTGATACCCTTCCATAAAATATTGGAAATTTAGCGACGGAAAATGGCGATAACTAAATACATCCGGGTCGCTATTTAATTGATTCATCGGAACACCTGCGGAATCGGGGCCATAGGAATATTCGGTCAATAGCGACATGACATGGATGGGATATACGGATTTCTCTTTCATGTCCTGATAGGTAAGCAACGTGGTTTGAATACAACGTTTCAAAGGGGATGTCAGAATCGCATCCACCGCCCCCATTTTCTCTCTTGTTTTTCCGCGCATTTTGATAACTCTTTCAATGCCATCGGGACATAGCGCCGTATCACGGAAAGTTGTGTCATTTACAAAACTGAGTTGCGGTTCGCCATTGGCATCGTATAAATTACGGGTGGATATGGAATGACGCGTGAAAAAAATAGTAATCATTTCTGCGAAGAAGGGGTTTCAGGTTTTATTTATTTGGATAGTATATTTTATATTCAAATAAATTTTATATAGGTGTCTAATAATAATGCAGAACATACGGAAAGAAAACCAAGACAAATGTAGTTTATTGATAATTATATCTCGGATAATTTGAATTAGGATAAGATAATATAAATATTACATAACATAACATAAATGTAGACCCAAAAAGAATACAGTTTTTATTTTTTTTCGTATAAAGTGTCTGTTTCTATTAACTTTTTACTTTTTTCATCATCAATTAATAAATATGAACATTCATCAAACATAAATTGTGGTTTTCGTTTTTTTTCATCGCAGCAGATTTTATATAATTTTTTTTCTTCATAAATATTATTATTGAAATCATCTCTATTACTAACATAATAATATTTTCTACCCGTTTCAATTTTTTCACCCGTTTCAATATTATCTTTTTTCAAAATAATATAATTATTATCAGAAGACTGAGGAGCGGGTCCCTTTATATACAACTTATATGCTGGTGTAGTTTTATTATCCATTTCATAACATTTATTGTGTTCTTGCGTGTGTGAGCGATCTACAATTATGTTTATAAGTTTGCCTTCTATGTATTCACTACTACCTGTTTTTTCATAAAAATAATTGCTACCTATCTTAGGGTCTGGAACTTCAATATATTTTTCTCCCCCCACTCTCGACGAATGAAGGATTATGTTTTCTCTTATTTCTTTTTTACTTACTCTTCTGCTTCTTCTGTTGATACCTCCTTTTTTACAGGATTTTCTTCTATATTTTTTACCTCCTCCTAAAACACGTGTATTCATAACGGATTGGTCATTATACATTTGACGCGTGGTCGCCAAATTGTCCAATTGTGCGTCCACTTTGTAATCATTCACGCCATAGGTTAATATTCCATTACCCCCTTTACATATTTTCGACTTTTTGTTGCAAGTTTTTTTGCAAGTTTTTTTTACCATTTTCTTGTGTGCGAAATATGGCGAATTAGTGGCAATAGGTATATTTTATGCAAATATAATAATACCTACAGCCCCCTCCCCTTTAAGGAATGTCTACATGGGTAATGAAATGACGACGACAGCAAACATTATGTAGCCCTAAATCATTCAATACTTCGCCTTCGGTAGTTATCAAACCCACGTTCTGGGAATTCAAATAGATGACTTTATCTAAACGCTCCTTTTTTTCTAATTTACGACGACGAACTTCACTTTGATACCAACGATATTTATCTGCTAAAACTAAACCACATGAAAAACAACGAACTGGGATAATCATTTTATAAGAGATGCTTATAAAAAAATTTGTATATTGTTTATTCAATTTTTATTTGTCCCCTCCCCTGATTCCCCTGCATACGGGAAACATTTAGAGCAATTAGAAAAAGGAACCCCCAATCATACTATTGGCAGGTTGAGGGCCAGCATCCATATAAGGTTCCGCAGCCGAAGAACCACTACTTACACTAGGTGCACGTGGGTAAACATCGGTTTGCACAAAAGTGCTGTCTAAATTATCGGCCTGACTTGGACTATGTCCAGGAATGGTGCTGGTTCCACCGATTCGAACACTGCGTCGAGGGGCTTTACCACTACTGGAAGAAGAAGAAGGCCCGTTCCATAATTCGAACACACGGTCCACTAAAATATTGGTCTTGATACCAATTTTGGTCTGAATACTTAATACTAAAACCAAAAAGGCTAAAATCACATTGGTCAACGCCAAATGTTCATATTTGAAACCGCTATAGGTGGGGATGTAGGTAATAATACGATGAATCATTACGATACCCAAAAACATAATGAATAATTGTAAAATGATTTCGACTAAAATCTCTAAACTGGATTTGTCCGTGTCCGCATCTGGTATAATACGATTAATGGATTTATTTAATAATACAACCGGTAATACACCTAAAGAAGAATATTGCAGGATATTTAATAATTCCGCCTTGCCTTCTTCGGTTGTGGAAAATACATGGTTGAGAAATGTTTTTTTATATTCGGGTGCTCCTCCTGTAAAAAAATCCGTCATTTTCGGGTTTCCTATATTTTATTCTAGGTTATATTTTATGACTATCATCCCCGAAAATCAGATACCCGAAAATCAGATAAAGATTTCTTCTTCTATTATCTTATTATTCCCCAATCCCCCTCTAAAATCC
>Ga0187843_10000811_pt1 | contig 20742 bp, 17 predicted proteins | sample SpaLakP09_SKY_43_FD_134516 | JGI IMG/M metagenome (GOLD analysis project Ga0187843, IMG submission 134516) | Oligotrophic lake water microbial communities from Sparkling Lake, Wisconsin, USA - SP09_SKY_43 | ecosystem: Environmental > Aquatic > Freshwater > Lake | place: USA: Sparkling Lake...
AAGATGCTTTTTTTGCGGGAGATAAAAGTGCTTGAGGCAAGGCAGCGTTTGGAAGCTTTGGTTATTCCAAAGCGACAAGCGCTAACGCGGCTTCAAGGGCTTTTAGCCCCGTTGCTGCAAGTGACTGAAATGGCTTTTCCATAGCAGCTCAAAACGAGTATCTTCAGGTTGTTTGGGTATATTCGTGATGGCCTGCCTGTGATTGGCTTCCGGATTAAAAGCACGATGTTGTGTAACAGACAACAGCAACAGATAAAGCAACAGACAGCACAACAGCAGCACGGAAACCCTACTGCAAGCACGCCATGCCAAGTTAACGAAAACAAAGCGGTGGAGCCCCCAAGCATTGTGCTTGCCCGAAACAACTTGAAGATAACGTTAGGATTGGTATTCGTGTTTAGCAGGAAAAGTCCGCGATTGTGGCGGTTGGTGTTAAATAACCGAACCCCCAAGCAATGCTTGGAGGTTTATAGGTTAGTAGGTTTGCTGGTTAGAAGGCTAGTTGGTAAGTGTTAAATCTTGAAAGTACAAATGGAGTCTTGCAGATGTTCAGCGCTAATAGCAACCGCTTTGCTGTGCTCTAGCGTTTTGTTGGCTTTTTCTGCGCTTTGGTCTGATAGCTCCACCATCTGTTGCATGTTTTGCTGGATCACTTCACCCATTGCGAGTTGTTGTTGGGTTGAACCTGCAATGGTGGTACTAATGTCATGCATATGCGTGATAGCTCTGGTCACATGGGTTAACGATGCCACGAGCTCTTCGGTGTGACCGACACAGTATTCTGCATCGGTGCGGCCCCGGGTAATTGCAGTTACAGCCGCGGTGCTTTGCTGTTGCAGAGTCTGGATCATGGTACGGATTTCATCGACCGCTGTTTGACTACGCACGGCAAGACTGCGCACTTCATCGGCAACCACAGCAAAACCACGACCTTGTTCACCAGCACGCGCCGCCTCAATGGCAGCATTCAGTGCTAATAAGTTGGTTTGTTCAGCAATACCGCGAATAGTTGCGAGGATCCCGCCAATGTTTTTCGATTGATCATTCACTTTCAACATAATATCGGCGGTCTCGGTTAGTTGCCCCGCTAAGCCACTAATTAATTTGTTGTTTTCAGAAGAGATATGGTCAATTTGTTGACTTTGTTGCAAGGCGCTTTGCATTTCCGACACGGCTAACGCCGCTTGATCTGCGATATTGTGAGTACTGTTGGCGAGTAACTGGGTAGTATCATTAACCGAATTAATTTGCTGTTGCTGTTGCGACAACGCCTCGCTAATTTCTAACACTTCTTCTCGAGATAGCATCGAGCTTTGGCCCAATTCAGTCGCATTGTTGGAGATCTGGCGAATTAACTGACTCAATGCATCAATTAAACTATTCACTTTGGCAGACAGTGCGCCAAATTCATCATCATTGACAATTTTCAGCCGGTGAGACAGATCGCCTGCGGCCACTTCGCCAAGAACTTTGTTGATGCTACCGAGTGGACGCAACATCGAAGTAATTGTTTTAAAAGCTATACCAATCGCAAGTCCGATGAGAACAATCATCAACACCACGGTGCGGACTACCGCAAAGCTCACCGACGAAGAAACTTCTGATTGCAAAGTGTTGAACTGTTTACCCGCACCATCCAGCAGCAAATCCAAGGCAGCAACTGCTTGCCCAATGTCTTGTTCTGATTTGCTAAGTTCTTGTTTTGCTTTTTGTAATGCAGTGAGTTGTGCTGTTTTTAATGCAATAAGGCCATTGGCGGCGCTGCCTTGCGTTTTGATTGCTGCGAGTTGTTCATTAAAGGTTTGCCATAAATCTTCGGCGCCAACTTTTCCTACCAAATTGCCGATGTAATCCAAGTTACCTTGCATATCATTGAGGGCGAATTCTATGTTCTGTAAGCTTTCTTTTAACTGCTCGGGTTCGGTATAGCCAGCGGTTTCTTTGACTGTTTGCATCAACGATAATAATTGACCATCGACACGACCGGCTGCACCGCCGATCAACTCGAGTGTGGCTTTTTGCGATGGTTCTTCAATATAAGTGATATCGAGCAGCGTTGCCCCAGCTTCATCAATCATTTTGATTAGTTTATCAAGTTCTGCAGCGGTTGCTTGCGCCCCTTCAACGACTTGCATTTTGGCGATAAACATTGCATTAACCGATTGGGCGTAACTTTCTGCATGGCCTAACGCTTCTTTTAACGGCTTGTTTAAGGAAGGGTCATCTTTGAGTAGCGCTGATAATGTCTTGGCATTGACGTTAAAATTGTCGGCAGCAACCTTGAAGTCAGCTTGATATTTATTGATGTCGGCCGTTTGTTCGGCGGTAAAACCCAAGGCAGACAACTTCGCTAACTTGAGTAGTTGAATTTGCGCGAAATTACTTTGCTGTTGAGCTGGGACTGCGATGTCGTTCACTCGGCTGCTTGAATTCGAAATGGTATTAAAGCTCCATAACGAAGAAAGACTAGCGATCAGTAGTAACAGCGCAATAACGCCAAAGCCAATAATGACTTTATTTGCAACGGTGAGTTTCATGTCTGGTCCTGTTGTCCTGTCTGTCTCTTAAGAGATTATAATTAGTTTTGTCTCATTTGTCTTCAAGGCGCTTATAATTAGTATTGTTGAATTTGTGAGAGCGTCAAATGAGCACACGAAATTAACAGAGAAAAAATTGCTGGTCTAGCCAGTTAGACTGTTTTAGGTAGCAATATACCCTTATTCCTTAAACATTCGCGGGTGTTGCCTTCGCTATTTCGCACCTGTCACACTTCAATCACATAGGCAACTATGCTCCTGGGCTCTTACTTACTTGCCGCCTACCCGGATCTTCAAGTTGTTTTAGTATAAACACTTATAATGGCTAAAAATTTAGTAGATAGATCAGAATTTAGAAAGGACAGCGTTGAAAATTCAGCTCAAAATATGACAACAGCTTAGTCGATTAAGTTAGACCGTTAAAAATGGTCAGTTGCTAACGATACGTTAAAATGACAGCTAGTCGGCATTTTTTGATCTTTGGTCGTTGGTCGTTGATAGTTGCGCCGTTGTTTCTTTATGTTTTCACCGGATTGGCGAAATTTAGGTGGCCACCAAGTCGATAGCGACTTCCTGCAGAAGTTAAATATGCAAAGCTAACCGCGCCACCGCGACTAAAAGTGCGACGAGTTAAGCGTAAGCAGGGTTCATGCTGGGCAATTCGTAAGTATTTACAGGTAAACGCATCTGGCAGAATGGCTTCAACCACGTGGTCGGCTTCAGTGAGTGGGGCCACGGCACTTAAATATTCGTGTGGAGTTTGTTGAGTGAAATCTTGTAATAAATAATCAGGCACTTGCTGCGGGTTCACGAAACGCGCTTCGAGTTGCAGCGGTTGTTGGTTGTCATAATGCACTATCAAGCTGAAATAAACCGGATCATTTCGTTGTATGCCAAGTGCACTCGCGACCACTGTTGGGCAAGGGATTTGGCTTAATTGCACTAATTCCGCACTATGGAAATGGCCCCGCGCTTGGATTTCATCCGCAATATTGCGAATTTCTAATAAGGCTGATTGTGACTTCGCACTGGCAACAAAACTTCCAACACCTTGTGTACGATACAAAACCCCTTGTTTTGTGAGTTCTTGCAGCGCACGCCGCGCAGTCATGCGACTGACGTTGAATTGACTGGCGAGCTCATTTTCCGAAGGTACCCGGCTATGTTCAGCCCAGTTTCCGGTTTCAATTTGACTGAAAATATATTCTTTAATAGTGGCAAATTTTGGCGTGCTACTTTCGCTTGCTCGATTCATGACTTGGCTTGATTGGTGGGGATAACAGGAAAACTAGCGGATTTTTGTTGTATATACAAGCTGGTCAGCTAAAATCCGTCCAACGGTCTAACGCTGGTAGAGGCGATGCTTGCTGCTTGCAGTGCACAGTACATAACAAACGCATGGGGATAGTCAAAAGATGCAACAATTTGATTCACTTTGGTACAACGTCAATTTAGCGACCATGACTGATAACGGCCAGCCTTATGGTGCAATTATTGATGGTGTATTGGCCATTAAAGACGGTTGCATTGCTTGGCTAGGTGCAAAATCGTCGTTACCTGCATTTGATAATTTAGCGACCCCAATGTATGACGGGAAAGGGCAATGGCTGGTGCCTGGTTTTATTGATTGCCATACCCATCTTGTTTACGCAGGCAGTCGTGCCAATGAGTTTGAAATGCGACTGAATGGTGCAAGTTATCAAGACATTGCAGCGGCAGGTGGTGGCATTAAATCAACAGTCGCTGCTACGCGTGCCGCGACTGAGGAAACCTTGTTTGTGCTGGCCAAAGACCGACTCAATGCGCTGTTACGCCAAGGTGTGACCACGGTTGAAATTAAATCCGGCTATGGCTTGGACCTTGTTAATGAACGTAAGATTTTAGCCGTAGCGAAGTTACTCAGTGAGCATCACCCTGTGCAAATTGAGAAAACTTTTTTGGGTGCTCATGCCTTGCCAGCTGAGTTTGCCAATGATAGCGATGGTTACATGGACTTGGTGGTGGACACCATGTTACCAACCCTCGCAGCCGCAGGACTGGTTGATGCTGTCGATGTCTTTTGTGAGGGGATTGGTTTTTCCGTCGAACAAAGTCGACGGCTATTTAACAAAGCGCGGAGTTTAGGATTGCCGGTTAAAGCACATGCCGAACAGTTGTCAGCACTTGGCGGCGCTGCTTTAGTCGCTGAATTTTCTGGCTTGTCGGCGGATCATATTGAATATTTAACTGAGCAAGATGTACAGGCGATGGCAAAAGCGGGCACGGTCGCGGTGTTATTACCCGGGGCGTATTACTTCTTACGTGAAACGAAAATGCCGCCGATTGCTTTATTACGCCAATATCAAGTGCCGATGGCGGTATCGACCGACTTAAATCCGGGCACCTCGCCATTGTGTCATTTGCCGCTGATGCTGAATTTTGCTTGTACCTTCTTTCGTTTAACCCCCGAAGAAGCGTTACGGGGTGTGACTGTTAATGCGGCAAAAGCGCTAGGAAAAACCGACCGTGGCCAATTAGAGGTGGGCCTTCGTGCCGATTTCGGCCTTTATCAAATCAGTCAGCCAGCAGAGCTTTGTTACCAATTGGGTGTGCCACTCTTGCAACAATTGGTAATCGGTGGGCGTATTCAAAGCCTTGGTGCATAATTTTCGATGAACTGAGTCGAATTGCTGAGATTTCTAGTCATTTAGCTAAACTTTACTAAGGTCGCATTTACAAAAATCCGAAATGAAGTAAGCTCAATTTAACTAAGGTTATTTGAGCTTGCGTCACATGGACTTGGTCATTGTGCTTTATTTATTGCTGCTGGTGCTTGTTTGGATCCTGTTTCGGCAAAATCGTCACTTGCAGCGTGCGGTGACTGAAGCGACAAGGCCTTTTGATGATTATTCTTATCTGCATGATTTAATTACTGGCTTTCCAAATCGACATCAATTGCAGCGCCGAGTAAGCCCGCTTTTATCACAAGGTCAGGGTAGATATTCCTTATTGGTGCTTAAAATCAAAAACTTCGATGAAGTGAACCGGATGCTTGGGCACAGTCATGCGAATGTGGTGCTCACCCAAATTGCCTCACGAATAAATGCTAGTTTGGGCCAAAGTACCGATGTGCTGATCCTCGAAAATCAAAATGTCCCGATCCGCGTCTGTCATTTAAGCGGTGTTGATTTTGCCATTTGGATGCAAGCAGGCGACAACGGCTATACCGCGGAGACTCTGTCATATCAAATTGAAAAAAATGTCCCCGAACCATTGTTATTGCATGGGGCCGCGGTGGAATATCAAATTATCAGCGGCATCGTGCATGCGCCCGAACACGGTGATCAATTGGCTGAGTTATTAGATAAAGCCTACGAAGCACTGCAACAACATGAATGGCAACACAGTGCTAGTGCAGTGTTTAACCCAGCGATGATGCATTTTAATAGTGAAAAACTGCGGATGATGGCGCAATTGCAAGCCGCGATTGGTTCTGATCAGCTGCAACTTGACGTACAACCGCAAGTTGATTTGGTTAGTCATCAGGTTCTGAGTGTTGAAGTATTATTGCGTTGGCAACATCCGGAGAAGGGCTTACTTGCGCCAAAATTGTTTTTGCCGTTGGCTGAGGAGATGGGTGTCATTTATCCGTTAACGTCTTGGGTGTTGCAACAAGCTATTGTGGTGATGGCCCAGTTACAGCAGCAAGGTCAGAGTGTGCAGCTGGCCGTGAATATTTCGAGCCGTGACATCCTACAAATTGAATTTGTCGAGCAGCTGCAGCAAATGTTAGAGCAAGCGAATGTCGCCCCCTCAGGCTTGATGTTAGAACTTAAAGAAGATGCACTCATGGCTGATGCTGAAACGGCAAGGCCAGTGTTGCAAAGGTTGCGCGCGTTAGGGGTCGAGTTGGCTCTGGATGATTTTGGTACAGGTTATACCTCGCTCGCGGTTCTGCGTGAATTACCGATCCAACAAGTCAAAGTTGACTGTCAGTTCATTGCCGGATTGCATCGCTCAGAGTCACAAGCTGCGGTGACAGGGGCCATTATTGATATGGCAAAAAATCTGCAGCTACAAGTGGTGGCCGAAGGCATTGAAGAAGAGTTGGTTGCCGAAAAGTTATTACGCTTAGGTTGTACCCGTGGCCAAGGCTTTTTGTATAGCAAACCTTTTGCTCTAGCCGGACTAACTTTCTGGTTGGCGCAGTGGCAAAGTCAACATCCTCCAGCGCCCTAAATAGTCCGATTTTGCGGGCTACGGCAGCGAAAATTTATTGCGCTACTGCTAATGTCCGGCAGACTCAGGAGCTGCTTTCTCTATTGCTGCGCCAGTTCGATTCAATCACATGGTTGGCTATGCACTTGGCGACGCTTTTAGTTGGCCCAAGCCGAAAGTTGCCCTAACTCTAAAATTAACGGCTACTCGAATCGGCAATCACTGGGTGTTTAAATGCGCGCTGCGGGCTTGAATAAACGCCACGACCAAGGCAGAGAGCACTTGTCCGGCTTCACTTAAACCTGTTGCTAAACCAGCGGGGTGCTGGCAAGGAGCCGCTTCGGCAAGGTGCAAATAGCGGACACGGTCTTGCTCGGCAAGCTTCCAGACAAAATGTTCGGCGTCAGCTACAGTGATCCCGCAGTTGGTGAGGGCGCTAACCGGCATCTGGCTAATGCTATCAGTATCAACTTCTAAACCAAGTGGTACCACAGAGTGAAGTCCAAGCTGATCGCGCGCTTGTGCACAGGCTTCGCTAAAACTAAAACGTCTACGCACAAAGATATCTTGGTAGCTATAAAAGCTCACATCTTGTTGCGCCATTTGCGTCAGTGACATTGCTGAATTTTTCAGCTCGTGTAGGCCAAGGACTATGTATTTGCGCAAATAACCTGCGGCTTTGGCATAACTAAAACCGTTCCCACTATGTCGACCTTCGAGTAAGCGAAAATCAGCGTGTGGGTCAAGGTTGATGGCATCGACTGCTTGTCCTGACGATAACGATAACGCTTGCAGCAATGGATAGGAATTATTATGGCCGCCGCCAATCACGATTGGGATTATGCCAGCGTCGAAAATTGGCTTGATCACGGCACAGACGCGTTGGTCAATAGCCGCACATAGCTGGCGCAGGTGTTCTAGATCGGCGTCATTGTGCGCAAGTAAATCGCGACTTTGTTGTTGCAGATCGCTGCAGTCAACAGTACCAACTAGCACTATTTCATCACAAGGCAGGTGCTGATTGGCTTGTAAATTAATGAAACGGCTTAAAAATGCTTGAAAACCTAGATCGGCGCCGCCTTGGCCAAAGTTAGCTCTTGGACCGATATCTTCGGGAATGCCCACTAAGGCAAAACGCGCCCCACGACTTTGGGCACTAATTAATGCATCAGCCAGTGGTAATAATGGATTAAGGAATTGCAGCATTTGGCCGAGCCGAGTTTCCCCGGCACGGCTTTGTTGCAAAGCGGCGATATCCGCTGGTTGAAACTGTTTAAACATATTATTCAATATCTAGTGGGTCTGCCGACAGGATAATTCCTGTGCTATCTGCATAAAGGTGGTCGCCAGGGAGGAAAGTGACACCAGCAAAACACACTGGCGCATCAACTTCACCAAAGCCTTGATCATCCGCTCGGACAGGGATGGCGTTCACGGCTTGAATGCCAATGTCGAAATCTTCCAAAGTATCCACGTCCCGGACGCTGCCGTAGCAAACAATGCCTTCCCAGCCATTTTCGGCAGCCATCGCCGCGAGTTCGGCGTCTATTAACGCTCGGCGTGCTGAACCACCACCGTCAATCAATAATACTTTGCCAATTCCCGGCTCACTGAGCATTTGGCGAACCAACCCATTGTCTTCAAAACACTTGAGGGTGCTAATCACACCGCCAAAAGATCGACGACCGCCATAATTGGCAAAAATAGGTTCGACTACATCGATCATATCGGCGTACAGGTCACAGAGTTCGGAAGTATTGTATTGCATTTGATTGCCCACCTGATAAGTCATTGATCCAGAGCACAGTATAAACCGATCGAGGCTAAGCTCAAGCGGCAAGACTTGATTCAGTACAACAACCTTGGTTTTTTCTAGCTAACAGTGCAAATACCTGCATGTTGTGATAATTTTCTTAAATAGAAAAATATTCAGGTATTTACCTTGAGCTTTGAGCTGACATTAGCCCGAATTGCCTTACTATTGGTTCAGTCAGGACTGGCGTTTACCCTTAGTCTAATTTTGTGGCATTTTTATCGGATCTATCATCGGCATTACCTGAAATCTTGGGCTGTCGCATTCGCGCTATTTTCGGCCTACATGCTGCTGTTCATGGTCTATACCGCATTTGTAGTGAATCAAGACGTCTACCCAATTTTTCGAACTCTCAATGAACTTGCTTATATCTTCTGTGGTTATGCTTTTGCCATCTGGATCTTAGTCGGCGTTCGCGAAGCGGTAGCGACCGAGCGCGTTGCCAGTCGATTAACGAATCAATTACTGGGACTGGTCGCCTTAATCACCCTCAGCTCTGTGTTGTTTTTCGTACCAGAAAATTCGATGTCAATGTGGAAAATTGCCGTTCAAGTGAACTTACGTTTGTTGTTTATTGGCTCGACACTGCTGGTCTCGGGTTTCTGGCTGTTTTCAATAACGACTCGGCTGTTCGTCACGCGGGCAGTAGCCACAGTCCTGCTGCTTTGGGGCTTACAAATGGTGATTTTGGCGCTGATGTCTAGCTGGCTTGGACAAGGCGAAGTTTTCACTCGAATCAGCACCGTCACCAAGCATATTGAATTGCTTTGGTTGAGTTTACTTGGCATGGGGTTGATTGTTTGGCTCCAAGATGATGAACGAACTGCAAATCAGCAATTAACCGCGAAGACACAATATCTTGACAGTCACGATCAACTGACCGGTGCGCTCAATCGTGACGCCTTATTGCAAGAACTTAATTTTCTGTTAGCAAAACAACCCTCGTCTGTTTTATTGGTGATGGTCGGTCTGGACCGCTTTAAGAACGTCAATGAAAGTGTAGGTATCAAACAAGGCGATCGTATTTTGCGGGAAGTGAATCGGCGCTTTGAAGCCAGTGTGCTGAAACCAAGTTTAATTGCCCGCTCAGGGGGGGACATCTTTGTACTGGTTTTAGAAGACATTGAAACTGAAAAACAGCGGCAGTTTTGCTTGCAACATATCGAACACTTGATTGAAAAACCGTTTAATTTTGATTCTGGATTGTTGAAATTGACCGCGACGCTTGGTGTTGCGCAATATCCAGAACATGCCAAAGCAGCAGAAACCCTATTGCAAAAGGCCAATATAGCATTTCATCAAGCCAAGCGACTGCAGCAGCGCTGGGTGCAATATTCTGTGGGGATGGAAGAAGAATCCGCTCGCTTATTATCGATGGAAAAAGAACTACTATTGGCGATGAGTCAACAGCAATTTGTACTGTATTTCCAACCGCAATTTAATTTACGTGAGCAACGTATTGATGGGTTTGAAGCCTTGGTGCGTTGGCAACACCCGGAAAAAGGCTTGTTGATGCCTGGGCAATTTTTGCCACAAATGGAACAATTGGGGTTAATGCGCGAGCTAGATTTTCAATTACTCGAAATTGCGGTGGCAACGTTAGGACGCTGGCGGAAATTAGGCATTCAGCAGTCGATTGCCGTGAATATGACGCCAATCCATTTTGAGCAACCGGGTCTGAAAGCGCGTATTCAAATGCTGCTAGAGCAATACCAAGTGCCTACGTCACTGTTAGAACTTGAAATCACTGAAAATACCGCGATGGGTGATATGGAGCAAGGTAGCAACTTTGTCGCTGAATTGCAGCAAATGGGCATCCGTGTTTCCATTGATGATTTCGGCACAGGTTATTCATCACTAGGCTATTTGCGCCGTATGCCAATCGATAAAATCAAAATTGATCGCAGTTTCATCATGGATATGGCCGGCAGCGATTCCGATATGATGATTGTCAAAACGATGATCACCTTGGCTCATGGTCTTGGCAAACGCATTTTGGCGGAAGGTGTTGAAGATGAAAATCAACTCGGTTTGCTCAAACGCATGTCCTGCGATGCGGTACAGGGATATTTAATTGCTAAACCACTTCCTGAAGCTGAAGCTATTAAGTTGTTGATAAATAGCGCGGAAAAAAACTAGTACCGAAAAGTGATTGTTACAATAAAATGTCACAAATCTAGTGTAACTTGTGCGGCGAATTCGAACTAAGCAAAAAGCTCGGTTTGATTAGGAAATAATCCACTGTTCGTGCGTAGGAGTCTGCCAGTATGTTGCGAAATTTGTCTATAAAGCACCGTCTTTGGGTGAATAGTATCGTGGTCGGCGCGGCGATGTTGATGATGTTGCTGTTGCTGATTTTTCAAAGTCGTCAGTTTTCCGAAATAGCGCAGTTGCAAGTTGAAATTTCTCAGCTAGAAACAGATGTTTTGGGACTTCGTCGACATGAAAAAGATTTCTTAATGCGTTTAGACCTGTCTTATGTCGAAAAGTACAACAAAGGCAGTGAACAGCTAAATCGTAACATCACATCGCTCAAACAATCGATGAGTGAACAAGGCATAGACACCGCAGCTTTGCTACTTTTTGCAAGCCAAACCGAAGCTTATCGCAGTCAATTTGCTGTCATGGTTGCCAAAGCAACACAAATTGGTCTTGATCATCAATCAGGTTTTTATGGAGATTTACGCAAAGCTGCGCATGAGTTAGAGCAGCAATTCAAGCAAGTGCAAAGTGATAAATTGCTAGTCAGCCTGCTGCAACTGCGTCGCGCAGAAAAAGACTTTATGCTGCGCTTAGATATGAAATATTTAACTGTGTTCGAGAAAGAATTTGTCAACTTCAAGCAGCAGCTCTCGGCATTCAACAATGATGCGCTCAAGCAAGCTGCAGACAATTATTCGCGGACATTTGCTGCTTTAGTGCAAGGAAAACAAGAAATTGGCTTGGCGCATGATCAAGGCATCACTGGCGAAATGCGCAAAGCAATCCATGAAACTGAGCAAAGTTTGAAAGCGATGGCGGCCGACGCCAGATCTGCAGTGACTGCGGCGACCTCGCGCGCGCAGAATCAATCCTTTGCGCTATTTGCAGTGGTGTTGTTTTTCGTGCTGTTGTTAGTGCATTTCACCAGACGCAGTATTTTGTCACCTATCGAAAATGTTTGTCGGGTTATTGGTGTGATTCGTCAAGATAACGATTTCCGGCAGCGGATTGTTTTTGAGGGCAATGATGAAATGACTCAGCTTGCAACCGATATCAATGGCTTGCTGATGGATTTTCAGGACCTAGTGTTAGGTGTTGGCCGTGCCTTATCCAAATTGGATGAAGCGACCAGTCAGCTCGCACAATCCACTGTCGATACTTGTTCCGGTATGGGGCAACAACTGCAAGAAAGCGATATGGTCGCCACCGCGGTTACCGAAATGGTCGCGACTATTGATGGTATTGCAACCAACACAGAAAATGCGGCTGGTAAAGCGCAGTTAACCAACAAAAATGCTGTCAATGGCATGAAAGAAGTTGAACAAACGGTCCATCGGATTACCGCGTTATCTGCTGACTTACAACAAGCGACGCTGCTCATGGGCGATTTGGAAAAAGATAGTAGAACCATAGGTTCGGTGCTTGATGTCATTCGCTCAATTGCGGAACAAACTAATTTACTGGCATTAAATGCCGCCATCGAAGCCGCGCGTGCCGGTGAGCAAGGACGTGGATTTGCGGTGGTCGCTGAGGAAGTTCGCAATCTTGCACAAAGAACTGCGGAGTCCACGCGCCAGATAGAAGGCATTATTGTTGGTTTGCAAAACAGAACAAAAGTAATTGTTAGCTCTATTGAAAGCTGCCGTGAGCAAGGTGAAGTCAGTGTGCAACAAGCGAGTGTCGCCAATAAATTGTTAGTGGCGATTGCTCAAGATGTTAGCGGCATAATGGATATGACGACACAAATTGCCACGGCAATTGATGAGCAAAGTTTGGCGGCTTCTGAAGTAAATAAAAATGTTGTTGAGATCCGTGATATTTCCGAGCAATCATTATTGATAGCCCAGCAAAATGCCAAAATAAGTGAGGGTGTTGCTGAGCAAGCCGTGATGTTACATCAATCTATCGATAGATTTAAAGCCTAAGGTCCGTCAGTGATACCTTACTTCATTCTGGCTTTTCACCCCGACATGGTTGGGTAGATGGTTGAGTGGATGGTTGAGTGGATGGTTGGGTAGATGGTGAGCTAGATGGTGAGGTACATGATGGGGTACAGGATGAAACAACCCTTGCTGGGGTTGTTTCATTTTTGCAGAGCGCGTGAACCTAACTTAGATTGATCAGCAATAAATCTATTGATTCGCTGCTTAAGTTCTAAATTGAATGGTTAACTTTGTTTCTCTCACCGCATTGGCATCTTGCAAACGTTGTAAATAATCTTGCCACAGGCTGTCGCGGTTTTCGTGTAAGTGGCGTAAATAGTGCCAGCTATAAAGGCCACTATCGTGGCCATCATCAAACACTAATTTCGCGGCATATAGGCCAACCGGCAGGATGTTGGTGATGCCGACATCCCGTTTGTTGGCGACCAACACTGGCTTGCCATGACCACGCACCTCAGCAGAAGGCGACAGCACTCGCAGCATTTCGGCATTGAATGTCGCTTGCACGCCATCACTAAACAGCACGTCTAGTAATTTGCTTTGTTTGTGATAATGCAATCGCGTGACTTGATGCATTAAAGAATAAACCGGCTGAGATCTTCATCTTGCACTAAAGCCGCAAGATGCGCATCGACATAAGCAGCATCAACCACTACTGACTGACCTTGATGGTCGGCAGCACCAAAAGAAACATCTTCTAATAAACGTTCCATGATGGTGTACAGTCGACGTGCGCCGATATTCTCTGTGCGCTCATTCACTTGCCAAGCGGCGTTGGCTATCTTAGCAATACCATCTTCGGTAAAACGCAGTTGCACCCCTTCGGTTGCCAGCATAGCCACTGTCTGTTCGACCAGTGAGGCTTTAGGCTCGGTCAAAATGCGGGAGAAATCATTGGCAGTGAGCGCGCTGAGTTCCACTCGGATCGGCAAACGACCTTGCAGCTCAGGCACCAAATCGGATGGCTTGGCTAATTGGAAAGCGCCAGAGGCGATAAACAGGATATGGTCGGTTTTAACGATGCCATGTTTGGTACTGACTGAACAGCCTTCAATGAGTGGCAGCAAATCTCGTTGCACGCCTTCTCGTGACACATCTGGGCCAGAGCTTTCACCGCGTTTACAAATTTTATCGATTTCGTCGATAAACACGATGCCATGTTGCTCCACAGCTTCGAGCGCTTTGGCTTTTAACTCTTCAGTGTTCACCAACTTGCCGGCTTCTTCGTCAATCAGCAGCTTGAGCGCATCTTTGATTTTGAGTTTGCGTTTTTTGGTTTTGTCACTGCCCATATTTTGAAACATGGACTGCAGCTGTTGGGTCATTTCTTCCATACCTGGCGGCGCCATGATTTCAACGCCCATGGCAGATAAAGCCATGTCTAATTCAATTTCTTTGTCGTTGAGTTGACCTTCGCGCAATTTCTTGCGAAAAATCTGCCGGGTATTGGAGTCTGTTTCGTTGGCGTCAGGCTCGCCCCAACTATTGCGGGCGCGGGGTAATAATACATCTAAAATGCGTTCTTCTGCGGCTTCCTCCGCGCGAAAACGATTTTTAACGACTTCTTGCTCGCGCACCATTTTCACGGCGCTGTCAGTTAAATCGCGAATGATGCTGTCGACTTCTTTGCCAACATAACCTACTTCGGTAAATTTAGTGGCTTCAACTTTGATAAATGGGGCGTTTGCCAGTTTAGCCAAGCGCCTCGCGATCTCGGTTTTGCCGACCCCTGTTGGGCCAATCATCAGGATGTTTTTTGGTGTAACTTCTTGGCGCAGCGCCGGATCCAGCTGCATACGACGCCAGCGATTACGCAAGGCGATGGCAACTGCCCGTTTGGCGTCGTGTTGGCCAATGATATGGCGGTCCAGTTCATGGACTATTTCGCGAGGAGTCATTTCAGACATAACTGGACCTTTTTACAATACTTCAATGGTGTGATGTTGATTGGTGTAAATACAGATATCACCGGCGATGGTCAGGGCTTTTTCGACAATGTCGCTAGCCGCAAGGTCGGTATTGTTTAACAGCGCCGTTGCCGCAGCTTGGGCAAAAGGACCGCCGCTCCCAATCGCAATTAAATCTTGTTCTGGCTGAATGACATCCCCATTGCCGGTGATGATCAGTGAGCTGTTGGCATCGGCCACTGCCAGTAATGCTTCGAGTTTTCTAAGCATGCGGTCGGTGCGCCAGTCTTTGGCAAGCTCAACCGCGGCGCGCATTAAGTGACCTTGATGCTGTTCTAATTTAGCTTCGAAGCGTTCGAATAAGGTAAAAGCATCGGCTGTACCGCCGGCAAATCCGGCAAGTACTTTGCCATGATACAAACGTCTAACTTTGCGGGCATTGCCTTTCATTACCGTGTTACCCAAGGTAACTTGACCGTCGCCACCCAGCGCGACATGGCCATTACGGCGTACGGATACAATAGTTGTCATGCAGTCGGATCTTTTGTTGCTTAGTATGTGAAGGATATGGGGGAATGTTTCGCTTTTTTCAAGCAAGAATTGCTGCGTTGCCTGGAGGAACCTCGTCGCAGGGTATTATCGACACCAGCAAGCTTCGTCGCAAGCAAGCTGATGTCGTACAAAGCTAATGTCGCGTAAAGCAGGTGTCGGCGTTGTTGGTTGCAACTTACGGCACGTAACAATCGGCAACTTTGGCGCGTAGCAGCTTGTTTTTATCGTTTTGTGCGGTGCGTTTACTGGTGTAAGGCCCCAAGATCACCCTAAACTTGCCGCTTGATTCTTTAATTTCGGCAGTTATGCCGTGAAAAGCGATTTTAGCCTTTAATTCGTCGGCCCGGCCTTTCGCGGTAAAAGCACCACAGTAAACCGAAACTGGCGCTTTGGCGGTTAGCTCTTGTTTCTCGACTTGAATTTCTTTGTTTTCTAATTCAGTGATATAGGTATACGGCTCTTTTGCCGGCTTGGGCGGTAACTCTTCGGTATTGTGTTGCGTAGGCGGTTGCTCCAAGGCTGCCGCCAATTGTTCGGCACCTGGACGATGAGAAATATGCCAAAGGAAACCAGCAAAAACCATAAGCAGCACAACAACCACCGCAATTAAAACCCATGGCAGTGGTTTCTTGGCGTTAGTCTTTTGGCGGCTGCGAGGCTGAGGACGCCCGGCTTTTACGTAATCGCGTTGTGGCATAACAAAAACTGTTTAACATCCAAATCAAGTGGGATTGCATTCTACTCAATCTGTGCCAAAAAGAAACGCATCAAATTAGTTTAAATCTAAAGGATCGACATCCAGTTGCCATTTTAAACGCCGATGCTCTGGCAGCGTTTGCGCAAATGGGATGAGTCTTTGTAGTAGCTGATGCAACTCACGTCGTTCATTGGCAAAAAATTGCAATTGCCAGCGGTACTTACCCGCTTTGCGTTCAAGTGGTGGTTGCACAGGTCCCAATAATTGCACGGAAGGGGCGTGTTGCTGGGCAAATTGTTGTAATTGCATAAGCCAAGCTTGGCAGATATTCGGATCTTCACTTTGCGCGCTCACCAACGCCATATGCATAAAGGGCGGTAGGCGAGTTTGTTGTCGCTCTAGTAACGCGCTGCGGGCAAAAGCACTGTAGCCGTTTTGAATCACATCTTGTAGCAGCGGATGACCTGGATAATGTGTTTGCAATAACACAGTGCCAGCCACATCACCCCGTCCAGCCCTGCCAGCAACTTGGGTCAGTAACTGGGCTAACTGTTCAGAAGCGCGAAAATCGCTGCTATACAAAGCGCCATCAACATCGACGACCACCACCAGACTAACACTTGGAAAATGATGACCTTTAGCAAGCATTTGTGTACCAACAATCAGCTGTGCGTCGCCAGTATGAATGGTTGCCAGTAGCTGCTCTAACGCGCCTTTGCGCCGGGTATTGTCGCGATCTAAGCGGGTAATGGGGACTTCAGGAAATAGCGCTGTCAGTTGCTCTTCTAACTGTTCAGTGCCTTTGCCGACAGGGACTAGCTGAGTGCTGCCACATTGCCCGCATTGGTGCGGCACTACGCGGGTGGTGGTGCAGTGATGGCAGACCAACATTCGACTTTGTTTGTGAAACGTCATAAAGGCGCTGCAATGCGGGCAATCGGTCAGCCAGCCGCATTCATGGCAAATAAGTGCAGGGGCAAAGCCACGACGATTAAGAAATAACATCACCTGCTGGCCCCGTTGCAAACTGCGGCGGATGGCCTCTAAGGTGCGGCCTGCTAAGCCATGTTGCAACACTTGCTGTTTTAAATCGACTAGCTCGATATTCGGCACTTGTTGTGATGTTGCCCGTTGTGGCAATTGCAAATGGCTAAATTTCTTTTGCAGGGCATTGTGCAGCGATTCTAAGCTTGGGGTTGCCGATCCCAAAACAATTGGGCAACTGGTGAGGCTTGCACGTTTAATCGCCAGATCTCTGGCGTGATAGCGAAAGCCATCTTGTTGTTTTAAGGAGCTATCATGCTCTTCATCGATAATTAATAACCCCAGCTGGCGAAATGGCAGAAATAATGCAGATCTGGTGCCTATTGTGATAGCCGCATCGCCGCTTTTGCTGCGCTGCCAAGCGGTCAAACGCTCATGATCGGTCATGTTGGAGTGCCACACTTGCATCGGCACAGCAAAGCGCTCGGCAAAGCGAGCCAAAGTTTGTGGGGTCAACCCAATCTCAGGCACTAACACCAGCACTTGCTGTCCTTGTTGCAGAATTGGCGCAATACACTGCAGATAGACCTCAGTCTTGCCAGAGCCGGTAACGCCCTCGAGTAAAAATCGACTAAAAGTCCCCGCGGACTGGGTAATCGCGCTGACGGCGAGTGCTTGTGCCGGATTCAACGGCAAGGCTTTTTGCCGTTCAGGTTGATAGACAAAAGGCAGATATGGTTCGCTTTGCCATGCAACGACGTTTTTGCTAAGGAGCTGCCGAGCGGCATTGGCTAGATCGGCGTTTTGCACTTCGGCTTGGCTTTGGCTGGTTTTTTTCAGCAGTTGCCATAATTCGAGTTGTCGCGCTGAGCGTTTAAAATCCTCGGCGGTTGCGGTTTGCCCTTCTGTGGTTAATTGCAGTACTCGCTGCTTTTCATCGGATAAACTTCGGCCTTCGCGCAGTAACGCGGGCAGGGCACTGACCAACACATCGCCGAGTGGGTGATGGTAATAATCGGCGGCGAAACTCAATAAATCACGCAGTTCTGTGCTAAAAATCGATTCAGCATCAATCACTGCTAACACCGATTTTAATTCGGCACTAAATTGGTCGGGCGGATCGATTTGCCAGACGATACCAATCAGTTCGCGTTTACCAAATGGCACCCGAACACGCGCGCCAATACAGATAGGTTGCAAGCTATCTAATTGATAATCAAAGTGATACCTTAGAGGTACCGGCAAGGCAACGCGAATGACTGGCACAAGTGCAATTCCAAGGTTAGGCAGTTGGCAGTGTACAAAGTGTGAGTGTGCCTGAACAGGTCTTTTTTAGTCGCGGTAGAATCAAGGATAAAATTAGCTGCATTTGGCAATTTTTGTTGCGTATGAATTGCTGATCTATTAAGCTACGCGCCCTAAATTAACTGAAATACGTATGGTGTTTGACAGCAATGCTGATCATTTTGCGATACGGCCCAACGAGGTAAGCCATGAAACCAGGTATCCACCCAGAATACAAAGAAATCACTGCAACCTGTACTTGCGGTAATTCATTCAAAACTAGTTCTGCACTGTGCAAAGACATCCATTTGGACGTTTGCTCAGCTTGCCACCCGTTCTACACAGGTAAGCAAAAAGTTCTAGACGTAGGTGGTCGTGTTGACCGCTTCAAAAAACGTTTCGCAGTATTGGGTGCTAAATAAGCATACCGCTCGGAATCGCAAACAAAGGCACCTTAGGGTGCCTTTGTTGTTTCTGCGGTTCAGCAAATCGCACGCCCCTGGTCTTACCAGTTGTTAGATTTTACTTGGTTTCAGGCACAAATCTTGTTATAACTCGAGGGTCGCTTATTTTGAACAAATAATGCGCAGTGTCGGCTTGGGCGATGTTGGCCAACTGGCTTTTTGGTAACTGCTGAATTCGAGTGAGTGGTACGATCAGAAAGTTATCGATTTAATTCACTGTGCAGGGTCTTTAGAATGAGCGGCCTTTTGCAGGAAAACTTGTGAAAGATTGGCAATTACAATTAAAAGCTCACAGGCATTTGACCTGTAGGGCATTGCGTCAGGACCTCTACCCATGTCAGATTTCAGGAAAGCCGCTTTAAAATACCATGCCGAGCCAAAGCCCGGTAAAATCAGTATTGAGATCAGTAAGCCCGCCGAGACCGTGAAAGACTTGGCGTTAGCCTATAGCCCTGGAGTGGCAGAGCCTGTCCGGGAAATCGCTGAGAATATCGATAATGTCTACAAATATACGGCGAAAGGAAACTTGGTTGCCGTGATTAGTAACGGCACTGCGATCCTCGGTTTAGGCAATTTAGGACCTATGGCGTCAAAGCCAGTCATGGAAGGTAAAGCGTTATTATTCAAACGTTTTGCCGGCCTAGATTCTATTGATATTGAAGTGACCCACCGCACTACTGAAGACTTCATCAATACTGTTGCAAATATTGCTGATACTTTTGGTGGGATTAATCTCGAAGATATCAAATCGCCTGAATGCTTTGAAATTGAAAAAGAGCTGATTAAACGCTGTAACATTCCAGTTTTCCATGATGATCAGCACGGTACTGCTATCGTAACTGCCGCAGGTCTGTTGAACGCCTTAGAAATTCAGGGCAAAGACATTCGCAAAGTAACGATCGTTTGTATGGGCGCTGGCGCTGCGGCAATCGCATGTATGGAATTGTTGATCAAGTGTGGTGCTAAACGCGAATACATCTACATGCTTGATACCAAAGGTGTTATTCATACACGCCGTGATGATTTGAACAAGTATAAAACTATGTTCGCCAACAATACTGACAAACGGACTTTAGAAGATGCACTGGATGGTGCGGACGTGTTTGTCGGCGTGTCAGGCCCTGATGTGTTACCAGCAGAAGCGTTGAAGTTAATGGCTGATAAGCCAGTTATTTTCGCTTGTTCGAACCCAGATCCAGAAATTAAACCAGAGCTTGCTCACTCAGTGCGTAGTGATTTAATTATGGCGACCGGTCGCTCGGATTATCCGAATCAGGTCAATAACGTATTGTGCTTTCCGTTTATTTTCCGTGGCGCCTTGGATGTGCGGGCTAGCGTGATTAATGACGAGATGAAAATTGCCGCAGTGCATGCAATTCGCGCTATTACTAAAGAGCCAGTCCCGGAATCAGTGTTGGTCGCTTCGCAAGTCGAAAGCTTAGTGTTTGGTAAGGAATACATTATTCCAAAACCAATGGATCCGCGTTTATTGCCGCGGGTTGCCAAAGCTGTTGCTGATGCAGCTGTGGCTTCAGGTGTTGCACGCATCCCAATGCCAACAGGTTACATGCAGTCTTAACTGTTCAGCAAAGCTGTAGTATTTGCAGAATAAGAGCCAATAAAAAACCCGCGACTTTCGCGGGTTTTGTTTGTTCCCTGTTGTTCATTTCAGCTGGTTTTTATCGGTGTTGGGCTGATAATGATTTATTTATTCTTCGTCAGACTCAGCTTCCTGAATGACTGGAATTGGTTTACCCATCTGCGTCAGGATATTGCGTACTTCAACAGGGATTTGGTGCGGGTTGTCTTTGCGTAAATCTTCATCGGCTGGCAATGGCTGACCGGTAAAGGCATGCAAAAATGCTTCACATAATAGCTCGCTGTTGGTGGCATGTCGTAAATTGTTTACCTGACGACGAGTGCGTTCATCAGTTAAAACTTTTAATACATTCAACGGGATAGAAACCGTAATTTTTTTAACTTGCTCTGATTTCTTACCGTGTTCTGCATAGGGGTGAACATACTCACCATTCCACTTTGCCATAGTTGTACCTTGATTTTGTTTTTTTAATTGTGCGCGAATTCGCGAAGACCGGAAATTTTATATCTTTATACGCCCTGTGACAAATAATGTGCAAGAAATAATCACGCTAGACGTCTAA
>Ga0187843_10000812_pt1 | contig 20718 bp, 22 predicted proteins | sample SpaLakP09_SKY_43_FD_134516 | JGI IMG/M metagenome (GOLD analysis project Ga0187843, IMG submission 134516) | Oligotrophic lake water microbial communities from Sparkling Lake, Wisconsin, USA - SP09_SKY_43 | ecosystem: Environmental > Aquatic > Freshwater > Lake | place: USA: Sparkling Lake...
ATGCAGCTAATGCGGCTTGCTCATGACACCTCCTGGCGTGGCTTAGAGCGAGGCTATTGATGCTATTTAAGGTGTCTAGGAAAGGAGGGGCGATTCACAGAGATGGCACTGGCACTGGCACTGGCACTGACATGAATCAGACTTCACAAGCAATCAGGCGACAAGCAGAGAGGAAGAGAAAAGGCCCCACCGTTCTTAACAATGGTCTTACAAGCCCCAGAAAAGCAAAAAGCCAGCTCTGAAGAGCTGGCTTAAGTGCTTGATTTACATGGTGCCGGTAAGAGGAGTCGAACCCCCGACCTTCGCATTACGAATGCGAAGGTTTTGTTTTTTATCGCATTGTTTTCCATGAAGAAAAATCATCAACCACATGATAAATAAGGATTTTTCATACTGTCAAGTTGTAAACTTGTTGATGCCAGTTGACTAAGTGACATTCACCATCCGTACAATAGCCGTACAAATTTACGAAAACGTGGCTAAACATGACTGCCTTACCCAACCGCACCCAGCTAACAAACAAGCGAATAGCTGATCTACTCTGCCCTGCGGGCAAGCTTCAAGCCTTCCTCTGGGATACAGAGCTTCCCCGCCTTGCTGTCCGCTGCACCCCCAAAGGCAAGAAAACGTTCATTGTTAGCGGCGAGCTGCATGGAAAAACTATTCGATTGACTATCGGAGATTGCTCCACTTGGCAGATCCAATCAGCACGACAGGAAGCACGCAAGCTCCTGTCTATGCTTGATCGGGGCGAGGACCCTCGTTCAGTCGCAAAAGCTCAGGCAGAAGCGCATTACCAAGAACGGGCTGCTATTGCCATGAAGGAAATGACCTTTGGTGAGGCCTGGCAGATCTACCTGAACGAACTAAGCGTAAGCGTCAGCCCGAAAACCAAGAAACCCTACTCCAAACGCTACATCAAAGATCATGAGCGGCTCTCTGCTCGTGGTGGCATTAAAAAAGCACGCGGCAAGGGAGAGACAACAGCAGGACCGCTAGCTAGCTTCCTTGACCAGCAGTTTTCTTCGATCACAGCTGACTTTGTCCAAACATGGCTAAAAGAAGAAGTAAAACGGCGTCCAACAAATACGGCACATGCCTTTCGGCTATTGAGGGCGTTTACCAGTTGGCTTAGTTCTTCTGAAAAGTACCATGATATCTGGCAGCCAAACTTTCTGAACCAAGTAGGCACGCTTAAGCTAGTCCCCCCCTCAGAGACTGATGAGCTTGACTGCCTCCAGGTAGATCATCTACCCAAATGGTTTCCCGCAGTTCAGCAAATCGCAAACAAGACCCAGAGTGTCTATCTCCAAGTTTTGCTGCTTACGGGAGCTCGACGCGAGGAAATAGCGGAACTACGCTGGCAGGATGTTGACCCCAAAACACTCACCCTACTCATAGGAGACAAAGTCGACGGAAAAAGACGAATTCCACTCACCCCTTTTGTTAAGGATCTTATTGATGAGCTTCCCAGGCAATCAGAGTGGGTTTTCTCGAGCAAGTCGGCGTCCGGGCACATCGCTGAGCCACGAAGTGGGCATAACAAAGCGCTAGCAAACGCAGGCCTTCCACACGTCACGATCAACGGCCTTCGCCGCAGCTTTTCTACATTAGCAGAATGGGCAGAAGCACCAGCAGGTATCATTGCACAGATTCAAGGCCACAAACCTAGTGCACTTGTAGAGAAACACTACAAACGTCGGTCAATTGACCTGATTCGTAGATGGCATACCAAGATCGAAAACTGGATACTCACAGAGGGTAAGGTTTCTTGTTCGTCTACACCGGAGAAAAGTCCCCCTCCCGCCGAACGGCCCCGCCAACACGCAAAAAAAAGGACGACGATCCGCAATCGTGAACAGAAAAAATAGCCAGGAAAACACAACGTCTTGCGGTCAGCTCTTCTCTGGGCTATAAATTTAGTCCCGCACAATCCATGTGCATAACCCAGAGAGGGAAAGATGGCAACCCATGTCCTCCCCTATCAGCATCTGTTTCGTCACCGTCATGACGAAATGGCTGCTGATTCCATCACCACCGACTACGTCGACCTGCCCCGCATGGTTGCGACGCACTGCCATGGCGTCGGCCAGGCTAAAGCCTACCCGCTCCTTGAGGATGTTGAGGTCACTGAGACCTTGGCCTTGAAAGACGAGTACAAGGCGATTCTGCCCAACCAAGACCAAGCCCAGCAATTGGCTCAACTGAAGTGCCTGGCAAACGAAGAGGCTGCAAACCATTACCTGAACCCGGTACTTCCGTTTGATGCCTATACCCGGGTAACTACCCTGCGCCCCCGCACGAAACAGACCAAGCTTGGCCGCTCGACCTGCCGTCTGTCGTTGCGCATGCCTGTTCACCAACAGCCTGCTCGCTCTCATCGCTCGCGTCCTGTGCGCAGCAAGTCTGCCAGTAGCAGCAATAAATCTTCTTCAGATAGCGACGGCCCCGCCCCCGGGTCCAGCCACCTCACACACCTCACCTCTCGCTCGACTCACGAGCAGGCCACTTCCCGTCAGGAGGTGCGCCAATGAAAAAGCCCCTCCACTACCCTCCCGCCCTTCAAGCTCACATTGATGCCGGCAAAGGCGCCCTGACGACTAACGAAGCGGCTGCGCTCATTGGTTTGAAGCCTCAAACATTGCGTAAGTGGATGTGCTATGGCTCGTGCCCTATGGGCCTGAAGCCTCTCAAAATTGGCAACTCCGTCCGCTGGCCCATTGACCAGCTCGCAGCCCTGCTGCAAGGAGGTGGCCATGCCTAGCCCTCACAAAATCCCCATCGGCAAGTTTCTGCAGGAATGCAAGACTGGCAAGGCGTTCCCCACGAGTCACCCCGTGCTGAATGCCCTGGATTTTGCCGCTCGCTTTTGCTGTCATTTCTCCGCAAAAAACGGGCAGGATCGCCTGTGCTTCGACACGCTTACTCGCCTTGCTGAGAATTTCTTTTTGCCTCGACAGCACGGGACTTTGGCCCTGGCTGATGCCGAGCAGCTCGGGACAAAGTACGTTCCGGCAGAGGGGTATTATTATTCTTTGTATTACTCCCCTCTCTCTGTCCTCATGCTGAGCAAGGGGCCTCAAGCCCCTACCCCTGACGACAGACACGAAGAGCAGGCACCTCCCCAGGAAGGTGCTGCCATTCAGCTTGTCACAGTCAATGAAGCAGTCGGCCGGCTTGCAGATGGCCCGCCGCCTTCCCCACCCCTGCCGTCTCCGAAGACAGCAATACCCATCATGCTTACGGGCATGCTGGAGTACCAACCTCAGCCCGACCGGAGTGACGGCCGCAAAGGCTGGCCTGTCAGTGATGGCTTGCCTGATGGTTCCCCGTTAGCCGCCAGGCAGTTCTCGACTTTCCGAGAGTAAAAGTTTACCTGTTCAACCCATGTATGGGAGCAGGTAACCCCTGCTCGCCGGAGAATCGCAATGACACGTAGCAAAATGAAAGCGCTGTTCCCCGCGGACCTCATTAAAGAGTTCAAAGTCGAGAAACAGACACTCACAGACTTGAGTGCCAGCACCATCGAATATTACCGCCCGTTAGGGTTTTGCTTTGATGAGATTGATCGCTCCACCCCTCTACATGTCATCACAAACCGTTATGACAACATTATGGCCTTTGCATACGTACAGAACGTCGTGCTGGAGCTGGCCAAGAACAATCGAACGCATTTTCACATCGAGAAAAAGTGCTACATCAAACCTACGCGGAAATCCAAGGGGAAAGAGGTCATAAAATCCGTCCCGAAGGCTACTGCGCTTGGTGAAAAGCTGTGGTTCATCCTCAAGCTGGACGGCATCCGGCGTCGAGAAAACTTCATCAACTATGAGGTCTCTCCCTTGATCGACTTGTTTACAACGCTTGCCGAGGAGATGGGTGTTTTCCACATGAGGCAAATGCATTTCAACGACTCAGTGTGGCGCGGCGACGCTGCCGAAACCGAGCTCATGAACAATTTCATTGCTGAGCTTCGTGAGCAAGTACGGGCTGTAGGCTTCCTCGACAAGCTTCAGAAGTTGGCACGCAAGCATCGTGATAACAGAAAGGGCTTGCATCGCTACATACATGAGCTTTTTGTACACCATGCAGATCTCTTGGTGATTCGCCTTGACCTGGGCATATTCCAGAATCACTCGGAGAACATAACAGCACCGTCGATACTCAAAATGTTCAGCAAGCTGATGCACAACAAGCAAGACAAGGCCATCTTCAATGGCCTGGTCGGCTGGGCTCGTCGACTTGAGGCAGGTGCCTCGAAAGGCTGCCACCTGCATGTCATTCTCTTTTTTAATGCGAAGATCCGCAATCCGCTCTTTGACCACCGTATCGCCGATGATATTGGCCTGGCTTGGAGAAAAGTTACCGGTGACATGGGCTGCTACTTCAACTGCAACAATAAGAAAAAACGCTACAAGAGCCTCGGGATCGGCCGCATCCATCGCAAGGATGCCGAAGGTCGCAAAAACCTCTTGCTAGCAGCGGACTACCTGACCAAGCAAGAGACGGTAATCCGTCTGGTTCCCAAGGGCCAATACAAGATCTTTGAGCGTGGTCAGCTCCCAGTCAAGGCTAAGAAAAAGCCGAAAACACCGGCCATCCTCGCCAAGGCGGATGAGATCGCGGGCCTCGGCAATTATGCCAAGATTGCCCCTACCAAGCAGTAACTGCCGCGCACAGAGCCCTTCGGGGCTCTTTTTACGCCTGTGGATGTAGCTTGCCAATCACCCACTTAGCAGTACGTAGAAATACCCAAAATGACTGTGCCTCCTTGATTGTTAAAGTTTGACTGCATAGACTGGTCCTCTTTAAATTTTTCTTGAATTGTCATGTAGTTGTGGCAATCAGATCTGTATGGACCTCTCCAGCCTCTTGGCCAGCTACGCCTCGGCCTTCAACCAGCAACAACGCCTACTCACTCTCGACCTCGACGGTGGCAACGTCCAGCCGGAAGCCCTCCTGCCGCTCAACCTCTCTCTCGACGAGGCCGTCTCCGAGTGCTATGCCGCCAGACTCACCTGTCTGTCGCCTGACGGCAATATCGAACTCAAGTCGCTGCTCGGTGTAGCCGCCCGCCTTGGCGTGCTGGATGCAGATGGCAGCGAGGTGGTACGTTGTGGCGTGGTGTCGCGCGCCGAGCTGTTGGGTTCTGATGGCGGCTTTGCCAAATACGGCCTCACCATCGAACCACCGTTTGCCCTGCTGCGGCTGCGCCGTACCTCGCGGGTGTTTCAGGATTTGTCGGTTCCGGACATCGTCACACAGATCCTCAGCGAGCATCAGGCCAATAATCCGGTGTTTGCCCAGGTGCAGACGCTGGAGTTCCACACCGCCAGCGCCAGCCCGCGCAGTTATTGCCTGCAATATCGCGAGAGTGATTTCGATTTTATCGTGCGGCTACTCCATGAAGAGGGTTATGCGTGGAGATTTGAACATGTCGATGGTGATCACCCACAGGTCAAGCTGGTGATTTTCGACGACGCCTACAGCCTGCCGCCGGCAGCCAGTGAGCGGGTGCGCTTTCACCGTAGCGATGCCACCGAGGAAGAGGACGGCCTCACCGATTGGTCGGCTGCGCGCCAGGTGGTGTCCGGCAATGTGGCGCTGGCCAGCTTCGACTACCAGCCGGTGTCCACCCAGCACACCGGCGACCAGACCCGCATCCAGCAAGGCCGTGGCGGCGACGCGCTGCAATCCACCCTGCATGATTACGATCCGCAGTCGCTGTACTACGCCAGCGATGCCGACCAACTTTCGCACTACGCCCAGTTGCGCCAACAGGCGCACGACCTGCAAGCCAAGCAATTCAGCGGTGCCGGCAGCGTGCGCGGTCTGGCCGCCGGCCAGTGGTTCCGTCTGGATGACCACCCGGCGCACGAGGGCGACAGCAGTGAGCAGCGCGAATTCGTTGTCACCCGCCAGACGCTGACCGCCCGTAACAACCTACCAACAGATCTGCAGGGCACGCTGTCCGCCCTGATCGGCCAGACCCAACCGGCCTCGGCCAAGCAGCCGTTTGATACCCGCTTCACCGCCCAGCGGCGCGGCATTCCGCTCACGCCAGCCTATGCCCACAGCACCCAGGCCAAGCCCACCTCCAAAGGCGTGCAAACCGCCACCGTGGTCGGCCCCGCCGGCGAAGAAGTGCATACCGATGAACTGGGCCGCATCAAGGTGCAGTTCCACTGGCAGCGCGCCGACGAACACCCGAGCATCGGTGCCCGCCTCGACGACACCTCCTCCTGCTGGCTGCGCGTGGCCATGCCCAGCGCCGGTGCCGGCTGGGGACACCAGTTCATCCCGCGCATCGGTCAGGAAGTGCTGATCGACTTTATCGAAGGCGATATCGACCGCCCGGTCATCGTCGGTGTGCTGTACAACGGTAGCCACGCCACCCCGGCTTTCAGCGGCGCGGGAGCCTTGCCAGCCAACAAAACGCTGTCCGGCATCAAATCCAAAGAGCACCAGGGCGGCCAGTACAACGAGCTGTTGTTCGACGATACCCCGGGCGAAGTGCGCGCCAAGTTGTCCAGTGAAACGCACAAAACGCAACTCAATCTCGGTTTCCTGACCCACCCGCGCAGCAACGGCAAAGCCCAACCGCGTGGCGAGGGGGCGGAATTACGCGCTGACGCCAGCATTGCCATCCGCGCCGCACAGGGTTTGTTGCTGACCACCTATGGCAAAGTGCAAGCCAGCGGCAATCAGCTGGATCGCAAGGAGATGATTGAGCTGCTGGACCACTGTGCAGAGCTCTTCAAATCCGTTGGCGATTATGCCAGTGGTAGTCAAGCGCTGAAGATTGATCCTCAGTCACAGACAGACCTGATCGAGAGCATTAAAAATTGGGAGAAAGGCAGCAATACCGACCCTAAATCCCAAGGCGGTGGTCAGTCCGTTTTGAGTTTGGCGGCGCTGGGTGGTCTATCTTACAGCTCGCCCAAAGGGATTATTGGCTACGCCGGTCTCAATTACGATCTGGCTGCCAAGAAGCATCTGCAGTTCACCTGTGGTGAACAGTACGTGCTCAATGCCGGCAACGGCATCAGCCAGTTTGCCCAATCTGGTGACTTCCGCCTCATTGCCCATCAAGGGCAGTTCCTGATGCAGGCGCAGGCCAACGATATGGTGGCGCAAGCCGAAAAGAACGTCCGCATCATGGCCGTGAACGGTGAAGTATTGATTCATGCCCCGACGATTCGGCTGGTTTCCGCTGCAGGTGCCTTCATCAAGATTGACAGCAATATCACGCTGGGTACGTCCGGTCAGGTATTGATCAAGGCCGCCAGCAAATCCATGAGTGGGCCAGCAACGGATAGCGTGCCATCACCCAACTTTCAATCGGGGCCAACCGATCAGAAGTTCCAGCTGCACTATCCCGGCAGTGACGGGCAGAAAGCACAAATTGCCGCTCATCGTGAATACGAGGTCACGCTAAAAGACGGCAGCAAGCTGACCGGTACTTCGGATGCAGAAGGCAAAACCAACATATTGCAAGATCAGGCGATGCAGGTGGCCAAGGTCGCCATCCTGCCGAAGCGGAGTTCATAGCCATGTCGAGTACTGCGACTGACAGCAACACCTTTTATGCCGGCAAAAGTTCGGCCCTGTTGATGCCGAACCGCTACAAGGACCACCCGGTCGAGGTGAAACGGAATCACGTTGGCGTCTATATCCTGGTGCATGGCGTCAACGATGTCGGGGTGAGTTATCCGGAGATGGATATTGGCCTGTGCGCGGGACTGAATGAGCGCCTGGACAGGGTAGACCTATTCCCCAATGACTTCCGTCTTCCCAAGGAAAAAGAAGCGGTTGTCACTGACCCGGACGCGGTGTTCTATCAGCGCGTTGCCAATGATCGTACCAATAGCCCCGTCATCCATTTCCACTGGGGATATCGGGCAGACGAGCAAGCAATTGCGAAGGAAAAGGTCCACGGCCAGGTTGTAGACAAGCACGGCAACCGCCTTGATGCGCGTGCCGCCAAGATGGGTGGCATGTTTGCCAACGCCACCAGTAACATCCCGGATATGTTCGGCGGGCATTTCAAATCCGGGTTCTTTACCTGGATGACCAATAGCCTCGCCATGGACGACGCCCACAATTTGCTGACCTGCCCGGATCGCAAATATATGGCGCTGGCCGCCAAACGCCTGGCCGCACTGATCACACAAATTCGCACCATTGACCGCAATGAAACCATTACCCTGATTGCCCATAGTCAGGGCTGCCTGATTTCACTCTGCGCACAGGCCTTCTTGCATGAGGAAGGGGGGGGCTTGGGCTATGCCGACTGTTTGATCATGAATCATCCTCCCTATGGCTTGCACGAGTCCTTCCTGGACTATGCTTCGCAAAGTGGCCAAGAACAGCAAACCACTGAGGCTCGGGTAGATACCTTGGTGAACCTGGTCAAATTGATCACGGGCAACCAGCATTCGCTACCTGCGTTTACCACGCTCGCTCCAGATCAATGCAAGGTTGGCCGCACCGGTTCTTCCTGGACGCCGGAAGCCGGCAAGCGCATGGGCCGCGATACGGAAGACGGGCGGGATGAGAATGGTTATGACAATGTGGGTGACAGTGCCAAAGCCGTAAGCTTTGCCGAGCGGGATAACCGGGGCAAGGTCTACCTGTATTTTTGTCCGCATGACCAGACAGTTGGTCTGGCCAATGTCCAGGGTATTGGTACCTTGGGTGTGCCTGCGCAGGTCGATACCCAATCAGTCTCAAAAAATGGTACACGCCCGGAGCCTAAGCCAATGCCGGTGCTGAGTGAACTGGGGCCGCGCTTTTTACAACGGGTCTGGAGTTGGCGTTCCCGCGAGGGCGGTCCTATGCATGTCGGGACAGCGCCAGGGCCCTATGCCCCCCGTAAGAAAGGGGAGGCGGCATACGATGGCGCGGGATTCTTCGAGGCCTTGATTCGCGTTTCTCTGAATCCTGATGAGGTCATCCATATTTCGGGGGAAGCACTGAATCCGACCTACCAGCCGGATTTGCACCACGGGGAAGACAGTGGTGCAGCGAAGCCCGTCAATGAGCAGTTGGCGGCCAAAGCAAAGGGGCCTGGCTATGTTGGTCAACTCAGCATGGACCCGATTGATGCGGCCGATGCTGTAGTCAAAGGGGGAATAAAAGGGGCAGCCAGGGACGAAATACAGCGTAAAGGCGCGGTAACCGAGCAAGAAAAATGGGACATTGCCCGCCAGCACTACCAGAACGAAGGCATATCTGATAACTCCTACCACTCCTCTATTGTGGGCAACCGCGAACATCACCGCTGGGTAACGGCGATGGATGTAGCGATTGGCCAGGCGAACTGCATGGATGACCCCGAGTGGAGAGAACTGCTGCTCGCAATGGCCGATTGGCGTACTGACTGGGTGAGAGAAAAAGGAAACATGCCGAAGTATGCGCAATTGCAGGCGGAGGTGAAAACGCTAGTCGAAGCCACCTACCAGTACTACACAGATGGAATTTTCCCCAAGCTGCTGGATCGTTACACTCCAGCCAAGCCACCCGCACCAATCGTGAGCAAGACCCGTAGTGATCGGCAAAGGGAGCAAAGCGCATGATGTTCCGTTTCGATACCCGCCCCCGTTTGTGGCGGTGGCTGATCCCTTGTCTAACTGCTATTGCCATCTGGATGGTGGTGGTGGAAACCGCCATCCGTCCTTCCTCGCTGATTATGGAGTCCACACCGATGTTGCAACGTCTTGCCTGGTGGCTATTACCGCCCTTGCTGTTCATTGCCACCTTGTTTAGCAGCCAATGGGCGCTGGCTAGTTCCCGTCTGAATGCGGCGGAAGCCCAGCAGCAGCAACAAGCTGAAGAAGAGGAAGCACAAAGAGCGCAAGCAGCACAGGCTGTCGCCGATGCCAAGGCACATCAGCAGTTTGCGCTGGAGATTCGTAGCGTGGGCGTGACCGTAGATCGCTTCCGCCAGATGAAGTTGTGGCAGCGGATTGATGAGATCAACAACCCATGGCAAAACGTGCTGGTGCAGGACCCCAACGCCTATGAATGGGAGGGGCGCGCTCGTCGGATTGTTGGAACCCAGCGGTTGAATAAAACCTTTGAAAACACCTTGCGGCTGTGGGTAGAGCGCTGGCCGATTCCTGTGCTTGTTACGGATGGAATCGGGTGGGGGAGTAACCAAATATTACAGGCGCAGAATGGCTCTGGCTTGGTTATCCATATGTTTACCGGACTGGATTCACACAAGGGGGATGGTGGGGATGTGTTGGTTGAACGGCTATTCCGATTATTTGACGAAAATCCAACCTTGCCCGCCGCAGTGCTACTGGGCGTGGATAGTCAAGAGTATTACCCCTCGGCATCTAAAAATGGCCGCTTTATCCCCAGCATGCCGGACAGCATGGCTGGCATCCTGGTAACCCGTACCGACCGGGTGAACCAATTCATCCGTCCCTTTGCCGTGGATGTGCCCTACAACATCAACATGGATGACACCAAGTACGACGTGATCAAGTTGTGGAATTTTTATTTTGAAACACAACGTACTTATAAGAAAACGCCAAATCACTTTGACAAAATGCCCACCCCTTACTGGAATGAGCAGGTTAAAACCCTGATCAGCCAGGTTGATCCGAATGCCGGACAAGGTGGCATGATTCCGTTCTGGCATCAGGGCAAGGAAGGCTTCAAGCCCACCCCGTGGGTGCCAGTGCGCTGGACCAAGTGGCAGTTGGAAGAGGAGTATGACCGGGCCCCACTGGTGGGCTATTTGCATCGTCCGATTGAGGTCAAGCTGACGGGTGATCTGCATCAACAGACGCAAACCATGGCGGCAGCGTGGAAAGCGGCCTTGGCAACATTGCCGGAGGGGCAGGCCCCGCAGTGGCTGTTCTACGATACGGCGGGCAACGACAAGCGGATTATTCCGTTCAGTAGCGCCATGGCCTTGCCCGACACCCCGCACAAGCTCGACTTTAGCGATGCCAAGCGCAGCTACAACCTGACCCGCCGTGTCGCCGATACCGGAGCCTCCTCACCGTTTATCCAGTTGGGCCTGGCCACCATGCGTAGCTACGACAAGGGCGGAGTGAGCGCCACGCTGAACCTGCGCCAGGATGGCCGTGCCAGCATCATCATGGTGTCACCGCCGACTGCTGCCGAGAAAGCGAAAAACAAGCCGAATGATAACAATGGCGGTCCGGTACCAGATCCGTCCAAACCGTATGACCCGTTCGTGGAAAAAAGGCTGTAACAGCATGCCGAATGTGATCGTAGAAGGTTCAGACACCAGTCATGGGGGCAAGGTGGTGTCGTGTAGCAGCAATGTCACCATCAATGGCAAGAAGGTCGCCAGAGTGGGGGATGTCTGCAGTTGCCCCATGCAGGGGCATTCTCACTGCGTGATTGTTGAGGGTGATGCCAGCGACACCATCGATGGCATCCCTGTCGCGTACGAGGGCCATAAAACCAGCTGTGGTGCTGTATTGATGAATGGCGCTGCCAATTCCAGCAAGCAGTAAGACGCAAGGCAGATTGTTGGTGAGTGCCACAAATCTCAATGCATTGCCGCAGGCGGTTCAGGACGCCATTCGTTGCTGGCAACCGCGGCCTATCGGCTATCATCCCACGCCCTCCGAGCGACTTGATCTCCTGGCACAGATACAGGTGATCGCTCGAGCATGGGGTGGGGAGTGTTTGTCGAGTGACTATCTCGGCATTCAGAGGCACTTGCAGTTCCGATGCCAATTCGGTCACGAGTGGGAGAGAACACCTTCGACGCTGTTAGCTGGGTACTTCTGCCCGGAGTGTGGTGGCCGACAGGCCGCCACGCTAGCACGCCTTAAGGCCTGGGCGCTAAAACGTGGCTGGCGGTGTCTTTCGGATGTGTTTGTTGATCAGGCAACTCCGATGTCTTGGCAATGCGACAAGGGTCACCGATGGCTGAGCAACAGCAAGAACATCAAAGCCTGTAAAGGCTGTCCTGAGTGTTATCGGACAGCGCGATACCACAGCTTGGCCACAATGCAACGCGTGGCTAAAGAGCGTGGTGGTAAGTGCTGGTCGACCCATTATACGAATGTGGATACCAAGATGGTCTGGGAGTGCCATAGAGGCCACCTTTGGATCGCCCCACCAGTACGAGTTCTAGCCGGAAGCTGGTGCCCGCAATGTGCACGGCTGGATCGAATTTACAAACCAGGCAGCACCGCTAGATTTAAATACCTAAGATATCGATAAATTATCCCAGTTGACAGAAACGGCCACCGACTCACCTGCGGCTCCTTATTCGGCTCAACCGTAATACTTACTTTTACCCAACCCAGCATAACGAATTGGCCTGTGTGCAAGTTGATGCAACGGGTGTGCAGTGTGAATGATCATGAGTATGCAGCGAGGATGTAATTGGGTGTGTAGTTGTCATCCAATTTCACACCAAGCTTGATGTAAATTTAATTGACTGGATATTTTGGAGAAATTATGAGAATTTTCGCTGGTTTTTTTGCTTTAATTATTGCGGCGTCTTGCTATGCACAGGATGACTCTTGCATGGCAACAGAAGCGACTATCGATATGCAGATAGGTAATACAATAGATTCTCTTATGCGGTCGAAATTCACTGATTATGATTCCATTGGTGATTATCGTTTATTTGGTAGAGAAATTGCCGACTCTATCTCTGAAAGTGATAAATTGAAGAGCGATTACTTTGAAAGCATCAGAAAAATTTATTTCTACACTGGAATTTATGAAATAAATAAGAATGCTGCATCGGGCGACTACAGCAGCTACGATAACGATCGTAGAATATGTACGATTCGCAAATTCAATGCTGCAATTAAAAAAGACGGGGAGGCGGCTAAGAATAGAGATGTTGCAATTGATGAGTATTTGGAAAAATATAAATCAAATGCAAAATCATTGCGAACTGCCAAGAGGATAGTTCAAGCTATACAGAATGAAGTCAAGGTGAAGGTATACAATTATTTGCATGAATTTCACTACCAAAAATAGATGATTGGCGAGGTTCGGCTTAATCTGATGGTTAGCCTGAATATAACAGCCCAGCTGGCTACGCTTGCTGGGCTGTTTCATAGTCTTCATGGAGAATCATCATGGCCACCATCAAGCGCATCGGACTGGACATCGGAAAAAATAGCTTTAATTTGGTCGGGCATGATGCCTACGGTATCCAATTAGGCTGGAACCCCAAGTCCAGGCTGACGACGTGCCAAAGGATACCGATGGGCCCAGTTCCCTATAAGGACCGGACCATTTCTTAGCGCTGCCTGCTAAAAGCATCAATCTAATTATTTTCAGACCTATATCACTTCCTTGAACCCGCACAGCGACACCCATACCGGGTGTCTTTTATGCCCTGGCCTCCGTTTTGACGGGGGCCATTTTCATTGGAGTGATCTCATGTCCCATCTCATCGAAACCATGGCTTTTGTCGGAGCCACGCCCTGGCATGGTCTGGGCAATCCTTTGTCTCCTCAGCAGCCCTTGGAAGTGTGGCTGACCGAGGCCGGTATGGACTGGCGTATTGAGCAGAGCGATGTCTTATTTAACGTGGCAGCCGATGGCATGCACATCCGGCCGTTTGCTGATTCCAAGGTGCTGTATCGGTCGGACTCGCTGGCACCGCTGTCGGTGGTGTCACCGCGTTACAAGGTGGTGCAGCCTTCTGAAGTGCTGGAGTTCTATCGTGATCTGGTCAGTGCCGGTGGCTTTGAGCTGGAAACCGCTGGGGTATTGAAGGGTGGCCGTAAGCTGTGGGCACTGGCCAAGACCGGGCAGGAAGTGATGCTCAAAGGTGGTGATCGGGTGAAGGCCTACCTGCTGCTGGCTACCAGTTGTGATGGCACGCTGTGCACCACAGCTCAATTCACCTCGGTGCGGGTGGTGTGTAATAACACGCTGCAGATGGCCGTAAAGGATAGAACCGGCGCAGTGAAGGTGCCCCACTCCACCGTGTTCGATCCACAGCAGGTAAAGGATGCGCTGGGCCTTGGCTTGTCCGCCTGGGACCGTTTCATCGGCAACATCAAACAGCTGTCGCAGCGTTCGGTCTCGCCGGAAGAAGCCAGCCAGTTCTTCCGTGAAGTACTGGACGAACCGCTGGTGGAAGGGGCCGAGGATGCGGTGACTTCTAAGGCGCTGCAGCAGGTATCGGCGCTGTATAGCGGCGGTGGCATGGGTTCCATGATCGTGGGAACTCGTGGTACGGCCTGGGGCCTGGTCAACGCGATGACCGAGTATGTCGATCATCGTCGTCGTGCCCGCAGCCAGGACTATCGTCTGGATTCCGCCTGGTTCGGTCAGGGTGCCCAGCTCAAGGGCAAGGCGTTGGAACATGCACTGGCCTTGGTGGAGTGATGCCATGGCCTCTGTGCAATCCATTGCCTTGACTGCTGCCTGTCTGACAGCAGGTATGCGGGACTTCTGCACCTGGAACGGCCTGGGTGTGGCATACGACGGCCCTGATGCCGAGCGCAGTCTGTTGGTGATCTGGGGTGCGGGCTGTCTGGAGCTGCATGCTGAGCTGGTGCAGTACGCACCGATGGTGGCAGCCCTCGCTGACACCTTGTACGACCAGTTGGATCAAGCTGCACCTGGGGTGTGGCACTACGAGGTGACCGAAGCCCTGGGCAGTGCCATGGCCGAGTGGATCGTGCTGCATGATGGTCTGGCCCCCTCCCTCGAGTGGGTCAAAGCCAGGCTGGTGCGCTTGGCAGGAGAGTTCATGCTGCGCGGGCAGCCCCAGCAATGGCCAACCATCCGGCAGATCCTGCTGACGCTCTCTCCTGAACTGCCGGTGATTGTGCCGGTCGCGCCATCGTAAATCTGTTGTTGGTCTGATTTGTTGCTGCTGGTCTGTTCTGCTTTTCTGCTGTTCTGCCTGATTCCCGTTTGTCGCTTTGCTCTGCTGTCACTTCTCTCGTTTCTGCTTATCCCTGTTTATTACATTCATTGCCCGGCCAGCCTTGCTGCCGGGCTTTATGCCTTTATAAGGAGTGTTTTGCCATGGCTGAACGCTACGCACAGGCCATTCGTCTGGCCTCTACCCTGAAGTTGTCTCGTGATGAATGGCTGCGCATCCGGCAGTTGGGCATTGGTTCGTCCGATGCCGCCCCGGCAATCGGGCTGTCGCCGTACAAGTGCCCGCTGTCTTTGTGGCTGGAGAAGACCGGTCGCAAGGAGCCGGAAGATCTGTCGGAGAAGGAAGCGGTGATCTGGGGCACCATCCTGGAACCCATCCTGGCCCGGGTATATGCCGAGCGGACTGGTCGCAAGGTACGGCGGGTGAATGCGGTACTGCAGCACCCAGTGCACCGTTTCATGCTGGCCAATCTGGATCGAGAGGTGCGTTGCCCGGAGGAAGGCTGGGGCATCCTCGAAATCAAGACGGCAAGTTACCACTCTGCGCCGCAGTGGGAAGAAGGCATTCCCGTTGCCTATCAGTGTCAGGTCCTGCATCAGTTGGCCGTAACCGGACACGATTGGGCGGATGTGGCCGTGCTTATTGGTGGTCAGGATTTCCGTATCTATCGAGTGCTGCGCGATGAAGACAAGATTGCCGACCTGATCGCTCGGGAGACGGTGTTCTGGCAACACGTGCTGCTGGACACCCAGCCGGCCCCCGATGGGTCGGATGATGCAGGTGCTGCACTGTCCTGGCTGTTTCCGCGTGACGATGGCCAGACCATCGATCTGTCCGAATCGATTGAAGGCAATCGGCTGTTCTCTGCCTTGCTGGCCGAACGGCAGCGCAAGGAGGATGCCGAGGCCAAGGAGGCAGCCATCCGGCAACAGATCCAGAACGTGCTGGGTCATGCTTCTGCCGCCGTATTCCAGTCGGGCCGTATCACGTGGAAGCGCGCCAAGGATCGCGTTGCCCCCGATGTAGAACGACTGTCGCAAGACCACCCCACCCTGCTGGCTCAGTACAGCAAGTCCATTGCCGGTTCCCGGCGCTTTGTCATTCAGACTGAAAGGAAATCAGCATGATCAAAGGTCTCGCCATTACCCCGCCCGTGATCGGGCGTATCAGCATTGGCAAGCTGGTGCAGAAACAAGAACGCTGGCTGCCGGAGAAGGACGACAGCTTTTCACTCACCACCCAGGTACAGAGCCGGGATGGATGGTTGCTGCATCCCTTGCACCAGGCGCTGTCCGAGCAAGCGCAGAACGGCAAGATCCGCGCCATTCCAATCCAATTGCTATTCAACGACAGCGAGCTGAACCTACGCGCCGAATACAGTGCCTTCGACCGCAATAACGGTCGTCCGGTGTGTGTCGGTAACGGAGAAACGGCACGGCGGGTGACCGCTCAGGGCATGGAGGAGATTGGCTGTACAGGACCGGGCCGTTGTCCCTTGGCCAAGGAGTTGGGTTGCAAGCTGTATGGCCGGCTCAATGTGCAGGTGGAAGGTCAGCAGGATGAGCTGGGTAGCTTTATCTTCCGCACCACCGGCTACAACTCGGTACGGACATTGGCAGCACGGCTGAAGTATTACGAAGCCGCCAGTGGCGGTAACACCAAGCATCTACCGCTATTACTACGTCTGCGGGCCAAGAGCACCACCCAGTCGCACCGTACCCCGGTGTACTACGTCGATCTGACACTACGTGATGGCCAGAGTCTGGCCGAAGCTGTCAGTACGGCACGTAAAGCAGCAGACCTGCAGTTGGAAGCCGGTATCGACACCGCCGAACTGGAGCAGGCCGCCCGGCTGTTGCTGCAGAACGGTCAGTTCGAAGACACCGAGGAGGAAGTACCGCAGTTGCTGGAAGAATTCTATCCAGCAGTGGAAGGTGGAGGTGAAGCTGAAGAGAAGCCGAAGGCGGTGTCCCGCCCTACCCGGCTCACATCCAAACTGGGTACCGTCAGGACGGCTTAGCCAGGCGGTTGGTCAGCTGTTCCACCATTGCCAGTACCATCTCCCGGTCAGCACTATCCAGGCGGGCCAGCATCTGTGCCAGGTGCAGTGCCTGCTCAGCGGGACGGTTGCTGGACTCCACCAGCAAGGCGGAGGCATCACAGCGGAACATGTCCGCCAATTCCAGCAGGCGGGCTACCGTCGGCATCACCAGTCCCCGCTCCATGCGGGATACCGCTTCATTCCCGATCTTCAGTTGTTCCGCGACCTGTTCCTGGGTCAATCCGGCTTCCTGCCGTCGTGTCGCAATGGCTTTGCCAATGCTCAGCGCCAGTGCATCCACCTTCGTTTTTGCCATTCAAGCCTCCATTCAACCCAAATAGTCGCAACACAACCCATTGACATGAAGGACGCATCAGGTTGAAATTCAACCTAATAGGTTGTTATTTGTACAAGCAGGTGGATATCCACCCTTCTTACTCATTTATCTGGAGTCATTGCCATGTCCTCCCGCAAGCAAACCCAGGCCGTTCTCTGCTTCGGCCTGTTCCTCATCATCGATCTGATCGTGCTGTTCTCGCCCCGGGCTCACTTGGGCTTTGTCGGGCTACTGGTCACGCCCTTCATCGGTGGCTTCTTCACTTTTATCGGTGTCGCCATCGGCGATGTCATCTGCCGGGCCATGCGGCCGGATTTGTTGTTGGGCAACAGCTCGGTCGAGCTCTTCAAGGCCAAGGTCTTCTGGCGTTTTGGCCCGCAAGCCATTGGCTGGTTCTGCGGCTTTGTTGCTTACCAGAGCGTGATGCGCAATGTGTTCGGCATCGATGCTTGATGCCACCTTATCGATCAGGAGAGTAAACATGAAACAGGTATTGGGACTGTGTATGGGCCTGCTGCTAACCAGCCAAGCCATGGCGTGGGGTACGGTTGGCCGTTGGGAAAGCGGCTGGGGCCAGGGCACCAGCGAATATATCGCGGTCAATGCCCAGCATAACCAGCTGTACATCGCCTGCAATGGGTCTGACGCGCCGATGATGAGCCTGAAGGTGGGAAACAAGGAATACGGCGCGCAACCAGCCAAGCCCTTTGCCTTGATTGTCGATGGTCAGGTGTTTGACGATATCGCGGCCACGGATTCTCGCGTCGGCAGCCAGAATTTTGTCTATGCCTGGGACAAGATCCGCAAAGCCAAGAGCCTGCAGGCCAAAACCACTGACGGCAAGCTGATCACCCTGCCCCTGGCTGGTGCCGCCAAGGTGCTGCCTGCCAGCCGCAGCCGAGACTTCCCTTGCTCCGGATTCTGATCACCAGTCCGATCCATTTTTGATGTTTCCGAGGTGGCGTGTCGCCCCTCGTTACTTACCCCGACACGCCACCTGCTGCAGGTGGCGTTTTTATTTGCTGACTCAGCAAAGGAACACACCATGAGCCCGATACCTGCTCCGCTCACCGAGCAACTACTGACCGCCTTTGACAAGGCCAGTGCCATGACCGAGCAACAACGTGAACGGCTGCGCACCCAGATCGACCAGATCGTTAACTACCAGGCCGTTGTCGGCATTCTAGGCAAAACGGGCGCTGGCAAATCCAGCCTGTGCAATGCCTTGTTTGGCCAGGACGTGGCGGAAGTCGATGACATCGCTGGCTGCACCCGCTATGCGCAGGAATTCACCCTCGCTTACAAGAACGGCAAAGGCATTGCGCTGATTGACCTGCCGGGTGTGGGCGAAACCACGGATAAAGACAGCGAGTACGCCGAGCTGTATCAACGTCTGCTACCAGAAATGGATCTGATCCTGTGGGTGATCAAAGCCGACGACCGGGCCTTGAGTGTCGATGAGCACTGCTACCGCACGCTGATCCAGCCTTATCTGGCACAACGTGATATTCCAGTGCTGTTCGTCCTCAGCCAGGTCGACAAGCTGGAACCCTACCGCCAATGGGATACCACCCTGCACCTGCCCAGCCCCGAGCAGGCCCAGAACCTCAGTCGCAAGCAGATCCAGCTCAGCCAGCTGTTTGACATCCCGCTCTCCCAGATCTGCGTCACCGCCGCCAGCGAAGGCTACGGCCTGACCACCCTGCTGGAACGGATCATCACCACGCTGCCCAAGCAAAAAAAGTGGGCCATCGCTCGAGAAGCCAATCCTGAAGTGGTCTCCAGCACCGCCTATCACAGTGCCAGCCTGGGGCTGTGGGAGTCAGTCAAGGAAGCAGCAAAGGCAGTCCTGACCGAAACCTGGGACTGGGTCAGCTCCACCGTCAGCCGCTGGGTCTACAAGCTATTCGGCTGGTAACCAGCCTCCCCAACCAAGGTAAACACCATGAAAACCCTGCTCGATCTCACCCTGCTCGCCAGCCTTGCCAGCTGCTCCGGTCGCTACGACAGCGAAATTGAAGCCAACTTCACCAACAGCTGCCAAGCCCATGGAGGTACCACCCCCTTCTGCCAGTGCTATCTGAAGAAAACGGAAGGCAAGCTCAGCCAGAAGGAGCTGACCGATCTGGAGCAAAACATGCTGCTCACCCAGCGCCTGCCGGACAAAATCGCAGCCATCATGATGGATGCCAAAGCCAACTGCCCGCGCTGAGGGGCATAAAACAAGAGCCACCAGCCCCGTATGGGGTAGGTGGCTCTGCTTGCTCATCAGGCTAGACCGCGGGCACGGTGCGGCTGGGCTTTTTTTCTTCCGTTGTTCGGCCTTAGCGGACGCTCCATCAAGTGGTGAAAACGACTGCTATACACATAATTTCGGACATCCCCGAATTTCAGACACGCCCAGCATAAATGCGTTGCCCTGAACGCTCCCGCCATCCTAGCATCTAGCTATGTCTGTCGCTTTTTACGGCTTGTTCATGCTCGTAGCCCACCAGAATATTCATCAATATGGTAGCCATGGAGGGTGTAAGCGTGGCAAAGCTCTGCGACCGGTAAGCGGCACTGATGGCGTGAAACAGCGTGCGGCTTTCGCCGGACAACTGACGCAGATCGCCCAGGGTAAACAAGCGGATATCATAGCGAGAGCCCATCAGCAGCCAGAAACCTGCCAGCATGGCCCCGTCCCGACTGCCATCCATCGCATTGATCCGTGCCAGAATTTCGTTTTCTGTCATGTCCGTACCAGCCTTTTGTTCAAGACGCCGGTGCATCGCTCATGCCGCCGCCGGCATTGCCGGGGTGACCGGCAACAAGCTACTGCTGGCGGTGATGCCCACCGCCAGCATGGTGGGATTCATGCTGTCCACCATGGTGCTGGGAATCAGGATGGTGGTTCCCCGCTCCTTGGTGGTTTCGTAAATGATGTTCATTGCCCGCAACTGCAAAGCCCCAGGCTGCTGCTGGTAGATGCGGGCCGCCGCGACAAACTGGCCAGCAATTTCCGCTTCAGCCGCGCCGAGGATGATGCGCGCCTGCTTTTCGCGCTCGGCCTGAGCCTGACGCGACATGGCGTCCTGCAAGGCTACCGGGATGGCTACGTCTCGCACTTCGACAGAGCTAACGGTAATACCCCACTCGCTGGTTTTCTGGCCGATATCCGTGCACAGCTGCTGGTCGGCCGCACGCCGGTCCGACAACAAGGCGGCCAGCATGGATGAACCAATCATCTCGCGCAAAGAGGTTTGGGCAACGCGGTCTATGGCTTGCTGGAAATCGGTAATCGCCAACGCGGCTTTTTGCGCATCGTGTACATGCCAGAAGATGATTGCGTCTACATTGACCGGCACCGTGTCACGCGTCAGGGCCTGCTCGGCGTTGAAAGCGGTGGTCTGGATCCGCACATCGATGATGGCTACCACACTGTCAATCACCGGGAGGATGACAAACAGGCCCGGTCCTCGCACACCTTGCAACTTG
>Ga0187843_10000815_pt1 | contig 20693 bp, 19 predicted proteins | sample SpaLakP09_SKY_43_FD_134516 | JGI IMG/M metagenome (GOLD analysis project Ga0187843, IMG submission 134516) | Oligotrophic lake water microbial communities from Sparkling Lake, Wisconsin, USA - SP09_SKY_43 | ecosystem: Environmental > Aquatic > Freshwater > Lake | place: USA: Sparkling Lake...
ACGCATCCCTCGGTAGCCAGTGAAATCTCTTACACTTTAGAGCAATTAGATCAAGCAAAATCCTTACTTGCCGCCAATTTATCGCAAATCAAAAATGGTTTGCCGATCACCAAAAATCCTGATGCTGTGTTGACGCAGGCCCTGCCTACTGAGCTAACTTCTGAGATGACTCAGGAGGCAATTGAGACTGTGAGTGCTCAAGAAGATGAACAGGTCTTTAGCAGAGCGCCAATGTCTGAGTTGCCTGCTGCTGCAGTTGCCCCAACTGCACCTGAGTTATCACCAGAACCTTCTATCGCAGAATTGAGTGCTTTATTTGCACCACGCCTTCAAGAGGATTCCCCGGTGGTTTTTACTCCTCCTGAGCCCAAAGCATTTTCTTTTCCCGAGGGTTTGACTCGTCCTCTAGAGCGCGAAAATTCATTAGATTATTCTGGTAGCCAGCGTTTCTTAGATAAGCACTTTTCCTTAAATCGTGCTCATAACCTCAATCGTATGCAAGTGGCGCGCAGTTTAGTTACTAAGACCGACAACTGGAATGGTGTGGAACTCGATTTCTTGCTCGGGCGTGAGCAAGATGAGCTCACTAGATCTGGTCAACAATCATTGCGTCATATATTTGAGAATTTAACAGAGGAGCTCTTGATTGATGAGGTGTATGCCGATCCTGAGATCGTGCAACAACTAGTTACGATCATTAGCATCTTGCCGCCTTGCCCGAGTATTTTTGCAGTTCAGCAAGACTTAATGATTTTTATCGATTTAGATCACATATCCTTATCTGCGGAACATCTTTTGGCAGCAGGCAAAATGCTGGCTGAAATTGGAGGGTCACTCGAAATACATCATGAAGGGGTGCGTTTATCCTGCCCATCGAGTTTATTAAGAATGCCAATGGTCTTTTTTGGGCGACACGGACAAAACTATGCCATTTCTGCAATTCAATATTTAGGGGAAGAGGCTATCAATAAGCCAGTCGATAGCAAGGTCGATGCATTGGGCGAGATTTTGCATCCCTCAAGGATGATTAACCTGCAAGTTGGCAATCAGCCTTACTCTATTTATGCCCATGAATTTTTAGGGGTTCAGAATATGAATGTCCACCTCAATATTCCAAAATTATTGGCGCGACCTTATTGGTTAGCTGGTATGGCCTTAGATGGCATGAATAATGTGTACCCTTGGGTAGCTTTGGATCGGTTTGCCAAATAATGCCTCTTTTTAATCGTTTTTTGATTGGGCTGGTATTTTGTACGCTGTCACAAAGCCTTCATGCTGCTTTACCTCCAGATATTGAGCAAGCTATTAAGCGATTTATTCAAAAAAGTCCTACCGTCAATGGCTTGCGGGTAGAGACCGAGTGGTTAGAGCCTAATCTGACTATTCCAGCCTGCTTGGGTGGTAGCGTTGAGATTTTGACCCCTCCAGGCGCGCGTTTATGGGGCAGGTCCACGATCCAATTGCGTTGTACTAAAGCGGCTTGGTTAATCAATGTCCAGGTCAATATTCATGCTTATGGAGACTATGTTGTTGCCAGCCGCTACCTGCCTTTTGGTCAAAAGCTTGAAATTGGGGATATTCGGGTAATAGAGGGTGATTTAACCGTCCTACCAGATGATGTCCTTCGAAACCCTAGGGCAGCTTATGAGCGGATTTTGGGTAAATCTTTACAAATGGGTATGCCAATTGGGCTAAACGATTTAAAAGAATCTGCCGTAATAAAGGTAGGAGATCCTGTTAGGATTCAATTGACAGGTAAAGATTTTCAGGTTTCAGGGGAAGGCATTGCCCAAACCCCTGGAATGATTGGGGATATGGTGAGAGTTCGCTTATCCGACGGGCAGGTTTTACAAGGCAAAGTATTGAGGCCGGGAATTATTAGCGTTAGTATGGAATAAATCGCTAATTTGCAGTAATATTGGGTTGTAGGAAGTTTAAAGATTTAGATTTACTAGGCAGTATTGAGGAGAATGAGATGAAGATTAACGAGAATGCACCACTAATTCCGCCAAATGCTGGAACAGCTAAACCTGTGCCAGGCTCGAACTCGACTGCCAATACTGCATTAAATCAAACCCCAGCATCAGCAGTGAGTCGCCCTGCAGTAAACCTGGATATTGGGCTTACAGCCAAGTTGGCTGAGGCGCAAAGTAGTACTAGCGCCGCTAATCAGGTTAGCGATGACATGCTCATTAAAAAACTGCGTGATAAAGTAGCCAGCGGTCAATTTGAGATTGATTACGCCCAAATTTCTCAGGCAATGTTAAAAGATGTAGTCGCAGCAATTGGGCAAAAACCAAATCGCCCCCAAAGCTAAGTTTCTAGAACCTGCTTGATTTATTGTTTTTGCTTTAATCTTTTTACCTGCACTTAGAGTCTGCATTGCGAGCTCACTGAGCTACTTCCCCATTTTTTATTCATAGAAATTTTTCCTTAAGATGGTAAAACCGCATCCATCAATGTCCTTTGATGATTTACTAAAGTTCTTAAAGGAAATTGCGAGCGCTATTAAAGATCTTCGTACTGCTTTAGAAGCCAATGATATGGATCGATTGCCAGAATCATTGGATAGCACCAATCAGGCTTTGGATGCAATTCAGAGTTATCCAGGCGGCACTGACAAGCTCAAGCAAGATATCCACCAATTTGAGTCGGCACAAACTACACAATTATTAGCGCTATTAGATGAAGCCTCAGTTAATCATCAAATCAATGGCGACTTGATTCGTTTAGCCATGCAACGCAGCTCTGCCATGCAGTCTTTTATCGCACAGCAAGCCCCAAGCGCTACTTATGGAAGTGATGGAGGAGTGCCAGGATCAGTAGGCGGTGTTCTGTCTCGCAAAGTCTAGAACAAAAAGCTTTTAATGACCTAGGATTTGAGTTTTGCCCTAATGCGGATCATGCCCTGCGTATGTATTTGGCTAATGCGCCCAGGGGTAATATTCATGACCAGAGCAATTTCTCGATAAGACAGATCTTCTTGATAATGCAGGGCCATCACTAATTTTTCATTATCCGGTAAGCCTGACAAAATTTGGGCTATCCGTTCTGCGAATTGACTCATTGCTACAGAGCGCATCGGGTCAGATTCATCGGTATCTGAAGGCATGAGATCATCAGATAAATCATCCAGAGGCATTAAATGCACCATGTTAGTGATGATGGCGTGGTATGCCTCAATACTCAAATCAGCGCCTTGGGCAATTTCTTTTTCTGATGGGTGACGTCCCAAGGTTTGCTCTAATTTGCGAGTGACTTTTTCTATACCAACCAATTCATCGCGCTGATTACGCGGCAAAATATCATTTTTGCGGCAGGAGTCATAGATAGCCCCCCGAATGCGAGTTTTAGCATAGGCTTCAAACGGTAAATTGGGTTGGGGTTCATAGCGCTTTAGAGCATCTAATAAACCGGTCAACCCTTCTTGGATAAGGTCGTCTACTTCAACATTCGGCGGTAAGCGAGAGCAAACTTGGTGGGCAATCCGCTTTACCAAGGGTAAATGCGTGCGAATGGCTTCATCAATATCTAGGGATGTAAAATAACTAGAAGGCTTCAATGACAGATCGCTTAATCGCTTAAAGGCGGGGTTAAAGGTGTATTACCAAGTACTTAACTGCTAATTTTCGCAGAAATTGCCTTAAAAAACCCCATCGGCAAAACAAATTCTTCTTGAGGGCCTTCGCTTGGCGGATTCCAACTCTGATCATCGGGATCTAATGTGACCCGCCGAGCTGTTACTGCAGCAATCCAGCCAATAAATTCAATCTCCTCATGCAAGGCAGATCTGGCAGCGTTTTGTAGTCGCTCAAAGGCAACGGTACCAGCAGACTCATCTTCTCCCCCAACGATGATGACTGCTAGGGGTTCATCCACTTGGAAAATAGCCATTTGGCGCAACATGACGAGGGCCTTGGTAAGCGATGCTTGATCACCTGCGGTTACTAAAATTCGCTGAATATTGCTTCCATAAAATGCCACGATTTGGGCTTGTGGATCAATCGTGGGGAAGATGACATAGTCAATATCCATTTGCTCTTGGATAAGTCGGACGTCAAGCTGGGGATATTTTGCAAAGCGATGCTCAACTTCAGATCGAAGCTTGGTACTGGTGGCATACCAAAGATATTCATCAATCTGGCGAATACTTCGCACTAGGGGCACTGCATTATTAAAGACTTGACCTAAATCATAACGGGTGGGATATAAAAATCCAGACATTGTTTTACGTTGCGCAAGGGGTATTTCATCGACCAGTAAAACATGGTTATTGTGTTGCTTCAGACTTTGGGCAGTACCATGCCCTAAATGGATGGTACTGTCTGCATCTAAGGTACTTGCAATGCAAATAACACGACACAGTTCTGCACCAAAAATATTACGCAGCCCCTCGGCTTGATCACTACCACTTACTGCTGTGTTCATGAATTGACTTTGCGAATCCAGTCGCCTAGGTGATCAGACAAAATAGCGGGAACCTGTTCGTCGGTAATAGAAAACGTTTCAGAAAAAGCCCGCATTGCCATAGCGCGATGACTCAGATAGTTAATATCAGGCAGACTTAAATCTTCTGGCACCCGCTGACCATTTGAAACAAACAGAATCGACAAATCATGACGAATAACACTATCAATCACGGGCGCTAAGTGGGCCGCTTCATCAATTTTGGTAATGATGACAGAGTCTAATTTATTGTGATGGGTATTTTGCATTGCCTGGTTATGCAAATTAATCACCTCTTCTTGGGTGCGTAAATCCGTAGTAGAGCTCATCACTAAAATTCGCTTTGCATGCTCTGATCCATTCTGAAGAAGTTGGCATTGCTCAACCATGAGCGTATCCCGCTGGCTCACACCTGCGGTGTCAAGCAAAATAATTTTGCGATTAGAGAATTCTTTAATCTTGGCTGCTAAATCTTCACTATCTCGCAGAGCCGTAACAGACAGACCTAAAATTTTTGCATAGGTCTTAAGTTGCTCTTGGGCCCCAATTCGGTAGGTGTCAGTAGTGAGAAGGGCCACTTGGTTGCGGCCATAGCGTAGAACACAACGCGCTGCAATCTTGGCAACAGTGGTAGTTTTTCCCACGCCAGTCGGTCCAATAAAGGCAAAGACACCACCGCGATCAAAGATATCAAACGCCCTAGAAGTTTTGATTAAGCACTTGACTTGCTCGCGCGCATTTTTAATGAGTTGTTGGGTATTAAAATCATCTGGTAGATTGCGCGCAATTTGAGCGCACAATTTAGGAGAAAAGCCACTATTGATTAAGTGCTTCACAATCTCTGTTACGTGGGAGCTTTCTTGTTGTATGTTGCCCCATAAGTTACCAGCCACATGTGATTGCAGCAAGTACTTTACTTCACTAATTTCAGCGAGTAATTGCTCTACTTTGGGAGAGCTTACCGCTGCAGGTAATGACAGAGCACTTACTGCAGATGTGGAATCACTGCTGATGCTTGCCAAGGTTGAGGGCGTAGCACTGGTAGTACTTGAAGAACTAGCTGTAGGCATTTCATTCATAATCGGGGCTGGATTGAGTGCCGCTTTAGCATCTGCTTTTGCTTCTGCAAAGGCAACTGCATCTTGTTTCTTTTTTGCGCTAACGGCGGCGCTAGTACTCGCACTAAAGAAGGCATCGTTATTCGATGGATTAATGACATTTGCATCGCCGCGACGGATGCGTTCAGCGCCATTAAAAGAAGCTGGCGTAAAAGTTTCGGAGCCTGGGGCCCTGACTGATCGCTCTGAGCGATCAGAGCGCTCGACTCTAGCGGGATTGCGACGTAAAGAGCCCAAAGGCAAGTCTGCGCTAAAGGGATTGCGAGCGCTTGGCGGTGCAATGGCGCGATCAAAGCTAGAGCCAAACTTACTACCTAAGTTACTGCGTCCAATCGGTCTATCCGAGGAGTAATTGGGTGTGTAGCCCACTGGTTTTTTTACACTTTTACTACTGGTCACTGAGGGGTCTGAAAGTGAAGCAAGATCTTCGGAGCTAATCGCAATAATCTCCACACCCTGGTCGATATCCATCGTCGAGATCACCATGGCATCCGGGCCCATGCGCTTACGGATCTGCTTTAAGGCTTCTGCCGAACTAGAGGCTGTAAATTTTTGGGGGCCCATGGCGTTGCTCCAAATAGGGTTGCTATGATTATTTTAAGGGTTATTGCCTGTTTGGGCACAAAGTACTTTGTAAAACTCGAGATTGGATGTGGGCGGTAATTCACTTAAGGCTAAAACAATGGCTTGAGGGCAGACCCGTCTGGCAATCCGCGATAGCGTCATGCGGGTTCGGGTACCACTGACAATGACCGGCGGAAGATTTTGACTCTCTAACTCTTGAACCCCACTAATGACTTCTTCACCAAACATCCTTGCAAGCGAGGGTTCAATGAGGCCATCTGGTGCGATAGCCCCTTGGCCAATGGATTGCTCAATTAAGCGCTCAAACTCTGGCTGAATCCCCAGCACCTGGAATGAGCTACCTTCACCGAGCGAGTCTTGCACAATAGTGCGTCTTAGCGCATAGCGTATGTGGGACAAAACTTCAAGCGGATCACCCAGTTTGGCGGCATGCTCACTAGCCACTTCTAAAATGGTGCGCATATCTTTAATCGGAATATTCTCATCAAGCAAGAGCTGTAAAAGACGTTGTAACTGGGCAAGGCTTACCACTTTGGGGATGACATCCTCTACTAGCTTGGGGTAACTCATCTTAAAGTGATCAATTAAATCTTGAGTCTCTTGGCGCCCTAGGAGCTCATCGGCATGCTGATGAATTAAATGATCTAAATGGGTGGTAATCACCACGGCTGGCTCTACTACTGTATAGCCTTTGGAAATTGCCTCATCGCGTAGCTTACGATCAATCCATACGGCAGGCATGCCAAAGGTGGGATCTTTTACCTCAATTCCTGGCAGGGTTTCATTACCACTTTGCTGAATTGCTAAAAGGCGATCAGGCAAACATTGACCACGACCTACCTCGGCACCGTAAAGCAAAATACGATAGGTTTCGGCATTGAGTTGCAGGTTATCGCGAATATGCACAGAAGGAATTAAAAAGCCGACCTGTGACACAAACTTGCGCCGAATTGCCCGAATCCGTTTAATTAAGTCACTTTCATCGCCTTTATCCACTAGCGGAATGAGCCGATAGGCTAGTTCTAAAGAAAGGGGCTCGACAATTGGGACATCTTTCCATTCCAATTCTTGATTGACAGCGGCTGGCTGCGAGGCAGCTAACTCAGCTGCTTTGGCTTGGCGATTGATCTTTTGATGGGCCAAGTAGGCGAGCCCCCCAAAGAGTGCGGCAAAGCCTAGAAAAATAAAGTGTGGCATACCCGGCAGAACCCCTAGGATTCCCAATACCCCAGATACCACTCCTAGAGCACTGCTATTGGCTTCAAATTGCTTAGAGACCTGGCCAGAAAAATCATCTTCGGTGGCAACGCGAGTCACCAAAATACCCGCCGCAGTAGAAATAATCAGTGCTGGGATTTGCGCAACCAAGCCATCACCAATGGTCAGAGCCGCAAAGGTAGCTAAGGCTTTACCAAAATCCATATTGTGCTGCAAAACCCCAATTAATATGCCACCAATGAGGTTGATGACCAAAATCATGATGCCCGCCATGGCATCGCCCCGCACGAACTTGGAGGCACCATCCATGGAGCCAAAAAAGTCCGCTTCTTGAGCCACATCAGCGCGTCGTGATTTAGCCTCTTCTTGTTGAATGAGACCGGCATTGAGATCCGCATCGATTGCCATTTGTTTACCAGGCATTGAATCTAAGGCAAAACGGGCAGAAACTTCGGCAACTCGCCCTGAGCCCTTGGTGATGACCACAAAGTTAATAATGGTGATCACGATAAAGATCACAATACCAACGGCAAAATTACCCCCAATGAGGAACACGCCAAAGGCCTCGATCACTTTTCCGGCAGCATCGGTGCCTTTGTGACCTTCCATCAGCACAATTCGGGTAGAAGCTACGTTAAGGGAAAGGCGTAGCAATGTGGTGAGTAGCAACACCGTTGGAAATGCAACAAAGTCCTTAAAGCTCTTAATATTGATCGCCGTGAAGAGGACGATGATTGACAGAGCAATGTTAAAAGTAAAGAGCACATCTAAGAGAATTGCTGGCAAAGGCACCAGCATCATAATTAAGACCAGCAATACTAAGACCGGTATAGCACCTTGGGAGGATGGCTGTAGCTTAGAGAGCTCAAAACCTAAGATCTTCATATCTTAATCAGTGCGGCTAAACAAGAGGACGTGAAGAAAGTCTTCAAAAATTGCCTTAAAAGTAAAAACGTAAAAAAGTAACAAAAACACTATATATGGTAGAAAAGGAAATATTTGCCACTAAATATACCCCATCCGTACTAAAAATAGGGGTAAAAAAGCCCCAAAAGTGTGAAAAAAGGCAAAAATTTCCACACGACCTGCTGGTCACGATCTTGGGTAGACCAAGTTTGCCCCTCAGTCGTTAATGCGGAAAGAAAAGACATGCATTGCTTTTCTTGAGAGCTGAGGTCCTGCAAGCTGTGTTTTATTTGCTTTTGGCTTTGAAGTTTTTGGCCTGCTAAGCACGATTCGAACGTGTGACCTACGCCTAGGCTTTGAGATGAATCGTGCTTGAGCCAAGCTGCAGTGGTGCCGTGGCCGTGATTTCCGCTGTTGTTTTAATCTTTGTGACAGAAACCGGAATACTGGCGTTGCTATTAGGGTCACTGACCGGGGTTTTAGTGGCAATTAATGATTTGGGAACTAACAGAGGCGGCTGTGGAATTGAGTCATTAATGGCGCTGGACATGGAGAACCTTTCTTAGGACCAGTCAAGGAAAACAGTACCTTCCTTCACGACTACCGTAAGGTAGCTCGTTCCAGTATAGGCTTGAATTTTGGAATCTTTCAGTATTTTGAAATGCCAAGCAACTTTATAGTTAGCAAATGTTCTTGATCTTCCTCCCAGCGACCTTTTACTGGGGGCTAGAAAGCGACATCAATATATCTAAGGCGACGCTCTCCTTGCTATAGCTAATGAACGCAATTACTACAGCGAGCGATAGAGTTTGCGCATATTTTGGATTTTCCAGTATTGCTGCTCTGCAGCATCATAGACTTTAGTGAAATCGCCCTTAATCGCCTTTTCAAAAATAATCAGACAACGGTGTGCGTGTTCATGTTTTTGAAGGGTGGCTAGCGTCAAAAAATAGAAGGCTTGATCATAATCTTGGGCGATAGCAGTGCCTTTTTCATATAAAGTGCCCAGGTTATAGGCTGCCACTCGGCTACCCGCATTAGCTCCCACCGTGAGCAATTCGATGCCCCGAGGGATGTCTTTGGGCACCCCTTGGTCCAAGCCTGTTCCGAATACATATATATTGCCTAGATTGCAATAAGCATCCAAAACCTCATCTTTGATGGCTTTTTCATAATATTGCACCGCTGTTTTCACATTACGGGCGATTTCACCCATACCTAATTCATACATCAGACCCACGTTGAAGTTGGCATAGCCATTACTCTCTCGGCTATACGAATTGAGCCATTCAAATAGCTTATTGACTTGTTCAGGGTTTAATTGCCCATCAAAGCACATTCTGGTCAGAGCAAAAGCGGCTTCTTCATCAGCCTCATTCACTGCAATGTCAAAAAAGACCTCAAAAGCAGCCTCGAAGCGACCGCGCTCTAAGTTAGAAATACCAGCTTGTAAACGGGGATTGTCAAATTCCATGCTCATGGGAAAAAACTTTCATAAATGGTCGAAAACTAGCCCTAAGAATCATTCTAGTGATAATTTCGTTATTAATGCAAGAAAGATCTTTATTAACTAGATGCCATGATTTGTACGGATATTAGGGATGCAGATTAGTCCATTCACAGCATTATTCATCTGCCGCTAACGCCCCACTTTAGATCAAAGTAAAGCAAATTATGCTGTAATAAGTGATTGATTACTTACATCTTTATGGAAATAAAATTAATAAAATCAGCGACTTATGGTTTTAAACGCGTGCACAAGAAATCAGAGTGAGGAATACCTAAACACTTTCCCAAGCCTCACCGTAAATAGATAGGTATGAGGAGCTATTTGATGTTGATCCTCTCTAACTTGAAATTAACTTGAAATAACGGAGAAAAACATGGCAACAGTAATCAACACCAATATGGCATCGATTTATGCTCAAAATAATTTGAGCGCGGCCCAAGGCAAACTAGCAACTTCAGTACAGCGCCTTTCATCTGGCTTGCGTATTAATAGTGCGAGGGACGACTCTGCTGGCCTAGCAATTAGTATGGGTATGCAGTCTCAAATTTACGGCATTGATCAGGCAGCCCGTAATTTGAGTGACATTATTGGTATGGCACAAGTAACAGAAACAGCGCTTGCAACAATCCAAGACATGTTGTTACGCATGAAATCATTGGGTACACAGGCGGGAAATTCAGCCTTAAGTAGCGATCAAGCGGCACAAATCACGACTGAAGCTGCAGCGATCGTTTCACAAATTTCCCTAACCCGACAGGAAGCCGTGTACAACGGTAGAGACTTAGTTGGAACAGCAACAGGCACAACTTATGCTGTTCAGTCTGGTGTAGAGACTACTACTACAATTAATTTTGTAACAGCAAATGCAGCTATTTCATCAACGTCTAGCAGCTTTTCAAGTATTGACACAGATTTGTTGAACATCTCTTCAGAGCGAGCCAAGATGGGTGCGATGATTTCGCGCGCCACTTACTCTGCTCAAAACTTGCAGGCACAGAGTGCCAATCTAACCGCAGCGCGCTCGGCCATTGTGGATACTGATTTTGCTTCAGAGACTGCACAGTTAACTAAGGGTCAAATCATGCAGCAAGCATCTACTGCAATGTTAGCCCAGGCTAATCAGATGCCAAACGTGATCTTGTCTCTGTTGAAGTAATTCACTATGATAGTCAGGAGCCAGGATAAAAGCTGGCTCCTATTAACTTTTTAAGGAGTAAAAGATGAGCGAGATAACAGCAAGAAGCGTAGCTTCATCTGCGGCTAGTTCGTCTAAGTTAAATCAACCTAACGGAACCACTTCTGGTGCGGTTGGGAAAACAAACACTGATGCGGTGGTTGTTGCAGCGGCAGCCAGTGCAGAATTTAAGCCTTCCAACGTTAACCAGGTTACACAGCCATCACGCGAAACAGTAGCTAAAGCAGCTGAGCAAATGCAAAAGTTTGTAAGTACCATGGGTCGGAATTTGAATTTCTCAATTGATGGAGTGACGGGTCACCACATTGTGAGAGTGACCAATCCCGCAACTGGTGAGGTGGTCAGACAATTGCCATCAGAAGAGATGCTTAGAATAGCGCATAGCTTGACCCAAATTTCAGCCCTTGTGAATCAAAAAGCATGATCGTAAGCTTCTCTTAAATACGGCACGAATCTTGCATTATTAATAGAAATCATCAATTTTCTCAGCTGACTTTAAAGGCAATATTAAAATGGCTACATCTGGCATCAGCTCCGGCACGGCAGCAATTGACGTAGCTGGCATGGTCGAAGGTTTAATGGCCATAGAAAACAGGCCTTTAGTTACCCTTCAGTCAAAAATTAAGAGTCAAAATTTAATTATTAGTGATTTGGGTCAGCTAAAAAGTAAGGTGTCAGCATTTCAAACAGCCCTTCAGGCTGTTGAAAATCCAGACTCTTACTCTGCTGCAGTTGCCAGTAGCTCAAATGAATCAGCAGTCACGGTATCTAGTTCAACCGGTGCCTTAATTGGTAACCACCAAATCACTGTTACTCAGCTAGCCAAACCTGCCCAGTACATTTTTGCAGATTCAGACTTTACGACTAGCGATGCTTTGGTCGGCTTCCTCGATAGCAGCACATTTGATCTCACGGTCGCTGGACAACTTAATAGCTTATCTGTAGATAGTACAACTACTATTGAGGATTTGAGTACCTTTATCAACGGACTAGGCTTAAGCGTTGCCGCTAGCATTACTCAGACGACATCTGGACAATACGCTCTAATCATTCAAGGCACCCAATCTGGCCAAGACAATGATGTCACTTTTGGTGTGAATGGTTCATTAGGCTCGCATCCAATCTCATCAGCTGCAGCACTTGCCGGTCCTTCGACGACTGCTTATGGCAATCAAGCTCAAGACGCAGAGTTTACTTTAGATGGATTAATGGAATTTACTAGAACAACGAATAATGTTGATGATGTACTATCTGGTACAACATTTAATTTAGTTAGTACTGGTATTGCCAACATCACTTTGGCAGCCGGCCCTGATAACGGACAGGAAGTTATCCAGGCATTTATCACTGCGTTCAATGACCTTACTGCGACGTCCAAAAAACTAACTCAAAAGGGCGATAGTTCTACTGCACCTGGTTCCTTGGCCGGATCGCCTGGAGCCTTGTTTTTTATTAATCAAATTAAGTCTATGCTTTCCGAGGGCATTACTTATGAAAGTGGTGGCGTTTCTACTGTCTTAGATTTATATGAGCTAGGCATAGATATCAACTCAGACGGCACGCTTGAATTTAATGCGGTAAATTATGCAAGTACAGACGGTATTGCAACTATCTTAGCCTCTGGAATCAATATCGGCTCAACGAGTTTTTCTGATACTGACAATCTTGATGCTTTTTTGACCTCACAGATTCAGTCTGGTGGTGATCTAAGTGAATCCATTAGTAACGAACAAGATACTCTGTATCAAATGAGTGAAAAAGAGGTGGCATTGCAAATGCGCCTCGATTCTAAGGAAAAAAGCTATATCAGCCAGTACTCCAGCTTAAATGCGCTATTATTCAAGTTGAATAACACTAGCAGCGCTTTAACCAGCGCATTAGCAGGTTTAGTCGACGGTCAGAATAATAACTAGTTAATTGATAGATTTCGAAAAGAATAATCATGAATAGAGCAGCCTTGAAATACGCAGATGGAAATAACTTAACCTCGGTGATGGCGGCTGATGCCCGCGAGCTTATTGTGTTGATTCATGAGCGCATATTTGATCATTTAACGACCGCAAAAAAGGCGCTAGAAAATGATCAGATGCCCGCTGATAGTTTTAATAAGGCAAGTGACTTGATCATTAAAGGCTTACTTGGCTGTTTAGATTATAAAAAAGGCAAAGAAATTGCTGAAAATCTGAGCGTGATTTATCTTTGGTCAATACAAGAATTGCTTTCTGCTCGCGCTGAACGTTCGGCTGATAAGGTTCAGGATGTAATAAACACATTAACCCCACTCTATGAGGCATGGGTAGAGATCTCTGACAGAGTTTAGTAGTTAATCAGTAGTTTGTAGTCAAAAAACACATAAGCAAGATTTAGGGAAATACATTAGGTGGGAGAGGTAATATGCCAATACCAATACCTTCAAGCCTAACCATCAACCCGATGGTGGATGTCCGTAAAAATGACTTAATCGCCCCACCAGCTGCTCCATCTAGTGTAGAAAGCCTCAATGCAATAGATCCGCGATTGGCGCTCAATATGCCAATGCCAGTAGTAGATTCTGCTGCAGGAAATGCCCTCAGAACTGCGCTTCAAAATGGCAATCTTGCAGAATTAAAAACCATGCTGGAGTCTGGTGAGCCCAGTGTTCAGCAAGCAGTTCTATTGGAAATTTCTAATCTATCTTTGGGTAAAACTAATTTAACAGCCAAGCTTTCGCAGGCAAATTTAACAAATTTAGTATCTGAGAATTTGAGCAAGATGGATAGCTTGGGAAGTGCTGCCTTAGGTCAATTGCTTTCTGAAATCTTGATTGCCGATACGCCAGAGGTAGCCCCCAGTTCACAAAATCAGGCTAAAAGCGTAGTGGTGAGTTGGCCAGCAATCGATCCCAGCAAGCTTGGCTCTCAAGATCCAAAAGTGGTCATGGGGGCTCTGTACCTTAGTTTGCAAGCTTCTGGTATTTTTGCGGCCGATCAGTTAAAGCGTGTGCTATTTCCTGCGGGCAGTGCCGATGAAAAAATGGATTCTTTTCTGACGGTAGGTGATGAGCAAAAAGCAGGTGAGCTCATGGCGCAATTATCAAATGATTCGTCAATCATTCGCGATTCGATGCGCTTATTATTGCGTGGTGACTTATTATGGCAAGGCCAGTTAATGCCCAATGTTCAGGGTCGTTTATATCGTGAAGATGCCTGGCAATCAGATCCTCATCAGCCAAATCAATTAGAAAAGGGTAGTCGTATAACCCTAGAAGTGGGCTTGCCTAACCTTGGCCCCTTAAAGATTATTGGTACTCAGTTTGGCGAAAGTCTACAGTTAATTGTTCAGGCAGATTCGGTCGCGCATGCCACTATGTCGCAGGCCTTTGCTGAACTAGAGGAGCAATTGCACGCGCAAATTGACCCTGAGACGCGTATTAGTTTGTCTCAAATAGAGGTGCCTGGGTAATGCAAGATAAGGAAGAGAAAAAAATCCTCAAGGCGGTAGCGCTGAAGTATGAAATAAATAGTGCCGCGCCGCGTATTACGGGGCAAGGCGAAGGTTTTATCGCTGAAGCGATTTTGGCAAAAGCAAAAGAATTGGGTATCCCGACCAAAATAGAGCCTGAATTAGTTGAGTTCTTAATGCAACTCAAATTAAATGAACTGGTTCCCCCTAAGCTTTATGCAGCAGTGGCAGAAGTACTCGCATGGGCGTATGAGTTAGATGGAAAAACACTCGAAAGGCCAGTGAAAGAATAAGTCCTCTATTGCAGGATCATTTCTTATAGCAAAACGGGGCTTGGTTTAAAGCGGAAGATCAGGTTTAGTAAACGAAAACCTTAGACCTGAAGATTGGTCACTTCTTTGTAGGCTTCAACCAGTTTATTTCTAACTGCGATCATGCCTTGCAGTGATAGATTGGCTTTTTGCAGAGAAACAATCACATCCTCTAATGAGGTATCTGATGCTCCAGTAGAAAAAGACTGAGCTTTTGCTTGGGCACTGTTAGATGCAGTATTGACATTATCAATCGCGTTTTTCAGGATCGCCGAGAAATCAACTCCGTTGGTAGCTTGAGAATCCGTGGCCACAGGTTTACCACTGGCTGCAGCAGCAAGTGCTTGCATCCGGGTAATCATGGCATCTACGTTTGGAGTACTCATAGTCATATTATCTAACAAAATCAATCATTAATAAAGCCAGACTCCTTATAAGATTTCAGCTTATAACGCAACGCTCGAGCCGAAATCCCTAATATTTCTACTGCCTTGGTTCTATTGCCGTCTACTTTGGCCAAAACCTTCAGAATATGCTCACGCTCTACTGAATCAATGTCTTGCCCAATCTCTTCTATATCAGGTGCAATATTTGTGCCACTTTTCGGCGCATCCATAATAGACTCTTCAGTGGAAGAAAGGTCAGGAATGGCATTTTTTGCCACCATAGGTGGATTAATGCCTAAATCCTCCAGTTCCAAGTCTTCTGCCAAAATTTGGTCACCATCAGCTAGTAATACGGCTCTTTGGATAATATTCTCTAGTTCCCGAACATTTCCTGGCCAAGAATGGTTTTTCAGCAGTTTTTTTGCCCCTTCACTCAACATCAGCTGCTCTCGGCCAATGTTCAGGCGATAACGGGATAAAAAGAAATCGGCGAGGGGCAAGATATCCAGCGGGCGCTTACGAAGCTCAGCAACGTGGATCGGGAATACGGCCAGTCGGAAGTAGAGATCTTCCCGAAACTGGCCACTTTTGACCTGCTCTTGAAGGTTACGATTAGTTGCTGCTATGACTCTGACATCCGCTTGGATGAGTTCAGTAGAACCAATGCGTTCCACCATTTTGTCTTGCAACACCCGTAATAGTTTGGCTTGCAAAGAAGCGGGCATTTCACCAATTTCATCTAAAAAAAGCGTACCTTTATGGGCTTGCTCAAATTTACCGGTTTGGGCTTTGGTGGCGCCAGTAAAGGAGCCCTTTTCATGTCCGAAAAGAATCGATTCCAGTAGGGAATCCGGAATCGCTGCACAGTTAATGGCAATGTAGGGCCCATTTACTCTTTTGGAATGTAGATGGATGTGACGAGCCACCAATTCCTTGCCCACACCAGATTGGCCGGTGACCAAGACACTCGTGTCTGTTCCCGCTACTCTCTCGCAGCGAGCAAATGTTGCAATCGTTTCGGGATCGGCAGCAATTAATTGATGCGCAGAGCTGCGAATCTCAGAGCCGACTAGTTGTGAGCCTTGAGTAGGAGTCACTACTTCAGATGTTTTAATGGATTCAGGTTGATTGCGTGCAATGATTTCAATGAGCTGCTGCGGCACAAATGGTTTAATTAAAAAATCCCTTGCACCAGCCCGAAGGGCTTCTACTGCTAGTTTGGCATCTGCAAAGGCAGTCATGATGACTACCGCAAGATCAGGACATTCTTTTTGCGCGATTTTAAGCAAATCTAAACCAGTCATTCCTGGTAATTTGTAATCGGTTACTAAAACTGTTTTTAGGTCGGGACGCAATAAAGGAATGACTGTTTCAGCACGTTGGTGTGTCACAAAGTCGATCTTATTCATACGTAGGGTGACGGCAATGGCCTCTCTGAGGTCTTCATCATCTTCAATCAAAATCACGGGAAAGGGTTGTGGATCGCTAGCACTCATAGAATTTTTTTAGGTTAATGAATTAAGGAGGGTTGGGCATAAGGAAGGCTGATCTTAAAGACTGCACCGTGTTGAGAGCTCTCCGCGCTGATGCTGCCTCGGTGCGTTTCAATAGTATTTTTTGCAATTGAAAGACCAAGCCCAGTGCCATTGGCGCTCGTGGTGGCAAAGGGTTCAAATAAGGAATTGAGGATTTCCTTGGAGATGCCTGGGCCTTGATCAGAAATCGTAATCGTTAGCATCTGCTGATCGCTGGTAGCCATCAAACTGACAGTCTCATTTGCTTTGGAAACCGCGAGTGCATTTTCTAGGATTGCGACAATGGCATTGGATATTGCCTTGGGTTCTACCAACAGATTTCCCTGATTGATATTGGTAGTGGTAACCGACAAACTGACTTGCTTGGCTTCAAAGAGAAATTGAATGCTAGCTTGCGCATCTTCAATGATTTGGGTAGCGTTTACTAATACTGTCTTATTTGGTTTATTTGAAATAAAGCGCAACATATCTTGGGACAGTTTCTCAAGATCAAGCAGTTGTTTACGTAAGCGATCAGCAAACTCTTTAGCAGTATCGGTATTAATTTGCCCATCACAAAGATGGGATGCGTAAAGTAGGGCAGTTGCTAGTGGCGTACGAAACTGATGGGCTATGCCAGCGGCCATGCGCCCCATTGCCGCCAAACGATTTTCTCGTTGCGTCTCTTCATGTCGCGAAATATTGGCGGTGATATCTTGAATTTGAATAAAACTACGCGAGCCTTCGTTGATCCGAATGACTTGAACTGTTTTTTGTATGCGCTGATGTACGCCCTTTTCTGCAATGACATATTCCCCTGGGGTGATAGAGGCTAGCCAATCAGCCGGAATTTCAAAAATTGCCCCTGGTTTTAATTCAGGAAGAAAGATTAGTACCGCTGGGTTATGCAATAAAACCACATCGTTTTCCAGCAAGATAACGCCTGCTGGAATGGCATTTAGCAAAATCGCCAAGCGTTGATTTGACTTTTGTAGCTCGCTACTGAGCTGGTTGATTTTGTCCTGCAGGGCAGTCTGCTGGGCTTCGAGTTTCTGGGATTCCGCGTAGAAAATCGCAAAAGCTTCCTCCAGATGTTTAGTGGCATCTAGCGTGTCCTGCTCGGGAGGCAATTTGCTGGTATTTAGGGCCAATGAACGATTTTTTTAAGAGCTGTGATGAATAGGCAATATTTGCCGTTTTTTATAAAATAGGACTCAAGGATATCAACATTTAGGCAAAATAGGCAAAAATGTTCTATATATAGTGTTATGATCATTTTCAGAATCAGCCCTGACATGACGGAATCTATCAAAATTGAGTGAAGAAACGCAACCCGGATTACAGGAAAGCGAAAAAGATGCGGCAGTAGTCAGTATTGGCTCGCAGCTTGCCGCAGCCCCAGTAGCTCCAGCCAGCGCTTTTAGCGGGGGCGGTGCGGCACTCCCCCAAAGTTTAGTAGGCCTTCAAAATCGCATTAAAGCACTCAACGCCCAGCAACGCCTGATTTTATCTGCCGCAGTATTTTTGGTAATTGCAGTGCTAGTGTTTGTTTCCATCTCTGGAAGAAGCAAGGACGACTATCGCATTTTGTTTTCGAGCATTAATGAGCGAGATGGGGCGGCGATCGTAGCGGCTTTACAACAGATGAACGTGCCTTACAAGTTCACCGAAGGCGGGGCGGCCATTCTAGTCCCTGAATCAGCTGTTTATGAAACCCGTCTCCGTTTGGCGGGTCAAGGCTTACCCAAGGCTGGTAATGTGGGTTTTGAGTTGCTTGAAAACCAAAAAATGGGAACTAGCCAGTTTGTAGAGCAAGTCAATTACCAGCGAGGCTTAGAGGGTGAGTTGGCGCGCAGTATTAGCTCCTTGGCGCAAGTTAAATCTGCAAGAGTCATGCTAGCGATTCCTAAGCAGACAGCCTTTATGCGCGAACAGGAAAAACCTACAGCATCAGTCATTGTGACAATGCATCCTGGACGTTTCTTAGATCCTCAGCAAGTTGCAGCGATTACCAATTTAGTAGGCTCCTCCGTCCCAAATCTTGGCCCAGCCAATGTCACAATTGTTGATTCAGAAGGCAGTTTGCTTGCGCCTAATGCACAGCGTCTTGCAGGTTTAGATAGTACGCAATTAAAGTATGTTGCCGAACTCGAGGGCGCGCTATCTAAACGCGTGCAATCCATCTTAGAGCCTGTTACTGGTAAGGAAAATGTTCGAGCACAAGTAACGGTTGATATGGATTTTGGCGAGCTCGAGAGAACTGAAGAAACTTTTGGCCGTAATTCGCCACCTAATCAATCTTCGATTCGTAGTCAACAAACGAATGAAGCTGCCACCCCCAGCTCCACTACCTCTGGTGTGCCCGGCGCTTTAACCAATCAAGCCCCTGGTCCTGGGCAAGCGCCGATTAATACACAAGCTGCTACTGGTGCAGCGGGACCGCAAAACCTCAATGCACCCCCCACTAGTTCTGGTTCGAGCGCCAGTAATATTAAAAAAGATGCCACGATCAATTACGAGCTTGACCGCGCTATTCAGAGAATTAAGTCTGAAAAAGGTCAAGTCAGAAGAGTTTCTGCTGGCGTGGTGGTGAACTATAAACAGCCCGTTGGCGTTGATAAAGATGGTAAGCCTCGCAAGCCGATTCCATACAACGCTAAAGAGCTTGATCAAATTAATAATTTAGTTAGGGATGCGGTCGGTTTTTCAGAGAAGCGTGGTGATAGTGTCAGCGTTGCTAATATTCCATTTAAAGTGGAGGTTAGTGATGAACCGCCGTTTTATAAGCAGCCTGGAATTATTGAGTTAAGTAAAGAATTCTTCAAGTTTGCAATTATTTTGGGCTCGCTTAGCTTGATTTTTTTTGGGGTCGTGCGTCCATTACTCTTTCCTCCGAAAAAGGACGAAGTTATGGAAGAGCAGCGTATTGAAGAAGAGTTTGACGAGAAGATTAAAGCGGAAATGGCACAGATGGATCCTCGGGCGCGTGAAAAGCGCCGTATGGAAGTCGAGCTCTTACGCGAGCGCCAGCGCCTTGCTGAAGAAGAAGAGCGAGCTAGAGCTGAGGAAGATCGAAAACGGACGGAGGAAGAGCGTAAGCGGATCGATGAAGAGAAGAAGCAAGAGTACGATGAACTTCTTCAGTACGCTAAGGATTTTGTGGAAAATAACCCTAGAGCAGTTTCTGCAATTTTCAAAGAGTGGCTGTCTGAGGATGCGGCAAAGCAAAACGCAAGCTCGGCTGAAGCTGCACCCGCCGCTTAACATGAGGAGAATCTGTTTTGGCTGATGAAGCTCCCGTAGAAAAATCGTTATCGATAGCGGAAGCTCTGAAAGAGGGCGTCAAAGGTGCGCCTGTTGGTGGCACGATTTCTTTCGATGATTTGGATGGTGCGTCTCGTGCTGCTGTAATACTTTTGGCTGTTGGTGCTGAATCTGCCGCTAATGTGATGCGCGGCATGACTCCTTTTGAGGTGCAACGTCTCTCAGGAAAGATGGCCGTTGTGCGCTCTTTGAGTAGAGATTTAGTGTTAGAAGTACTGCGGCAATTTAAGGATGTTAGCTCCAACAACACCCAAGTTGCATTTGATACTGATGATTTTATGCAAAACATGCTTACTAAAGCAATGGGTGCAGAAGGAGCTTCAGATCTATTAGGACGACTTGAGTCTACGCTGGATATGTCTGGTATCGAAACTCTGAAGCGTATGGAGTCAGATGTTCTGTACGAGCTTATCAAAAATGAACATCCGCAGATTATTGCAACAGTGATGGTGTTCTTGGATCCTACGCAAGCGGCTGGCTTACTTAAGCTATTCCAAGATGAGCTGCGTAATGAACTGATTTTACGTATCGCTCTTTTAGAAAAAGTGCAGCCAGCTGCTCTGAAGGAGTTGAACGAAGTAATGTCTCGCTCTTCAGGCCCAGATTCGGATTTCCGTCGCAGTACTGTGGGCGGCGTAGTGCCTACTGCCGAGATTTTGAATATGCTCTCGGGTGGGTTGGATAAGGTCGCTTTAGAAAATATTCGAAACTACAACAGTGACCTAGCAGATGCTATTCA
>Ga0187843_10000817_pt1 | contig 20666 bp, 21 predicted proteins | sample SpaLakP09_SKY_43_FD_134516 | JGI IMG/M metagenome (GOLD analysis project Ga0187843, IMG submission 134516) | Oligotrophic lake water microbial communities from Sparkling Lake, Wisconsin, USA - SP09_SKY_43 | ecosystem: Environmental > Aquatic > Freshwater > Lake | place: USA: Sparkling Lake...
AACATTACCTTTATTAACTATAATAGCTTGATGATAATGTTGTATATTATTTGGTAATATATGAGGCCTCCGATTAATTAAAGGGTGCCTCCTTTCCATTTTTTTTGTATAATGAATATAATTAATTTAAAAAATCCATTTTTTTTAATGACGTAATCTTGTTTCCATACTTGAAAAATCATCAAAAGAATTTTCTAATGTTTCAATTTCTATTGTTATAGCATATTCTTCTGTAGGCCAATAAACAAATCCTGGAAAACCATGTACTCTTAATCTTAATCTTAATCTATCAAGTTTACCAATTGATGGATAATATCTTTGTATAATTTCTTGTGAAGAATTTTCAGTATAAAAAGAAGGTTTTGTAGAATCTATATTTTGAAATTTAGCAAATACAGAATCTACTTGTGTAACTGTATATGATTTTTTAGTAGTTTCATCTGATTTATTAAGACCATCAATTTCTAATAAATAATATAATGGTGAATTAGCAGTTGGACCAGTTGGACCAAGATATGAGCCTGTTAAACCTTGAGAATAATAACGTAAATTATCTGATTTAGGAAATTCTGCTGTTTTTACTTTTATAGATACAACACGTTCATATACACGTGGTAAAAAAACAATAAAATCACCATTATAGATAGAAGTAGTTATATCTCTATCACCTGAATCAATATAAATAGTTTTTTTTAATGTAGTTAAAGATTTTGTAGGTTTAGAAGTTGAAACAAGAGCCCCACCATAATCAAAAACTTTATTCATTTATATATTCTTCATAGAATAAAGAAATCCTACACACGCACCAGCTAATAATTGTGCTAAAACTAAATATAAAGCATTATTTCTTGATACTTTATTTGTCATAAATTTAAATAATGTAACTGCGGGATTTAAATCACTACCAATAGTTGTAGCAATAGCAAATGCTGCAATAATATATACAGGTGATTTTGAAAATGCTACAGCAGAAATTAATAAGATAGTTCCTACAAATTCAGAAAGATACATTTATAATAAATGAAATATTTAATTATGAAAGCAATTTTAGGATTTGGTGATCGTCTTGAATATCTTTTAATGTGTATAGATTTTGTTAAACAATATAATTTAAAAATTTATATTGATTGGTCTGATAAAACATGGAATGAATCATTTTATAAATATTTTAAATTAGATTTACCAACATTTGAATTAAATGAAATTGATGAAACATTAAGTGTATATCCTGAATTTTGGAAAGGACAATTAGATAAACAAGTATCAGTAGAATTAATACTAGATAATAATTTAGAACTTAATTTTTTAAAACATTATAATGCTGATGTAATAGTATGTACTTCAGCTGGTAAAAGAAAAATATATAGTGATATTAGTTTTTTTAGTAATAAATTTAAACTTATTGATGAAAAAATTATTAATGAAGTTCGTATTAGACAAAAACAATATAATTTAAAAGATTGTTGGTGTGTACATTTAAGAGGAACTGATAGATTTAAAACTAAAGAATTTAAAGAAAGAAGATTTCTTGAATTACAAGCTAAATTATTAAATAATGGTTTATTAAATCAAAAAAAAATTATTTTATTAAGTGATGATCCTGAATTTATTAAGATGTGGACATCAAGATTTAATACACCTTTATTATCAAAAATAATGGATTCAGATGGTAAAGGTTTACATAATTTAGATATATCAAAAGAAGAAATAAATTATAATCTTTTAATTGATTTTTTTACAATGATGTCATGTAAACAAATATTTTCAACATCGATGGATTCAAGATATGTAAGAATGGCACAAAATTTAAAACCTTATATAAATCAAATTCTTTAAATAAAATGGAATTACTTAAAAATATATAGATAAATAAAAAAATGTTAACACAAAAAGGTTATAAAATTTTAAAAAAAGAAATACAAAATTTAAATCATATTAAAGGAGTATTACAAGTAAAACCATTTATACCATCTGTATTTGTAAAACCACAATATGTAAAAAGTTATTCTTTATTTGAAGAAACTGATGAATATTTATATGTACCAAAACATTATGGTATAAATACATTTGGATTATATAAAAAATCTGATCGTGATATTGAAAAAACACCAGATATTTATTGGTTATTTAAAGGAAATTTACGTGAATCACAAATTCCTGTTGTAAATTCTTTTATGAAACCTGAACCACATGATGGTATAATATCATTACAAACTGGTGGTGGTAAAACTGTTTGTGCACTTTATATAGCTTCACAATTAAAATTACCTACAATAATATTAGTTCATAATACATTTCTTAAAGATCAATGGATTGAAAGAATTAAATATTTCTTACCTAATGCAAGAATAGGTATTATACAAGGTGAAACTATTGATATAAAAAATAAAGATATTATTATTGCTATGATTCAATCATTAGCTTTAAAAAATTATGGTGATATTTTCAAAAATGTAGGATTTACAATTGTAGATGAATGTCACCATATAGCATCTGAAGCATTTTCAAGATCTATACCAAAAGTTACATCAAAATATATGTTAGGTTTATCTGCTACACCCGAAAGAAAAGATAAATTAATGTATGTTATAAATTGGTTGTTAGGACCATTATTATATAAATCAGATACAACAGATAAAATTGATGATAAAGTTAAAGTTGAATATTTTGAATTTGAACCAAAAGATCCAAAATTTAATGATATTATTTATAATCAATCAGGTGTAATGTTTACAACTTTAATGATTAATAAAGTTGTAGCATCACAAGAACGTAATATTTTCTTAAATAAAATTTTAGAAGATGTTTATGAAGATAAACAACGAAAAATATTAATTTTAACTGATAGAGTTGATCATATAAAATCAATAATTGAATTAATGACACAAAAACTTAAAGATAATACTGGTATTTTATCAAGAGAAATTAAATCTGATGAAAGACAAAAATTAATGGATACTAAAAGAATTCTTATAGGAACTTATCAAATGTGTAAAGAAGGATTTGATTTACCTTCATTAAATACTTTATTAATGGCAACTTCTAGACCTGATGTAGATCAAATATTAGGTAGAATTTTACGTCAAGAAAAAGATCAACGTAAAATTCATCCATTAATTTTAGATATTGTAGATCCACCATTTCGTAGACAATTTCAAGAAAGATTACACTTATATAAATTAAGAAAATATATTATTGAAAAAACAATTATTGAATAAACATTGAAGGTGGATTTAATAAAAATTCATTTATTGTATGAATAATTTGTTGGGTTATATTATCATCAATATCTTGTACATTATAATTTATCATAGGATAACTTGGTATATCTAATTGTAAAGTTTTATAACAATTAATTCCAGATAAAGAAATTTCTAAATATGATATAATTTCATTTAAAGTTTTATCTTGTATCCAAACACGATGAGGAAAATTTGTATCAACAAATCTTAAAATATATCCTGAATTTCTACGTCTACGTATTGTTATAATATCTTCTGTTGAAGATCTTTTTAAATGTAGTTGTACACTCATTATTTATAAAAAAGTATAATTAATCATCATCGTCAAACGCAGGTATACTTGTATAATCATTGTAATCTAATACAGCACGATCACCATAATCGCCGAAATCAACATCTAAAGTATTACCCATATTATCGTTTGGTTGATCACCATTTTCTACATAATCACGTAGAAAATCACCTTCAGGTATATCTAAAGATTCTAAAAATTCTTCTTCAATTTTTTGTTCATATTGTTTAGCAAATAATTTACGATCTTCATTTGTAACAATAAATTCTGATATACCAACATCTACTAACATTTTTACAAGTTCACGTTTAGTATCTGTCATTTCACGATATCTTGATTTTAATAAATTACGTTCTTTAGATTCTAATTCATCAACTTCTTTTTGTGCTTTTTCTTTTGATTGTAAAATCATTTTAAAAACTAAATCTTTTTTTAAAGATTCTATAAAATATCTTAATGATACACCATCAATTTCAGATAAAATTTTAAAGAAAAATCCTTTTGCTGTATCTCTCATAAAAGATTTATTTGAATATTGTATACTTTCTATTTGTAATCTAATTTCTTTTAAAGTTTTTTTATTGAATGAAGTTTCAGATAAAATATCTAATGTTCTTGATGTTAATAATAAAAATGTATTATAATCACCTTTTAAAGAATCAGTGAAAATTTTATTAAATTCTTTAGGTAAACCTAATGAAATATTTTCTTCAATTTCTTTTTTAGTTATTTCTATATTATCAATAACAAATTTTATAGGTAAAATAAATTTTAAATTAGGTGAAGGCATAATTTTCTCATCTAATTTCAATGGTTTTTGCATATTTGTAGGTAGACGTTTTGTTATCCATCTTGTTAATTGTGTACCAAAACATTGTACAAAATCTTCATTACCTAATGTTTTACCAGGATTTAAATATTCAATTGATTTTTGTATTTTAAACATGATAGAATTAATTTCTTTAATTTGTTCAGGTTCTTCATATCTTTCACGTGCATTTTCTAATAATGTATTAAATTTCATAGCAAAAACTTTTAAGAATGGTAAACTTTCTTCTTTAACTTTTTGTGGTTTAGATTGTATAATTTTTGATAATTCATTTAATGGACCATGTGTAGATGGTAATTCTTCCATTAATTTTTTTGTTATTGATATTACAGATTCTAATATTGGACTATCTTTAATATCTGTAGAATCTCTTGGATATCCTGATACACGAAATGGTTTATTATTAATATTTCTTCTTGGTATTAAAAATGGTTGATGTGTTTGTAATAAAATAATTAATGCGGGTATACAAAGTATACTCTGTATACGATCTTGATCTTGTTTACTTACTTTTCTTGCTTTTAAAGATTTTGTTATTTCTCTCATTAAACTTAAAATTGGTATCATCTGTGTTTCTTGAGGTAAAATTTGTAAAGTAGCTAAAAGAAGAAATAAACATGATTCACCACCATGATTTAAATCAAAAATATCTTTTAATTTTGTTAAAGAATTTGTAAATGTTGTAAGACCTTCAGAAACATATAAATCATTATCAAGTGATTCATAAGTTGAAACAAGATGACCTTTATCATCATATTCATCTGTAGCAATTAAAATTTCACTTGATACTTCTTCGCCACAATATTTACATGCTCTTTTTCCAGTAATAATAGATGTCCATTCAATAAAAAAATTAATTGGATTTTCTTCTAAATTACCACGTAATATACTTAATGAATGTTGACATATAACAAATATACCTTTTTCAAAATATTGTTTATTTTCTAAATCTAAATCTTGTAAAATAACTTCAATTGATTCAACTTTATCATGTGATGTTCTTAATGTATCATTTAAAATACTTAAAATAATTTTACGTCTTTCAGATTCTTTTAAAACTTCAAATTTTTCATATTTAGTAAAATTTGTTTGTGAAAATTGTTGAAATAATTTTAATAATTTTTTATAATCTGATTGAATTTCACTTTCTAAAGATTCTTTCCATCCTAATTTATCTTTTGTAATTGCTGATGCTTTTTCTTGTTGTATATGACCAACTGTTATACATGTACCATCTTCAATTTCAAAACCATGTTTATCTAATTTACCTAATCTATATAATCCTGAATTTAAAAATGAATCAAAATTACTAGTTAAATGTTGACAAATATCAATTGTAGATTTAGAATGAATTAATCCTGGACCTTCAGGACCACTTAATGCTACAAGACCATTTTGACTACTTCTTGATATTAATAATTTTATTATAAATAATCCTGAATCAATTTGATTTAATAACCAATATCTTTCATTAAAACATGGTAACCATTCAGAATAAACTTTTAAAAGAATTTCAGATGGTTCTTTATCATTTTTATAATTAAATTCTAATGGTTTAATAGTTTTAGATAAATGTTTTTGATCAGCTGGTGGAAATCGTAATTTCCATAAATCCCATGTTATTTGTGATAATTTTACATCATAAACTTTTAAATATTTTAATCCTTCACCATAAGGATCATCAGTTCTAGGAATAGCATGTTCTATAATAGATTGTATATTAGGAAAAACATCAATTAATTTATAATCAGTTTTATAAAATCCAGGTTTTTCAGATTTTAAAAATGTATGTTCTGTAGGATTAGGAATTTTTACACCTCGATTACCTAAATAATAACCTTCTATATTAATATCATCTTGTTCAGATAATTCAATATCAATTAAATCAAATGAACCATCATCATTAATTATTTTTTTAGATCTTTTAAATGAACTTAAAACATTAATAGGTTTTTCACCTTCAGAATTTACACACATACCAATTTCACGATTACCTTGAGAATTTGATGAATAAGGCTTTGGTAATGATTTAATTAAACCAGGATAATAATTTGATTGTCTTATACGTGTACTTTCAAATAATGGTAAATATTCTTTATCAAAAGAATAAGCTTTTAATTTATAATCTGAATAAACAGGAAAAATCCATGGTATATTTATATGTGATCTTCTTTCATTTAAAATATAATCTGTATCTGTAACTACAATAACTTTTTCATATAATTTACGTATTCTATCTCGATCATAAATTAAAGTTTTTAATTCAGTTTTTGAAGGTTTACCACTTGTTAAACTTTTTTCAAAATAATCACGTAATTGTTCATCTATAGTATAAAAACGTAGTTCTTGTGGTTTTGTAACTTCTTCTGAAAATTCTATATTTTCAAGAATTTCATATTCTGTTTGTTGAAAATTTAATATATAATCCATTATTTAATTACAAAGCTTTTTCAATTATATTAATATACTCGTGAATATTTGTTTGTATTTCTTTCAAAATTTCTTCAGGATTTGTATCTGAAATCCATTTCAATGTCATATCTTTTAGCAATGGATGTGGAATATCATAAGAAACAAAACCAGTTTTACTAGTATGATAAATCATTTCTTGTATTAATGAACCTTCTGTATGTTCACCTTTTTTCATAGAAATTGAATAAACATCTTTTTCAGATTCTTTAGATATATTTTTCATACCTTCAGTAATCCATTCATCAATTAATTTACGTAAATGTTCAGTTGCCATTTTCATTAGTTCTTTAGATTTTATTACACCAACACTTTCAAGTTGGAAATCAATACAATTTGGTCTACCATGTTCATCAACAGAATATGATTTTTGATAATGGAAATTATCAAATTCACGTGGATCATTTCCTTCAATTTTAAGAAAATTTTCACGATCAATTTTAAGACGATCAGCATCTACATGATATTTATAAGTTGCTGTACATACATGTGAACCTTTTGTTAGTGATAAACTAGCAGTTAAATTAATCTCTTCATTTTTTCTTACTTTAATGAAAAGTAAAGGTTTATTCAATTCTCTATCTTTCATAAATAGAGAAGAAGGTCCTTTTTCAATTTTAAAATCATCAGTTAATATCAATCTTTCTTTATCAGGTACTGGTGTTATAATCAATTCAATTTTTGAATTTTTTATAGTTTCAGAATCTGTTGGATAAACTGCTATAGGTAACATTTTCAAACGATGTTCTATCATTTCATGTGGCATTTGTGTTGTATTAATATTAATTTGAATATTATCAAGAACTACTTGAGGTAGATAAGAACCTACAAGAATACGTCTTAAAGCATTAACAAATGATACAGGAAAGTTATTTAGTTGACATTCAAATAAGAATGGTTTATTTTTTGTAATTTCTATAGTTGCCATTTTTATTTTAATTAATACGTTGTTCTTTATTTCCGTTTTTTCAATATAATAAGAAAAATGTCTCAACCATATTTATTTTATAGTGAACGTTGTCCTCATAGTAAACAAATTTTAGAGACTTTAAAAGCTTTAAATAAATCCGGTTTATATAAATTTATTTTAGTTGAAACATTACCTCGACATCAAATACCTGCATTTTTAAAGAAAGTACCAACCTTATATAATCCTGAATCAAAAGAAGTAATTGTAGGTAAAGATATATTTGGTTATATAGGTAAACCTACAAATTCAAGAGCTGAATTACCATCAAAAGAACAACAACAACCTGTCGGAGATATAAGTGCATGGGGATTTGAAGGTAAAGGTGGATTAACTGAAGCATTTTCTGATTGGAATTCACCAACATCATTTTCATCTGAAGGTAATAGTTTATATACATTTTTAAATGGATCCACACCTTCAGGTCCACAAGAACCTAAAAGTGAAAATACATTACAAGATAATTCAGAATTATCACAAAGAATGAAAGCTATGGAAGATCAACGTAAAAAAGAATTTGGCGGTATTCAACGTAAATGAGAATTACAAGAATAACATAAACCTTGACCAAAAGTTGTAGATGAATCACATGAACATAATTTATTAATTTGTAATTTTGGTTGACATGCACTAGTAGATGATTTTGTTAAATAATCAGCTTTAGAAAATGCAAGTCTATCAGTTAATAAAGAAGCAGGATTACGTATTCTTGATGATCCAAATTGTTTATCAAGATTTAATCCACCTGAATCAATAACTTTATTTAAATTACCTTGTGTATCCATAACAAATCCTTTAAAATTTAATGAAGGATATCTTGTTTTTATATTAGTTTGTAATTTTAATAATTCTTCTGTATGTGGACTAATATCAAGATCAGGACATGGACCAAAACTTCCAACTGGACAACCAAATTTAATTGCTTTATAAGCACCACAATCTAAATGATCAAATACCCATACTTCAGTAATATTATGTATTGCTAAAGCAATATCTATATGTTGAAAAAATACTGGTCCCCATTTAACACCAAATCCAGAAATTTGATTTGATAAATATGGTGCTGTTGCTACAGCAGTTCTTACAGCACCAGTTATTCCATAAGATTGATTTACACCTAAAGATGCTCCAGCTAAATTAAATAAATCATAATTAAATTTTATATTTTTAAAATCAATTAAAAATTTTGATAATAATGCAGAATATCTTGGATCTATACAACCAAGAACAAATACAGATGCTCCTGTATTTGGTGGAATACCAGGACAAAATCCAGTATTTGTTAAAGTAGTTCCAGTAACACCTGAAAAACATGATCCTCCTCCGCATTCAGGTGATTCTTGTAAATATGCTTTAACATTTAATCCTGTAATACCTGCAATACCTGAATTAGCTAAAGCAGTTTTCATTCCAGCAATTACAGTTGTATGATTTGATATAGTACAATCAGGACTATTCGGACCACTTAAAGGTGGACTATAAAAGTTTTTATAAGCACCACAATCTAAATGATCAAATACCCATACGTCAGTAATAGAATGTAATGCTCTAGCAATTTGTAAATGTTCAAAAAATATTTCTTGATAATCGGCTGGAATATATAAAGGTCCTGTATCTCCTAGAAAACTTGGTCCTAATGGTGATCCAGCTAAAGCAAATAAATCATATTTATTAGTAGCATCTAATTGATTAATTAAAAATTGTTCAGTAGCATAAGTATATCTTGGATCAATACATGCTAAAACCATAGCTTTTGCTGTAGTATTATCACTAGGTAAACCGACAGGTGTAACAATTTTATATTGATTTTGTTCTTTAGATCCTTGTAATCTTTTTAATCTTGTCCATTCGCCTGTAGAAAGCATTTTTATATATTAATAAAGATTTTAACATTAATAAATTATTTAATATAAATAATGTCTCGTAAAATTTTTATTGATGTGTTTTTTGATCAATTTATATCATTTATTAATGAACTTAAACAAATGTATCCTGAAGATACAGATTTTAATACATTTTTGACAACATTAAATTTATTGAAAAATACAAATCCAATGTTAGTTGTAAATTATATTAAATCTGAAGTTATTGATATATATGAAGATAAAATTACAAAACGTGATGAAACATTTTTTCTAGAACGAAATTATTCACAAAAAAATGCTGATATGAATATTATTTTTAAATTAAAAGAATATGTGAAAGGAATGTCATCTGCCTCAAAAGAAGTTGTTTGGCAATATATTGATCTATTGATGAAACTTACACTAAAAGTTTTGGAGAATTAAATGATGACCTATTGAAGAAAGAATATGAACCCACAAATACCATGTGTAATCACCAGTCCACAAACTATATCCGTGAAGTATGCCAACACATGTCACGAATATAACTGGATACCAAGATGTTACATTCAACAATCCAAATCCAATAATAGTCCAGATTGCTATCTGATCTATCCACCATTTTAGATCATGATGTTCTTCGCTAAATTCCCATATAACTATAGATGTACACGTTAAAAATAAAAATGACAGGCCGTATAAAGGTTTATTTTTAAGGAAACAATTTATTGCGTTTGTCACAAACAGAAGATACCACATTACTTATTATTGAATATTACGTGAAAATCCATACAATTCATTAGGATTTAAATTAATAATTTCATCTTTAGCTTTTTCCATATTTTTAAAATTACGAAATAATATTTGATTAATTTCAGCTGGTGACCATTTATAATTTATTTTTTCAGAAAAATCTTCATCTAAAACACGATCATAAAATGATTCTAACATTTCACGTAAAATTTTTACAGAACATTTTTTAAATTCAATAATCATATCTATGCGTCCAGGTCTTATTAAAGCAGAATCAATTCTTTCAGGAAAATTTGTTGATATTGCAATAATTCTTCCTGATGATTCTAAAGTTCCATCTAAAAGATTTAATAAAAATGATAAATCAATAGGATTGTCTTCTTCTTCAATTAAATTACCTAAATCATCCATTTTCATAGGTTTTTTTTCTTGAGGTCTTTTTAATTCACGTCTTAATACAATATCACCCATTGCATCAATATCTTCAATTACATACATACGTTCACTTACAGGAATTGTATAACGTTCAGTTTTACCATTATCTATAACATGAATTTCATCATTAAAAAATAAATGATTTAATTGTTCTTTTGATTTAATTTCAGATAAATGTATATTTATAATATGTCTTTTTCCTACATTTGCTATAGCTTTCATTGTTGATGTTTTTCCACATCCTGGAGATCCATGAAACATAAATCCTAAAGTATGTGGAATACCTTTTTTATCATACCAATCTTTTCTTTCTAAGAAAAATTCAGTATGAGATCTTACACCTTCTTTTTGTTCAAAAAATACATTATCAAATGTTCTTGTTGTTAAAAATTTATGTTTTTGAAATACAATATGACTTGATGGTAAAGGATTACGTATACCAGGTTTTTTCTGATCTATCATCATATCAAAGAAAAATTTTTGTGTACCTAATTTATTTGCCATATGTCTATCATATGTTAAAGAACATGATTCTACATATTGTTGTAAATATATATTTTCATGTTCATAACAAAATAATTTAAATTTTAATATTTCTAATGAACCACTTGTATATGAAATTGTTAATAATTGAAAATATAAATCATTATCAATAAGAACAGGTTCATATTCATATGGTATATAATCATGATGAGTTAATGAAAGTAAATTTCTTATTCCAGGTAATTTAGATACTGAATGTATAACCGCATCCATGCGATTTTGAAATATTGTTGAACCTTTTTTATCATCTTTATCTCTTTCAAATGTAATAATTGATTTAATTTGTTTATTTTGTGGAAGTTGATGTACAGATTTTCTAAAACATGGCCAATTAATTGTTAATAATGAAGGAAAATATTGTAAAAGTTTATCAAATAATGTTATACCTATAAATGTTTTTAAACTATTTGTACCATTAAGAATCATTTGAGTTTTCAAAAGATCCATAATTTGAGAATTCATTTTTTTAATTGTATTAAATTATTTATGTTTAATACACATATCAATAGTTTGAACATTTTGTTGCAATGGTTTATTTCTTTTAAGTCTTAAAGATTCTGATGCTTTTTCCATTACATCATTTGTTAAAGAAACAAACTTTTTAATATCTTTTAAAGGTGATTGTACAATCATTGAAGGAAAAATCATACGTATTGGTGGTAAATCAGTTAGAATAATTTCATTTGTTCCTGATAAATATTCTCTATATTGTTTAATATCTAAAAGTCCACCAAATTTTCTTAGTAATTCTTTTGGTGGTGCAAAACTAATCAAATAATTTTCATAAAGATGTCCATACAATTTTAACATTAATGAATGTCTATTCCATCTTTGTATATCAGAAACTTTACTATCTGAATAAAGATGTGATAAACAACATTCAGGTGAACAAAAATTTCCTTCACATATAAAATAATCTTTATAAGTATTATATGAAATTGGTGATTTAAATTGAAATCCTTCAAATTCATGACAACACCAAAAACAGGCAGTATAACTAGAATAATTTTGTTCAGAAAATATTGAATCCAATAAAGGTCTTAAAATTGTTTTATTAAATTTTTCTTCAGGTTTTGTAGTATTAAGTATTTGTATATAATCAGGTGTATTAACAATTTCTGAATATGTATTTGTTTTTTCATTAGGAATAACACCATCATTTTTTTCTTCAAGTTTTAAAACAAATATTACAGGAGTTTCATTAATTTTTTCACTGACTTTTTTCTTAGCAGGCATTTTAATATTTAAAAGTTTTTAATATTAAAACCATAATAAAAAATGGATTTTATTATAATTTATTAAATTTCTATTAAAAAACTATGTCGTCTTATAAAAAACATACACACAGACAACATATTTATGAATTACCTGATACTTATATAGGTAGCATTGAAAATTCTAATGAAGAACATTATGTTGTATCAGATGAAAAATTCATACCTGAAAATATTCTGTTTAATCCAGGATTGTATAAATTAATTGATGAATTAATTGTTAATGCACATGATCATGTTGTAAGACTACAACAAAGAAAATCAGAAAATCTTGTAAAAAATATACAAATTAATGTAACAAATAAAAGTTTTGCAATTAAAAATGATGGTGAATCAATTGATGTAGAAAAACATTCTGAATATGGATGGATTCCACAAATGATATTTGGTGAATTACTAACTTCAACAAATTATGATAAATCTGAAAAGAAACTTGTTGGTGGAAAAAATGGTTATGGTGTTAAACTTGTTAATATTTTCAGTAAGTCTTTGACTATTGAAATTGTAGATTCTAAAAAAGAATTGAAATATGTACAAACGTTTGAAAATAATATGACAATTACACATGAACCTAAAATAACAAAATGTAAAACAAAATCTTACATTGAAATTACATGGATACCAGATTTTGAAAAATTCAATTTGAAAGAATTTTCAGAAAGTTTCCTAAAAGTTGTTAAAAGAAGAGTTTATGATTTAGCTTTAACTTCAGGAAAAAATGTTAAAGTTATGTGGAATTCAGAACATATTAAATTTCGTGATTTATCTTCATATGCTTCATGGTATATACCAGAATCAAAATTAATTTCGGATACACCACAAGAACATTGGAATATTGTTATTGGTGATTCAAATGATAAAAATTTGACAATATCATTCGTAAATGGTATTTGGACAAAATCAGGAAAACATGTAGATGAAATTACAAATCAAATTATTTCATTTATTACAAATTATATTGAAACAAAAAAGAAAATTAAAGTTAAACCTTCAATCGTAAAAGATATGCTATCAATATTTATTCATTGTTCTATTGAAAATCCTTCTTTTAGTTCACAAACAAAAGAAGTTCTAACTTCAAAAGTTTCATGTAAACTATCACCTGAATTTCTAAAAAAAATTCTTAAACTTGATATTATTACAAAAGTTATTGAAGAACAAGATAAAAAAGATCAAAAAGAACAGAAAAAAACAGATGGACGTAAAGTTTCAAAAGTTGTTGTACCTAAATTAGATGATGCTACACTTGCTGGAACTTTAAGAAGTAATGTTTGTACACTAATTCTAACAGAAGGAGATTCAGCAAAATCGATGGCCGTTTCAGGTTTATCACAAGAACAACGTTCTATATTTGGTATCTTTCCTTTAAGAGGTAAACTTTTAAATGTAAAAGATACATCAACAAAAAAAGTTGAATTAACTGAAGAAGTTTCAAATTTGAAAAAAATTATTGGTCTTGAATCTGGAAAAAAATATACAGATACAAAATCTCTAAGATATGGACGTATTCTAATTATGACAGATCAAGATTATGATGGATCACATATACGTGGTCTACTTATTAATCTATTTCATGAATTATGGCATGATCTTTTGAAAATTCCAGGATTTATAACTTATATGGCAACACCAATTGTAAAAGCATCAAAATCTTCAAAAGTATTATCATTCTTTACTCAATATGAATATGAAGAATGGAAGAAATTGAATTCAGGATGGAAAATTAAATATTATAAAGGTTTGGGTACATCAACAAGTCAAGAAGCTCGTGAATATTTTAAAACATTAAATATTGTAAAATATATTTATCAAGGAAAAATTGATGATGATGCTATACATCTTGCATTTAGTAAAAGTATGGCAGATAATCGTAAAGATTGGTTGAAAGGACATACAGAATCTAATATTATAACTGATTCAAAAGAAATACCTTTTAAAGAATTTGTTGATAAAGATTTAATACATTTCTCTAATTATAGTTTAGAAAGATCTATACCAAATGTTATGGATGGATTGAAAACTTCACAACGTAAAATTCTATTTTCAGCATTCAAAAGAAATTTGAAATCTGAAATTAAAGTAGCACAATTTGCTGGTTATGTTAGTGAACATTCAGGGTATCATCATGGTGAAGCATCATTAAATGATACAATTGTTGGTATGGCACAAGATTTTGTTGGTTCTAATAATATTTCATGGTTTGTTCCACAAGGACAATTTGGAACAAGATTACAAGGTGGTAAAGATTCAGCTTCACCAAGATATATTCATACATATTTACAAAATAATATAACAAATTTAATACCAAATCAAGATTTTGGTTGTTTGAAATATCGTGATGATGATGGATTACAAGTTGAACCTTATTGGTATGCTCCTATACTTCCTATGCTTCTAATTAATGGAGCACGTGGAATTGGTACAGGATATTCAACATATATACCACAATGTAATCCTTATAAACTTATTGAAGGTATTAAAAAATGGCTACAAAAAAAATGTATAATTGATGATATAGTAATTGAACCTTTTATTAAAGGGTTTAAAGGAACAATTCAAGATTATGTAGTTACAGGTAAATGGGTTATTAAAGATGATAAAATGGAAATTACAGAACTTCCACTTGAAACATGGACATCAGATTATAAAGAATGGTTAGATAGTCAAGAAGAACTTGGTATAATTAAAAATTATTCTAATACTTCAACTGATACAGATGTAAAATTTAAAATTACATTAACTGGTAATAAAGAACATCAATCTATTATAGAGAAATCATTAAGTTGTAAATTGAAACTAACAAATATGCATGCATTTAATTCAAAATGTCAAATACAAAAATATGAAACATTTCATGAAATATTAAAAGAATTTATTGAAATAAGATTAGATTTATATAAAAAGCGTAAAGATTTTCAATTAAAAGAAATGAAAGATAAATTACCTTATCATGAAAATGTTGTTAGATTTATTAATCAACAAAGTTTTGATATGCCTATACCAGATTTAAAACGTAAAACACAAGAAGAATCTGAAAGTTTACTTGATTCACAAAAATTTATTAAAATTGATGGAAATTATAATTATTTGTTAGATTTGCCATTTCGTAGTTTAACTATACAAAATGTAAAGAAACATAAAGATACTCTAGAAAAATTGAAAGAACAAATTAAAGTTTTAGAAAATAAAAAAATTGAAGATTTATGGTTAGAAGATTTAGACTTATTTGAAATGATTTAAATAAAATGCAAAGAACTTATTTAGAAATTTTATCTGAACAAGATACAGAATCAAGAAGTGAATATGTTAACCCTAAAGATCTTTTTGTTGATCATAATAGATATGATGATATTGAATCTGAAGATAATGAAGGTGAATTAGAAAAACAAGAAGATTTTCAAAAATTTGGTGGATCACATCAACAATCTTCTTCATTAATTGTTAATCATACTACTCAATCTACTCATACAAATTCATTACCATATGCAAAATCTGTAAAAGTTAATATATTAAGTATAGATTCAAGATTTCGAACAAATAGAATAGATAATATTTTTAATTTTTTATATAAAATATCAAATCCAATTAAGAATGTAGTATCAGTTCGTTTATCTTCAATTGAAATACCAAATACATGGTATACATTTTCTGAATATAAAGGTAATACATCATTTGATATTATTATTTCTGGAAATTCATATACAATTACTATATCTGATGGTAATTATTCTTTAGATACAAATTTAGATAATTGTTTACAAACTCATTTACAACAAAAAATAAATTCTATTATAACAGGACAAAATTTTGTAGTAAGTTTTAATACAATAACAAGTTTATTATCTATTTCAAATACTTCAAATTTTCAATTAGATTTTACAAAAGGTATATTTAATTCAAGAACAGATAATTGGGGATTAGGATATAATTTAGGATTTCGTGATCAAAGTTTTAATACTACAACAAAAATAACTGAATTATCTAATGTTCAAACTGGATTAGCAATTCCTGATATTTTAGGATCAAATTATATTTTTGTATCATTAAATCCTGATTGGAGAAATGTTGAACATAAACATCCTGATCATAATAATTCATCAGCATTTGCTAAAATTGTTGTAGATGTTCATAAAAATGATATTATTTATGATGGAACAAATTTAATAACTAAAACATTTACATTAAAACAACCTACAAATATAAGTTCGTTTAACATAACATTATTTGATGAATATGGACAATATATTCTTTTAATGGGTGGTGATGTATCTTTAACATTAGAAGTTACAGAAGTTACAGATTCAGCATTATATGAAACTTTAAGAAATTGATTTTTTTAATTTTTCTAATTCTGTATAAATTTTATCACGTTCTTCAGTACCTTTAATATAAGAACTTAATAATTGTATTAATTTAATTTTTTCATCTTTTAAAGGTTCTGGTGTTTTTTGTACATTAAAAGATCCTAATCTATCTAATGTCATTAATAAAGGTCTATTTTTACTTGTTCTATACATTTATTATTTACGCAGTAAGATTCATTTTCCATTCTACAACCCATTCTTTAGGAGAGGATGCATAAGAATCATCCGCATCAGTTCCACCACCAATTACTACATCACAACCATCAACAGAGAATTTCTTTTCACCACTGGATACAACTTGAGATTCAGTATCGGGTTGGAATTTACGAGTTTTAACTAATTGTAATCTAGTAAAGATAGATACTGAATCATCTACTTGGAAACGAAATCCTGTAGAAGCAGATTGAGATGTTGCATCACCTGCAGTTGCTCCAGCAGAAGCTTGCAAATATCTATCAGCAGCTAAAGCTTGTAAAAATAAACTTCTTACAGCTCTTTTTTTATCATCTGCTAATACTACATCAGATTCAGCAACTATAGAATATGGTAAAATACCTTGTGCTCCACCTTCTTGGCTACCACTTATTAATGCTGTAGCATCATTTCCAGATTCATTTTTAACTCCTAAAGCACCAGAATAATCAATACTTTTTACAGCTTCAATAGGAATTTTACCTAATAAATTATCAGGATCAAATACGAATTCTTGTGTAGAAAAAACTTTTTGTAAAGTAGGTTTACTTTCATCCCCTTCATCATCAAGAAATGTAGTAGGTGCAGTTGGGTTAACTGTAGTGTAAGTGGCATACATATCATTTAATTGTGTAATCATTGTCCATTCCAAAGTTACTTCAGGATAACCAAAACCAAGACCAGTTTGACCGCCAACTGTCATTGCAGAGTTCATTAAATTTACGGGAACATCAACATTAATAACTTGGTTAGGTGATGCTACTGGAGTAGTTGCAGATTCACCAAGAACTGTCATAGTAGTAGTTTGGGAACCAGTTGCACCAAACACGTATTCAAAGAAAAATTGTTGAGGGGTAAGGGAGCTTTCGGGACCAGTTTGACCAGTTGCCATTTCGTTGTTATACTCTTTACTTGGACGATAAGTTAAAATCCAAGCTTTTTTTATACCCACCCCCCTTTAAATAAAAATAAATGGCTCTTGTATTTAATTCTAAAAATTTTCTTACAGAAATTATAACAGATTTTCAAGCTTTATTAGCATTTATGGATAAAAAATTCGGTAAGAAATATGCTTATGGTCTTTTATATGAAGCTGATGTTTCACATGTAGTAAAAGAAACTTTAACATTAGAAGGTACAATGATATATTATTTTATTTTATTAACAAAACGTGCTTATCCTACTGGAACACCTACATCAGAAGATATTAAATATATTAATGCTGTATGGGATGGATTAGGCTATCCTGAAAAAAAACTTGTTACTTAAGATAAATGAATTTTGTAAAACCTGAATCTGTACAAAATAAATATAATATTACTTCGACATCACAACAATTTCCTTCACCTCAAAATTCTGGTAGAGTACCAAATATTAAAGAAAATTATAATTCAGTACCATTTCAATTATATGATCAAAAATCAGATATATTATATAAAGATGTACGTAAAGAATTAGTAGGAACTCAACATACTTCTACACCATTAAATACTACATTTTTTAGTGATTCTAATATTGAACTTTTACAACAAAAAATTCAAGAACAAGTATTTAATATGTCAGGAAATAAACATAGAATTGATAGACAATCTGATGATGATTTAAAATTAATTATGAGATCTTACTATTTAATGTTTGGTCGTAATAATCCTGATGATATAGCAGGAGATTTAGCAGATTTAAATGCTCGTGTTATAGGTTATTCATCAGCAAAAATTTTTTCAGAATTAGATTTTTATTTTTTTTATTTAAAAGATATTGAAAATTTTGCTACACCTATAGCTAATCCTACAAATGTTAAAGTTTATGGTTCTCGTACTGGTGAACTTAAATCATTTTTTTAGATTTTCATATATACATAAATTAATACGTAAATTATAAACAAAAATCATACTTTATTGAAAATTGTTTACGTTCTTTTTGTGTCATTCGATCATATTGATGAACTACATATGAAACTTGTTGTTTAACATTAACAATTTTAGTATCAAGAACTTCTTTATGTCCATAACCTATAGTATTTACTAGATTATCTATATTACTAGAAAATGTAATATCTAATCCAAGAGGATTTCCACGACAAAAATAATTATAAACACCTTGATCAACTCCACAATTACGAGAACATAAAGGATTTAATAAAAAAGAAGAAAAAGTTTCTAAAAAATATTTAGATTTTTGTTTTGATATAAAAAAAGTTCCTGAACAAATAATTGTTTTATTATCTATATTTAAACTTTTTCCAATAACTCTTTCAACATCTTTAATCCAATGAGAATTAAATCTACAATTTTTAATAATTTGTTCTTCTTCAAAAGCATATAAATCACCTTTTAAAGAAATTTCTTCTATATTTTTTTGAAATAATACATCACGTGAATCACAAATAAATAAATAATCATAATCTAAATCTTTTTCTAAAAATTCTGCCATATATTTAAATCTTGAAGATTGCATATGTGTTTGAAATCTTGAAAAATCACAAAGAATAGAAATTACATTAGGATATTCTTCTTTAAGTTTTTCTATATTTGGGATATCACTTTCATTACAAAAAATATAACATGATCCTGAAAATCCTGTATCATACAATGATCCAACAAAACGTTGAAATATTGTATAATTATATCCAGTACATAAAGTTAAAACATGTATTTTCATTTACTTTATTATATAAATTAATCTTTAACCCATACATAATATGGACGTGGTGTACCAGCTTCATAATAAAATGCTCCTTGATATTTAAAACCTAAAGTTTCAGCATAATCTTTCATTAATGGTATAAATGAATCTACACCTTTATCTTCAATATATAAAACTAAATGTCCTTTATCTTCTAAATATTTAAAAGATTTACGTAATAAAGGTTTCATAAATTCTTTCATAAATTCTTGTACAGATTCCCATATTTTCATATGAGCATAAATTTCTTTTGTATAAAATGGTGGACTTGTAAATACTAAATCATATTTTTTTGTTAGACGAATACTTTGAAATCTACCAATTTTTACTTGAACTTTTTTAGGATCTCCTAAATCATCAATAATTTTTTTATATGCTGATTCCATATCTATATTTGTATCACTACCTAAATATTCACACCCATAAGAAATAGCACATCTTAATCTATCACCCCAACCAGCACATGGATCTAACCATTTACGAGGTTTAAACATTTGTAAAACTTTCATACCTATAGGAAAAGGATATAACGTACATTCTTTTCCTGTAATAGATTTACATTCTTTTCTTTGTTTCCCTGAATATTTATCAGTTTCATCAATTAATTTCCATTCTTTACTTCTTGGTATAATAACTAATTTTCCATGGAATTTTTCCATTCCTTTCCCTTTCCTTATAAAAACGGAATTTTTTTATATAAAATTTTAGCTAACTAGGAACCTGTGTCTACAATGGACAGAAAGAGGGAGAAAGAGCTTGTTGCTAGTGAAAATGCCA
>Ga0187843_10000820_pt1 | contig 20622 bp, 8 predicted proteins | sample SpaLakP09_SKY_43_FD_134516 | JGI IMG/M metagenome (GOLD analysis project Ga0187843, IMG submission 134516) | Oligotrophic lake water microbial communities from Sparkling Lake, Wisconsin, USA - SP09_SKY_43 | ecosystem: Environmental > Aquatic > Freshwater > Lake | place: USA: Sparkling Lake...
AATGTAGCATGAAGCAATAATTCGGCATCGATGTCTACTGATTCTAAACTGACAATGGCAGCACCCAGTCGTTCGATCTCTTCCGTTTTCTTTTTTTCCCAGGCAGAACTCTTAATTCCTAAACTGTCAATGCTTTTCTGAACATTTTCATTGGCAGATCTAACGGCTTCGATACGAAATTGTTCGGCACTAATTAAATCTTTGGTTTCTTTAACACGAGTTTTCAGAGATTCGGCCTTTTCACTAAGCAATGTGATGCCCAACAACTGCTCAATCACTTCACGTTGGTCGGCAGCTCTCATGGCTAGGAATGGTTCTGTATAGGTATTTAAGGCAACTAAGTGTTTGAACATGGTATGAGTCATGTCCAACATCTGTTCGATTGACTTTTGTGTTTCTCTACTATCGCCCTGGCTCTCATCTTCGCCTTGATTATCTGCACTGATTTCTCGATCATCTACATATAATCTCAGCAGATTGGGTTTTCTTCCGCGTTCAATGCGATAATTTAGACCATTCTTTTCAAACTCTACAGTGACCAACATGTTCTTACCGTTGATCTTGTTGATCAAGTTTTCTTTTCTAATGTTAGTTAGTGCCTGTCCATATAAAGCATAACTTAGTGCGTTGATGATTGTGGTTTTACCAGTTCCGTTGCGGGATCCTGTATCATCGCCACCTAGGTCTAGGTTACTGCCCAACACCAATGTAAGAGATTCTTGGTCAAAATTTACTGCCTGGGACACATTGCCCACGCTCATAAAATTCTTAACTGTGAGATTTTTAATGCGAAATTGACTCATAAATCGTTGTAGATATCCAGTAGAATTTTTTTATCAAATTGACCACTGTCAATATTGACCAGTTGTTCGGTTACAATGTTGTCGATACTTTCAAATTTAGTATCAGGGTTATCTTCGTAACTGCTTTCTAAGTTGCTCTTGTCTTGAACAAGACTGATTTCACGTATGTCATAGTCTTTGATAAAGGTTTCTTTGATGTAGTTGGCTTCTTCAAAACTGATGTCAATATCTAAGTTAACACGTAGATACATTTTACTCAGCATGATTTCATCCTTGCAATCAATCAGTTCGCTGAGTTTAATAGTTCTAAACTTGGGAGCATCTGGCCAATTCTTGTATTCTGGTTGGCCACCCCACTCCATCATCATCATGCCGCGTTCATCATCCCAAGCATCTGAGAAATTATGGGGAAAGGCATTGCCGATATACACAACATTGTGATTATTTTGGCGTTTGTGGAAGTGGCCACTGAATACATATTCGGGCCCGACAAAGTCTTCTGCTCGTAATTCACCGTGATCTGGCATTTGTACCATGGCATTCATAAAGAATTTAGGCAGTTCAAAGTGTCCAAACACATAACGGCTTTTGACATTACGCATGGTTTTCCACTCATCGCCTACTAGCCACGGCACTAGAGTAACATTGTCCAGTGTGGTAACACCTTCGACCACAGTTACTCCGGGGATATGTCTGCCAAATACACTGCTGTGGATATCTCGCTTGTCTTTGTAGAATAAATCGTGATTGCCCGGAAACCAGAAAAACTGTTTAAAGGCAGCACCTAGTTTCTCTAAACACCTGATACTGGTGTCTAGAGTATAAAGGTTCATGCTGTTTCTATTATGTGACCAATCTCCAAGGAAGATGGCCGTTTCGCAGCCAGCCTCCTGTGCTTGGGCAATAAACCAATCTACAAAATCTTCACAATCCTGTAGGTGAACTGTACTATTGGACTTGGCCCCCACATGGAGGTCTGTAAAACATGCAACTTTTTTAAATAATGCCATTAAATCTCTCCCTTGCTATTATAGCAGAGTAACAGTTTAATAGTCAATACTATACTTCCTCTTCTGGCGATTCTTCTTCGTCATTATCAGGACTATCATCTCGTTTAGGCATGCGAATATTTTTATATAATTCGGCTTGTCTAGCAGTTTCTTCGGCATATTCGTGAGCATGTTGACGAGTTGAACTAGGTGTTAATCCATTTTCTTCCAGCATATCGTCCCGGATATTTTGATTTTTCTTTTCGAGATTTAGCACACGAGTAAACGAGTTGGTCACTGCTGCGGTATAATAGGCAAATGGATTTTCACTTTTGCTTTCATCAAACTGTAGACCAATTTGACTCAATTGTAATATGGCCTGACCACGCATTTCTTCAACATAGGTATATCCTCGCCAATTACTGCGTTGGGCATATCTTTCGCTGAGTTTGATATACATGCGACCTAAGTTTTCAGTAATGCGACCATGATCTCGGTCAAATTTTCCTGTGTCAACAGGCCCTTTCCAATGACTCTTGCCGACGCAAATTAGTTCATCTTGATCGTCGTATTTCCAATGCTGGAATGGCGGGAAATTTACTTTCTCATGTCCATCTGCTGTGGTCTTGGTAGTTTTTTTTCTGCCCGGAGACAACGGTATATGATCAAAAGTCATTATGCGAATAACAAGATCGTTCTTATCAATAGTATTGGGATCTTGAACACATTCAGATAGTTTGATTTTTTTATCACCAGCGGCCTTGGCCAAGTTGAATGCTTCTAGGCCCAATCGTTTCGCACGATTTTTTTTAGCCTCGTTGATTATGGTTTGATCAATTTTATTTAAATTAGAAACAATAACATCATATTGGTGATATTCTTTTTTTGTAAAACTCGAATATGAACATTTGCTTCTATGTATTTCGATTAGCAGATCTCGATTGTTCAGATATTTTATTTTTCTAGTGGTAGTTCCTGATGTAGTCATTTAGTATGTGTTTTCCTTATAAGTTATAATAACACAATATATCTTATTGTCAACACCGAGGTTATTAAAGTAGCAGTTTATTTAACGATAAATATATACTTAAGGAGTATTTATGCCAAGCACTGACGATATTGTAGGAGCAGTTGACAAATATGGTGGCCCGGCATTGGGTAATGCAGCCAGAAATCTGCAAAGTCTAGCTCGGGGAGCAGGTGCGTTGGCTAATAAATTTAGTAAAAAGCCCCCAATCGATGTCAATGTAAAAAGTGCAAACGGTGTTGTTAAGCCCAAGGATAACAGAGTTAAAGTTTTAGTTCCTGAAAATTATCTTCCAGAGCCTGTTGATCTCTATAATATAGGTGGAATAATTTTTCCTTATACTCCTCAAATAACTTTTGAAACCAATGCAGATTATCAATCATTGGCTCCGGTACACAGTAATTATATTCAACATTTTTACAAGAACAGCAGTGTATCTGCAATCACTATAGTTGGAAAGTTTACAGTTCAAAATGATAGAGATGCACAAAATTTGTTGGCTACACACAGTTTGTTAAGAATTTTAACTAAAATGCGAACAGGTAATGATACCAATCCAGGGGCACCTCCCCCTGTGTGTAGATTACAGGCCTATGGTGATCAAATGTTGGATAATACTCCTATTGTTATTAAACAGTTTAGATTAGATCTGCCAGAAGGAGTTGATTATTATACTTTATATAAAACTAATTCTACTCGTGCTGTGTCTGTTCCTGTGTCGTCGTTAGTTAATATTCTCTGTATACCAATTTACAGCAGACAAGAAATTAAAGATTTTTCTGTAGATACTTGGTTATCAGTAGGAAGAACTAGAGGATATCTATAATGGCTCTATATAAAGATAATAGTCCTTATGCTACCACAAGTTTTTCTAATGGGTACCTAGACATTATAGATTTTAGAGATATACCTGCAAAAACAGATGATGTTTTGTATGAAGTAACCAAGCAATATGAAAATAGGCCAGATCTATTAGCTTATGATCTCTATAGTGATGTAGGATTATGGTGGGTGTTCAGTGTGAGAAACAAGGACATTATTAAAGATCCTGTATTTGATCTAGTGGCAGGAATAAAAATTTATTTGCCCACTGGCAATACCATACGAGCCGCATTGGGTATTTGATATGGTGGACTACAGCTTAAGTGGAAAAAATTTTAAGGCTCCACGAGAACAATTAAGCCAAAATGTAACCAGGAAGCCTCCGGAATCAACCGCCGGCCTTAAGGTTAACGCGGTTTATAACAATACCGAAAATATCTTAAACCGATATAGATCCTACACCTATAATTTTACTCTGGCCGCAGTTGATAAAAATCATGCCAACAGTCCGGAAAATTGGAGGAAAAGTATTCAGAATTATATCATTTTAAAATCCGGAGGAAAAGGTTCTAGTGTTATCAGTGAGGAAAATGTTGTCGGACAGGATGTTTACAAAGATCAAACAGTCTACAGATTAAAAGGACCGGATTCGGTTGAAAAAGTATTTGCTGGCGTAGATAAAACAAGAGCACAGACATTGGTTAAAAAATTTAATGAAAGTGACAGTTCTGGCAGATTTGATTTTTTTATTGATAATATTGAAATAGATATTACCATGTCTGCGCAAAAAATCGGAGGATTTACATTACCTACAAAAATAGAATTTGATGTATTTGAACCCTATGGTATAGAAGGATTTATCGAAGCCCTGCAAGTATCTGCTGAAGCAGCAGGTTATGAAAATTATGTAGTGGCCAGTTTTGTATTGTTAATAGATTTTATAGGGTACCCGGATAATCAATCTCTTCCTAAACCTGTTAATATTAACGGATCCAGCAGATATTTTTTAATAAAATTTACAGGACTAGGTATTGAAATTACAGAAAAAGGAACCAAATATCGTTGCACGGCAGTTCCTTACAACGAAATAGGATTTGGAGAAGCAGGTAAAATAAAAAAACCTTTATCAATGAAAGGCTCTACAGTTAAACAAATGCTGGAAAGTCTTATGGAAAGTGCAAATAGTCGGTCGAGGGAAGATGAAAGTATTTTTAAAGATACAGAATCGGATACCTATGAAATAAAATTTCCGGTTCGCAAAGCAGATGGTACGTGGGATTATAACGACTATGATAAAACAATAGCCGATCAGAAGATGGCCGATTCTGTGGAAGGCAGTAAGTTAGTTGGTATGCTGGATCCAAGCATAGCCAGTACATCTACAGTTAATTTGTCGTCATTTTTACTAAGCAAAGAGGCCGATGGTCGTATACAGTTTCCTGAAAATGTCAATATACACGATATAATATCGGCTACTATTAGAGACAGTACATATGTCAGAAATCTTCTAGAAACAATAGGCAAAGATAAAAACAATCCTGATAAGTTTGGGATGGTGCAATATTTTTTAATTAAATTAGAAATAGAGAACAAATCTCGTACAGATCCTTATAAAAAGCGTCCCTATTATGTTTTTAGATATGTAGTTACTCCACACAGAGTTCATTATACTTTTATTCCTGAATATGCTCAAAGTGAAAAAATTGATAGAAAAATATTGCAAACTGTGGTATACAGAAAGTACGATTATATCTATACCGGACTGAACACGGATATTTTAAATTTTAAATTGGATTATAATTTTTTATATTTTGAAGCAGTTCCGACAGCATTAGGAAAAAATCGAGATAGTGGAACAGAAAATCAGGCAACTGGTACCGATCTTAAAAAAGAAGCACAACCGGGTAATGTTGCAGTTGCTTCGAATAGCGCACTTGGGGGAACGGTTATGAATTCAGCCGCCCGTACAAAAATACACCCCGGCGAAGAACAAAATGCCGGACAACCTACTCCGGATCCTTATGCTGCTATGGCTAAAAACATGCATCTAGCACTGCAAAACAGCGTAAGTAGGGTCACTGGGGATTTAGAAATTATAGGAGATCCATTTTTTCTGGTAACTGGGGGTATCGGTAATTATAAACCAACTCCAATCCCCGATCAACCAGGAGTTACAACTGATGGGGAAGCAGATACCTATTATGGGCAGGTATTAGTTCAAGTAAATTTTAAAAATCCCACCGATATAGGTGCCAACGGTATAATGAAATTTAGGCCGGGTATCTCGTCGACTAGTGGGATTTTTATGGTAATACAATCTAAAAATTCATTTAAAGATGGCGCATTTAAACAAGTTCTTAGTTTGGTTCGCATACCGGGAGAATTGACAGATAAAAATAATGCCACTGATCCTGCCCAGGGTAATCCTACTGAATCTAGGTCTCCTTCGCAAAATTCATCAACTATGACAACACAAGGAAATGCATAATTTATGAGCGGCGATTTTATCGACACAAGGTCGAGATCTAAATTAGGTAGTCCAGGCCCTTTTGTGGCCATTATAACTAACAATGTGGATCCTACCTACATGGGTAGATTAGAAGTGGCTGTAATTAAAGGTCTATATCCTGATACAACCAAACAATCAAACACCTATACCGTAAAATATCTCAACCCATTTTATGGAGTAACTTCAGTAAACTTTCAAGGAAATACTCCTGCTAATCCTGCAGATGTACAAAAAAGTTATGGCATGTGGATGGTTCCGCCTGATGTTGGTACTAGAGTATTAGTTATATTTGTTGACGGCGATCCCAATCAAGGATTTTGGATGGGATCTGTGATGGACAATTATCAAAATCACATGGTACCCGGTATCGCGGCCAGTGATACAGCATTGCTTTCTGCTGCTCAAGAAAAAGAATATGATACCAAATATCTACCTGTTGCAGAATTTTTAAAAAACAATGAAACTGACAAAAATAATTTAGACGTTGGTAAATTTGGTAAACCCGTACATCCATTTGCAGACAAGTTATTAAAGCAAGGATTATTAAAAGATAGAGTACGCGGAGTTACATCCAGTTCTGCCAGGCGAGAATCACCTAGTTCAGTATTTGGCATTAGTACACCGGGCCCGCTTGATAAAAATGGAAAGAAGGGAAATCTAGGCTATACAAATAATTATCAAGCACCTGTTGATAGATTGGGTGGCAGTACATTTGTCATGGACGACGGTGATAAAAACGGTGAAAATGAGTTGATAAGAATTAGAACTCGTACCGGGCATCAAATACTCATGCACAATACCAAAGATTTGATTTACATAGCAAATGGTCAAGGAACCGCATGGATAGAACTAACCGGCGATGGCAAGATAGATATCTATGCTAGAGATTCGGTCAGTATTCGATCGGAGGCAGATTTTAATTTTCATGCTGACCGTGACATCAATATTGAAGCGGGACGCAATATTAATTTTAGAGCACAGGGGAATTTCAGTATCGAAGCAGAAAAAAATTTCAGTCTCGTATCCGGCCAGGATGGTAAAATTCATGTCAAACACAATTTAGATCAAACAGTAGAACAATACTATAAAGTTACTGCTCACAGCAATTATGATTTAAAGGTTGGCGGTACCGCAAGACAAACTGCTGCCAAGGATTTTAATATTTCGTCCGGAGCAAATAATAATTTTTCAGCCAACGCCAATACCAATATTTCCACTCAGGGTACTCATTATGAATCTGCTAAGGAAATACATATGAATGGACCAGTTGCTGCCACTGCTGCCCCGGCAGAAAAAGCAGAAATTCCTGAACCTATGACTCGTTGGAGTTTACCAAATACAGATCCTATTAAATTCCCCTGGAAAGGTAAACAATATAAGGCTACTCCTATAGAAAGTATCATGCAGCGTATGCCTACACACGAGCCCTGGGAACAGCACGAGGATCTTGGAAGAGAAAAATTCAGCTCTATTGCAACTGATGCGGTGGCAGGAAACGCTAATAAAAAGGTCTAATAAATATTGTTATGGTATATAAATCCAAAGTAATCACTACAACAGAATCTGTTTATCAACAGGCTGCTAAATCGAATCATTTTTATAAAGGGTTCAGTACAGTTAATTCTAATAATTCTAATAATCTCTATGATTTAGAATTGATCAAGCAGGATATTATCAACAATTTCAATACCAAAAAAGGTGAAAGAGTAATGAATCCTGAATTTGGTAGTATTATTTGGGATTTGCTAATGGAACCTTTAACAGACGGAACTACAGCATTGTTAAGAGAAGATATCAACAAAATCTGTACAGCAGATCCTAGGGTAGTTCCGACGCAAATGGATATAACAGAATTTACTCAAGGTTATTTGTTGGAAATTACACTGGAAACAGTTGATACCGATCAAAGCATCAATATGAAACTGACTTTTAATCAACAGACCGGGCTTACTTTCCAATAATCTATGTAGTTTATTTGTTCAATAAATACCATATCTAATATAAAAACATGATTCCATCAACTAATACTAAACTACTGGTCGCCGAAGATTGGAAAAAGATTTATCAATCTTTTCGTAATGCCGATTTTAAAAGTTATGATTTTGAAACATTAAGACGCACTATGATTCAATATCTTCAGGAAAACTATCCTGAAGATTTCAACGACTATATTACCAGCAGTGAATATATTGCTTTGATAGATGTAATTGCTTATTTAGGGCAGAATTTAAGTTTTAGAATAGATTTAAATGCTAGAGAAAATTTTTTAGAAACTGCACAGCGCAGAGACAGCATTTTAAGACTGGCTCAACTGGTCAGTTACATACCCACTAGAAATATCCCTGCATCAGGTTTTTTAAAAATATCATCGATAACAACCACTGATAGTGTAGTTGATGGATCGGGCAATAATCTAGCCAACACCACAATTTCTTGGAATGACAGTACCAACTCCAATTGGTATCAACAATTTATTACTGTATTAAATTCTGCTATTCCTGGCAGTTTTGTATTTGGTAAGCCTTATGATAGAAATACTATTGATGGAATTTTAACTGAACAATATAAAATCTCCAGTACCAATACCAATGTTCCTGTATATGGTTTCTTAAAAACCATTAACGGAACCGCAATGAATTTTGAAATAGTCCCGGCTACATTTTCTGGAGAGACCTACATATATGAGGAGTCTCCTAAACCTGCTAGTTCTTTTAGTTTAATTTATCGCAATGATAATCAGGGCAATAACAGTGCCAATACAGGATTTTTTGTTTATTTTAAACAAGGAACTTTAAATTTATCTTCGTTCAGTGTAACCAATCCAGTTTCAAATGAAATAATAGGCATCGATGCTAAAGGCATTAACAATACAGATATTTGGTTATGGCAGTTGGATGGCAATGGGAATTTTTCTAAACTATGGTCTAGGGTGCCGGATGTTGTAGGTAATAATGTTATCTACAACAGTATTTCTAAGGATGAAAGAAATATCTACAGTGTTACATCAAGAGACCAGGATCAGGTCGATTTAAATTTTGCCGACGGAAGTTTTGGAAACTTGCCCAATGGACAGTTTAATTTATATTATAGACAAAGTAATGGTTTAACATATACCATTAAGCCCGATCAAATGGGCGGAGTTGTTGTTGAAATACCTTATAAAAATAAATCTGGTCAAAATAATACATTAATTTTGACCATGAGCCTTTTGTACACAGTCAGTAATGCTGCAGGTACTGAAAGCAATACCAGTATTCAAAGCAAAGCACCGCAGGCCTATTATACTCAAAATCGTATGGTAACAGCCGAGGATTATAATATTAAACCATTGACTTTGGGCAGCGATATATTAAAAGTTAAAAGCGTTAATAGAATCAGCAGCGGTCTAAGCAAATATTTTGATCTCAGTGATGTTAGTGGAAAATACAGTAAGACCAATATTTTTGCCGCAGATGGATTGATCTATAAAGACAGCAGTGAGCAAAGTTTTGATTTTTCTTTTGTAAATAAAAATCAAATTTTAGCCACTATCAAAGAAAAATTAGAACCCATAGTAGCATCTAGTGCCATGCGATCTTTTTATTTGGATCAATGGCCCAGGGTTAATATACAAGATCTATCATTATCGTGGAATGTACCGGTGCTAGGTCAGCCTAGAGGATATTTTTCGAGTTCGACTAGACCCGAAAGTGTGGGCAGTTATACATCTTCATTATTACAATATGTATCTAATGGTGCGTTAGTTAAGTTTATTCCTACTTCAGGAAAAAAATTCTCCGCAGCAGGAAAGTTAGTATCATTGACTAATGTTTCAGCAGTAGATTATCTATGGAGAGGAATTTCTCAGGTCATTGCTGATGGATCAAATCAAAATCTCGGAGTATTAGACAATGGCACAGGCCCAATTATTTTAAACAATTATATTGACGATAAGTCTATTCCTGTTGAAATAATTCCTAAATTTATTAATTCATTTACCAGTAGTTTTGAAAGTCAACTGGTAGATCTTTGTGCAAACAAACGCAATTTTGGATTGACATTTTTAAAAGATACTAGAGTATGGGCAATTATACTGGATACCAATTTAGATTTAAATAGTCCGTTTAGTCTTGATCTTCAAGGAAATACAGAAAATACCAGTAGAGATTCTAGTTGGATAATTGCATTCTCTTGGCAGGGCAATGGTTATAAAGTTAGATATAGATTAACAAATTACATCTTTGAAAGTGAAAAAGAAACAGCATTTTATATAGATAATGATTCGATAAATTATGATTTTACCAGTAACACAGTAATTAAGGATCAAATTAAAGTATTATCTCTTAATAGTTCTCTTGCTACCAATACGTCCTTGGATAAGGAGTATCAGTGGCAAATTGACAGTTCGGTTATCGAAGCTGATGGATATGTGGAGCCCAAAAAAGTTAAAGTAAGTTTTTACGATCAAACCAATAGTGGACAAATTGCTGATCCGGATACCTTTAACAATATTGTTTTGCCTTTGGCTATATCTACCGAGACTGGATTTCGAACTAATTTTATATATTTTAAAAAATTATCGGATGGTATACGTTATCAGTTAGTAAGTGATACATTTTTTTATGCTTATCCTACTCCTAATGACGTTCCTTTAAATCAAGCAGCCGACGGTGATTTATATTATTTTTATGATCCTGAGTATAATGTAATAAAACATTATTCAGCTGATTTAGCAGACACAGCAGATCCGTGGGTTTATGAACCTGATTATTTTGCTTATTCGGGAAGATCAGGATTAAAATTTCAATATATTCACAATAGCGGAGAAGAGCGTAGAATTGATCCTAGTAAGAGTAATATTATTGATGTTTATCTGCTAACAGCATCTTATGATACAGCATATAGATCATGGCTATTAACTAGAACAGGTACCGAACCTTTATCTCCAACTAGCCAAAGTCTTAATCAAAACTTTGGTGGCTCTTTAGATTTAGTTAAAACTATAAGTGATGAAATTATATTTCAACCTGTTAAGTATAAGGTTTTATTTGGGGATTTGGCAGATATAAATCTTCAGGCTACATTTAAGGCAGTTAAAAATTCTTCTAGAACTACCAGTGATAATGAAATCAAAACTAAAATATTACTGGCTATTGAAGATTTTTTTAGTTTAGAAAATTGGGATTTTGGTCAAAGTTTTTATTTCAGCGAGCTGTCTACTTACGTAATGAATATATTAACTCCTGATATCACAAATTTTGTTATTGTTCCTAGGTCTAATAATTTTGGTAGTTTATATGAAGTTGCTTGTTTAAGAAATGAAATATTTATAAATGGCGCAACAGCTAATGATATTGAAGTGATCACAGCAATCACAGCTAGCCAGTTAAAGACTGGTGTTATTACTACAAATATTTCAAGTTGAATATGTCTAATAAAAAAATTAATTCTGTTAACCTACTACCAGAATCTTTAAGAACAGATAAAAATTCTAAATTTTTAGCAAGTACTATTGATCAGTTAATCAATCCTGCTGATCTAGAAAGAATTGATGGATATATTGGGTCTACTATTACCCCTAATTATGTATCTACTAGCGACATTTATATTTCTGAAACATCATCTTTGAGAAGGGATTACCAATTAGAACCATCTTTGATAGTCAATGACAGTCTCGGTAATATTAACGATGTTATAGGGTTTGATGATTTGATTAATGAAATTTCTCTCCAAGGAGGGAATGTTAATAATTTTGATAGATTATTTAGGTCGTCGTTTTATTCTTATGATCCTTATATTGATTGGGATAAGTTTGTAAACTATCAAAATTATTATTGGTTGGTTAATGGCCCGAATATTTTAACAATATATAGGAACGAATTAGATATTGAACAGGATATTATAGGTAAAACTTCTTATACATATGAATTTACCCTTGGGGGAGAATCAAAATCTATTTCGTTATTCAACGGCATGTTGATTCGATTTCAGGGAAATGTTTTTCCTAGTTTCTATCAGGACCAAGATTTTTTTGTAGAAGGTGTTGGAACAGAAATTAAATTGATCAGTTACACAGCATTATCTTCTTCGGGAAATCTTTCCAATTTATATATTGATCATTTTGACGCCAATCCTTTTGACAGCTATCCATTTGATGGAGATAAAAAATTACCTATCAATCCTGAATATGTCACAATTAATAGGGCCAGTAAAGATTTAAATGCGTGGTCTAGATACAATCGTTGGGTACACAAAAATGTTATTCAACGCATGGCCGATTTATCGGGCGATCAAGCAGTTTATCCTGCCGATCAGAGAGCCCGTAGACCTATTATAGAATTTCGAGAGGATTTAAAATTATATAATTTTGGAACAACCGGAATATCTAATGTTGATCTAATTGATACCGGCACAGTAGATGCATTTAACACAGTCGAAGGATCTGCAGGGTATTATGTTGATCGTGTTTTGTTACAGCAAGGAAATACAGTTATATTTGCAGCTGACAAAGATTCTTCTGTACGTAATAAAATATATCGAGTAAATTTTAAGAATATCAATAAAAAAATTAGATTGGTATTGGAAGAAATTGTTTCTGCTGTTGCAGGATCGGTTACCAGCATCAATCTTGGTTCGACACATGCAGGAACAAGCTGGTGGTACGATGGTAATTTTTGGCAATATGCTCAACAGAGAACATCATTAAATCAGCCGCCGTTATTTGATCTTTTTGATAATCAAGGTAGAAGTTATAGCGATAAAGTCTATTATAAAACTAATTTTTCTGGAAATAAAATATTTGGCTATGATGTAGGGACCATCCTTGACCCAATATTGAGAATTAAATTAAAATATCGAAGCAGTTACGCAGTGGGTAATTATTTGTTTAAAAACTATTTCATGACAGATAGTTTTTCAAATTCCTTGGACAGTCAAAATACAGAAATAATCTCTACCGGTAGGACTTATTTTAAGTTTGGTAATTCTTACGTTAATGTATGGAAACTCACCAATCCTTATCCTATACCATTGTTATATTCGCCTATATCGGGTAATAGTTATTATGAACCACCGTTGGGATTGACTAATAATCCATTAAATGGTGCAATTTCAAATCTAACTTTAAGCGAAGTAAATGATCATGTATTGAATAATAAACGACGATTGATATCTAATAAAAATCCCCTGGCATTTGCACAGTTTTTTATCGGAAAAAAAGAACACAATATTGTTAATGCATTGTTCGTGGCTGCCAATCAATACAATGAATTTAAATTATCATTTTTGAAAAAAATTGAACAACTGTCAATTCAATTTGATCCGGTGGCAGCGGTTGATCAGGCTCTAAAAGAAATTAATGCAGATAAAGATGTGTTAAGTCCTTATTATCTTTCTGACATGGTAGCCTATGGTACAAATAAAATTACAAGAAAATGGACAGTATCAGACAGTAGAAATAAAATATATCCTATAACTAGCGATTATGATCCGCATGTATTATCTATGCGTAGCGTTTTAGTTTATGTTAATGGAAATCAGTTACTTCGTGATATTGATTATGTGTTTGAAGTGTTAGATTCGTCTGTTAATTTCTTAATTGATCTAGTTGTCGGGGATAAAATAGTTATCGATGATTACACAGATACACGCGGATCATTTATTCCATCGACACCTAGTAAATTAGGCATATATTACAAATATGCACCTAGAATATTTTTAGATGATACCTATCTAAATCATGTTAATGTAATTCAAGGGCATGATGGCAGTATCATGCTGGCATATAATGATTATAGAGATGATATAATTTTAGAGTTAGAAAAAAGAATTTTCAATAATATCAAAGCAGAATATAAAAAAGATCTATTTGATATTAATTCTGTAATACCGGGTGCATTTAGATCTACGGACTATTCTGTTACAGATATTAATAACATAGCACATGGCGAATTTAATAATTGGGCAGGTATCTACGGAATAGATGCTACTACTAATAATGCGTTTGATGAAAATAATTCCTGGACCTGGAATTATTCTTCTTCGTATAATAATAATTTACGAATTAATCTGCAAGGCAGTTGGAGAGCAGTATATCTTTATTTCTACGGCACAGATAGACCACACACTCATCCGTGGGAAATGTTAGGGATTTCAATTAAGCCCACATGGTGGGATGATCTCTACGGTCCGTTTCCATATACAAGCGGAAATTTAATACTTTGGGAAGATATAGCAGCGGGTCGAATCAATGGTACTATTGATTCTCTATATGCTCGTCCTGGATTATTAAATATTATTCCGGTTGACGAAAACGGAAATTTATTAAATCCAATGGATTTAATTGTTCAGTCTGGCAGTGTAACTCCTAGTACAATTAGACAGCCGTGGAAATTTGGCGAATTAGGACCTGCTGAATTCAGTTGGAGACGAAGCAGTTATTGGCCGTTTGTAGTGCAGAAAATATTGGCATTAACCAAGCCTGCTGATTATGCAGCATTAATGTACGATCCTATTAGATTAACAAAAAATTTAACAGGACAATGGACATACGATAGTGATCATAAATTTTTAAATCCCAAATTGGTTAAAATACACGGTGATGGGGACAACTTAACCAGTGGATACAGTGTATATGTTGTCGAGGCAGGTGTACAGAGAAAAGGTGGTTACATAGAACAATTAAAAACTGATCTTCAGTATGTCGATTATAAACTATTTTATAAAGTAGGTGGGTTCATCAGTAAAGATAAGATGCAAATTATTATTGATGCAATTGATCCTACCAGTACTAGCCCGGGTGCCATATTACCTCAGGAAGATTATCATCTAGTTTTAAACACCAGTAATCCAGTTAATTCATTTACTATGTCTGGTGTAATTATACAAAAGTCGAATGGAAAATTTATTATCAGAGGTTATGATAATCGTCGACCCTATTTTAGTGTTTATTCTCCTATTAGAAATGCAAACACACCTACAATAACTGTAGGAGGTCGTAGCGAATCTTATGTATTATGGGAATCTAGTCAAACTAGAGGCAGTACAGGTCTAACTGATGCCGATTTAACTACAGCAAATTCTGCGGTGTTTGGAACCTATTATCAACAAGGACAAATAGTTTCTTATCAAGATAGATATTATAGAGTTAAAGTTTCGCATAGAAGTACAGATACGTTTAATCCAAATTATTTTCAAATTCTTATTTCTTTGCCTATTATTGGCGGTGCTGTTGTTCAATCCTATGATAACTTTGATCAACAGGTAATTACTATTCCTTATGGAACTGAATTTAATAGAATACAGGAAGTTTATGATATACTTGTAGGATATGGAGCATGGCTAGAAGACAACGGATTTATATTTGATCAGTTTAACGAAGATCTTCAATCTGTGTTGAACTGGGAATTTTCAGGTAAAGAATTTTTATATTGGACGACACAGAATTGGGCTGATAACAGTATAATTACACTAAGTCCATTTGCGGATCAAATTAAATTTACATCTGCAACCAGTGTGGTTGATAATTTGTTTGACACATTTAATAATTATCGATTGCTTCAAGTCAATGGTAAACCTCTAGATCAACAGTATATCAATGTAAATCGCACAGACAATATTTGTACAATTAATACACAAAATACCAGCCAAGGAATATATTTTGCAGTTTTAAATTTAGTTCAGAAAGAACACGCAATGGTATTCAACAATACCACTATGTTCAATGACATTATCTATGATATAGAAACTGGATATCGCCAGCGTCGAATGAAGTTGTTAGGATTTAGAACAGCAGGGTGGAATGGAGATTATTTCAGTCCGGGATTTGTTTATGATCAAGCACAGGTTTCAGATTGGAAAACTTACACAGATTATCGTTATGCAGATGTTGTAAAATTTAATGGAAATTATTATTCTGCTAATAAAAATATTCCCGGTTCTACTAAATTTGATTTTACAAAATGGACGCCTTTGAGATCTAAACCTTCTGCGGATCTTATCTCTAATTTTGATTATAGAATTAGTCAGTTTGAAGATTTTTACAGTTTAGATATTGATAATTTTGACAGTGCCCAACAACAGATGGCACAACATCTTACTGGTTATACACCTAGAGTATATCTAAATAATATTTTTACTAATCCAGTAAGTCAATATAAATTTTATCAAGGTTATATAAAAGAAAAAGGAACACGAAATTCTATTAAAAAATTAGCTAAAGCCAGTATACATAATCATCAAGGCGAAATTGATTTTACAGAAGAATGGGCTTTTAGAATAGGACATTATGGTTCTTATGAAACTTTTAGAGAATTAGAGATTTCTCTTGTCGAAGGATCATTTATTGAAAATCCTCAGATCATAAATTTTGTTGATTCAATTTCTACAGTATCAAACAACTTGATTGTTTATAGTACCGCTAGTAATAGAGTAATTACACCTGTAAATTATTCAACTACTGAAACTTTTATTACTATTAATAATTCGGATATATTTCAAATTAGTCCGGCCGGATATGCAAATATCAATGATGTTGATCACACTGCCTATGACCAAGATACATTATTGAATATAAAAAACAACGGATCAATTTTACTTAACAATCAAGTTGTATGGGTAGCAAATAAACCCAATGGCGATTGGGGAATATATAGATATTCTTTATCTCGTTCAAGAATTCTTAGCGTGGTACTTAGTTCTAGTGAAGAAAATCAATTGATATTAACAAACAATATTGCTCATAATTTACAGATTGGTGATATTATTGCAATTGATAGATTTGATACAAATATTGATGGAATTTATATTGTTAAATCAATAGTTTCCGAAACTAGTTTTAGTATAGAATTGTCAATCTCACCATTACCGACTCCAACCTCTTTTGGATTATTGTATAATTTTATGTCGGTTAGATACGAGGATTTTGACCAGTTACCTAGCGATAAAGAATTGCTGCGTTGGCCAGAAGATTCTCAAATATGGATTAACAACAACGGTTTGGAACAGTGGAATGTTTATAAAAAAATAAAAAATTATCAAACTTATTCCATGTTAGGGCCCGACGGCGTACCTAATCAAAAGTTAGGATGGAGCGTTTCTAAAAATAAAAATTCAAATGTTTTTATGGTTGGCTCTCCGGGGTATGAAACGGCAATTGATGTTGGAGGAGTAACTGTATATCAGGAAGTTCCGCATGGTGTAACAATAAAATTTAGATATCAAATAAACCGCGGATCTAATTTGTATCATGATTCTGAATCGGAGTTTGGTTATTCTGTAGTTTATGACACAAGAGAATTTCATAATTCGGCAGGTCCTACTGGGTACGGATTGTTTATAGCAGGTGCCCCGGGAGCAGGAAATATAAGATCTTCAATGGCAGTCGGGTCAGTGAGGTATGCATCTCCGTCGGGTAATATATCAACTAACAACCAAGCAGGTCTAGTTAAAATCAGTAGTGTGGATCCTATCTCGCAGGAAGAAGTACCACAACGTATATTATTAAGTCCTTTTCCTAAAAGTTATGAAAGATTTGGTAGTAGTTTATATCTTCAGTCAAATTCGATTACCAATAACAAAAAACTGTTGGTAGGAGCCCCGCACACAGTTGAAGTAGGGACAGGAACAGTTTATGTATATGAAATTTCAACCGGAACGGCAGCAGTAAATCTCTCACTAGTTAAAACTTTAAATACCTCTAGTATTAATAAAATTGGAGGACTGTGGGGTAATGCCATCAGTGGTTCCGATAATGCAGATATAGTAGCAGTTGGTGCGCCGGGATATTTCACCAATACAGGTCTGGTTTGTATTTTCACAGGAACAGATTTAACATATTCTCAGACTATAGTTTCGCCTTTTGGAAGATATGGACAATTCGGACATGCAGTTAAAGTTTCCGATGATGGAAATTATCTATTTGTTTCTGCACCTGAAACAAGAGAATTAGATCAATCCTATGGAAAGGTTGCTGTCTATACATTAACTAATAATCTATTTGTACTAGAAGATATTATTAATAATCCTCTATCCGGTTCAGGAATGCATTTTGGCCAGGCAATAGACATCAATCAAAAAAATGCCGAATTTTTGATTTCGGCAATAGGAACTAATAGAAATATTATTACAACATTTGATAAGAGTGAGTCGGTGTCGATCTTTGACGGAGATTCGACAACATTTTATGATTCAGTCGATCAATCAGGTACTGTATATGTATATAATAGAAAAAATAATAAATTTAAATTAGCCGATGATCTTACTCCAGTTTGGCCATATACGGGTACCAATTTTGGTTATAGTTTGGCCATAAATGACAACAGCATTTATGTTGGTGCCCCGTGTTATTCTAACAGTGAAAGATCTGGCGCCCTTCATCAGTTTTACAAAAAAGACATTGCAGAAGAAAGTTGGAGTGTATCAAGGTCGCAGGCTCCTTTAGTTGATCTCGGTACTGTACATAAAATTGAATTAATTGACACATTCAATGATGAAATCGTGGAATATCTAGATACCATTGATCCTTTAAAAGGAAAGATACCCGGTATCGTAGATCAAGACATCAAATATAAATCTGCGTTTGATCCTGCAATTTATACTCAAGGAAATTCAGATATTGTAGTTGATCCAGAAATTAATTGGACCGATATACATGTGGGGGAATTATGGTGGGATCTAAGTACAACAAAATACATTTGGTATGAGCAAGGGGATCTAGTTTATAGAAAAAATAATTGGGGTAAATTATTTCCTGGATCCAGCGTAGATGTTTATGAATGGGTAGGAACTCCTTATTTGCCCAGCCAATGGAGTGAAATAGCCGATACCAGTGCAGGATTAACCATGGGCATAAGCGGACAGCCTAAACATCCCGATGACAGTGTATTTTCTACTAGACAAATATATAATTCGGTTAATGACAGTTTTGAAAACTATTATTACTATTGGGTTAAAAATAAAACAACAATTCCAAACACTAAAAATAGAAGAATAAGTGTCTATGAAGCCGCTAGTATAATCAACGATCCTTCTGCCTATGGAATAAAATATTCGGCTATCATAGATAAAGATGCAATATTATTATTTAACGTAAGCGAAAATTTAGTAGACAATAGAATCCATCTCAATATCAATTCCGATGTAATTAATAATCCAATTCCTCGTCACACAGAATGGTTGTTATTGCAAGAAGGGTCTGCAAATAGCAGACCTAATACCTTATTAGAAAAAAAATTAATTGACAGTTTATTAGGTCATGATAGCTCAGGTAATCCTGTTCCGGATCCTTTGTTGTCGTCAAGAGCAAAATATGGTATTGAAGTAAGACCTCGGCAAACTCTTTTTAAAGATAGATTAGAAGCACTGAGAAATATTGTAGAATTTACCAACAGTGTGTTGATTAAAAATCGTATCACAGGTAATTATAATTTTTCAAATCTAAAGAAAAAGGAGGAAATACCTGATTTTTACACTCGTGAATATGATCAAATTGTAGAAGACAATGATTCTCTATTGTCTATAGATTCAACTATTTTAAATCAAGCCAGTATTAGTTGTACCGTCGAGAATGGTAGAGTTGCAAGTGTTAATATTGTCAATCCTGGTTATGGATATAAGACAAGTCCTATAGTAATTGTTTCAAATCCTACAGTGAATATTTCAACAGAGATTGATGAATTTGGACAGATTATTAATGTTAATATTGATAAACCCGGTGAAGGATTATACGAAATTCCGGTATTAGAAGTGCGACCTTATACCGTAATAGTTCGAGTTGACAGTGAAAATAATGGTAAATGGTCAAAATTTATCTATAGTCAAGCATCTAAAACATGGGTAAGATCACACACTCAAGAATACAATACCGAATTGTATTGGGAATATCAAGATTGGGTTAGTGATTCGTATAATAAATTTTTAGATTACTCTTACACAATCAATGAAGTATATGAATTAAATTCATTAACAGATCTTCAATCCGGGGATTATGTTAAAATTCGCAATGGCGGTCAGGGGTATTACATAATAGTTAGAAAAACTGCCTCGGGAGAGACAGGCAGTTTTGATAACGATTTTGATCTTGTTTATTATGAAAATGGTACAATTCGCATATTAGATACTATTTGGAATCAAAAAAATAGCAAGTTAAACTATGATTATATAGATGGCTACGATCAAACTCTATATGACCAAACTCCGGATTTAGAGTTGCAATATATTTTACTTGCGTTAAAAGATGATTTGTTCATTAACGAACTTAAAATAAATTGGAATCTATTATTTTTTACTGCGGTAAAGTATGCCACAAGCGAACAAAAAATGCTGGATTGGGCTTTTAAAACTTCCTTCATAAATGTAACAAATTATGCCGGAGGACTAGATCAACGACCAGTTTATAAATTACAGAATGCTCAATACTTTGAAGATTACATAAAAGAAGTTAAACCGTATCATACCAAAATTAGAAGTTTCACTGAGAACTACTCTGTATTAGAT
>Ga0187843_10000822_pt1 | contig 20562 bp, 20 predicted proteins | sample SpaLakP09_SKY_43_FD_134516 | JGI IMG/M metagenome (GOLD analysis project Ga0187843, IMG submission 134516) | Oligotrophic lake water microbial communities from Sparkling Lake, Wisconsin, USA - SP09_SKY_43 | ecosystem: Environmental > Aquatic > Freshwater > Lake | place: USA: Sparkling Lake...
AGCTTGCGCCCATTCACCCAGTTTGGATTTGAGCCCATGTTGAGTTATCGCCATAGTTATCATGCCGGCAATCACGCCGATGTTGTCAAACATCTGGTGGAAGTGGCCATTTTGGAATATTTGCAGAAAAAAGATAAACCATTTTGCTACCACGACACCCACGCGGGCGCTGGGCTTTACAGTTTACAAAGTGAACATGCGCAAAAAACTTCAGAGTATGCCGGTGGCATTGGCAAGTTATTTCAATATCAAGCGAAAAACAGCAGCTTAAACAGTTACATCAAATTAGTGCAGCAACTGAATCCAACGGGCACTTTACAGTTTTATCCGGGCTCGCCAGTGATTGCCAAGACGCTGCTGCGTAAAGATGACAGCATTCAAGCAACTGAATTACACCCAACCGACTACCCGCTGTTAGCCGCGCAATTTCATGGCCGTCGGCATTGTCGGATTGAGCAATTGGATGCTTATGCCGGTATTCGGGCGATGTTGCCGCCGCTGCATAAACGCGGTCTGGTGCTGATTGACCCGCCGTATGAGCTGAAAACCGAATACCAAGATCTAATCAAAGGGCTGCAACAGGCGGTACAACGATTTCCACAAGCGACCTACGCGATTTGGTATCCAGTCATTGAACGCGCCAGCATTGAAGCGGTCCTGCAAGCGATCGTCGATACCGGGATCCGCAATCAACTCCGCATTGAAATGTGTCCACTTCCCGATAGCGAGGGCTTTGGCATGACCGGCGCTGGTATGTGGATCATTAACCCACCTTTCACGCTAGCCGATGATATGCGCGAGGCGCTCGCCGAGCTTGCGCCACTACTAAGTGAAAACGCCACTTGGACAGTACAGCAAGAAGTCGCCGAGTAGTCTTGGCAATTTTTTCGATGTAGCGCTGAGCTGAAGCGGTCTCCGGCCGCCGTTCGCGCTTTAAAAACTTGCTTAGCGCTTTAAAAATTCGACAATACGCTGTTGGCTCGATGGTGAAAACAGATGGCCTTCATTAGGCCACAGTTTCATGTCGAGCTGCTGACAGCCATTTTTTTCAGCAGCATTGTAAAGTGTACAGAGTCGACGGGTTGCCCGCCGCCAGCCAACTTCTGGCATCAATGTGTCGTTCGCGCCATTGATAATTAACAACGGCTTCGGGCTTGCTAAGGCCGCAATATCTGGAATATCCAGCTGTTGAAATAATCCAGGGTGGATCATCAACCACGACGTATGGCCTTTACTAAAATTGCCGTCTTCCTTGCGAAGCGCCGGTAACTCATTAAACCAACCAACGCCCGCCGCTTTTACCACTACCGTTGATAACGCCGCCAGCTGCCAAACCCGATAAGCACCAAAAGAAAAACCAACGGCGCTCACCCTTGTCTCATCAACCTCGGCTTGGCTGGCTAAAAACTGTGCCATTTGTAAATCCTCAAGCGCTATTAATCCGGCCAGCGAATAACCCTGAGCCTGCATATTCGCCGCGAGTTGTTGCTGCTGGTCATAGTGCATCGGGCCGCGCTGACCAAATCCAGGCGCATCGCCTGCCAACACAATAAAACCGGCCGCTGCAAGCTTGTCGGCAAAAAACTCACCACCAAAATAACGCTGGCTCCAAGGCTGACTAATGTTGGTTTGTGCACTTTGCCTGAACCACTTTTCTTTGCCGATGCGAAATTCGGCGCCGTGATCATGCAGCAGCAAGACGGCTGGGTATTTGGTTTGCATATTGGACGCAGATTTGGCTGATTTACTCGCCGCAACAGCATCAGAGACTGCGTGCAGAGAGTTTTTTGTCTGTGAATTGATAGAAGCTTTGGGGCGAAGCAGCCAGACTTCTTGCCAAATCGGTAACACTAATTGCACACGCCAGCGCTCACGCAGCCAAAGCCCCATATCTTCGCGGCTTTGCAATTCGGCTTTTAACGCCGGCAACTGCGCGGGACCAAGATAACTTTGCCGCAGTAACTGCCGTCCTTGTTGCTGCCAACGGCTGAAATCTTGATTGGGCTGCCACTGCGCTTGAAAATCATTGTGCTCGCGCAAGTAAGTTAATTCTGGCAGTTGCAAAGCTGGTTCAGCGACTTTCGCTGGCATTTGCTTAGCGTTTGCGAGAGCAAAAGCTTGAGCGCTCAGACACCCAAGCAGCACAATCAAAGTGATGAAACGAATATCGTAAAAACGTCGCATAAAACCTTCAGTGCAAATACACAGCTTAGGCATAGACGCAAAGAAACATCAGCAAAAACATTAAATTGAAGGCAAGAAATGCAAGCCAATACCAGCTATGGAATTGGCTAAGCGATCATGCGAAAAGTTCAGTTGTTTAGTGCGGGGCGACCCAAGCGAGCACCCCAGAAGCAGAGTCTCCACTCGCTTGAGCAAAGAGGTTCTGAGGATCCAGATCCTGCACTTTACAGCGCAATACCTCCCCAGTTTCTAGGCGAAGTTGCTGATGAGCCAAAGTCAGCAGCAAACTTCCAGCATCAACATACAACAAAAATTCCTCAGCGATAGGAGAAACCTGAAGCCGGTATTTTTCGCAAGTAAACTCAAGGGCCTGCATGCCCCCTTGCCAACCAGCTGCCAATATCAGGTTGATATCAACCACCGGGCCATCTAGCAATTCCGCCGAGGTTTTGGCGTCACCACTAAACCACAACATATGCGATTTTTCACGAACATCTAAACGATGATTGTCAATTTCTAGGGACAACCCAGCCCCTCGACGAACGCCAAGCCAACGGCCAAAGCCTTGGAACTGACTAAAAGCCCCGCCTTGATTGACCGTCGCCGAACTTAACCGCCAAGCAAAGTTTCGCTCAGCTAAAGTGGCGTCCGCTGGGTGGATTTGCAACTGTAAGGTGCTACCGCCAGCCCAATCGCTGCGTTGTTGCTGTGCTTTCGTGATGATTTGATAGGTCATTTGCAACTTAGGCTGATTGGCCAATTACTGGGCTAATACTTAATGGCCTTAGACTTACTGGCCACGCCATTGCGCATGGCACAAAGTATCGTATTTTTCGCGGCTTAATAAAATCCGCGCTAGCACGACATCGTCACCTGCACCGTCACCAGCAATGCCGATATGCGCTTCAAAATGTAATTCTGGCTCTAACTCGGCTTGAATTAACTCCACCCAGTCATCGCTTGGTGGCACTAAATCCACATAAGCACGAGTTTCGGCAAAACCTTGGTATAACTGATAGTCGCCTTCGGCCAAATTTTCTTCGGCCAGTTCTTCAAAAATACTGAATGCGTGATCACACAACTCATCCAGCGTCCATAACTCTAATTCATGCTCTGACATCAAAGGCTCTCCAATTGCTGAAGAGCCAGTATAACAAAGTGAAGTCTAACCGTCTAAATCCGTAATTATCGGTTACGCGGCTGCCGAACTTATGCCGAACTTATGCCTGCTCAGTTGTCGCCACGGTCGCCGCTACTTTGGCCTTTTTCGCGGTATATTTACGGTTGTAGATCATGATAGCGATGGTGCCGATAACGCCTGGTGCTACCCAAGTCACTAATTCCCACTGCCAGTTCAATTCGAACAAACGACGACCACCAAAGGCTGCGAATGCGGTGTAGATAGCGATACCACAGGCAATCATGTTGCTGATATGTTCACGTAAAATTGCACTGCGATCCACCGTTTTCGCCAGCAAAAACTTGATAGTCTGCGCCGCCGAAAGAATTGAAATCACGCCAAAAATGGTAAACAGCGGAATGTGCAATTGAATGCCAAGCGGCAACAGTAAAATACCACCAAGCAATAACATCAGCACTGGCACATAATGTTGTGGCCGACGAACTTGCGTGCGCTCAGGGCCATCTCGCAGTACCATTTTTGCGTGTCGTAGCTGCACAAAGCCCAAGAGACTGAGCACCGCTAAGAAAAAAGCAAAAGCGCGGTTCATCGCCAAAAACTTATCAAGAGCCGCAATGGTCGCGATATCCACTCCGCGAGTTGCCACCGGATCCCACAGCACTAGCATACTCATGATAAACCCAGGGATCGTCACAAAGTACATCAGCCAGCTGAAGTATTGCCCTGATTTCACATGTAAGGGACTGCCTTTTTTCGCCAACATCGGCACCCAGAACAAAAACAGTAATAGCGCACCGCAAATGACATGAACCGCCAGTAAACTTTGATGAATGGTATGCATACTCGACTCTCCTTGAGCGAAGTCCTCGTTGAATTGAGGCTATTTTGCAAGGATCTCGGCACTTGGCGTAGTGCCGGAAGTCACGATTTTAACCAAGAGTCATCATGACTTTCGGCCTATTGCTGTAAGGCGTATGATTGGGCGATACTACAAGGCTTAATAGGGTAAGCCTGTGGAAATATAGGGATTTTTATGAGTGTCGCCAGACCCTATCAACCTCGTTGGTTTGATAAAGAAAATTGGGCAGCCATGATTACTTGGCTAGCGTTTAGTTTTATCCAGTTACGCGCAAGCAGTTATTCGCACGGGAATTTTAGTGTCGAAACAATCTGTATAGCTTTAAGTTTACTGTGGTTTATTGTGTTTTTTTTGCAAGCACAATCGGGCGAACAAAACCGCCGCAATTATTTGCGTTTAGGCTTGATGTGGCTGACCATCGCCATTAACGATGTCATAGTTCCCAATGGCTTTACACCGGGTTTAGCGGTGCTCTGGGTTGCTTTATTGCCCTGGTATTTGCCTGAGCGTTTGGTGTATTGGAGTATTGTGCCTGCACTTCTCCCCTTTTCAGTCATGATGCTTTTCGAAAAACTCAATCCAAACGCCATTTTAATGCTAATCACTTGTGGCACTTTCCAATTTTTTGCCATTTTCGCGATGAGTAAAGCGCGCTCAGAATCGCTGGCTCGACAAGCGCTGGCTCAGACCCACCAACAATTAATTGATGCACAAAGTCGGCTGAGCTTGCAAGCCGCGGATGATGAGCGGCTGCGTATTTCCAGGGATTTACACGACAGCCTTGGCCATCACTTAACTGCGCTGGTCATCCAATTGCAAGTCGCCGAATACCAAGCGGCAGCCGCACAAAAACCGCAACTGGCACATTGTCATCAGCTGGCGAAACAGCTTTTGCATGAAATTCGCCATGCAGTATCCCATTTACGCCAACCAATGCTGCCCAATCTGGCCGAACAATGCCGGACGCTCGCGAGTAATTTTCCACAATTGGCGCTGCAATGCAGTATTCCCACCGATTTAGCGCTAGATCCGGTCAGTACCGCTTTATTAGCCAAAGTCACGCAAGAAGCGGTGACCAACAGCGCTCGTCATGGCAACGCGAGCAAAGCACAAGTGACTTTATGGCAACATGGCGGCAAGATCCACTATCGTTACCTTGATGATGGCATGCTCAGTACTTGGCCTATCATTGAAGGGAACGGCTTGACCGGCATGCGCGAACGCATTGAACAAGCCTCCGGTAAACTGTTTCTCAGCCAGCATGAATTGAGTCAGCAAGCTGCGCGCATTGGCCAAGTCGGTCCGGCACTGCAAATTGATATTGAATTACCGCAAGTTGACTACAGCCATGGCTAAACCACACAGAATTTTAGTGATCGACGACCAAACGTTAGTCCGCCAAGGCATCATTAGTTTGCTAAGTTTAGCGCCCGAGCTACAAGTCGTCGCCGAAGCGGCCAATGGTGCCGATATTGTCGCTTTAGTGCAGCAGCATCAAATCGATGTGGTGCTAATGGATATTCAAATGCCGCAGGTGAATGGCATTGAAGCGCTGAAACTACTGCGCCAAGCTCAGCTCGTCACGCCAGTAATTATCTTGACCACTTTTGATGACAATCAGCAGGTACTGCAAGCGATGCAAGCGGGTGCGCATGGTTATTTGCTCAAGGATGTGGCACTGACCACCTTAGTCAATGCCATTGCGCAAGTCGCGGCTGGTGGGCGTTTACATCAACCTGCGATCACCGATCGTATCATTCAAGCGTTTCAAAACCCCAACAATGAATTTTCCGCGGATGGCCAGAATCGTCCTTCGAACGTTGCCAACCATCACGAGGCATTATCGAACAAAGAGTTAGAAGTGTTACGGCTTATGGCCAGCGGTTTTAGTAATCGGGAGATTGCCGATGCGGTATTTAAATCCGAAGGCACCGTAAAGAATCAAGTCTCTGCTATCTTAAGTAAGCTTGGCGTGCGCGATCGTACTAAAGCGGTATTAAAAGCCATCGATTTGGGACTATTACATTAACAGGAGTGAGCATGGCGAAGCAGCTATCTTTAGTTTCATTAATCGTTGCCGATTATGACGAAGCAATTGCGTTTTATACGGAAAAACTTGGATTTGACCTCATCGAAGACACTCCAATGGGCGACAAGCGCTGGGTGGTTGTTCAACCTAAAGGTACGGCAGGAAGCGGCATTTTGTTGGCAAAGGCGAAGGGGCAAGAGCAAACAGATCTCATCGGCAAGCAAGGCGCTGGACGGGTGTGGTTGTTTTTGACCACCGATGATTTTTGGGCTGATTATCTGCATATGCAACGCGGGGGTGTTGAGTTTCTCGAGCAGCCACGCGTGGAAAGTTATGCCACTGTGGTGGTGTTTTGTGATTTATATGGGAATAAATGGGATCTGCTGCAACGGAACGTCAAATAGTCCGATAGCACTTCACGTTGACTAAATTACAGTGCTTGGTGGTGAAGGTCGCGACCAAGCATGGGTTTTGATATACTGCCCTGACTTCATGAGTGTTTTCCTGCGGATTTTTTCCATGTACCAATGCCCCCTCTGCCATTTGCCGCTGACGTTACAGCAAAGCCAGACCTCAAGCCCACAGCAAAAAAATTATACCTGCGCGCAACGCCATCAATTTGATTGCGCGAAAGAAGGTTACGTGAACTTGTTACCGGTACAGCATAAGAAGTCGCGCGAACCCGGAGACAATGTTGAGATGATGCAAGCGCGACGACAATTTCTGGAAGCCGGTCATTATCAGCCGCTCGCCACGAAACTACTCCAGATGTTAGCGCCAACACTGCCGGCAAACGCCACTCTATTAGATATTGGCTGTGGAGAAGGCTGGTATACCCAGCAACTTCGGCAAATCGCGAGCACTGTGTACGGCCTAGATATCTCAAAAGCCGCGATCCGCTATGCCGCGAAAAAATATCCAGAATTACAATGTTGTGTCGCCAGTAGTTATCAGTTGCCCTTTGCCGATGACAGTGTTGATGCGATCTTACGGATCTATGCGCCGTCGGCGGCGGCAGAAATGGTGCGGATCTTAAAAACTGGTGGGGTTTTGTGTACTGTCACTCCCGCGCCGTTACACTTAGTCGAACTTAAAGCGCAAGTTTACTCAGACGTGCGTTTTCATAGTGACGAGGTTGCATGCGAGGACGGTTTTACCCACATCACCCGTGAACGTTTACAATGGCAATGGCAAGCGCCAGATGCGCAAACTCTAACTCTGCTGATGGATATGATCCCCCTGAGTTATCGCCTCACCCCTGTCATGCGTGAGCGGTTATGCCAGCAATTACCTGCGCTTAGTTTAGATTTTTACCTAGATTTATATCAACGAATCACGCCAAGTGCATAAACTTGGCGAACGCATTGCAAGGCTTAATCACAGCGAACCAAATGCATTTCACAACAATGAATTGCTGAGAAATACTCGAGTCAAAGCATGGCGTTTATCAAAGCAATGCCTTGCAAGCCAGAGCAATTCCCCCCGAAAATTTAAGCTGGCAACTCTAGGATCTCAGCAATCAACCCCACAGCAAATTTGCAAATGCTAAGAGATCCCATAGCTAGTTGTTGGTTTTCTTCGGCTTTTTCTTGACGACTTTTTTCTTCTTGCTTGTTGTGCGCTTTTTCGCTGGCGGCGGCACTTCGGCAGCCACATTCAACATGCGTGACCAAAAGAAACTAGAGAGCTCTGCCACAATATTACTTTGGGCATTCACTAACACCACGATGCCCATGTCTTTTTCCACCGAATAAGACATATCAGTTCGGTACCCTTTGACTAAACCGCCATGATGGTAAAGTTGGTGCTTACCAAACTGGTATACCCGAAGCCCCAAACTGTACTCAGCTTGGTCAACAAAGGCGCCATAAGTACGGCCTTGCAGATTCTCGGCAGTTTGAATACGCGGCCGATGCATATCATTGAGCACCGCTGGTGAAAATACTCGTGGCCGATGCCCCAAACGCGCAATCAACCATTTGCCCATATCCATGGCGCTCGCATTAACGCCCGCCGCCGGGTTCACCCGATAATAAGAAGGTAATACTTTGGTTTCGACCCAGCCGCGTTTGGTGCTGGTATGCGGCATCGCGCGGTTTTTGTTGGCAAGAAATGCCGAGTAACCGACAGACGCCGTATGCATTTGTAGCGGTTTGAAAATACGTTGTTCCAGCAAGCGCTCATAAGTCATGCCGGTAGTTTTCAACAGCACAGTTTCAATGAGGCTAAATAACACGTTTTGATAGCCGTAGCATTTGCCTGGTTGGCAACGCGGATTGATGTCTCTAAATCTTGGTAAGATCCGCGCTGGCGTTAGATTATCTTCAATCAAATCATCAAAGGAATTAGCACTAAGACCGGCGTTTTGCGCCAATAGATGTTCAACTTTTAACTGTGATGTCATTGCTTGACTGCGAAACGCAAAGCCCGGCACATATTTGGTGACTTTATCATCCCAACGAAACCGACCTTCGTGCTGAATTTGCGTCGCAAGACCACCAGCGAAAGTTTTAGACACGGAAGCTAAGCGGAAAATAGTATTGGCGTCGACTTTCGATTTTGAGCCTACTTCACGGACACCATAAGCACCAACACGAACTATTTTATCCCCTTGGACGATGACATAAACGCCTCCAGGGATTTTGGATTTTCGCATTTTCTGCAAAAATTCTTGATGAAATTCTTCAGTAAACTGCGCCAGAGGCGGAGCGGCCTGCACAGTGCTGCTAACACTGCTGGCAAATAAGCAAATGGCTGCAAGCCAGCTAATTTTTAGCATAGTAAAATCCTGGTTTCCCAGTCGTTCCGGCGTTGCAGCAAAGGCCTGCTAAATCACTCGCAATCAGACGCGTCTTAGGTTGATAACTGCGCCTGCATTGCCCGGAGCATATCTGGGATTACTGTCTGAATAAAATAAGCTTTTTGTTCTGCATTAATAAAATCCGGCGTCCAATCACCACTGACATAAGGCAGTAATGCTGGGCCTGCTGCATAACAAATCGCAAAATACCATTGGCCATCGGCCTGAACTCTCACCTGTTTTTTCACGTACAGCCCGGAATCGAGCTCCTCGAAAAAGTCTAGCTTTGCCATTGCGTTCTCATCGACCTCAAGCAGCAAAACGCCATCTTGGTCAAAATCCTGAGCGTCGATAAGTACCGGGATAGGTGCAATGCCGGGACTTTGACTAAGTCCACGCCGTTGATGATGCGGCAAAACCGCAGGCAATGTCCGATATTGCTGACCGGTAATTGCACGGACAATTTCCGGAAACATCAGTAAACCATAAACAAATACATTTACAGGGTTAGACATCTGCATCTTCCTCAGGACTGTCGCGCCAGGTCAGGAATAATCGCAAGTCGAGTTCCAGTTGATGATACTGGGGTTCCATGTACTGACACAATTGATAAAACGCTTTGTTGTGATCTTTTTCCCTTAAATGGGCTAATTCATGCACAACGACCATTCGCAGTATAGGCAATGGTAATTGTTTTAACAGGCTAGCAACTCGTATTTCATTTTTACTTTTCAGCTTGCCGCCCTGCACTCGACTGACCTGACGGTGAGTCCCCAGCGCATTATCGATAATATGAATTTTGGCATCAAAACCAACCTTGGCGATTGGCCCAGAACTTTTCATAAATTGCTGCTTAATCTCTTGGCAATATTGATAAAGTGCCGCGTCACTTTGAATATCGTGTGCAAAATCAGGATAACGCCGTTTTAGCGAGGCTCCGAGGCGACCTTGAGCCAATAACTGGTGAACTTGCTGCAAAATAGCTTCAGGGTAATGACGGAGGTAAGGTAAATCGACAGGTAACACAGCAACATCCTAAACAAGCGTATCAACAAATGCGCAGATTGCTGCGTCGGCTAAGCACTATCAGCAAAACAGGCGCAGTGTGCTGCGCCGTCAAATAAAATGCAAGTTTCCGCTAAATCGCCGTGCAATTCGGCGCCGCACTGCTTTGTTTGATGCCAAGAATTTGCCCTTGCTGGCCAAATTGCAAAGCAACAAACTGACTTTGCTCTAATTGCTGCCATTGTTCGGGTTGATCCCGTTGCATACGATTGAGCAAATCGCGATTGATTTGCAGCACTATGGCATCGCAACTTTTTAGCTGCCAGCCCGCATCGATATTTTCACGCCAGTAGACTTGCTCGTGTTGCGCCGCGGTCAATTGGCTACTTTGTAGGTAATCTTGATAAGCCTGCTGATACAGATGCTGGCGTTGCGCGTTGTTATTCACGATTTGCTGGTCGGGTTCAGTATTTCTTGCACCCAAATAATGCACCACAATCATGTTGTCTTGTTGTTGAACTTGATCAATTTTATAAAGCATCAATTCCGGCTTTTGCCAAAAAATAATCATCAAGGCACATGCCGCAAGCGCGAGCCACTCAGTGCTGCGTCGCCGCCATTTCGTTAAATCCACCACATTTTTTTGTGGCGAATGGCTACTAAGTCGTTGTTTTAAATCAGCAGGCATTTGATGTGTCGCTTTACTTTGCTGGTACCACTGCTGTAATTGCAACTCTAACTGTTGATCATCTTGTGGCTTATCTGTGGGCTTAACCGATCTCATCGACAGTCTCCAACAAAGTTTTCAAATTTTGCCGCGCATAACGCAGCCGAGTTTTCACCGTTTCCACCCCACAGCCAGTTATTTCGCTGATTTGATCGAGGGAAAATTCTTCCAACTGCAACATCAATGCTTCACGTTGCACATAAGGTAAAAATGCGATGGCACTGTCCAATCGCTGTTGTGCTTCACAGCGTTGTAGCAGCGCCAACACTGAGGGTTGCAGATCTGGCAGATGGTCGGTTTCGTCCACTTGTTGCCAGCGTTGCTGGCGCCGAAATTCATCAATCAACAAATTGCGACCAATGGCAAACAGCCAAGTTTTCACACTACTTTGGCCTTGATAACCACTGGCATATTGCATCAAATTCAGCCAACACTGTTGGCTAATATCTTGCGCTAATTCTGCATCACTTTGCCGTACTAAAAAATGATAAAGCGCGTCGGCATAACGGCGAAACAATTGCGTCAGCAACTCTGGATCGGCGCTATCTCGATACTGCTGTAACAATAAATGACTTGCCAACACACTTGAAGCCGCCTTATTGCCAAATAACTTCCATCCCATAGGCGCTCCTGCTTGCGGTTATGCGCTTTGGTCATCCCATAATAATGACTGGCATACTCTAATGATTCATCCGAAAGTTGCGCTGCTTGCTCTGAACAAACAGCGCTTAGTCACATTATGCATCGGTCTCTAGATTAAAATCCAATTGCACCTGCATGCCGGTTTGTTTCACTGCGATGCCATTTTCAACTTGAGGCTGATATTTCCAACCTTTCAGCGCGCGTACCGCTTCTTTATCAAAAACTCTTTTTGGCTCTGCATCAACCACTTGAACATCAATTACTTGACCAACTTCATCTATCGTGAAACTTAGCTTTACCCAACCGCTTAGACCATCCCGAGCTGCAATTGGTGGATACTTTGGATTGATCCGCACAACCGGAGTGGCACCGCGATCGCTAGGACCGGTCATGGCAAATTGGGTAGTGCCAATACCTACTACAGGTGGCGTTTGTTCCAGCACGCTTGGCAGTCCCTCGCCAGGGCCGTCAATAGCTGCTTGTGTGCGAACTGGCGGCAATGGCGCAACTGGGGGCGGCTGCAGCTTCGGTTTTTCCTGCACTTTTGTCGGCGGTGGCGGTGCCATCAAACTGATATCAATCGCCGGTAACGGCGCTTTGGTCGTTAACGGGCCGCTGCTAATTAACGCTGCCATGCCATAAAAAAGTGCCATGGTGATGCCGGCTGCAGGCAGTATTAACAATGATTTTTTAACAGCGTTGCCAGTGTTTGTTGCAGGATTGGCAAAAGACATTGTGCTCATAATAAGACTCCTTTGTTGTCGTTAGCTATTGGACGAATCAGCAACAACAAAGGGGTGAAAATTTTCAATATTTTTTAAATTACTTTTTAAAGTATTTTTTAACCTGCTAAAAACAGCTTAATTTTCTAGAAAAAGTCTCCAAAAATCTGCGCAATCACGAGTCACTGCGCTCGAGCAGACATAACGCCTCTGCATGTGCAGTATGTGGAAACATATCAAACAGTTGCGCTTTGCGCAGTTGGTAACGACCGAGCCGCAGCAAATCTTGCTGCATAGTCTCTGGGTTGCAGCTGGAATACAGTAGAAATTGCGGTTTAAGCAGTTCAATTTGCTCACACAAACTTGCCCCAAGGCCTCGGCGTGGTGGATTGACCACTAAAAGCTCAGGCCCTGCACTGGCAGCTTTGGCAAAAGCATCCGCATCTAAAGCGCGAAAATCGATATGCACGCCAAGCTCAAGGGCACTTTGCTCTGCACAAGCAATGGCTGGCGCAGAAATCTCAATCCCCGTGACCTGTCGCTCTGGGCTTGCTAAATGCAGAGCAAAGCCACCAACGCCACAAAACAGATCCCATACTCGCTGCACTTTTAATTGAGCAGTCCAATCACGGGCTGTTTGATAAAGCGCTGACGCAACTCGGGTATTGGTTTGAAAAAAACTTTGCGGCTGCACATACAAATTAATGCCATTGAAGCGATGACATAATTTCGTTTGGCTGCTCAGCACAAACTCCTGCTCCCCTTCCAAAATTGCTTTGTGCTCGCTTTGAATATTGACCGAACAGACTTCCAGCTCCGGCCATTGCTGTTGCCACTGAGCCAGATATTTTTTAATACCCGCCAAATGATTTTGCGAGCGCATGACAAACCGCAATAACCAGCCCGAACCGTTACTTGTCAGCAATACATATTTCAACTCGCCCTTGCGGGTTTCCACATCATAAGGTTGCAATTTGGCTTGGCGAATAAAATTACGGATATGAGCAAACGCTTGCTGAAATGGCTGGGGATAGAGTCCGCAAGCAGTTAAATCAATCGCTTGATTCTGCTCAATAATGCCAAGGATCGGCTGTTCACTCGTGCCCTGCACGACCATTTTGGCTTTATTGCGAAAGCCTGCTTCGGCACTGGTAAATGGGGCAAGCACTTGCGCCTCGGCAACAAGTGGCAACACCGCTAGTTGTTGCAGGAATTTTTGTTGCTTGGCGGCAAGTTGCTGGGCATAAGGCGTGGAGATATCCCGACAAGAACGGCATTGACCGGCCACAAAATATTCGCAGTGCATGAAATTTACCATCTCAACTGAGGGCGCGTGGTGTTACCGCCCAGGGTTTATAAAGCCGACACGCTGCCTAAGCACCTTAGCGACATCTACAGGCAGCATCAAATTAGTGTTTTATGTTTAACATGAAGCTCAAGCAAGCCGCCACGACGAACTGTTCTTGAGATGTTGGTTAGTCTAACAAATTTCCCGATAAGGCCAAAGTTTGCCGCAAGTCATTCTTACTTAGTCGGGATCTTTATAAAATCTTTATACCCAAACCACTTGAAGATGCGTTTTCAGCGGGAGATCAAAAGGCTTGAGGCAAGGCAGCATTTGGCAGCTTTGTTGGTGCCAAAGCGACAAGCGCTCACGCGGTATGAAGGGCTTTCAGGCCCGTCCGTAGGTCGCTGCTGTACCGTGTTGTATTGGTTTTTCCAAAGCAGCGCTGAACGAGTATCTTCAGGTTGTTTGGGTTTATACCTGAGGTTGCAATCTTGATGCTTTCTTAAGAATACCGACACTGCAATTTCGATAAAATAATGACTATTCTCCTCTAGTCATTACCTTTATGAATCAGTCGTTTCAAATCGCCCGAGCGCCCTCCAGTCGTTATCTCTTTTATAAAGTGCTGGGGTATCTGCTGGTGATGCTCTCCGGCATTATGCTCATCGGCTGTGCCGTAGCGGTTGGTTATGCAGAAAAAGGCCTTTGGACTTTTTTAGCTTGCGCCCTGTTCACTTGTACCTGTGGTTATGTGTTGGTGTACAAAGGACGCCACCCTTTTCGCTTAAAAAACCGTCAACTGTTTCTACTCACCACCCTAAGCTGGTTGATTATTTGCCTGTTTGGTTCGTTGCCATTGTATTGGCTCATCCCGAATTGCACATTCACCGACGCGTGGTTCGAAACGGTTTCAGCACTGACCACCACGGGTTCAACGGTTTTTTCTGGGTTGGAAAAACTGCCTAAATCCGTGCTGTTTTGGCGCTGCATCATGAATTGGGTGGGGGGCATTGGGATTATTGTCATGGCAATTGCCATTTTACCGGCACTAAAAATTGGTGGGATGAAATTATTTAAAACCGAAAGCTCTGATATTTCGGAAAAAATCCTACCCAAAAGCTCCACAATGTCAGCTTCAATTGGTTTAGTGTATTTAGTCTTAAGCGCGGTCACTATGCTCGGATATTACCTTGCTGGCATGAATGGCTTTGATTCGATAACCCATGGCATGTCAACCGTTGCTACTGGCGGGTTCGCCAATTACGACGCATCTTTTGGCCAATTTAAATCAATGCCGCTCATTTTCTGGATTAGTAGCCTCTGTATGATATTAGCAGCGCTGCCTTTTGTGCTATTTGTCAGTACCGTGAAAGGCAATCGGCAAGCGCTGTTGAAAGATCCACAAGTGCGGGCGTTTTTACTGATCATCGGCTTCTGTACCGCGCTATTGACTTGGTATCAAGTGACCCACAATCAACGCGAAATGTTCGATGCGCTGACCCATAGCTTATTTAACGTAGTCTCGATCATTACCACCTGCGGTTATGCCTCCGAGGATTATACGCTCTGGGGTAACCTCGCGATTATGCTGTTTTTCTATCTGACATTTGCCGGTGCTTGCTCTGGTTCGACATCTGGTGGTCTCAAAATATTCCGCATCCAATTGGCCGCGCTACTGCTGATGAAGCAGGTTAAACTGCTTATTCATCCAAACGCCGTCTGGGTGCAAAAATACGGCGGCAAAAAAGTGAATGATGAACTGCTTGGAAACGTGCTGGCGTTCTGTTTCATTTATTTTGCGACTATCGGTTTCATCGCTTTGGCGCTGTCTTTTTATGAGTTAGATTTAATCACCGCCCTTACTGGCGCGGCCACTGCCGTCGCGAACGTTGGACCTGGCCTTGGCAGCATTATTGGTCCAGCGGGTAACTTCTCAACGCTACCGGACGGTGCCAAATGGTGGCTCAGTTTTGGTATGCTGCTGGGGCGCTTAGAAATTCTGACAATTCTGTTATTGTTATCCCCCTCTTATTGGCGTTATTAAATTCAGAGCGCTTAAAAAGGACTTAATTTTGGTGGATCTATTTTCTCAAAAGGTCACAGCGCAAAAAGCCGTGAAACTTTGGCGTGCACTCTTGATGGCTGTGCTGATGCCTTTTCTATTGGCCGCGTTATTGCATCCGCTTCGACAATGGATCAACAGCACGGACGCAGCAATGTTGCTGCTGCTTTGGACAACTTGGGTAGCTCAGCGGTATTCGAAAAGCTGGGCCAGTTTAGCCACTTTGTGTAGCGTGTTGTGGCTGAATTGGTTTTTCGTTCCGCCGTTTTTCACTTTACAAGTTCATAATGCCAACTATTTGATTACACTTGCGGTCATGATGTCACTGGGGCTATTAATTGCCCATCTAGCGGGACGATTGCGTCTGCAATTAGCCAAAGCACGAAACTCCATTTCGCAAATGCGTGGCATGTTTATGCTCGCAAAAGGTTTATCTCGACGCACAGAATGGCAAGACCAATTGCAGTACGCCCAACGTCTGCTTTCGCGAAGACTGGGGGTTCCGGTGCGATTTCAGCAAGATGCGCCACTGGAAAATACCGAACTGCAGATAATCACGCTTGGCCAAACCAAGGTTTTTGGTTATCTATCCTTAGCCAAACCAAGCTTTCAGCAGCATCAAACCTTGCTGAACACCGCACAGTCCCTGCTGGAACAAACCTACGATAAACAGTTTTTGCAACAAAGAGCGCAACAAGACCGTCTGCGCGCCGAACTTGAAGCTGAGCGAGCCATGATGCTACGCTCGTTATCCCATGATTTACGCACACCACTTGCAACCATTATGGGCGCATCAAGTATGCTCGCCGACGATAGCGTACCGTTGACAGATGCCCAGCGCCGTCAGCAGGCTGACAATATTTATCAGCAAAGTAAACTGCTGAATCAACATTTTGAAAAAGTACTGGAACTCAGCAAAGCGCAGCTACCTCAATCCTCATTAAAGTGGCAGCAGTTTGCCGCCGATGAACTGATGGCCGGCGCTTTGGCACGTCGTGGTGATGAATTACAACCGCTCTTTTCTATGGTGCAGCGCCAAACTACCGCCGAACTATGTGGCGATCTCACGCTATTAGAAATCGCGTTAGCCAACATGCTCGAAAATGCAGTTCGCCATGGTACAGCGCCTTTTTTAGTGAACTTCCAGCAGGACCAAGCGGGCAATTTCCAAATGCGTGTGGATAACCAGATTAAAGCGGTCAAAGACAAAGGCCGAGATGCCGGCAATGGTCTTGGCGTGAACATCTGCCAAACAATCGCTGGTTTACATGGTGGTCAGTTTAAACTGAGTATTGGCAGCGAGGGTTGTCATGCCATTTTTTCTTGGAGACAAAACAATGCCGGCTAATCAAGCCAACATTTTGCTGGTAGAAGATGATAAAGCGATGCAAAGCTTTTTATTGACCTTGTTACACAGCCAAAATTACCAATGCGTCTGTTTTGCCCATGGCAAAGCGGCGTTATCACATCTGACCTTGCAACCGGTGGATCTCATTTTACTCGACTTAGGCCTTGCCGATATGGATGGATTGGAGGTATTGGCGCAGCTGCGGCAATGGTGCAATTTACCCGTGATAGTGATTTCAGCCCGAGAGCGCGAGCTCGACAAAGTAAAAGCGCTCGATAGCGGTGCGAACGACTATGTGACCAAACCCTTTAGCGCCGCCGAATTATTAGCGCGGATCAGAGTGGCTTTGCGGCAAAAGGAACCAGTGGTCACTACCTGGTCATTTGGCGATGTCGTGCTGGACCCTGTCGCGCGCACGGTTTTTAAAAACGGCGATGCCTTGCATCTGACCAAAACCGAATACGAGATTTTGTTATTGCTAGTTCGGCATGCCGAAAAAGTGCTGACGCATAACCAAATCCTGCAGCAAGTTTGGGGCCCAACCTACCTCGACCGCCCTGAATACGTGCGAGTGCATATGGCTCAGCTGCGGCAAAAAGTTGAAGAAACACCGTCAAACCCGAAGTACCTGAAAACCGAAGCGGGTGTTGGTTATCGGTTGTGTTTTTGAGCCACGATGCCAATTCGCAAAACACGATAACTAAGCCCATTGTTGCTGGCTTAAGCAAAGAAGATCGCATATTCAATCGGATACAAACTACAACCGCGATGCCTACATCAGCGATGTAAGAAGCCGAAGAGGTGGTTGTTTCTTATTTGTGTACAATTGGTCGACCGACTAGAGTTTATCTGCCACACTCCACAGCCAATGTCGCTTGAAATGAGCCCGAGATGCCAAAGTATCGCCAGATATTGCTCAGCAGTTGTCTTCTGCCAATCTGCAGTTTATCCGCCGCGGAGACTCTCCATTGTCCGCAAATCAAAGATGATAAGGCTCGTCTAGCATGCTTTGATGCAAATCATGCTGCTGAGACAACCAAGCACGATGAGACACCGACAGTGCAATCAATTGAACGAGGCAACCATAACCTCGAAAGCACAATTGTCGCTGATGGCGAACCTGTAGAGGTTGCAACAGTATTGGATAAATATTGGGAATTAACCGAAGCGGAAAAACGTGACCGGTTTATATTTCGCACCTACCTTCCAAGCTTCTTTTTACCGGTGCACTTTACTTCCAATATCAATAGTCAACCGCAAAGCCCAGGCAAGGATCCCGTATTACCAAACGACAACTATCGGCAACTTGAAGCAAAACTACAAATGTCGCTGCGCACAAAATTAGCCACTGGTGTACTTTTGCCCAATGCCGACATTTGGTTTGCCTTTACCCAACGCTCAATCTGGCAACTATGGAATGCACAGGATTCAGCTCCGTTTCGCAGTACCGATTATCAGCCAGAATTAATTTATATTATCCCGCTCAGTAAACAACTTGGCGAACTTGGTGATGGTTGGCGCATCCGTATGCTGCAATTAGGCATTGCCCATCAATCAAATGGTCAAAGTGAGCCATTTTCGCGCAGCTGGAATAAAATCTACGGCGGCCTTGCATTAGACAAAGGCGAGTTTGGGTTGAATTGGCGCTACCATCAACGCATCAGTGAAGCTCAAGAAGATGACGATAACCCAGATCTCATTGATTATATTGGCAGTCATGAATTAACCGCGACTTGGTTGCCGGGACTTTCCACAGCTATGCTGATTTGGCGAAACGACTTATCCAACATCTCACAAGGTTCTTGGCAACTTGATATGAGTTATCCAGTAGACACCAGTAAATTAGACGGCCTACGCTGGCACTTGCAGTTATTTTCTGGCTATGGCGAAACGTTACTCGACTACAACATCAGACAACATAGCGTTGGTGTCGGGGTTATGCTGTTTAACTTTTAAAGCAACAAAGGCCCCGCGACAACAAAGCAAAACCCGACGTGGGTTTGTCACTTTTACAAATGAAATGTAAGCCGCTTTGGCTTGCGCAGCAAAACTTCCGGTAGTTCCAGCTAAACCATTTGAACAAAATAAAACAAAAAACCCGCAGTTACGCGGGTTTAAGACCATTTTAGACTTGGTTAGTCAAGAATATGGCGGAGAGAGAGGGATTCGAACCCTCGTTAGGGGTTAACCTAAACACACTTTCCAGGCGTGCGCCTTCAGCCACTCAGCCATCTCTCCGGAACTTGCATCAGCAAGCGCGGCTATACTAGGTAAATTAGCTAGGCTTGGCAACTGGAAAATTGCTTAAGCCTCTCTTTCGCTGGAATTTTCAGCAATAGAAGCTTAACTAATCCAAACTAACTCAAATTACGCCTGCTAGAAACCAAATCAGCCTAGCAATGCCTGCTAGGCATCACAATCATAATTTAAGCGTTGCCTTTTACGGCCATCTTTTGCTGGGTGGCAAAACCTAGCATGCGATTTAATGGTACTAAGGCTTTTTCGCGCAATAACGGGTCAACGAAAATCTCATGACCGTCAGCATCAACCAAAGCCTCTTCAATCGCCTTCAGGCCGTTCATCGCCATCCAAGGGCAGTGCGCACAACTACGGCATGTCGCGCCGTTACCACCGGTTGGCGCTTCAATAAAGGTCTTATGCGGCATTGCTTGCTGCATTTTATAAAAAATACCTTTATCTGTTGCGACAATAAAGGTGTCGTTCGATAAAGTCTGACTGGCTTTAATCAATTGACTGGTTGAGCCCACTGCATCGGCAAGATCAATAACATTGGCAGGTGACTCTGGATGCACTAAAACAGCGGCATTAGGATATTGCGCTTTAAGTTCAACCAAAGCATTGGCTTTAAATTCATCATGCACAATACAAGCACCCTGCCACAATAGCATGTCTGCTCCGGTCTGCTTTTGCACGTAAGCACCTAAATGACGATCAGGGCCCCAAATGATTTTCTTGCCTTCGCTATCAAGGTAATCGACCACATCCAATGCAATAGAAGAAGTCACTACCCAATCAGCTCTCGCTTTCACCGCTGCGGAAGTATTGGCATACACCACGACGACACGGTCTGGGTGTGCATCACAAAATTCTGAGAACTCTTTTTCTGGACAGCCTAAATCTAACGAACAAGTCGCTTCAAGCGTTGGCATTAACACAGTTTTTTCTGGGTTTAAGATCTTCGCAGTCTCACCCATAAATTTCACACCGGCAACAATCAGCGTCCGCGCTGCATGCTGATTACCAAAACGGGCCATTTCCAATGAATCAGAAACACAACCGCCAGTTTCTTCAGCCAGTGCTTGGATCTCCGGATCAGTATAATAATGCGCAACTAACACCGCATCTTTTTGCTTTAGTAGTGCTTTGATACGATTTTTGTAGGCTTGTTTTTCGTCCGTAGACAACGGCAACGGCTTTTTTGGAAAGACAAAGTCAAGTTCATTAAACGTCAGTGCTTGATTCATGCTGACCAGATCCAGGCTGAAATAAAAGGAGGCGTATTATACACAGCTTTATCGTAAATCAACACGAAAAGCCATTAATTGCAGCAAAGCCGTGAGACTTCAAGACGGGAGTTGATATTTCTAAGCAAAGTGATTATGAAGAAAATATGGTGGGTCATGATGGATTCGAACCATCGACCAACGGATTAAAAGTCCGCTGCTCTACCAGCTGAGCTAATGACCCAAACTTGCGGTTGAACTGGTGGGTCATGATGAATTCGAATCATCGAC
>Ga0187843_10000824_pt1 | contig 20539 bp, 18 predicted proteins | sample SpaLakP09_SKY_43_FD_134516 | JGI IMG/M metagenome (GOLD analysis project Ga0187843, IMG submission 134516) | Oligotrophic lake water microbial communities from Sparkling Lake, Wisconsin, USA - SP09_SKY_43 | ecosystem: Environmental > Aquatic > Freshwater > Lake | place: USA: Sparkling Lake...
CGTTCTCGCACTCTTGCCTGTGGCCTTTCCCTTATTTCTAGCTCTATTCCATCCCCAAGCAGGGCCGCGCATGAAAGAAAAGTGCACCGCTCTTCTAGAAGAACATGGACGCTGGGTAGCCTCGATCATCTGTATCATTTTTGCTCTCCTTCTTTGGCAAGACGCACTGAAAGTCATGCCCCGCTGAATCTCGCCTGCGGGTGATTCTTGACCTAAAGTATCTTTTGCCTGTGAAAAAAGAAGACCCAGCATCCATTCCGATTCGGCCCCGCAGGATACGGCGCACTGCAGCCCTCCGTCGTCTCTTTTCCGAGACCTCTGTCAGCCCCGCCCACTGCATCGCCCCTCTCTTCGTCCAAGAAGGAACCCACTCCACCTCCATCTCTTCCCTTCCTGGCCATTTTCGTTTCTCCATTTCTGACCTACAACGCGAGGCATTCCGCCTAGCTCGGCGAGGCGTCGGAGGCATTGCCCTCTTTCCCTGCCTTGCCCAAAACCTTCGCACAGCCAAGGCCAGTGCTGCCTACAACCCAAAAGGCCTCATCCCACGAACTCTTCGCGCCTTAAAAAAAGATCTCCCTGATTTCCCGCTCTTCGCCGACGTGGCCCTTGATCCCTACACCTCCCACGGCCACGACGGAGTTCTCAATCCCGCAGGTCAAGAAGTGGATAACGACAAGACCATCTCTATCCTTATAAAACAGGCTCTCGTTCTAGCCGAAGCAGGAGCCGACTTCGTTGCCCCATCCGACATGATGGACGGCCGAATCGGCGCCATCCGCAGCGCCCTCGACCTTTCAGGATTCACCTCCACGGGAATACTTTCTTATGCGGCAAAGTTTGCCTCGTCGCTCTATGGACCCTTTCGTGACGCGGTCGGAAGCGCCCAGTCCGCCAGAACCACCTCGCTCGATAAGCGTGGCTATCAGGCCGATCCAGCAAACCGCCGAGCTATCTTGCGAGACGCTCTCCTCGATGAAGCGGAAGGCGCGGACATTCTCATGGTCAAACCCGCGGGTCCCTATCTCGATATCCTGCGTGATTTACGGGAGAGCACCCACCTTCCCCTTGCCGCTTACCAAGTCTCTGGCGAATACGCCCAGATTCACGCCGCCGCCCAAAAAGGCTGGACCGATTTACGAAAAACTAGGGATGAGTCCCTTCTTTCAATTCGTAGAGCCGGAGCTGACATCATCTTCACCTACTTCGCCAAGGACATTTAGTCGTGCCTGTTGAATCCAAATACCAGCTGATCGAGGTCAAGGTCCAAACCCTCCAGCAGATATTTAACTCTATGGATCCATCGCCTTTTCATGAGCGGGATCTGGACCGTGAGGCGGAAGAGTTCATTGTGAGCTGGGCGCAGGAGCACTCCTCTCGTAGGCCCTATAAACTCATCGTCCATCTCGGGCAATCCGCCGATCGACCGAATGCCGAACAGATTCTTTCGGAATCCATCCGCAATTACTTTGCCTATCGGTCAGAGATGAATCGTCGCAAACTCAAACAACTTCTTCATTACGGTTGGATCAGCCTCATCATCGCCACCCTATTCTTAGGCCTTTGCGTTACAATTGCGGCGTCGTTCGATCCAGATTTGGGCCTATTCGTCCGCATCCTGCAAGAAGGGCTAATCATTCTGGGGTGGGTTGCCATGTGGCGTCCGCTCGACGTCTACCTATACCAATGGTGGCCCGTCCGCAGGCTGGGACGGATCTATCGGGGCCTTAGCCGTATGCCTGTGGAGATTAAAACAACTTAAACCCTACTTCAGCCAAACCACTACCGCTGTTCCAATTGCCGCGGTTAGGATCAGTACGATCAGAACCGTTTTTCTTAAAGCCCTAGCTCCATACGCAAGCACTACTCCGGCCTTGAGCAATGTGTTGGCGACCATCGCAATCAGTATGCCTTGAATAACCATGCCAATGGGCTGTCTTTGTCCCGCCATTTGGCTCAGGGACAGTGCGATTGCATCCAGATCCATCAATCCAGAAAGAGCGCTGACTATGGAGAGGCCGACTCCTCCGAAATAGTGATCGGACGCCTTCACTGCAAAAATGATTAAGGCATAAAGCGCGGCAAACTGCAGGGAGTCCCGAAACCCCAAAGGATTCCTGTACAAAGTCTGCTCACCCTCCCCCCGTCCCTTTCCGTGCCTCACAAGCCTCCATCCACAGAAAAGAAACCCAGGAATACTCATGCAAAGAATCCACGGGAAAAGTTCCATAAAGATGGCGGGATGAACCGCCGTGGCTAACAAGATCACCCTCCAGAGCATCACCGTACACGCCAGAACGATCGCCAGTCCGCAATCGTTCGCGAGCGAGGGTTCCGACCGGCTTTGTCGGCTCATCGCCATGGTTGTCGCCGTGCTCGAGGCAACACCCCCAAGAACCCCAGTTAATGCCATCCCCATGCTCTGGCCAAAAAACCGCACAGCCACATAACCTCCAAACGAGGCCCCGGAAACAAGAACTACCATCATCCAGATCGAATGCGGGTTCAAAGCCTCAAACGGTCCCCAGTTTTCATTCGGTACCAAGGGCAAGATTACCCCAGTAATCGCGGCAAACTGTAACGCCATTCGGACATCTTCTCTGCTGAACTTCCGAGACATTTGATGCACATAAGGCTTAAGCGCTAAGAGGATCACCACTGTCATCGTCAGCACCAAGGCCACCTTCTCCTGATGCCATGCCACCAAACCGCCAATCAGATACGTCAAGAGCCCGACTGCACCTGTTGTGTAACCATGGCCGTCGTGCTTTTTCTGCTTAAAGAAAAGAAAAAGACTGATCCAAATCCCCATGGCGATAAATCCCGCCAAAAAGAAAAGCGGGTGAACAGTCTGGGTGAAATATCCGCAAAGGTTTCCCAGTAGGGCCCAGAAAGTGAAGGTTCTTAAACCAGCCAAAAGATGAGTCTTTGGATGCCAGTTCTCCTCATCCCACTGACGCTCCAGACCGATTAGCGCCCCTAAGCAAAGGCTAACCAACAGGGATTTAAGTAGTTCAAGACCCAGCACGTCTCAATTTACCCACCTCCATCCTTAGGGCCAACTTTATGAATTAAATATGCAGTTCCATTTGATATGTCCCATATAGGATGTATTTATAGATTGCCATAGATCAGCGTAAAGGTGCCATAAAACATCGAGCCGAAAAAAAGAACCCTATCTGCTGTAAAAATGTATTCCTATCCCCCTCGCAAGGGATGATGCCAGAACTCCTCCGCATCTTTTTCCTGAAACATTTTGGATTAAAAGCAAAGGCGCATGCCGCGAAGAGTCGCGCCTATTGAGGAGGAGACTTCATTATGCATAACGGCGATTACCCGCTGCCAAAACTCAAGGGCAAAAACTACTGCCTTGGAATCTACAAGTCAGACTGGAACACGACTAAAATTACTTTTTGGAAGCGAGCTGGTGCTATTAGTTTCTTCGACCTAAATGACCCCCTTGAACCATGGGCTGTTCTGCTCGAGGAGATGGCGGGTGAAAAATCTCCATTTGGAACCATTAGTTTAAAGAAAAACATATAGTCACCTTCAGCTAGATTCGGTTTGAGATGCTGCCCCCCCCTAGACGGCTCTACTTACCTTCTCGCCTATTATCCCTAAGGGCATAAAGTGCAGGAACTATGGCCGTACCTCGGATTTTTCTCTCTCCCAACTGGGGCATTGCAACGGAGCTGGTTCGCAACTACCTGCAGTATCTAGCTCTTGCACCGGTCTTTTTCCTTAACGGACTCAAACCCCCACCCGAAAAAAAAGATCTCGTTCTCCATAATGGAAAGTCGGAACTGGATCACACGCTCGACGCTGAAGTAATCCTTATCGTGTATCAAGAGGGCTGGCACGTCCTCGAAATGGTTTTTTGGAAGAACCGTGGAGCCTGTGGTTGGGTAGATCTCCAGGATGACCCCAAGGACTTTGAAGTCGTCCTGAAGAAGGCTCTCAACGGCCATACCCCCGTCGCGACACGCAGTACCGAACCCTATGTGCCGAAACTGAATGGTTTTCTTGATCGTAAAATCGGTCGCCATCTAACCTCGCGCGAACTCGATATTGGAACTCGGCTCACCCGTGGCTCTTCCGACAAGGAAATTGGCAAACAACTCAAGATCACCTGGGGCACGGTTCACAACCACCGTAAATCGATCTACAGAAAACTCGGGGTTCACTCAGTCCCCCAGATGATTCACAAGCTGCAGGGCCTTGATAAAAAGGCCTGATTCTTAGATTTTCCAGTTCAGCCCTTATGCCCTAACGAGTCCGGGCTGGTTCCTTGGCTGGATGACTCCGCAAGGATCCACCACCATCGGCACTGATTTCCTCAGTAAATCGTAGTCCAGCACGCGGTGCCCCGTCGCAATAATCGCCGCATCGTGCCCAGCCAAACTCCCCGGTTCCCAGGGGATCGACTGGCACCCTACCCATCGGCTGGATTGAGGATGACGGGGAATCGTCCGAATCCAAGGATCATAATAGCTAACAAAAACCCCATGATCCGCCAAAAGGTTCATGATTTCATAAGAAGGAGATTCACGGTCATCATCAATGTCTGGCTTGTAACCCAATCCCACCACCAGCACCCGCAAACCCTTGAGAGCTTTTCCTTCTCGGTTGAGGGCTTCAGTAAGCTGTTGGATCACATAAGCAGGCATCGCGGCGTTGATCTCCGCTGCCAAATCGATAAAGCGAGTGTCCATCCCATGCTCCCTGGCCTTCCAAGTCAGATAGAAGGGATCAATGGGAATGCAGTGACCTCCGACGCCAGGACTTGGATAAAAAGGCATGTAACCAAACGGCTTTGTCTTGGCCGCATTGACTACCTCCCAGATATCGATCCCCATTTTTCCAAAAATGCGCTTCAACTCATTCGCCAGCGCAATATTCACAAACCGAAAGATATTCTCCGAAAGTTTGACCGCCTCAGCTGTTCGACAATCCTCCACTTCCACGATCTGATCGATGATTCTTCCATAAAGCTCCACCGCTCTGGCTCGGCACGCTTTTGTCAGGCCACCTACCACTCTCGGGACATTCTTCAAATCGCTTTTTGGATTTCCCGGGTCCTCACGCTCAGGGGCAAAAGCGAGGGCAAAGTCCCGCCCGGCTGTTAGCCCGGAAAGCTTTTCAAGCATCTGACGCAACTCTCCCTCCGTTGTCCCCGGGTAGGTGCTCGATTCCAAACAGACGAGCATCCCTTTACGCACATTAGGTCCGAGTAACTGTGCGGCAGAAGTGATATTGGAAAGATCCGGCTCGCGATGCTCTTTCAGCGGGGTTGGCACACAAATCAAAACCGCTCGTGCTTTCGCAAGTTTTGCTGGATCGATCGTCACCGACAGTCCGTGTTTTTCCCTCGCTCTTTGAACCCGATCAGAAGGCAAATGAGCCAGATAGCTTTTCCCGTCTTCCAGTTGAGTGATCTTTGTCCAATCCGCCTCAAACCCAAGAACCGTTAACCCCGCCTCTGCAAATTTCAATGCCAGCGGCAGCCCGACATGACCCAATCCCACGACCGCCACATCGTAATGAAAGGGTTCCTCCTTGTCGCTCAATCCTTAATCCTCCGTAAAAGCAGAAAAGCCTCGGCAAAGTTCCTGCCAATCTCCATCCCTCGGTACTCCGCCTGAACAAAGATCCCCTTGTGCGACCGAGGATGTGGCCATGCATTTTTTTCCCCCGCATAAACATCCAAGGCCTTTGCCTTCTTCATGAGTTGAGACTGGGTAAGAATCTCATAATGGTTAGGACGAAAAGATGGATCAGTAGGGATCCGTTGAGATGTGCTACTGGGAATCTCCCCTAAAAGAATCTGCTTCACCTTGGGAAGTTTTAGAACCCGGGTGGCCATCCGCACCGCCCGAAACGTTCCCGCATGATCTTGGTGGATATCCCCCAGAAACGTTGTGTAGACAACTGTTGGTGAGAGCTCCCCAATGACTGTCTCGACCTTCCGAAGGGTATGGGGGCCCATCACGCCCAACTCCTCCTCCTTGACCCCTAAATAGATCGATCGATCGTATCCTAATATCTTTTGGGCTTTCGGGGCGACCGAGTCCTGCTTCCGAGTTCTTGCATTGTGGGACTGTCGTAGAAATAGAACGGTGACATGATCCCCCCTCAGTTTATGTTTCTGGATCGCTCCCCCAAACCCCAGAACCTCGTCGTCACAGTGAGGAACGACCACCAGAACCCCCTCACCACGGACTCTTCCGGATTGAGTCGGTTTTGAACTACGACGCATTTTTCAAATGCCCACTAGCGCGACCGGGCTCGGTAAGCCGTCGATGTATTACGGCTTCGGGTCAATGAACGCGCGCTACGCCCCTCATTTCGTATCTTACTGCTTTTTGTTTTACCCCGCAACAGACCCCGCAACCTCCTCGCCGTATGAACTCTAGGCTTAGAACTTTCTCGCTTGAGATGCTTGCCTTTGCTCATGCTTTTCCATTCCTTAAAGATTCTATCTTCTGCTGTTCCTCACGAATAGCATTCCGCATTTCCGATATACTGATGGGTTTTCGGAAGATCCGGACACTGCCAAGGCCCTTCATGACTTCAGGATCGATCCTCACATCCACACCCTCATCCTCAAGAAGAAAGATGGGGACCTTCAGCCCCGCCGAATGTATCATCTCCACTAGTTTTGTTCGGCTTGTAACATCAAGCCCTTCTTTGGCGGCTGTGCTGTCACAAACAATTAGATCCATGGCTTTTTCATTAACCACGCTCCCAAGGTCATCCGATCTTAGCTCCACGACGAACGGTTCCCATCCGGACTGTTTAGCCAGCTGTCCAACTACGCTTCCAAGAGATCCGTGATGATCCACAATTAACATCTTTAGAGGTTCTGTCATATTGGAGAATTAATTGCTCTTAAGTCGAAGCAGTGTCAAGGCAAGAATTTTCAGATCGCCCAGCCAAGTCCAGTTCTGAATGTAGTACATATCATAATCGACTCTTTCCTGTAGAGAGGTGTTTCCACGAAGTCCATGAATTGCCGCCCACCCTGTCATTCCTGGTTTCATACGAAAACGAAGTCCGTAGGAATGAACCGATTCACAGAATTTCGCCACCAGTTCCGCCATTTCGGGGCGTGGCCCCACCAAGCTCATATCCCCTTTCAGCACGCACCAGAACTGAGGAAGTTCATCCAGACTGAATTTTCGTATCCACTTCCCTAGTCGTGTGCAACGAGGGTCATTATTAGCGGCCCAAGAATGTGGATCCTCCTCCACCCCAGCTTTCATGGAACGCAGTTTATAGATCCAGAAGCTTCGTCCTTCGAGTCCGGCCCGTTTTTGGCGAATCCACACGGGTCCTTTCGATTCCAACCGGATCAACAAGGCAAGAAGGAGGATGATGGGAGTAGAAATAGTTAGCCCCACCAAAGACCCCACAATGTCTGTCGCTCTCTTCATGAACCGATGTGATCCAAGATGGTAGCTCGAGTTGGCAATCCCCAGAACAGGCAACCCCGAGACCATGCGGTCATGACTTCGCCCCACCCAGAAACCAATCGAATCAGGAATGAGGCGGACGATAACACCATTCAGAACGCACTCCTTGGTAATCCGATTTAGGGCTTTATGATCCAAGCACGTCTGATCGATGACCAAACGAGACATCTGGTAGTTAGAGAGACCTGCTTCCAGATCAGTTAGACTTCCCAAGTGCGCATACCCTTGTTTCTGATGGGAAGGGCTTTCGTCACCAAAATAGCCCACCACCTCCTGCACTTTTCCCATTTTTCTGGAGGAATCTTTTAGTAAAAGCCGCATCCGTTGCGTATTTCCTACAAATACCAAAGGCTCATGCGCTGGGATTTTGAAAACATCCAGAATCAACCAGGGCAAAACGGAGCGAAATAGCACGACAAGGGCAAGGAAAACAATGCTTTGCAAAAGAAGACAAGGAAGAAAAGCAGCGGGATCTAAACCTAAGCCCCACCTGAGAACAATGATGAATCCCCCTCCCCCCGCAAAGATCACAAGAAAAGCACGCCCTGCAATAGAGCGAAATGAACCCCAACAGGGCCAATCATATCCTCCAAAACGATCCATTAAAACTATCGGTACGACTCCGTACAGGATCCAGAGATGGGGAGGAATACTTTCCCAACTTATGGTTCCAAATCCATCGGAGTGTATCACAAGGAAAAGGGAGATTGCGACGGCCAACCCGTCCACCACACGAAGGCCTAAAGCCCACTCAAATTTACTTTGAGGCCGATTCTTTAAGATCTTCTCAAACGACAGATTCATTCGCACAAAACCTCCTGATACAAGTCAAGGTACTGGAGAGCCACGACTCCCCAGCAGAAAAGGCGGGCCCGATCCCTCCCTTTCTGGATCAGTTTCTCTTTGGCCCGTGGATCGAGATGGAGAGCGGTCCGTAGCCCCAAAGCCATGTCGTCGACATTGCGGGGATCTACAAAGATGGCGGCATCTCCAGCCGTTTCAGGCATACAAGAGGCGTCGGAAGTCACCACCACGACTCCTACGCTCATAGCCTCAAGAATCGGAAGACCAAAACCCTCTTCCAGGGAAGGAAAACAAAAGACCGAAGCTCCCCGATAATTAGCAGACAGCTGTTCCGGCGTGAGGTATCCCAACCGCTCAACACCAGGAGTTTCAAGAAGCGGATCCAGTTCGCGGTCCTGTTGAAAACGCTTCTCCGGCAATCCTGCGATCTTTAGCTTCAAAACTGGATTTTCCACCCGCAACTTCTTAAAAGCTTGGATGAGACGGGCCAGATTCTTGTGCGGCTGATACGAGCCGACACAAAAGATATAGGGCGATAGACACATCACTGGCTCTGCTTTAGGTAAAGGCGGCAAACCGTCGGGAATCATCCTCAATATCGGTTCACCGATACTCAGATGCCGTTTCACCTGGTCCCGAATGTACTGAGAGATGACCACGACCCGGGAGGCACGATGAAGCCCAGGCAGTGCAACCCATCGGTAGGCAAGACGGAAAAGCGTACGGTACCATTCGGGGTGGAGCAGAAAGTTTAGGTCATGCAGGGTGACGATACTTTTGACCTCTCCTGGAATCGCTGGCGACGTGTTCATGGGATGATGTCCCAGTCGGCATCCCGAATGAAGCGCAGCATCGCTAAAGAAAAGCTGTTCCCAGATTTGACATCGGGTACGTGTCCACCCTCGAAAAGGAGTGGCCACCAATTGCGTTCTAGGCAGATCCGCCCATTCCCGCACTCCTGGATACCCAGGATCCGCAAAGACCACCAGATCCACGTCCCTCGGTTTCCGAAGAATGGCGTCAAACAGATGGAAGGATGCGATCTGTGTCCCTGTGGGATGGTGAGCTCGCGAAAAACGGCCATTCAGCGCGACTTTAGGTTTCATGCCGGCACCTCGCGCGGGGACCATTTTCGCGCCTGCCTCTCTACGGCAAGCCAGAGTGCAATGAGAAAGATCAAAAGGGTCCAGAAGGTGAAAGCATCACTGGTATTGGTCAGCGGATTACACATCTGCATCAAAATCACTAGGCTCAGGTTCCTTGTTAGACAGGTCCGATCGCCACGTGCCACAAGGTGGGCGGCTCGGAGAAGAGTTCCCCAGAGGGTCCCCATGATCGTCGCCATTCCTACAACTCCGGTCCATCCAAAGTTTAGAAACGCCTCCCCAAAGAAAGTCACCCGCAGTCCGAAATGGGACTGGTCGTCCATCCCGACGATCCGCACACCGGTCAACCCCATGTGCCAATCATGCTTTTTTGGAAAAAGCCCGCTTGGGGCCATCGCCACAAGTCCCCCCAGATAGGTTTTCCCAAGAAGAGGGTCGAAATCCCAAGAGCCCAGAACCCATGCTCCATCCCGCAAATCGATGACATTATTTCCCAGATAAACTTCCCCCAGGCTCGTAATGAAAGGATCCCCCTCCTTGAGTCGATCTCGATCGGTTCGTATCAGGGAACTCAATCCGCCCAAAAGCATAAAGGTGGTAAGGAAAACGACATAAAGTGAAGGGATCGACCAACGGGGCATCCGGAACTGCAGGGTCATCAATGTTGCCCCCATGAACATGGCAATCGCCAAAGGAAGCCGATTTCCACTCACCACCTGCAAACCAGTCAGGATTAAAAACAGAATAAGATCATGGATTGGAAGATGCCTCAACCGGCGAAGGATCGATACTCCCAAAGCTGCAGCAACAACGGGCACAAGAGCGGTGCCAAAATGATAAAAAGGTCGGGCGCCCGCGGAAGAAAGCATAGCATACCGAGCATCCACTCCTTCCCCCCCCGTCAGCATAGGTATTGAGCCCGTCGCGACCATCGGTAGAACGATCAGAATACAAAGAAAGACGGAGACCATTCGCAAAAAGGAAAGCAAGCGACGATCCTGATCCTCCGCAGGGGCACACAAGGGTTGAAGAGCGTAACCCTGCTTCCGATTCCACGCGTAGACACATCCCATGACGATCAGAAGAAGGAAAAAGCCGATCAGGTTAATGAGAACAATCCAAGGCAACCCTTCTAAAACGGCCTGGGATGCAGCCCCGCCCAGACTGGCTGCGGTTGTCTCAATGAAGAAAAAGCCAATCAAGATAAGGGCCTGATGGGCCAAAGTCAGACCAATGAGATCCATAAAACGAGTTATCGTCATCCACGCAACTGGCAGAAAAAGCAAAAGTACGATCATCAAACAGACGAAAAAGGTGAGCCACGGGTCATTCCAACTGGGTTGAAATTGGGATATTTCATTTGGGTCATACCACCCAGCCCAAAAAGAGAGTGGAACCAGGACTCCGAGAAAAGACACAATTAGGCAAAAAGGACGAAACCAAGAAAGGATTCGATGAGAATCCCGAGCTGATTCAACATCCTGTTCATGACAATTAGCATTCATAGGAAAAGAACCGAGAGGCATGGACAAACCCCAAGTTCTGTATGAATTATTGTAGCAGTATTTTGGAAATAGTTAAGCTAATTAGATATTCTCGCTCTCGTTCCTAAATACGTAAGAAAGGGCTCCGGCTAGAGTGACACCGAGAAAACCATAAAGAATATCGGTCCACTGAATCCAACGTTCAGGAAGCATGTTTTGAGCCGCCTCCACCCCCACGACAAGACATCCACACAAAAACAGAATCAGCCACCGAGGCCGGCGAAAGGCGAAGAGCACAGAAAAGGTAAACAGGAAGTAGGCTCCTGTATTTCTCCAGGCATCAGGATCTTCCCCGCCCTGAACCAGCCAGCGAGGTAACCAGTCTAATTCCCAAAGGCTTGCGCTGGTCCGAAGCCCAAAGAAAAGGATAAAACCCAAAAGCAAAAGAAACGGAATGAAACGTAGAACTCTCATGCAAATGGATAATGGCATAGAATTCCTATCCAGGCGATGTTGGAGGGCAAGTATTCCTGCCCACCACCAATCTTCATCCATGACGGTTCCCAAGGCAGCGCTGATCTTCTTCATGCACATAAATGATCGTCATTCCTTTTATTTGGAATTAATGTGAGTTCTTGTTCGCTCGCCCTTATTCCCTCGAACTCCTTCGAAATCAGCTCTGGCAAACCGGGAACTTCTTCGCCAAAGCCCTGTTTCTTGCCGTTTTCACACCGTGGATGATCCGGCTTTGGGGAGCCGAAAAGTACGGCCTCTTTGCCCTTTCCAGTTCGCTCTTTGTCTCCCTGGCTCTCCTAGATGGTGGAGTCAGATCTTTAACACGCGTCCGTCTTGCCCCGCTACTAGCAGAAGGCAAGACCGAGGATGGTATGCGCATCCTAATCCATGGTCTCCTTGCCTTTATGATCGTTTGCGGTTTCGCCCTTCTTATCGCCCTCGGACTTTGTGCGAATGACTTTCTCTCCCATATCCTCCATCTTCCCCCAGGCGGTCAAACCGTCCTTCTAATTAGCGGTATTCTGACCTCCATCTGGATGACCAGTGTCCTGGCCCTCGAACTTTTGGCCGCTGATGGTCGATTGTCCGATGTGAAAGCCGCCAACACGCAAGGCATCCTCCTTGCCCTACCCGCCTGTTCTGCCTGCCTGTTCTTTGGGGCCGGCCCACTCATCACGATGGTAGCGATGATCCTTTGTCTTATTGTCCCTAACCTGCTTCTTCTTTTTCGAAATCTACCTAGGAAGTCGCTCGATCTGTGGGGTAAGTCTGTCCCCATTCGTGAGGCTGTCGGCACCTTGGCTCACGGCTTCCCCTACTATTTGACAACGATCGCCCTGATCGGAAAAACCCACGGACTCACTTTCCTTATTTCCGCTATGGCCGGACCTGCCGAAGCGGGAATCTTTTACATCCTCCTCCGTCTTTCGGAGTCATTGAGTAACGTTGCCTCCACCTCCAGCGAAACATCCGTGGCCACTCTCGCTTTTGACACTACTCGTTCCCAACGAATTCTCCTTTTCCGCCAATCGTGGACCTGGGTCCTTCTTTTCTCTCTTCACGGGGCTTTGGCACTTACCTTAATCGCACCCACGTTATGGAACTGGTGGCTTCCCTCATTCTCCTCGCTTCCTTCCATAGTCTGGCCGGCTTTGGCTCTTTTTGGCTGGATGGGCGGATGGAGCCAAATGAACACCAATTCCTCCATGGGACTCGGTCTTATTCAAAGCGCTGCTGTTGTTTGTTTGACGGAAGCAGTTCTCACCATCGTTTTGGCATACTTAGGGTTCCTCCACGGAGGATTTGCCGGACTCTTTTTTGGGGGTGCCATGGCGGGTCTGGTCACGGGATTCCAAAGCGTTCGGATTACCAAAAGCCTTCAAGAGCCTTTTCTCCGACTCTGGCTTCACCCTCTGCGCGGACTCATGCCGGGCCTTCTCCTCTCGGGGTTGATTCTTTTAGGAGCCTCCTTAGTTCAAACCCCATGGGTATGTATTCTTACTCTGCTCATTCCAGCCGCTCTGGTCCTGTGGCAGATGAAACAACTATCCAAAGCACCATGACCCAACTCAGAAAGCTACGCATCCTTTTGGTCAGTGAACCCGGATGGACAGGCGTCTTCCGACATGTGGAGGGCTTGGCCGATTTTCTTCATACGGCCGGACAACAAGTCGCCCTCGCCTATTCCGATGTCCGCGGAAGCGAGGGTCTCACCAAGTTGGTGGAGCGGGTTATTTCTCGGGGAGGACCTGTCCGCAACCTCCGCATCTCTCACGCACCACAGTTGGGTGACCTTCGTGCCTGGACTCGCCTCCATTTGCTCATTCAGGAATTCCAACCCGACGTCATCCACGCCCACAGTTCCAAGGCTGGAGCCCTCACCCGACTTCCCGGACTTCTTCACCTGATCAAGACCCCTCTTTTCTACACTCCCAATGCCTACTACGGGATGGCTCGCCAAGGCGGCATCGCCGATTTCGTCTTCACTTCCATCGAGCGACTTCTCGCCAATGTCGGCTACACCATCAATATTTCCAAAGACGAGTCGACTTTTGCGCGGAATATTCTAGGCCTACGCCCAGAACACCAGTTCATCATTCATAATCCCGTGCAGATCGACTTTTTTAAACCAGCATCCCAAGAGCAGAGACTTCAAGCCCGGAAGAAACTCGGCATTCCGGAAGATTCAATTCTTTTAGGAACGGCGGGGCGTCTTTGTTTCGAAAAGGATCCCGAAACTCTCTATCAGGCGCTTCAACCCGTTTTTCGCAAAAATCCGAAAATAAGACTCCTTCACATGATCTCAGGCGATGCAGATCCCCGACTTGAGGCCTTGGCAAAACGATTAGGAATCCTGGAGCAGATTCACCTTATTGCTTACCAAGAGGATTTGCGGCCCGCCTATCACGCCCTCAACGGGTTTCTCATGACCTCCCGTTATGAGGCAGGTTGGCCGATTGTCATTCTTGAGGCCCTAGCATGCCGACTTCCCCTTGTTTCAAGCACAGGCCCAGGCATGAGCGATATCGGACAAGGCGGACTCAGCCACTGCTGGACCGCTGCCGTTGGAGATGTGAAGGGCTTCACCCATGCCATCTCTGCACTGGTAACCGACCTGACTCAAGGTCGCCCCAATAATCATCGCGAGATTGCCGAGACTCGATTCAGCCCCAAGCGTTGCTACGGGGCAATTCTGAAAGCCTATCAAGGCCAACTCATCAGCTAACCTTCGTTCCCCCCACCTCGTTTCCTTCTCCCTTGCGGAGAATTTCTTAAAAGCATTCCATGGATAGCCCATTCGTTTTGATAGGCAATATGGATTGCTTTTTTGGACTCGCTGATCGTGGTTTTTCCGTACTCCGCCACAAAAATTACCTTTCGACTGCTTGGGAGTACTAACGGAAGTTCATTTAGTGCAGTAAGCTCGGGGGAGTTAATTAGAATGTAATCCCACGCCGTTCCTTCCTTCAGGAGAGCGTCATCTAGAGCTCTTCGAGCTACGAGATTCTCCAAACTTTTTGAATCTTTTCCGGGCGATAGTAATGCCAGCTCTCGAACCACCGAGAACGCAACACAATCATTCAACGCTTTTTCGCCAATAAGCCATCCATACAGACCCCCGCTCGGTCCAACAGGTATACCTAACAAACTGGAAAGTCTTGGTTGTGAAAAGTCCAAATCGATGATCAAAACCTTTTTTTCCCCCTCGGCAAGGAGGACTCCTAGATCGGCTGTTATAAAGTGGGCCGTATTCTTCAATCCAGAAGGAACGAGGGCAAAGATATAGGGTGGTTCATGGTGTTTCCGAATTTGAATTACGGAGGCACGAAGGACCCCCATTTCGGTCGAGCACCCGGGATGCTTGTATAGCTGTGAACACATATCTAAATTCGTGATGGAGGATTCCGGTGGGAAATACCCTAAGAATCTGATCCCTAGCTGTTCACGAATTTGGCGCCCCCTCCGCAACCGAATAGTTGAGGCAGTGATTAAAATTGGCAGAAGTAGTCCAATGGAAATACCGAAGACCCCGCCTGCAATCAGATTCAGCCACAAAATGGGCCGAACAGGCCGGTGATTGGCGTGGGCGTAGTCCAGTACGACGAGAACATTGCTACTAAACCCTTTGCTCGTCTCTGAGCGCGTTGTTACATGAGTTTCAGCTGGGTTCGCCAACGCATCAAGGATTTTTGCCCCCTTTCGATCAGCCTGATCCATATTCTTTCGCATCTCCTCCAAATCCCTGGCCATCTGCTGACACCGGATCTCCAAACTCTCACCTCGGGATCGCAGGGACGTCTCAAGTTTTTTCGAGTGTCCTGCGATCTGGGACTTCAAGCCATCCACCTCAGCCGCCTTGCCTTGGAGGCGGGGACCCCGGGTACTCTGGGTCGCAATCCTGTCGTACTCCGATTGAACGAGCATCAACTGGGTCTTGAGATTGTTCAGCGTTGGATCTGCCTCGAACGAGGGGAAGTACTCACAAGGCTTCCCCGCCCCTAAGTACTGCTTTAACAAATCGATCTGCTCCCGAAATTTGGCTGCCTCGACCTGGAGATCGGCATACTGCCTGTTCAGTACATCGAGCTGATCTTTCATCATCGCCTGGATGCGCTGGTGCTCGAGCATTTGAGTCCCAATCACGTTTAAAATCTGCCCCTCAGCAAGAACGGCGTTGGCCACGCTACTCGCGAAATCGGGACTTTGCGACTGGACACGGATTAACCCCATCCGAGTATTTCGAATCGAGGAGACCCGGACATTTGCGCGAGCTTCAGAGGAATAAAGCGACACCGCCTTTTCAATATCCCGGAAAGCGATCCGGTCTTCCGGAATGCCCAGCTTCCGAACCACACCTTGCTTCACCTTGTCAGAGGAAAGACTCAGGATTAGAGTTTGGACAATTTGACGTTGGGTTTCGGCGTCGATCGCTCCCTTCTCAACATCGAAGGGGAGTTGATTGATGGTGAGCTTGGCATCGGCCTGGTAGACGGGATGGGCGAGAAACTGAACAAGTAAACCGAAGAGCAATCCCGTCGCCAATCCACCCAGAATAAAAAACACATTTCTTCGCAAATAAATAAAGACATCGTCCAAACTGGCCTCATGAGGCTTCGTTTGGGGCGACCCAACTATATCCTGCGAGAACGGCGGAAGAGGCATATTGGTTTAGAGGAAATTCCTCGGCACGGTGATGACATCGCCAGGTCGAAGTAGAAGATTTTGCTTCATCCCCTCCCCCTTCATCATCTGGCGGAGATCCAGTTCATACACCTCCACCCTTCCCGCGTTTTGCCGTACTAATTTGACCCGGCGCTGATTTGCCAAGGGAGTGAAGCCGTTGGCGGCCGCAATAGCGTCCATCACCCGCATCGGGCCCTGCCAACTCCGAATTCAACTGATGAAAAACCTCGCCTAGCACAGAGATTCGATTGGGTCGAAACTCTTCCAGGTAGATTTTTTTTGCCCCCGGATAACGTTTTTTTGCCAAAGCTAGGAAGTCATCTCGGCTCATTCCCTTTACGGTTGTTTTTTCACCTTCGAGATCAATGACACCCTCTTGGCTCACCTGAAACACCTTGATGGCCCCGTCAGGCAAAGTCAGATGAAGGCGATCCAGCAGCGCCACCTGATAAGCGAGAGTGGAAACCTCGCACGGTAGATCGGCACTCTCAACATCCACCTCGGTTGGTGGGGGAGACTTCATTTCTGCAGCAAGGCCAACACTCAGCGTGCCGACGAGCAGCAGGAAACAGGCTGTTTCTTTGATCATGTCCATATTGGAATGTCTTTGTCTTTGATGAATCAACTTATTCATAGAGTACTCCTTTTAATTCAGAATTTCCACTCAAAACCCGCGGCCACGCGGATCCCGCTGATGGAAGGTCCTGTTCCTTCGGTTATGTCGAAGCCTTGATAGCCAAATTTCATAAAAGCACGGGGTTGGCTGCTCTTGCTGCTGCTGGGCAGAGCATAAGCCACCTCAATTTCAGGTCTTATCTGGAAGGCGTATTGGCTCCCCAGTTCATACTCAAAGAAGCAGAAGGCGCAGTAGGGAGTCACATACCAGTTGGTTCCTAGAAAGGTCTCCGCCCGAAGTTGGATCAAGGTGGCAGTGTAGTTGTCGTTGATCCCGAATTCCGTAAAAACGTAATCTCGGTCATATTTCAGGGTTGGCCGAAATCGTGGACTCCAATCAAACGTCGTGTACCCGTTAAAACGAAAGCCGGAGAGATCCTTACGACCCTGGAGGGCTTCATTCTGAAGGAGGAAATCATAACCAAACCGCATTTCGGTATAGATGCGGGGATCTGGCCTTCCCCGCCACCCTGTACCGAAAATGATTTCCGACGCGCCGATCCCCTGGGAAGGATCCGAATACCGGTACTCACCCCAAGCGAGGACTTTAAGATCGTGAAGGATAAAATAGTTTAACTCTTGGCGGGTGTCGTAGGACTGAAGATTAATGAAACCGTTGCCGTCGGGATGTTGGTAGGAGAAAAAGCTGAACGATTGATTCATGCCCGTCAGCTGGGTGAACTGATAATCCCCGATGATGCCGGGAAGAATTCGGAGTCGGCGTGTTCGGTTGGTCTGCTCGTCGAGCAACAGATTGCTCCCCGTAAGATCCGAGGCAGCCAGATAGGGTCTCCAGATAAAATCGTCTCGGCCAACTCGGACGGCCAAATCAAGCTTCTGATTAAAAGCATTGAGATTGGGGTTTTCATAAAACATGTCTTCATAAGCCTCGTAGGCGACTTGAAATCCGAGAATGGTGTCGGGGGTTCCGACGGACACCTCGATGCCTCCCCGTGGGGTGAAAAAGAAATCAGCAATCGGATTGGTGGCGGTTAGCTGAACGTTCGAATCGTAGGACTGGGCAACCCCCGCCCATAGATAGACCTCCACCAGACCAGGTTTTCGACCCCTCGGGTAAAGACCCAGCGGGGGTTCAGCTACTTGCACTGGGCGAAAAGTCGTCGGATCCAAGGTCGGCTGATAAAGCGGCCGCCTATCGGCAAAGATGTTGTCATAATAGGGACGAATCAGGCGATAGAGTGCGCCCCCAGGATTCTCGGGATCCTCGTCCTCGTTTCTTCCCATCGGAATCGCCCTATTCGACAGGTTTGGCTCATCCTTGGAGGAGTAGTTGTGGGCCGGAGAGATCCCCTCCCCGAATGCCGGAACTAACACGTCCGACTGAAGGGCATCGGCCTGAGCGGGTCCTCTAGAGGAAATCTGTGCATTTAAGGGATCGGCACAGTAAAAGGAAAAAAACAGCGGAAATACAAACAGATATAGAAGCCGCCAAGTGACACTAAATATCGACCGATTGGGTATGGCATTGCCTAAAAGGAGCAACCGCATGTGTTAACGCTATTCTTTGTTAGTAACTTGTCAATATATTGTATAGGTTATTATCCTAATACAAGTAATATATAACGTAAGGCGTTGTTGCGATAACAAAAAAAATTAGATAGGGAATAAAGAAATCAGAGACCAAAAAAACAAAAAAGTTTCGATGAAAGAAACAGAGGCGATTAGAAACTTACCAAACCCGCATTCATGAAGTGCAACTGATTAAATGAAGCGAATATTACTGCCCTTTTTTAAATAACTTCTTTTCCGGGTTTCGTTTAGCAGTCGAACTCTTGGCATCGTGACGTCGTTCGTTTTTTATGGGATTTGATAAAATATTTCTTGATCCATTAAGGACCACCTCCTGAACGAGGCGCTCATACATGGTGGCCGAGAGTTCCCCAATCTCATGCTCATGGAGTTCTTCCGCTGTAACATCCCACTCGACCGAGATAAAACCAATCAAATGCCCATTGATGTTGTGAATCGGTTCTAAATGAAGTTCCACCCAATAGGGCTTTCCGCTTTTGGTATAATTGACCATGCGGACTCGTACGGGGACTTGACGCTCGATGGCATCATTGAGAAGTTCCCTAGGTCTTTTTTCTGATAGCGCGCCACACAGAATATGCCCCGGTCGTCTGCCAAGCAGTTCGTCCGAATTATATCCACACATCCGGGTAAAGGCAGCATTGACCCAAACAACAAACCCACCGGCATTGGCGATCACGACCGATAAATCGGTATGAGCTGCCCAACGTTCGAGCACCAAGCCAAGGGGGTGGCTCTCCACATCCTGCTGCTCAAGGCACTTCATCTTGATTGTTTCAATAATCAAAAAATTACCCTACTTTGTATGTATACTCCCTTTCGTATAATTAGCAAATTATTATTTGCATTTATTTTTGTTATTAACGCAGGCACTTTAACGACCCTATTTTGAGTAATCTGCGCCCGTTGTGTTATATGCTTCAGAAGCGCAAAATCTCCGAAGGCTGGTAGCAAAAGGGCTAACCGGCCAGAGAAGAGATTAGTTCACCGACTGAGAAAAACGCAGAATCCCCTTCTCCGCATCGTAATTGAGAATTCTCGTCTTCCCCGTCTTTTTATTCGTCACACTGATCATCGCTGTATTGCCACTTTGATTCACCGAGGAAACCTCCTCATCGTCTCTTCCGATGCTCGAGGTCCATCGGGTGATTCCATTCGTACTTAAGCCAGCAATATGATGATTATCTTTTTTCACCACAATCGTCAGTCCCTTATCCGCTGCCATCCCCAGAGCAACTCCCAACAGAAGTACGCTTAAAAAAGTTAATCCAGGAGCCAACCGAGACCGAAACAAAATCATCTCTTCAGGAGGACCAGAGCTGCCACCACAAAGATATTTAAGAAAGACAATGGAATGAACACCTTCCAGCCCAGGTTCATCAGTTGATCATATTTAAAGCGGGGAAGCGTCCAGCGGATGACGATAAAGAATCCGATAAAAACAAGTATCTTCCCTAAGAAGACTCCGATCGAAATGAATCCAAACCACCAAGGCAAAGCGAGTCCAGCGAGTAACGAAGGCAGGGCAACCCCGTAGAGGGAGTCGGGCATAGGCAAACCATTGAACCACGGAAACGGAAGACTCCACCCTCCAAGAAACAGGGTAACCATAATGGCAGAGGCGGACACCATCGCCGCGTACTCTCCGAGAAAGAATAAAGCAAAGCGCATGCCCGAATACTCAGTGTGGTATCCACCCACCAACTCAGTTTCCGCTTCTGGCATGTCAAAAGGCAAACGATTCGTCTCTGCAAATGATGCCACTAAAAACACCACAAAAGAAAAAGACAAGGCCAGGCCGGTTAAAATGCCTATCCATCCACCCGCAAGATGAGGCAACGCTAACCAACCATGCGCTACCTGATACTCCACAATTTTTCCAAGATTAAGCTGCTGCGTAACCAGGAAGATCGGCACCACCGACGCCCCCATGGCGATCTCATAGGAAATAATCTGCGCTGAGGAGCGTATTCCACCCAGAAAAGGATATTTGGAGTTAGAGGACCACCCCGCCAGGACAATTCCGTACACGCTCAGGGAAATGATCGCGAAAACAAAGAGGAGTCCGATGTCCAGATCCGCAACCACCCCGCTAATCCGGAACGCCTGAATCGTAGCCACATCCAAATGCAAAGGCGTGGCCAACCATGTGGCAATCGGTCGAAGATCAAACCCGGGCGCAAAAGGAATTACTGATACCGTCACTAAGGCCGGAACCATCGCGAGGATAGGAGCCAGGTTGAAATAC
>Ga0187843_10000827_pt1 | contig 20410 bp, 21 predicted proteins | sample SpaLakP09_SKY_43_FD_134516 | JGI IMG/M metagenome (GOLD analysis project Ga0187843, IMG submission 134516) | Oligotrophic lake water microbial communities from Sparkling Lake, Wisconsin, USA - SP09_SKY_43 | ecosystem: Environmental > Aquatic > Freshwater > Lake | place: USA: Sparkling Lake...
GCCGGCACAGCAGCTTCAGAGCGGCCTTCTTGTTGCGGCGTTTCTGGACCAGGACGTCGAGCACTTCGCCCTCGTCATCGACGGCGCGCCAGATGAACATCCGCCGCCCGCCGATCTTGGCCATGACCTCGTCCAGATGCCATCGGCCGGTTGGCGCAGAACGGCCGCGCCGCAGATTTGAGGCGATCGACGGGCCGAACTTGTTGACCCAGCATCGAATGGCCTCGCGGCTGACCTCGACGCCGCGTTCGGCCATCAATTCCTCGATGTCCCTGATGCTCAGGGTGAAGCGGAAATAGAGCCGAACCGCCTGGAGGATCACCGACGAAGGGAAACGGTGGCGCTTGAACGAGATGGGCTTCATTTTCTTCCTCGCCCCAAAGCCGCGTTCGCCCGGCTAGCGGAGAAGAGTTAGCGCTAGACTGCCAGCACCCTTTGCAGTCCACTACGATATAAACTGGTACAATATACCAAAAACTGTAGACGGCAGTGTGCGCTTTCCTTAATCCTGCGCTAGAAGATTGTCGGAAGCCCTGTGAATTGGCGCCGAGCCTTCTTCGATACCGCGTCATAGGTGGAGGGCTGAGGCGTGTCGCCTGTTGCAAATCGTAGAGACCTCGACTTCCTCCTATTTGAGGTACTGGGGCTGGAGCGGTTGCTCCTTGAGCCGAGGTTCGCGGCCTATGACCGGACGTCCATTTCTGGGGTCTTCGACGTCGTGCAGGCTATCGCCGAGTCCGAATTCCTATCCTGCGCGCCGAAGCTGGACACTAATGAGCCGCGGTATGTGAGCGGCCGTGTCGAGATCATCCCCGAGGTCAAGCGGGCGCTCGACGCCTGCGCTGCCGCGGGCTTGTTTGGCGCGGGTTTCGATGAATCCGTGGGCGGTCTGCAGCTTCCAACGGTGGTGACTTCGCTCTCGACTGGCATCTTGTCGTGCGCCAATGTTGCGGTCGCCAACTACCAGTTCTTGACGGTCGCGGCCGCTAACCTCATCCAAACCTTTGGCTCAGAGCGTCAGAAGGAGCTCTTTCTGGCCCCCATGATGGAGGGGCGATGGTTCGGAACCATGTGTTTGTCAGAGCCCCAGGCAGGCTCATCTCTCGCCGATATTCGCGCCCGGGCGGAGCCGATGGAGGGGGGGCGCTACCGGCTCTCGGGCAGCAAAATGTGGATTTCAGGAGGCGACCACGAACTCTCTGAAAACATCATCCATATGGTGTTGGCGCGCCTCCCGAATGCGCCTCCCGGTGTGAAGGGCATCTCTCTGTTCGTCGCCCCCAAGCACCTTGTTGAGGCGGATGGCAGGTTGGGCGCAACCAACAACATCGCTCTGGCCGGCCTGAACCACAAACTCGGTCAGCGCGGCACAACAAATTGTCTGCTGAGTTTCGGTGAGGGCGGCGAGACGGTCGGCTACCTGGTGGGGGAGGCCCACAAGGGACTCGCTTACATGTTCCACATGATGAATGAAGCCCGTATTTCCGTGGGCATGAGCTCGGCGATGATCGGGTTGGCTGGCTACCTCTATTCGTTGGACTACGCCCGCACGCGTCTCCAGGGCCGCAGCGTGAAGGACAAGAATCCATATGCCCCCCAGGTGCCCATCATCGAGCATGCCGACGTAAAGCGCATGCTTTTAGCCCAGAAGGCGTCGGTGGAAGGCGCTCTGGCGCTGGTGGCCTATTGCGCCATGCTGGTGGACCAAAAAGCCGTGGCAACGGTAGCGCAGGATCGCGCAGATCTTGACTTGCTACTCGACCTGCTCACACCGATTGCCAAGTCCTGGCCGTCCGAACATTGCCTCGAGGCTAACAAGCACGCCATCCAGGTTCTGGGTGGATATGGCTATACCCGCGATTACCCCGTCGAGCGCCTCTATCGTGACAACCGTCTCAACCATATTCACGAAGGCGCCTTCGGGATTCAGGGGCTGGACCTCTTGGGCCGTAAAGTCCGACTGGAAGGTGGTCGAGCGCTGGACCTGCTGCTGGCGCGCGTCCGAGCAAGTGTCATCGAAGCCCGGGCGGTCAGCGCCATCATCGGCGAAGCATCGCTACTTGAAGATGCGCTGAAGGCATTAGAAGGAGCGACAGCCAAAGCCCTATCCTGTGAGGATCCTGAGCGGGCGTTGGCGAACGCAACCCTCTATCTCGACGCCTTTGGCCACGTGGTAGTGGCATGGATGTGGTTGAAGCAGGCCACTGTCGCCGCCACCGCGGAGAACCAAATCGGCTGCGACCAGGACTTCTATGCGGGTAAGATCATCGCCTGCCACTACTTCTTTCGCTACGAGTTGCCCAAGGCCTTAACCCAGCTCGCCTTGGTGGGGACGCTCGACACCACCTGCTTGAGTATCCGCCCGGAACAGTTCATCGGGAGGTGATGGACGCCAGCCACCTCACCAGGTCCAGTATCAGCGGATGCGCGTCGTGAGCGCGCCGCGATCCGGCGCGCATACCGCCAAAGCGAAAGAGCCTCGGGAGGAGGGGCTCCGCGGAACCAAGCAACAACGATCACTTCGACGACGGGCTCAGATCGCCGAAGGCGCAATCCAGGTCCTCGCCGACCACGGCGTCGCTGGCGTGACCCACAGGTTGGTGGCGCATGCGGCAGGCGTATCTCTCGCGGCAACCACGTACTACTTCGATAGTAAGTTCGACATGGTTGCCGAGGCATCGAGCGTTATTCTCGGCGGCTATGTAGAGGCCTTTAGTCGCGCCGCAGGGCAGGTTGATCCGGCGACCAGTGGCCCAAACGCTTTCCGGCAGTTCGTTTTCCGCCTTATTCACAATGCCGCAGAGCGAGATCGAACCCGTGCCCTTGGCTGGGCCGAAATCACGTTGGATGCTCACCGGCGCCCCGAGAGTCTGGCCTTGTCCCAACAGTGGTTTGAACAACTGTTCGAAATCTGGGGCCAGATTGCGAGCGCAAATGGCTTTCCGACTGCCGATACCGTCGCCCGATCGGCCATCGATGTGGGCATCGGGTTATTGATGATGACCGTGTCTCTCAACCTCAACGCGGAGCAGATTGACGCGGTACTAGCCGGCGGCGCCGACCCCTTGGAAGCTTGGCTGCTCAATGAGACTGAGCGTCCCGTCCCGCAATCGAAGGTCGGACGCAAAGCCGCAGAGACGCGCGATAGAATTCTGACCGCCGCCATCGAAGTGCTTGTGAGCGACGGCCCCGCAGAGATCACTTACCGCAGAATCGCGGCGCTCGCAGGCCTAACGCCGGCAGGCCCGTTCTACCATTATCCTACGATAGCAGGCCTGTTGACCGCAGCGCAGGCCCGTCTCTTCGAGGCTTCTAAGGTGCGTTACCGCGCAGCCCTTGCCGCGCACCTTGCGCGCGAGTCCGACATGGAGGACCTGATCGACCGAAGCGCTGCGGTGCTCCTGAGGGAAGCGACCGAATACGCCAACCAGAACCTAGCCACTTACGCCATATGGCTGCAGGCTGCGCGCCAGTCAGAACTCCGCCCCATGGTGAGGACCGCCATCCTGGACCAGCATGTGGCTTGGACCCGGACCTTGAAGCGGGTGAAGTCAACGGTCGGGCCCGCGGACGCGCTCATGGTTCAGGCTCTCTTCCTGGGCAAGCTCATCCGTCTGATCTCAACAGGATCTACAGGTGAGCAGCTCGCGAGCGTGAGGCGGGAGTTCGCACAAGACCTCACCGCCCTAGCTTCAGACCGCCTATGGGTAATATAAAGAATGGTACATTTGCCCAAAAAGATTGACTCCAAGCTGCTGCGACGGCTCTAACAGGCCTAGAGGCGTCGCCTCTGCGGTCGCGAGCTATCTCCTGCAGGAGCTCGTCCTCCGATTGGTGGGCAAAAGGGGTTGCGGGTGGACGCGCTAAAGCTGTTTTCGCTTGAGGGACGCACCGCGCTGGTGACGGGCGGTTCTCGCGGGATCGGCGCCATGATCGCGGCGGGCTTCCTAGCCCAGGGCGCCAAGGTCTACATTTCGGCGCGAAGCGCTGATGTGTGCCGTGCCGCTGCCGCAGAGCTCGGATCGAACTGTTTCGCCCTGCCTGCTGACGTTTCAACGGTCGAAGGCTGCCAGGAATTGTCTAGTTCTTACTCGGAGCGGGAGCCCAGCCTCGACATCCTTGTTAACAACGCGGGCGCTGCATGGGGCGCCTCCCTCGAGACCTTTCCTGAGAAAGGCTGGGACAAGGTTATGGACCTAAACGTCAAGGCACCCTTCTTCTTGACGCAGAACCTTCTGCCCGCACTTCGCGCGGCAGGGCGCCGCGACCAACCGGCGAAAGTGATCAACATTGCGTCGGTGGATGGGCTCCGAAATAGCCCTTGGGAAACCTACAGCTACCACGCCTCTAAGGCCGCGATCATTCACTTGACCCGTCGAATGGCCGCCCGTCTCGTCAGCGACCATGTGCATCTCAACGCCATTGCCCCCGGTGCTTTCGCCTCGGAGATGAACAAGGCCGCCAGAGACCGGGCTGACAACGCAGCTGCCGCTATTCCAACCGGGCGGATCGGTGAGCCTGAGGATATAGCCGCTGCGGCGATCTATCTCGCCGCGCGCTCAGGCGACTATGTGGTCGGCGAGGTTTTGACAGTTGACGGCGGGCTCGTCCATGCGAGTTTCGGAGCCGATATCGACGGCTGAGCTATTAGTGTTCGAGCGCTCGTTAGCCGCCATAGGCAAGGAACAGCGCCATTGCGGTCCAAGGTTGGAGGCAAGGTCAACCCACCTCAGGATCCTCGGTTTGGCTGGATGTGAAATGGGCATCACCGCCTGCTTTGTAAATAATCACTGGGGCTTGTGATAAACTGCCAGCCCCAGTTCAGCTGCTGCATAGGCGAAGGTGATCAGCCCGACGAACCTTTGATCCTGGCGCAGGTCTTCTGGAAAGATATCCACAAGTGACAGGAAGGCGGCAACGTCCTCTTGCGCCGCTCCGGTACAGGTACGAGCGATCTTGGCTAAACGGTTAGCGTGGGGATCGATAATCACGAGCTCCAAGGCCGTTTGCCGCCGAACGTACTGCATCCAGCCGATCACGCCTGTCGCGATGGAGTCTGCTGAGGATCCGGCGCGAAGGGCTGATCGTGCGGTGTCGAGTAGCCGCGGTGTTAGGGCGTCAGATCCGTTTTGAACAATCAAGGTCAGATCTTCCCGCACATCCTGGCGTTGGAGATCCTGCAAAATATTGACCACATAGCCCACGAGGTTCACGCCTCGCTGCGGCTCTATAGTTGCGATCGCTTCAGAAAGAAAATCTTGCGCCAACGCGACGAGGGAGGGATCCCTCATGGTGTCAGCTAATGTCGAATAGCCCTTTAGAAGACCCGCATAGGCAACTGTAACCCTTACGCCCTCTGTCAGTCTCTCCCGCATCAACCGATAAGGGTCCACATCTAGGGTCATGTGGCAGCCTCCCTTCTATAGGCTCCATGAGCGGCGATGTAGTTTGCCCGCTCAATCAGACCACGACCCGCGGGTCGATATCGCGGGCCACAAAGGCTAGTCGGGCCGGATGAACATCAGCGGTTCGATAGAGTGTTACGCCCGTAAATCCGGCGGCTACCGAGTGCTGCAGTCCCGCTTGGATCTCGGCGTCGTCTCCCACAGTGACCCCGTCCAGCAACGGGATTCCCAGGTTCTTTGCCGTATTGAGCGCCCTCAAGCCCTCCTTACGGAGGGCCGTAGTCATGGGCCGAAACGCGACGCCCATATCCGCGGCTAGATCCTTGTACCCCAGCACGAAGCCTTCGCATTGGCGCGTCTGCGTCGTGAGATCTAGCATATTGGAGATATCATCCTGGCACTCCAGCATGCGCCAAACAAACCGGTCACGCCCCGCATCACAAAAAGCGGCCCCCAGCGGCTCAGCCGAAAGAGCCTTGGGGACGAGGATCCGAACGTCGCGAGGGATTTTCGCAAGCGCCGCTACATCAGCTGCTCCAGCTGGCGTGGATGGATGATTGATCCTCAGGATTGAACACCATGGCTGGGGCGTCTGCAGGCTAGATATCGCACGAGCACGTGCCTCATCCTTGAGGGCGACCGGTGTCGAGTCCTCAAGATCGTAAATCACCGCATCCGGCAACGAGGAAAGCAACGATCTCTGGTCAATGTCTCGAGCACACGAAACATAGAGCGCCACTCGGGGGATCATAAAGCACCTCTGACATTTCACACTATCTCGGAGAAAATTTGCCCGTGAGCATTCGCACGCTCACGGGCAGTAGTCCCGAGGTGGGAAGAGAAATATTGCAAAATTCAGAATTATATTGCCCAGCATTGCACTTGGTATAATTGTCTTGCAGGAGTATTTGTCTAAGCTTCTCCTTAGCTACCTTTTCTAGGGTTGCTCTCGGAAAATCGGTGACAAAACGCACTGCGCTCGGGCGTTTGAAATCGGCTAGGGCTTGTTTGCAGGCCGCGTAGATCCGATCCTCAAGATCGTTGCCAGCGGCGTCAAGCGGGATGACAAAGGCGACGGGCACTTCGTCCAACATCGGATGCGGGCAACCGACGACCGCGACCTCTGACACGCCCGGCACGTTAGAAATCACGCGCTCAATCTCAGAGGCCGATACGTTCTCACCGCCGACCTTGAGGACATCCTTGCTGCGGTCAGCGAAATAGAGGAACCCGTCCTCTCCAAGCCTCACCCGATCGCCAGTAATGAAGAGGCCCTCAGGCGTGAAGGCTCGAGCCGTTGCGTCGGGATCGCCAGCATATTCGGCAAAGAGCGAAACCCCTCTTTGGCCTTCGACCAACAGGTCTCCGATTTGACCGGGCCGAACGGGTTGGCCAGCTTGATCTAGGACATGAATCTTATAGCCAGGTGACGGGCGGCCCAAGGACATTGGCGCGTTGGGCAGACGCGTCGAGCCGACCACACCGTGCGTCACGGTCTCGGTCATGCCCCACCATCCGATGGTCTTGGCCCTAAAATGATGGTCGGTAGGTGGAGAGCAGACCGCGTTCCCCCACAGGCGGTAGCAATGGCGCTCGGGCACAGGCAAGGCCGCAAGCGCCTTGAGGCAGAAGGGGACCATCGATGTCCAGGTGGCCCTGTGCTTAAGGGACAGGGGCCAGAACCGGGAAGCGGAAAACCTCGGCAGCAGCACGACTTTCGCGCCGGCCCAAAGTGAGGCCAAGACCGAATAGACCTGCGCATTGGTGTGAAAAAGCGGCAGGAAGGTGAGGTGGACGTCGTCCGATCCCAACGCCTCATGAAGCGCGCTGACGCTGGCACCCCAAAGGGCGTTAGCATGGGTCCAAAGCACCGCCTTTGGGCGCGCCGTCGTGCCTGACGTGTATTGAATGCCAAACGGCACCGACGGGTTGTAAGGGCGCGATGAAAGCGTGGCGGGGTCGGCGTCAATTGCGTCGAACCGCTCGAACGTTTCATCGCAAGCTTCGGCGGCCTCGCCATTGTCGGTGTCGGTCACTACCTGCCAGGCCAGATTGGACCCGGCCTGGGCGACCCGTTTCGCCAACCGAGGTTGAGTGACGCAGCCGACGGCTTGACTATGGGCCATGAAATAGGCGAGCTCTTCGGCCGTAGAGCGGGCGTTGGTAGTGACCGCGACCGCGCCGGCATAAGCACAGCCGAGCCAAGCAATCACAGCCTCCGGGCAATTTTCGAGATGGACGATGACCTTGTCGCCCGGCTTAACCTGCCGCGCCTGAAGGCCGGCGGCGAAACGCCTGACAGCGTTCTGGAAGTTCAAGTAGGTCCAGGACCTTTCCGCACCTTCAAGCGGCTCCCAGACCAGAAAGGTTCGATGCCCAGCCAACGCAGCTTGGGCGTCGATCAAGGTGCGGATATCCATGCCTTCGAAAGGACTGAGTGCAGGAACGGGCATGGCGACCTTGTGGAAAAGCTAACAAACGGAGGGGGTGGAATCGGTGAAATCAGAGACTGCTCAGAGAAGTCTGCACGCCTGCTCAAAGGTGAGCCTTGGATTGCGAGGGTGAAGGCTCGCGGCGTCGCCATGACCCAGATTCACCAGGAAGTCGGTCTTCCAATGCCCGTCGGCGAAAAATTCCTGGTCGACGCCGGCGCGATCAAAGCCCGACATGGGTCCAACGTCCAAACCCAGGGCCCGCGCGGCCAGGATCAGATAGGCGCCTTGCAGGATGGCGTTTCGCGACGCCGTGTCCTCGGCGAGCGCAGTATCCTGGGCGAACACAGAGCGGACGTCCCGCTGAGGGAACAGTTGCGGCATGAAGTCATAGAAGCGTGTGTCGCGGGCCACGATGACAACGATCGGCGCACTCATGGTCTTGTCGACGTTTCCGGGCTGAAGATAGGGTCGCAAACGCACCCGGGCTTCTGCGGTCCGCAAGAACAAGAAGCGACCCGGATTGCTGTTGGCGCTCGTAGGAGCAAACTTCAACAGATCATAGAGTTCGTGAAGTAGGTCGTCAGAAATCACCTCCGACTTCCAACCATTGTAGGTTCGGGCGCTGCTGAAAAGGGTGTTCAAATCACCTGTCGATAATGCAGACATCTGATATCCTAAGCTTGGGCGTGGCGGGCGTAGGCGCATCACGCGATGATGGCCACCAAAGGTGGGAGAGAGCCCACGCGCACAGACACAGTGTCGCCGGCTTTGAGAAATGCCCCTGTCACGAAGCCAACCCCGGCAGGAGTGCCGGTGAGCACGACATCACCCACCTCTAAGGGCTGCGCCTGCGACATCCGCGACAGGCAATCAGCCATTGAAAACAGAAGGTCGCCAGACTTGGCCTCCTGGCGCAGGTCTCCGTTCACCCGGGTTTCAAGCCCGATGTCGAGGCTGTCGCGCTCCGATGTGTCCAGCACCAGGAGGCCGGGCCCTATCGGCTTGAAGCCTTCGTAAAGTTTGGCGTTCGTGACATCCGGATGGGACGGACCGCCGGCGCGAAGGCCCGCCATTTGCACATCCCGGGCTGTAAGGTCGATCGCAGCCGTCACCGCCGCGATCGCTTGGCGCGCTTCGTCCAAATTTGCGCCGTCAAGCCTTGCGCCCACGATAACCGCAATCTCACCCTCATAGTCCACCATGTCGGGATTTGACGGCGGTCGCCGGACCCGCGCGCCCGGCGACGACTGGGCCGCGCCGGCATCCTGAAAGCCGTAGAGAAGGTCAGTTGGCACGGGCTGACCGACCTCGGTGGCATGACTGGCGTAGTTTAGGCCGACGAAGAAAAAGCGCCGGGCCGCCAATGGCGGTTCGAAGCGGGGAGGCTCCTCCCTGGGGAGAAGGACGCCGTCCTCATTCTTGAGAGCAAGAAGGCCGTCGCCTTCGAGGGCGTCCTGCAGGGTTCCGGCGAAGCTTAACAGGCGCAAGCCTTCAAGATCGGCGCGAACGACGCCCGCCGTGGTCTGAAACAGTTGCATCATGATTTGGACCCTTCGACGTCGAACGGGGAAACTTTGAACGCGCTGATCTTCCAGCCATCGGCCGACTGGACGGCAGTCATGGTCCAGTCGGCGAACTGAGCTGAAGGCTGGCCGTCTTCGATGCGGCGAACCGAGACAAAGGCCGAAGCCTGCAAAGTGGCTGCCCCTACCTTTTCTACCCGTGTGGACGTAACCGCATGACGGGTCCTGTGACTTGCAGCGGCGCGGGCGGTCAGGAAGGTCCGCAGACCCTCACGGTCCAAAACTCCGAAAGGCGTCGTGAATTGGGCGTCATCTGCGAACAGGTCGAGAGCGGCAGGTGCTTGACCATGGTCAGTTCGCCAAGCCATCTCGACGAATAGCGCCTCGGCGATCTGCCGTGCCGCCAAGGTGGACTCGATGGCCGGGAAAGCATTTGAAGGCGTTGCGGCGACCTGATCTGAGGCTATGGACTGGACAGCATCGGGTAAATTGGACATCGATTTTTGCGCCTTGGATTGTGCCATGGCCTTGGCGGCTGATGGAGGGATCCAGGGCACCAATCATCGGCGCCCTGGAATGGCGATTAGAAGTTGAGGCCCAGGCGAACGCCGTAGGTACGTGGCGCTGAGTATGGCGACTGGAAGCCGCCGGTCAGTCCGTTGTAGAGGACCGACAATCGCGCGACGTCGTTGGTTGCGTTTTCGACAAAGCCTTCGAGCACAAGGGATTCAGCGCGGTTCCGCCAAGCGACCCGAAGATCAACGTGCTGGGACGATGACTCAATGTCGGCAGCGACACCGAAGGGCCGCAGTTTCATCTGATCGACGAAATTCAGGTCAGCCCTGGGTGTGATGGAACCTGCGGCCCCAAGATCAAACCGGTACTGAACCCCGATGTTGTAAGACCATTCTGGCGCAAACGACTGCCGCGCGCCGGCGAGATTGATCACGCCAGCCGCAGGCTGCGCAGGATCGGCCGACGCATAGCGCTTGTAGGTCGAATCCAGATAGCTGAGGCTACCTTCAATCAGTAGGTTGCCGATGGGACGCGCCTGCCATTCGAGTTCGGCGCCGAACACTTTTCCGGCCGCCACGTTTTGAATGATCAAGGTCGGTTGCCCAACGATCCCCTGCCCCGTGTAGGCGATCTGCTTGTCCGACTGGTCGTAATAGAAAACCGACCCGTTCAGGGTCAGCTTACCCTGCATCAGACGGTTCTTTGATCCCAGCTCGTAGGCCCAGACATATTCGGGATTGTACGGTGCCTGATTGAGCCCATAGCCGCCCGACTTGTAGCCCCTGGACACAACGGCATAGAGCAGCTTGCCGGGCGCCAGATCATAATCGACGCCTAGCTTTCCCGTGACTGCGTCCCAAGATCGGCTGGAAACATCCTGGATGTTGAGGTTGACCGGCTGAACCGCGATACGTTGTGTCCCGTCCTTGTCGTCCTGGCTATAGCGAGCGCCCAGCGTCACACGAAGGCGATCGGAAGCTTGGTAGACGGCCTGACCAAATATCGCAGAGCTCTTGGCCTTTATTTTCAGACTGGCAAACTGGCTTCGCACCAACGCGCCCGTCGGCGACAACGCGTTGAATTGCGTAGTGCTGAGGTTGTCTTCCGAGAGGTGATAGACCCCAACCACCCAATCGAGAGAGCCGTCGCCCCTGGATGCGATCCGCAACTCCACGCTCTTTTGCTCATTGTCGGAAACGAGAATGTTGTTTGCGAAGGCCGCGCCGCTGGAATCAGGATCAATGAAGATCTTGGCGTCTTGATTGACGTAGCCCAGCACAGCCGAGACGACGAGGTCGCCTAGCAGTTCATTCCGCGTCCTCCAATCGATGCTGTTGGAGGCGCTGACGGCCTTGTCACCGACATTTTGATCGAGGTCAGTGACCGTTTCGTGCGGATCGGCAGGATTGGGCGGCGAGCCATAAACGTTGCGCAGCAACGGATTGAAGGCTCCCAGGAACTTGTCCTGAGGTCCATTGCCGGCCCGTTTTGTATAGCTGACGCTCGTTACAGATCGCAGTTCCTCGGAGGGCTCGATCAGAAGCTGCAGACGAGCAGCCCGATCATATTGGTCGTTGACGTCATCACCGCCGCCAGGCCGCACGTTACGCGTATATCCGTCGCGCTTCTCGTAGAGACCGCTCAGACGCAAAGCGGCGCGATCGGCCACAAGCGGCGCATTGACGGCGCCGCGCAGGCGAAGCCGGTCAAAAGATCCGACGGAGGCGTCGAGGTCTCCGCTCAGGCCGTCCAAGTCTGGCGTATTGTTGATGACGTTGATAACGCCGCCAGTCGCATTTCGACCATATAGGGTGCCTTGAGGGCCGCGAAGAACCTCGATCCGAGCCAGATCGTAGAACACTGCCGCCGGTCCGTTGTTTCGCGCGATGTAGACGCCATCGACATTGAAGGCCACCGACGGGTCACCCCCGCCTGTCGTGTTACGCTCGGCGCCCACGCCGCGAATGCTGACAAAGCCCTGGCCGATCGCGTCGTAAAAGCGAACTCCTGGCGCGGCGTTCGTAAGCGCCGCAACCGTATTCAAGCCTCGCGCTTCGATCTGTTCAGCTGAAAACGCGGCGATGGCGATGGGTGTCTTTTGAACAGTCGTTGCGCGACGCTCGGCGGTCACCACAATGTCGTCGAGCACGTGAACCGCCTCCGGAGTGGTGGTCTGCGCAGAAGCGCTCGCCGTCGCCCCCGCGGTGATCGCGACGACGGCCGTCGAGAGAAGCAAAGCGCTTTGAAGAACCATTGGAACCTCCCCTTGGATTTTGCTGACCCGACTTCGTGCGGGGCTACAGTGCGAGGACCAACTTAGCAGCACGCTGCCAAATTGCAATACACTGTCTCAAACGATATGATGTTGCGTTTTACGTGGCCTCGCACTAACTTGCCATCTAGACCGACGCATGGAACGTCGGCGGGAGTGACATCATGACCGATCCAGTCGTCATCGCCGGCGGCGGGCCCGCCGGAGCTGCCCTGGCCTATGCCCTGGCTGCACAAGGCCACGCGGTGACATTGCTTGAGCGCCACCACGACTTTGGGCGAGAGTTTCGAGGCGAACTGATTCAGCCCTCGGGTGTGCATTGCTTTGCGGAGCTGGGCCTAAAGGACCAGATCTTGGCGCTGCCAAAGGCGGCGCTGGTGGAAAGTGACGTCTACCGTGACCGAGTCTACCGGTTTCCAATGCCACTGGAGGTGGCCGGCGAGGACGGGCCGTTCTTCCTGCCGCAACCGCCCGTTCTGGAGCTGCTCGTCGCGGAAGCGGCGAAGTTCCCGAATTTCAAACTCATTCGCGGCGCTGCGGCCAAAGACCTGATCTGGACCGGGGATAGAGTCACCGGCCTCAGGATCAGCGTCGATGGGGTGGACCGCTCTCTGGCCGCATCCCTCGTGGTCGCTTGCGACGGGCGTTACTCGGCACTGCGCAAGAAGGCCGGGTTGGATGCTGATCGTTACCCGTCCAAGGAGCCTGAATACGACATCGCTTGGTCGCGCGTGCCCATACCACCCACCATGCGCGGTAAGCCTCGCTCACGGCTCTATCTGGGGCGGGGTCAGCTTGCGCTTTTTCTTCCTACACCTGGCGATGAGCTCCAATTGGGCTGGATCCTAAAGAAGGGCTCGTTCGCCGAGATCAAGGAGCTTGGTGTCGAGCGCTTCGTGGACGAGTTGGCCAAAATCGTCACCGACGATGTCATGGCGACCGTGCGCGGGCACAAGGACACGATGGAGCTTACGCTTCTGAATGTGGTGGCTTTCTGCCTGAAGGCTTGGTCCAAGCCCGGGATCCTGCTGTTAGGCGACGCGGCCCACACCAGTTCGCCGGCGGGGGGGCAGGGTCTCAATATGGCGCTCAGAGACGCCATCGTCGCCGCAAACCACATTTCGGCGGCTTTGCGAAACGGTGGCAGTGGGCGTGCCTTGGACGCTGCGGCTTTGGCGACACAACAAGAACGCTTGCCGGAAATTCTGAAAATTCAGCACCTTCAATCCCAGGTTCCGAACATCCTCTACCAAGAAACATGGTGGAGCCGGGCCCTCATCGGACAGATCGCGCCAGCCCTTTCAAGGTGGGCTCCGGGCATCTTTGCCGAAGGTTTCAAGTTGAGCAACCGCGCCTTCCTGGAAGGTGTCACGAGTGTGAACCTCGACCACCCCCTCCCAACAACAAATTCGCTGGCCGCCTAAGGAGCCATCATGAACAATCGACAAATCCTCGCATCTGTCCGCAATGCCCCCACCCTGTCACATGTCGTGCTGCGAACAGCCGACTTGGCCGCGGCGGTGAACTGGTATTCGAACCTTCTGGGTGCCCGTGTCGTCAATAAAGGCCCTGGAACCGCCGTACTGACCTTCGACGCCGAGCACCACCGGATCGCCTTGATGCAGGTTCCGCCTGCCGAGGTGGCGGCAAGCCGACTTGCGCCGGGCCTTGAGCACATCGCGTTTAAGATTGCCGGGCTGGGAGAACTGCTTTCGCGCGCTGAAGCTTTGGCGGAAAGCGGAATAATCCCATCTGTGTGCCTAAATCACATCGGCACAACTTCCATATACTATCATGATCCAGACAACGTCATGGTCGAACTCTTCGTCGACAATTTCACGGTCGAACTCTCCATCGAAACGATGGACAGTCCTGAATTCCAGCGCAATCCCGTGGGTGTCCCATTTGACCCCGCAGCACTGCTTGAAAGGTACCGGGCAGGAGAACCGCTTGTTGACCTAATGCGACAACCCCCTCTGGACGAGGCGGCGCTGGCCCAGATCATGGCGATGGGCGCCGGAATGGCCGAAGCGGCCAAGGCCATCGAAACCGCTTGAGGCCCATCATGAATGTGGTGATCGTGGGAGCCGGGCCTGCGGGCGTTGTAAGCGGCTGCCTGTTGGCGCGGCAGGGTTTTAACGTGACGCTCATCGAGCGTCACGAAAGCTTTGATCGCGAATTTCGGGGCGAACGTCTGATGCCCGAAAGCCAGGAGGCGCTCAAACAGGCGGGGCTCTGGCCATTTTTGGCCAGCGTCCCGCAACACGCTTTGACCACCACGCAAGTCCATCTTGATCGGTGCCATGCCTATACAGTGGATATCGCCAGCGTTTCGGCGCCGCCGATTTTCATGAGTCAGCCGCCGATGCTTGAAGCTATCGTCGCGCAGGCCGAGGAATCTGGCAGATTTCGCTTGATCCGCGACACCACGATCGAAGCCCTTGAGTGGCGAGAGGGGCGCGTTTCTGGCGTATCTGTCCTGACAAATGGAGCGTCCAGGCATCTGGACTGCGACCTGCTGATTGGCGGCGATGGTCGCGGCTCAGCTGTGCGGCGCTTGGCCGACCTCGAGGCCGGCGTCGACATGCGCAGCGAGGCATACGATGTCGTTTGGTGCAAGATTATTCCGGACCACGAGATCCTGCCGCTTCATACAAGTCGCGTCTATTCGGGACGCAATCGCATGGCGTTTTGTCTTCCGGCACCTGATGGATCCATCCAAATAGGGTTCAGTCTGCCAAAGGGGGCCTTTCGGACTATGAAATCCGACTGGGTGTCGGAATTGATCGCCCTGGTCGATCCGGAGATCGGCCAGGCATTGGACAAGACACGAACGACCTTGCGTCATTCCCTGCTGAACGTGATCTGCTTTACGCTGACGGCTTGGACCCGGCCGGGCGTGGTTCTGATCGGGGACGCAGCCCACCCCATGTCACCGGCTGGCGGACAAGGCATCGCCATGGCTCTCGCAGACGCCCTACGCCTAGCCGAGAAGCTGTCAGGCCTCAGCGGCGCCAGCTCTCATGAGATCGACGCGGCGTGCGACGCTTTTGCCGCGGAGCGGCGACAACAGGTGTTGGCGGTTCAATCGGTCCAGCGGCGGCTGGCCCGTATATATTTCCAAGGCACGATGCTCGACAGATTTATCGTTCGGTACGCGGCGCCCGTGATTAACCGGTTTGCGGGCCGGTTGGTCGCCGCAGGATTAATGGGGCCGAAAAAACTGAGATCCGCTCAGCCTCCGCGCGTCTTGCCCGCCCGCTGACGGCGTTTGACGCCGAAGCGCCCCATTCACAGGTCTACCATTAGAGTCCTGCCTCAACCAGGCGGTCATGCTTGGAGGCCTGGCGCTTGCGCGAGATGGTCAAACTTGCCGGAGCGGCGATGAGCGCGTGAAAGTGCGGGTGCCAGGCCTAGCGGCGGCGGTCAAGGCAACGATCAAAGAACTCGCCCATACGAGTGATTGCGTCGGTGGCCTCAGGGGTCTTGCCGGCGAACATTTGGAACACGTGCTGCATAGCTGGAACAATATCCAACTGGACATCTCGTCCGGCTTGTTCGAGGCGAGAGGCGAGGCGTACCGAATCGTCCAACAGCTGCTCGTCGCTACCCACTTGGATCAGGGTTGGCGGAAACGCCGCAAAGGTGCCGAAAAGCGGAGAAACTGAGGGCGAGTGAGCCGGCTCGCTCCCCAGATACTCAGAAGCGTGGCGCTGCAAAGCTTGCCTATCAAGCAGGATGTCTCGGTCAGCGCGCGACGTCCAACTGGCGGCCGAAAAGGTCAAATCAGTCATCGGCGACATGACGCCCACACAGGCCACGCGGTTTGACCCAGTGCGCCCTGCAGCTTGGGCAACGCTGAGGGCTAGGCCCCCGCCAGCTGAGTCTCCGCAAAGGGCGACTGATGAGCTGACGCGCAGCGCCCAAGCCAGAACCTCCAACGCATCTTGGAGTGCTGCGGGATAGGGGTTTTCGGGGGCCAAGCGGTAGTCCAAGAGCAGGACGACACGGCGGGACGCCAGGGCGACATGACCCGCAAGGCGGCGATGTGACTTGATCGACCCCGTCGTGTAGCCACCACCATGCAAATAGAGGATCAAACCTTCGCCCGCACGAGGCGGTTCCAACCGTTGGACCCGCCGCCCGCCGACAACGATCTGAGACTCGATGATCGGGGAGGGCCGGGAAGCGGCTGTGGCTGCAGCATCGGTCAGCAGCCGCGCGGCCCAGATGGGCATTGCCCTCAGCAGCCAGGGCGGCGGTCCCTTAGAGAGGACTTTGTAGAGCTTGGCGGCTTCGGGGGACATGATGCCTCTAGAGTTGTCCGTCAAAGATAGGAGCCACCGCGCGTAAGGCCTTTTCCGACCGGTCAAACCAATCGTTTATGGACGGCGCAGCCCCGGCCAGAGCGCTTTCCTTTCGGATCATCTGACCCACGGCTAGGATCGCGGACGCCACGATATGCCCGCGCGGGTCGTTCTCACTTCCACTCAAGCGCAGTGCGATCGAGACGCCAAGAACGTCGACCAATCGACGCTCAAAACCAGCGATATAGTCGGCCGCACTTGGGGCTTCCTGAGATATTCGAACCCGCGCCATGAACAGGTCAGGATCCTCATCAATTTCGGTAAACAGTAGCCTCATCGATTCCAGTGCGGCTCGAACGATCGGCTCGTCGCTAGGTCTTTGCGCGAGCGTTTCCCGGAAACGGTCCAGCATTTCCTCAGAATCTGCGATCAGCAGAGACTCCTTGCTGCGATAATATCGCCAGAAGGTGGCGATGCTGACATCGGCTTCCGCAGCGATGTCTGCCACTGTCACGGCCTCATAACCTCGGCTCTGAAAGAGCTGAAACGCCTTGCGCTCCAGCTCTTTCTTTGTCCGCAGCTTCTTGCGTTCGCGCATACCCAAAGGCACGGCTTCGCCCGCGTCAGACGTTTTGACCACCTACCACTCCAATCAAACCGATAGCGTCAGATCACTCGCCGTTCGCGACGAGTCAGAGAGATCTACAGCGCCACTTGTAGCATCCTGACCGGGACCCTTATCACCTCGCAACGACGGTGAGAGGCGGTATTTCTTGCGACGCCCATCCATTTGATACGTCCTGAAGTGCGTTAGTGCGGTTGATCGCCTGCGATCGTGACTCGGTACATTTCGCGGTCCTTCGGAAAGTAATCGGCCACAGCATAATGCTGGCAAGCGCGATTATCCCAGAACGCAATCGAGTTCGGAGCCCACCGAAAGCGGCACTGATATTCCGGCTTTGCGGCTTGTTCATATAGAAAATTCAGCAAATATCGGCTGTCGTCGCGATGCATGCCCTTGATGTGGCTGGTATGAGCGCGGTTGACGAAAATCAGCTTCCGCCCGGTCTCTGGGTGAACGCGAATGACGGGATGAGTCGCGGGCGGGAACTGCTTTGAATACTTGTGGAGCGTGTCAGCGTCGGCGAATGCGCCAAGACTAACGTTGATGGAGTGTACAGCCTCCAAGCCCTCGCAGGCACGCTTGATTGCGTCGGGCAAACCCTCATACGCGGCGTACATGTCGGAAAACATCGTGTCCCCGCCGATGTCGGGAACAATTACTGATCGCAGCATCGACGCCATCGAGGGCTCCGTGCGCCAAGTGACGTCGTGGTGCCAGATGTTTTCGTAAGAGCGGCTCGTCTTGTCTCGTTTAATATGCAGAAGCTCCGGATAGACATCATGATGCTTGAGGAACGGTATAACTTCCAAGGTTCCCCAGCGACGACAAAGGTCTAGGTGTTGTTCAAGGCTGAGATCTTGATCTCGGAAGAAGATGACCTGACGGCGCAGCAACAAGTCGTGCAAAAATTGAAAGCTAGACTCCTCAAGCGGCTTGGTCAGATCGATGCCGTGAACGACCGAGCCGATGGTCGGCGACAGGTGCTCCAAAGTGACGCCGTCGGGCGTCGCGACATTTAGATCCTCAAGGCTCGGAAATTTCGCGATCGCGTTCACGGTGTCGCTCCCTTTTTATGGCTTCGGCGTCCTGGCGGCGGCGCGCCAGGCGATGTCATCGTGATCGCACAAAATAAAATGACACACAATCTCGTTTGACTGTCTGCATCATTTCATTTGCCATTTTAGGTCCGGCGTTTATGACTGAGCCTACGACGTACCTTCGAGCCTAGGCGGGTGTTGCTTGGGCGCAGTGAGGAGAGGGCGGCTATCGATGAGTGGGATCATGGCTTGGGCGACCCGCTGCGCGGTAATCCACGGAGCCGTGGGGCAGGGCAGATGCCGGGTGGTGACCCAGCGCGCTAGGGATTGGATAGTCGCCACCCTTCGGTCGCTCGCCGCGAAGGCTCAGGCCGTCTCGAGTAGAAACTACCTTATCCATGGGACTTGCGGGCGATCGGCGCTGAACTCGAGCTCCGGCTCCTTTACATTCCTGGCGCGCTAGAACGATGGGGCCGATGTCTTGCCGAGTGGTGATTGTGGGCGCCGGTCATGCGGGAGGCGCGCTCGCAGCGGTATTGCGCCAATATGGTCATGAGGGGCCAATCACACTGATCGGCGAAGAGGGAACCGCTCCCTACCAACGACCACCTCTTAGCAAAGCGGCTCTAACCGGCGATCTGGACCCCGAAACATTAGTTCTGAGGCCAAACGGTTGGTACATCGACAACGGGATCAACCTGCTTCTAAACGAGGCTGTCAGAGCAATCGACCGACCCGCTAGTCAGGTCGTGCTGGCGAGCGGTCAACGCCTCTCCTATGACGCGCTTGTCCTCGCGACCGGAGTTCGCGCACGTAACCTGGATCTGCCGGGCTCGACATTGGCCGGCATCGCGACACTGCGCACGATCGAGGACGCCAGGACCTTGAAAGGCGAGCTCGCGTCAGGACGCAGGCTAGTTGTGGTGGGTGGCGGCTATGTAGGACTTGAAGTCGCGGCCTCCGCCATCGCTGCTGGCTGCTCAGTCACAGTCCTCGAACGAGAGGCTCGTGTTTTAAACCGCGTCGCCGGACCTACCTTGTCTGAATACTTCGAGCGCCGTCACCGCTCCGAAGGAGTGATCCTCCACCTCGGTGTTCAGGTCGCCAGCTTCTTCGGCAATGGCTCCCGAGTCGAGGGCGTGAAGCTCACAGACGGCCGTGAGGTCGCCGCTGACGTTGTTCTTGTGGGCATCGGCGGCCTTCCTAATCAAGAACTCGCAATCGAAGCAGGCCTTCAAACAGGCAATGGCGTGATCGTAGATGAGGCCACCAAAACCAGTGACCCGCGTATCTTCGCAATAGGCGACGTCGCCTATCGCCCGCTACCCCTCTATGACGAAGCGGGGAGGCTTGAAAGCGTGCCCAACGCGCTAGAACAGGCCAAGCAAGCTGCGCGTTCAATATTGCACCAGGAGCCTCCTGAACGAGAAGTCCCTTGGTTTTGGTCCGATCAGTATAACGTGAAGCTTCAAATTGCTGGTCTGATAAGCGGAGCGGATAATCACGTTATTCGCGGTAATGTCGGTACCGACCGCTTCTCAGTTTTTTATCTCCTAGGAGATCGTCTTCTAGCTGTTGAAGCCATTAATTCACCCGCCGATTTTATGGGCGGGAAGCGAATGATCGCTTCTCGAGAACCACTGTGCGCTGCTCGGCTTGCTGATCCAGCAATTCCCATCAAAGACGTCGCAATGAAAGCGCGTCTATTAAAGACTAGCTAGGTAAACGACGATGCCAAAAATCACGTATATTGATAGAGTAGGTGTAGCGCTGAGTGTTGACGTAAAGCCGGGTCTTTCGCTGATGGAAGGCGCCGTGCGTAATAATGTGCCTGGAATTGAGGGCGAGTGCGGCGGCGCCTGCGCCTGTGCGACCTGCCATGTCTATATCGACCCCGACTGGAAAGACCGCGTAGGGCCACAGTCGGCAATGGAGGCCTCGCTGTTGGAATTTGCCGATGACGTGCGTGAGAATAGCCGTCTGTCGTGTCAGATTACAGTCAGCCAAGCTTTGGACGGCCTAACGGTGCACGTTGCCTGAGGCTAGAGATCTGTCAACTTAACGCTGTCGGCCGGAGCTGTTTCTGCGTTAGGCCTCGTTACGCGGAGGCGGTTGCCTCGCGCCATGCGTCGTTAGCCGCGGCGCGGAACGTGCGCAGGGTGCCGGCAGGGAACTGACAAGTTAACTGCCGCCGGCCGCGAGAAGTGCAGGGGAGGGGATAGCTAGGCAGCGGCGGTTGCCGTCGCCCAGGCAAGTTCCGCCTTGGCCCGTAGGGTTCTGAGCCCGGGCC
>Ga0187843_10000828_pt1 | contig 20381 bp, 18 predicted proteins | sample SpaLakP09_SKY_43_FD_134516 | JGI IMG/M metagenome (GOLD analysis project Ga0187843, IMG submission 134516) | Oligotrophic lake water microbial communities from Sparkling Lake, Wisconsin, USA - SP09_SKY_43 | ecosystem: Environmental > Aquatic > Freshwater > Lake | place: USA: Sparkling Lake...
GAGGTCAAGGAGGCCCGCGAGCGCGTGCGCGCGGCGCTGCAGAACAGCGGGCTGGGCTTCCCGGCCAACAAGCGCATCACGGTGAACCTGGCGCCGGCCGACCTGCCCAAGGAGGGCGGCCGCTTCGACCTGCCCATGGCCCTGGGCCTGCTCGCGGCCAACGGCCAGCTGGATTCCACCAGGCTCGCACGCTTCGAGTGCGCGGGCGAGCTGTCGCTGGCCGGAGAACTGCGCCCGGTGCGCGGCGCCCTCGCGATGGCGCTGGCCATGCGCCAGGCCGGTGCCACCGGCGAGGCTCAGCGCGAACTGCTGCTTCCCGAAGCCAGCGCTGCCGAAGCTGCCCTCGTTGACGGCCTGGTGGTGCGGCAGGCGCGCCATCTGCTGGATGTCGTCGCGGCGCTGCAGCCCGAGGGCGACGCCCTGCCCCGTGCGGCGGCCCTGCCAAGGGAGCGCCAGGGCAGCCTGCCCGATCTGGCCGACATCAAAGGTCAGGCGGCGCCGAAGCGTGCGCTGGAGATCGCCGCAGCCGGAGGGCATTCGCTGTTGATGGTCGGCCCGCCGGGTACGGGCAAGTCCATGCTGGCCCAGCGCCTGGCCGGCCTGCTGCCAATGCTGGATGACGAGGCCGCGCTGGAGTCCGCCGCCGTGCTGAGCCTGGCCGGCCAGTTCGACGTGTCGCGCTGGGGGCAAAGGCCGGTCAGGGCGCCGCACCACTCGGCCTCCAGCGTGGCGCTGGTGGGCGGCGGCTCGCCACCCCGGCCGGGTGGGCAGATTCACAGTAAGGCCGCGCCTAGATCCTTATGAGTCAACGGCTTAGAAGTACGAGCTTCTTAGTTAGCCCACTCAAGGTTCACAGTTAGACCGTACTCCTACAGGACACCTCGCTGCACGCGCGCCGTTGCCTCCGCATGAAATCTGTACTCGACGCGTTCTGCCCATAACGACAGCCTCTCCGGCGCCGTCAGGGCGTGAGCAGATGATGGTTGACGCCATCAACGCAGATTTCGGTCGCTAACCAGTCTTCTTCGGCATTCCCGCTGAGCCGAATCCAGACGACCTTGAGGGTTGTCCCGTACACAAGATTGACTAGCCCATGAACTGTTAGGTGGAAGACCATCCCACCATCGTCGCAGGCTCAGCAAACTCCGCACCGCCGTGCGATGGAAGCTCTTCGCGCCGTGGCCGTCCAGCCTCACTGCGAGGCGTTGCGCGAAAATCGTAGCCACCGCCGCCACGATTCAGATAACTGCGATCTGCGACCTGTCGCCCGTCCGATGGCCAGTCGGACCTTGCCGCCGCAGGGTCGAAAGGAGAAGCGTTGAAGAAATCAGTTTTCGTGATCTCAGACCTGCACCTCGGCGGCGATGTGGGATTTCAGATGTGCCCACCAGAGGGCGTCGTGTTGCTCGAGCAGTTCATCACAGGCCTGATTGCCCTTCAACACGGCGGGCAGCGAGTCCACCTAGTCATCAATGGAGACATGGTCGACTTCCTAGCGGAAAAGGAGTTCTCGGCCTTTACCAACGACGACTCGCGGGCTCGAAGCAAGCTCGAACGGATCATTGGATCCACAAGCGCCGTTTGGGCACGCCTGCGCGACCTGATGGGCTGCGGCGCGGAGCTGACTGTGATGCTTGGCAATCACGACGTAGAGCTGTCGTTCCCGGGCCCCCGCCAGCTAATGTTTGAGAAGCTACGGAACCGGCCGGAGTTTCTCTACGACAACCAAGCCTTCGTCGAGGGGCAGCTACTCATCGAGCATGGAAACCGCTACGACCGGTGGAATGTGGTGTCCCATGCCGCGCTCGGGCAAGCCGTTCCGCTATGTCGCGTCGGGAGAAGCCGCCGTTCTATCCAGGGCCACCAGGCAGTTGCTTAGTCGAGCGTGCCATCAACCCTATGAAGAAGGACTACCCTTGGATTGATCTGCTCAAGCCAGAAAACTCCGGCATGCTTCCTGTGCTGGCTGTACTCAATCCATCCGCGATACGACATCTCCCTGCGCTAACTGCGCTGGCCGCCACATCAATGCTGTCGTCGTTCGGCGACGACAACAAGCCTCTGGACCCTCGCAACATTGCTAGCGCGAGATCCGCAAATCAGTTGGCCGATGAAGGTCTGCAACTCGCCATGAGCTTGGCGGACATTCGCCAGTTGCAGAACATCTCCGCAGTCCAGACAACGCGCGACTTCTTTAGTCGCTTCAAGGCGGCCGTCAACGACCAGGTGAAGCGAGCGATGCTGAAACAGTTGTACACGGCTCTTCGCTTCTTCGCTCAGTATCACAAGAAGGCGTTCGATACCGGCCACGAGGACGACGCCTACCGTCTACCCGCGCTGGCGAGCGCAAAGAAGGGTTTCCAGGTCATCGTCTTTGGCCATACGCACCTTGCCAAGCAGGTATCCCTACCTGGTGGCGCGACCTACTTAAACAGTGGAACTTGGGCAGACCTCATGCGGCTTCCCGAGTCCATTTTTGGCGGCGAGGAAGAAGACGCCATAGAAGAGCTCGCCGTGTTTGTCGACGATCTTGCGGAACGGCGCACGCACTTGTGGAGGCATCGACTTGCGACATTCGCACACATCGACCTCGATCAAGGCAAGATAGACAACAGCGGCGTCTACATCTTCCGAGGGCCAGGCCAAATTGAGCGGTTGCCAGCTCAACTTACGGAGCTTGCACGTCGCACCAAGATGCTCTAGCCAGATGGATATCTCAGCAATCAAAGCCGCTTGTGGTCGGATTTCTGCCATCGACGACAGCGGGCAGGTGATCGCGGGAACCGTTTACCTCGTGAGTACTGCAACCGTCGCGACGTGTGCGCACGTCGTGGAGTCAGCGGTGTTGAGCACGATACGAATCAACATCGCAGGCGCTTCCTGCAAGATCCTGGGAACTCCGCGCATCGACCGGGAACAGGACTGCGCGCTAATCAATCTGGCGGGCGCTCCGCCAGGAACGAGTCCCTTGCCGCTCGCACGAGGCTGCAGTTGGAAGGCGCCTTGGGACGGATATGGCTTCCCTGCTGCGGCCTGCGGAGCAGGACTAACCCTGGCCGGCGTCGTGTGCGACCCCAATGCGACAGATGACACGAGCGCTGCGGTGCTCGAACTCCATTGCGAAGAGGCCGCTTCTGGCATGGCCACTCCGATGAGCGGTTGGTCAGGAAGCCCGGTCGTAGTGAAGGGCCTCGTTGTCGGGCACCTTAAGCGCGTAGTGGGCGACACCAACGATTTGGCCCGCCCCGCCTTTGGAAAGGTATGGGCGACGCCCTCTGCCTCTGTGCTGCGGGCAATGGGGCACGAAGCGCTTGAATCAGCTCCATCGCTTGAGCCTCCGATTGCAGAAGAGTACGAACATCAGACTCTGCTACAGAAGCTTCGGATCATGTTGGTTCACCGCGCGGAAAAGCCCGCCGCTGAGCAAGATGGCTTGAGGCTTCTCGTGGCGACCTCAATGATTGAGATGGGAGAACCGCGGGAAGCGCTGAGCATCCTGGAGCAAGCTAAGCCAAGTTCGGCGCAGTCCGCGCTTCGAGAAAGAGCCAAGGCTGTTTCGGAACAACTCCTCAGCTTGGCTGAGGAGCAATTCCAGCACATGCCGGCTGACCACTTGCCTGCCGAGAGTGGGACGCTCCTTGCATATAGGCTGGGCCCGCGCAACTCTCTATTCGTTGGACGTGATGACGATCTAATCGCCATTGCGTCTCGGCTAAAGGTCGCGGCTCAGGCAACTGCAGTGCAAGTAGCAGCGGCTTCTGGACTCGGAGGAGTCGGCAAGACACAGCTCGCCAATGAGTTTGCATACCGATACGGACAGTTTTTCCGGGGCGGCGTGTATTGGCTCAGCTTCGCAGACCCGGCCAACTGCGCGGCTGAAGTCGCAGCATGCGGCCGTGCAGCAGGGATCTATCGAAACGCCGATACGTTGACCACTGCAGAGCAGGTGCGCTTGACCAAAGAGCACTGGCAAAGCGAATCGCCAAAGCTGTTGATCTTCGACAACTGTGAAGATCAAGCTTTACTACGCGAGTGGCTTCCGCGCACGGGCGGATGCCGCGTGTTGGTCACAAGTCGCCGCGATCGATGGGACCCACGGCTTGGCGTCAATACCTACACGCTTGGGCAACTCCGACGGGACGAAAGCATCCACCTGTTAGTGGCATATGCGGAGGGTCTATCCCCGACTGATCCATCGATAGGAAAGATAGCGGCGCAACTTGGCGATCTCCCACTAGCGCTGCACTTGGCGGGTAGCTTCTTGCGACGATATGCATTAAGGCCGCAGCAGTATCTAAAGGAGCTGGGCGCATCTCCTGCTGTGGGACATCCATCCATGCGCCAGACTCGCGTTGCTGGAGAAATGGGGCTAGAGAAGAGCTTCTTGCTGAGCTTCTCAAGCCTGAATCCAGATGACTCCTGCGATCAGCTGACACACAAGCTTCTGGCCATCATTGCTTGCCTCGCGCGCGGGGAGCCTGTGCCTCGCAGCTTTGCGGACCAGCTCCTGGCTGAACAGGAGGAAGCAAGCAATGCATACGATCGGATAGACGCAATCCAAAGGGCCTGCGAACTTGGCTTGCTCAAGGAGGGCAAGGACACCTCCCTGACCCTGCACCGTCTGCTTGCAGAGTTCGTGAATGCAAATACGGCAGACTACGAACGCATTCGCGAAAGTGCGGTGAAGTCGGTCGCCCTTCTCCTCGAGTCGGCAAACAACAGCAATCGACTCGATGAGCCAGCAAGACTTCGTTTGCACCTATCTGCTGTAGCTGAGCGCTGCGGCCTCGATGCATCTGAAGACTCTGAAGACTTGCTCTATTCGCTGTGTCTGCACTTTCGCATGACGGGCGACTACATGAATGCATTCGCTCTAATTCGCATGGGTGCCCGGGTTGCAAAACGATGCCATGGCAAGCGGCATGTGTCTGTGGCGCGGCACTTGAACCAGCTCGGAGGCGTGCTTCAAGAGCTGGGAAGACATCCAACACGAGCGCTCAAGGTTCTACTTGCGTCTCGATCCATTCTGACGTCTTTGCCAGACGATGTGAGGACTTCACCTTACGCAATCGAGTATGCAGATTGCCTGAACAATTTGAGTCGCACTCTGCGCGACCTAAACCGTATGCACGAAGCGCTAGATGCCGCCCGCGAAGCGTTGGCTATCGACGAGCGCCTAGGCGATCTTCGAGTTGTCGCTCGAGATCTGAACGGGCTAGCACGCATACTGTCGCGCCTTCGCAGATGGGAAGAGGCGTTGGATCATTCTCAGAGAGCCCTAGTGCTCGACGAGGCTCAGTATGGAAAAACCTCATTGGCCGTCGCTCGTGATCTCGGCACGCTTGCGGACGCGCAGCGCAACCTCGGCAGGAAGTCGGAAGCGATCGCGGACTACAAGCGGGCGCTGGTCATCAGCGAAGCGGAAACCGGATCTAGATCGGCTCGAGTTGCAAGCCTGCTAGAACGAATTGCGCTCACCATGCGGGATGACAAAGATCGCGATGTGCTTGCAACAACTGAAGTAGCTACATACCTTCGACAAGCGGCGGCGATCTTTGAGGGCATCCATGGCCCTGGATTCACGCACGTTGCACAGTTGCGCCACACCCTCCAAAGCGAAGAACGACGACTGCAAAGGCTGTCCCGCGCAACGGTCGAGCGAGGCGACGCCCAAACCTTCATCTCCGAAGTTCCGTAGCCAGCTAGCTCCGAGTTGAAACTACCAGCGATCGCGGGACAGTGTCGGCTTGAAAACCTGGACGCGCGTCAGATTCATTCTGAACACAGAATTCTTCCAGAAGGGCTGGGCGATGTTTGTATCCGTCCGGCCAACTCACCTTGAACGGCCCGTGGCCGGCAGCCAGGATGGTGCCCACCAAACTAATTAAGTGGACACCATGTCAGAAGCCAACCCGGCCCGCCGCCGACGGCACGATGTAGAGCTGAAGCGGCAAGTCATTGCTGCATGCGCGGCCCCAGGCGCGTCCGTGGCCCAGGTGGCCATGAGCTACGGCCTCAACGCCAATCTCGTTCACAAGTGGCGGCGTCTGGTTGCTGACGACGGAGAGGTTCGCAGCTCGCCTGCCTTCGTCCCTGTGTCGGTGGTCTCGGAGGTCCCGCCATCTGAGCCGCCGCAGTCCATCGAACTGGAGCTGCAGCGCGGCGCGGTCCACGTCCGCGTGCGCTGGCCGTTGAATGGCGCTGCGGCCTGCGCCGCTTGGCTGCGCGAGATGCTGCGTTGATCCGGGTCGACGCGCTGTGGCTGGCAGTCGAGCCACTGGACATGCGAGCCGGCACCGAGGCCGCCCTGCGGCGCGTGGTCGCTGTCTTCGGTGCTGCCCGGCCCCACCACGCCTACCTGTTCGCCAATCGCCGCGCCAACCGGATGAAGGTGCTTGTGCATGACGGCATCGGCGTGTGGCTGGCGGCTCGTCGATTGAACGCCGGCCGCTTCGTGTGGCCACGCGACGTGACCGGCACGTTGAACCTTAACCGCGCCCAGTTCGACGCCCTGGTGCTGGGCCTGCCCTGGCAGCACGTCGGCGAGGCCGGCGTCATCACGCTGCTGTAGCTCCGCGTCCATTGCGGCATCTGCCGATGGGCAGCTCGGTCGGCGCCAGGCAGCGTCACCATTCGTGATTGCCGACGACCTCGACACACTCGATGCCCACCAACTGCGTGATGCCCTTCGGGCTGCACGCGCCGAGGCCGCGTTCAAGCAGGCCGTCATCGAGAAGCTCACGCACGAGAACGCCATCCTCAAGCGGCTGAAGTTCGCGGCGCAGAGCGAGCGGTTCAGCGCTGAGCAGAAGAGCCTGCTGGACGAGGCGCTGGACAGCGACTTGGCGGCGGTGGCTGCCGAGATTGAGGCTCTACAGCCAGGCCGCGCCGCTGGCGAGCGGCAACAGCCCCGGCGTGAGAAGCTGCCGGCGCACCTGCCGCGCCGCGACGTGCACCACGAACCAGAGAACACCGTTTGCGGCTGCGGGCAGGCCATGCAGCGCATCGGCGAAGACGTGGCCGAGAAGCTCGACTACCAGCCCGGCGTCTTCACCGTCGAGCGCCACATCCGCGGCAAGTGGGTGTGCAAGTGCTGCGAGCGCATCGTGCAGGCGCCGGTCGCACCGCACATCATCGACAAGGGCCTGCCGACGACCGGCCTGCTGGCCCAGGTGCTGGTGGCCGAGTATCTGACCACTTGCCGCTGTACCGGCAGGAGGCCATCTTCGAGCGCGCTGGCCATGCCATCTCGCGCTCCACGCTCGCGCAGTGGGTCGGCGAGTGCGGCGTGCAGTTGCAGCCGCTGGTGGACGCGCTGGCCGCAGAACTGTTGCGCCAGCCGGTGCTGCACGCCGACGAGACCCCAGTGGCCATGCTTAAGCCCGGTCACGGCAAGACACACCGCGCTTACCTATGGAGCTACTGCAGCACGCAGTTCAGCCCGCTGCAGGCCGTCGTCTTCGACTTCGCCGACAGCCGCGGCGGCCAGCATGCCCGCGACTTCCTCGGACTGCCTGGGACGCCAAGCAAGCCAGCTTGGCAAGGCAAGCTCGTCTGCGACGACTTCGCCGGCTACAAGGCTTGCTTCGAGCTGGGCGTGACCGAGGTTGGCTGCATGGCGCACGCACGGCGCAGGTTCCACGAGCTCTGGGCCAACCACGGCAGCCAGGTCGGCGAGCAGGCGCTGAAGTTCTTCGGCCAGCTCTACGAGGTGGAGAGGGCCGTGGCCGATGCCGATAGCGCGGCACGGCTGCAGGCACGCAAGACGGCTTGGCCAGTGGCCGACGCGCTCCACAAGTGGCTGCGGCAGCAGCGACAACGAGTGCCCGATGGCTCAGCGACCGCCCGGGCCATCGACTACAGCCTCAAGCGCTGGGCGGCGCTGACCCGCTACCTCGACGACGGCGAACTGCCCATCGACAACAACTGGGTGGAGAACCGCATCCGTCCCATCGCGCTGGGGCGGCAAAACTGGCTGTTCGCCGGCAGCCTGCGCGCGGGTAAACGGGCCGCGGCTGTGATGAGCCTGATCCACTCGGCCAAGCTCAACGGGCTTGACCCGTATGCCTACCTGCGCGACGTGCTGGAGCGGCTACCGACACAGCAGGCAAACCGGATCGAGGAACTGCTGCCGCAACAGTGGATAGCACCGACGACGCGCAACTAGACGCACAGATTGGCTGAGACCAACCCGTCGCAACACCATTTGCTGCGACAACGACAAGACCATTGAACTGTGGGTCAGTGATGCGGATGTCGCCTTGACCAAGGTGCTTCGCAACGAATGCCTCGACGTCCTGCCTAGCCAGAAGACCTGCGACCTAGGATTTAAGCTTGACGTCCGGCAGCGGATGAAAGCAGACGGGCTGTCATGCCGGCAGGCTTACGTTGCTCGGTCAGTCGCAGTTGGTCTTCATCCTCCTGGGTCTCGAAGATGACCTGGTAGGTCATGCGCCGGCCGGAGGGGGCTTGCTTTGAAGTTCCTTGCGCCTGGCCTCCAGGCGCGCCCGCATGTCGGCAATGACGTCTTCAGCCGGCCGGCCGGCGCCGGTGCGCTGGACGCGCGCCCAAGCCACATCAGCACGCGCGGCGAACGCGCTCTGGATAAGGCGGTGCTCCACAGCGGCGCGTACCGCGGACTCGACGAATTCGGACAGGGTCTCGCCATCGCGCAAAACGGCGTCCAGGTCGACGCGGAGCTGAGGCTCGATGCGCACCTGCGGGATGACGGCTGTCTTCATGCCTCGATTGTGTTGCAAACAACCCGCATGCGCGCTACAGACCGACGGGTTCACCGGACGGATACCGATGTTTAGCCGCGCTACGCAGTGCAGCTCATGCATATTCCGACGCAACTTGAGCGCCCGGTCCAGCGTCTCTTGACCACCGAATCCAGCGCGTGCTGAGCACCTTGTCCGGCCATGTAGTGCTCTCACGTCAAACTGCCAGATTGCCATTCGCCAACTCGGTTTGTCGCTCGCGGCTTCCTTGTGATCCATCGACCGCAAGATGGAAGCACATCGTAGCGTGCACCACCTGCGAGCACGCGCACCTCGCCTGAGTCACCTGACCGCCATCTTCCACCGAGCAGCGACAAGCTCGATGACGGTCCCTTGGGCAGGTTGTCAGGCGCCAGCGGGCGGATTGGGCTCAGCTGGCATGCTCGGCGCCTTCCCCGTGACAACGGCACTGAGTGTGTCGGCCCATTGAGCTGCCAGCCGGATCATCGTCTGCACACGATTGGTCGCGGCAACGGCCAACCCGAGATTGGTGTTCAACGCGACCGTACGCGTCACGACTTCGTCCTTCGGCGGAAAACTGCCGAGGACAACGCGGGCAAGAAATGCCTTATCTGCGTCGTCCATTCTGCCGAGGACTGACGTCAGTTCGGCTATGTCAGTTTGTGCCTGGTCTCGCTGATCCTCTGGCTGACTGTCATCATCTCGCACTGACTCTAGCCGACTAATCTCTCGCCGCACCTTTGACAGAGCTGCGTTCGACTCCGTGGCGTACACCGCCATGGGATGTTCAAGCAGTTCCTTAAGCTCAAATTTCTTGGTCGTTGCCATGACGCGGATCCCTGTCTATGTTGCTGTGCTACAGATGGCTGCGGCTTCTGTTAAGGCACGGTCTGTTCCGCAGCCACGATCTTTTCAGCCGTCGACGCTGCGGCGTCCTTGGCATCCTGTTGCGCCTTCTTGGCCTTGTCGATGCCGGTCTTGACCTCATCGACGAACGCGAGCAGTTCTTGGGCCCGGGTCTTCTTCGAAAGCTCGGCCCCCATCTTCGCGGCTGACGTCTGGGCTGCCGTAATCGAACTCGCCGTGCTTGGAGTCGGCTGCAGCAAAGCATCGAGCTTCTGCTCGATGCTTTGCTGATCTTTCGCCGCTGCGGTCTTGGCCGCCTGGATGGCATCCACGTTCGCCAATAGCTTGACTCTCAAAGCCTCACCGTTGGTATCGCCAGCCGCCACTCGCGCCAAACGACTTCTTTCAGCGGCGAGGTCATTCTTTGCCATCAGCCGCCGTTGGGTCTTCAGTGTCTCAATCCGCGAATCCTCCAGCGCCGACCAACCCTTGCGGAAATCGGCCAGTTGCCCTTCAAGTGACGACATGAGGCCAACGGTGTTGTTGGCCTGGACAAGCGCCTCCGGCTGTGTCGCACACCCCACCAAGCCCAGAGTGCCCAAGATCACCAAGAGAATTTGTCGTTGCAGCATCTCAGTTCACCCCCACAGCAATACTCAGCAGCATGAGACTGTTGAACAATTGAACAATGTCCTGCGGCGCGACGCCCGCCGCCCCCCACTGGGCCAGCAAGTCAACTGACGGATCTACCAAACCCTTCCATTGCGCAATGCTCGACTCAGCATTGAGCAACACTCCTTCGTACTGCAAGGCGTAGATGCGGTAATAGGTCTGGCCGATATCTGCACGCATCCGCCCCTCCGCTTCCAGGTAGCGGGTTGAAGCTCGCCAGGCCGCAATCTTGGGCTCCAGAACTTCCTTTGGTATCGCGACGTTCGGCTTGGCTTCAACTGCCTGAAGCACTTCTGCCCAGCGGACCTTTTCCTCAGTGACCTGACCAGTCTTGGATTTGACCTTGACCGTGGGAACGACCTTTGAAGAGGCGATATAGGCATCTTCATATGCCCCGAGCTGTTCCTCTAGCGTTGCTACGATCTTTCGCTGTAGATCGATAAGAGCCATTCGCCGCTCAACGTCCCGCCTGGCAGCATTTGTTCTGGCCTGCTCGATGTTCTTCCGCAAGACAAACGGCGTCAGGTTGGGGCGCTCTGCTGCCGCCATAGCCTCGTCGGACTTCCTCTGCATATCGGGAACCAGGGCAAGCGCCACCGCCAAACGGTTCGATCCGACCTCCGTCCCCTTCCCGGAAGCCGCAGCACCGTAAGTCGCCAGGAATTTATCCAGGGATTCCAACTTGACGTCAGATAGAAGCTTACCGACGAGAGGATTCGCCTCCAGCTTCCCGACGTCAGCCTCCCAGGCCTTCAATTTCTTAATGGCCCTTTCAACACGTTCCTTCTCTGCAGCACCGGCGCCGGGATTAAGCGCCTTCTCGGCAGCTGTGTACTCAGTCTGCAAGGCCTTCAACGAAGCAGCCGCCAGTTCCGCGGCGCTCTTGTCTTTCTCGAGAGCCTCTTCCTCCTTCTTCAGAGCGATGAGCGCCTTGCCCAGTTCACCCGTCGGCGCATCCTTGTCATCTGCCTGAACGACCTTGCGTTGAGCTGTTTTCGCCTTCTCCAGATCAGCGCAGTTGTTCTTCATCGAACTGATGTAGCCCGCGAAGAGTGCCGCCTTGTCCTCCCTTTCGATGGAGCTCAGCTTGTCAGCCGTGTATTTCTCCAGCTTCTCTTGCGTACCCATGACGATTTCACAGGTGGGCGCCGACACCCCAAGTATCAGGAATCTTCCTGCCGTTCGGTCTCGGTTGTCCGCTTCCGTCTGAGCGTTCTTGGCCTCCATTCGATACTGTTTGGCAGCCCCTGCAGCAGCACTAGCCGCAGGATCTTGGGGGGCTGCGGCGAGCATTTCATCAGAAGGCTTGACCGTGCCCATCACGCGTTTGAGCCCAGCAGCCGCGCTGGTCTGGAACTTTTCTACAGTCCAGTCGTGGGCCATCTGCCCAGCAACCACGCTTCGTCGCTTGGACCAGATCTCTTCTTCCGTCGCCAACTGCTCAGCTAACGTCTTCTGCAGATTCTGTCTTGGTACATCGAGCTGAGCCTTCAGGTCAACCTTCGACCATGCTTCCTTCAGCGCCTGACCCTGCTTGTCTCTCTCAGGGCTGTGCAGATGGAAATCTCCTCCAGTCGTGCCACATCCCGAAAGCAGCAGTGCCACGATCATCACGGCATTTGCGGCAGCAAACGGCGCGAGCCTATTGAGCCTAGCAACGCAACGCATAGACCTCCCTCCCGATCCAACTTGTATTGAAGATGCTCTACTTGACAAGTAGCTTGTTAAAGTGTCTAGGCACGGCTGACGCGATGTCAACGCGCGAACTCATCAATTCAGTGGATGTCAGATGCCCGAAAAAGGTTGCAGCCACCTATGGCACGAGGGTTGTCATCATCAAACCAGCAGCCTTCAACCGAACTCACTAAAGGCCACGACAGTTGCTCCAGCGTTCCAAGCTCGTCCCGAGCAAGGCGCGACCAACTCCGTTGGGATCAGCTCAGCGTTGATTCGTGTTGATAGCGCTCAAGCAGCCCTTCTACCTTGACTTGCTTCAGCGCAACTGCCAGCTGACTTGCCAACGCAGCATGGCGTCGGTGCAGATACGGATAGGTCCGCAGGGGTTCACTCACAGAGCACAGCCCTGAACAGCTGGTGGTCTAGTCGACCAGGACGTGGCTCATGAAGGTCACGTCCAACCCCTTCTGATCGCACCAGATTTGCAACCTGTCGCGGTATCGGTCTGCATAGCCGGTGCCGTCCTCCAGGCTAGCGATCGCCGCTCCGCTTCCGATGGCGCGCAGCTCCGTCTGCGACCTGCAGTACGTCTGGGTATCCACGAGCTCTTGAACTGCCGCATCAAGTTCCACCTGATGCTCGTTGCGGATGTCGTCAGCAAGTGATGCGTCGAGCTTGAGTGAACCGAAGCGGAAGGAGACAAGTTCGGCGATGTAAACAGCTGCTGCGGACAACCGCGTCGGCTCCCAGACTTTGACTTCCGAGCGCTGAAGCTTCTTTTCGCTGTGCTCGTACGTCGCTAACTCGAAGCCAAGGTGACCATCTCGAGATGCACCTTTGGCGGCCAGAAGCTCCTTCAGGCTCTCAAAATCCAAGTCTGGTCCGAATGGCATTCGAGCATTGCACGCCACCGAAATCTTGGTCCACAGCAACTCGAGAAGGATTCGTGCGATGTTGTGGCGCGCTGACGCGAGGATGATGAAGCCGTCGTTTGGTCCGGCAATCACGTAAGGCTGGCCGGTGCACTTGATAACGCTAAAGGCACCGGCTGTGACGAGCGACGGAAGCAGCTCCGGTGTCGCATCGGAGTTGTTCCCAGCCTTGGACTCGATGATGTCCAGCACGGCAGTGCGAAGCCCTTGCTCTGTGGCATACCCGTCGAATCCAAGAAGCACCGCAACCGGGGCGTGGATTTGACGAGCAAGGAGCCCGTAGAGGATCCGGTCTCGGATAGGCAGGCTGTCGGCTTCTTGCGTGTTGCGAGGGCCGAGCCGACCCGTCAGTTGCTCAAAGGAGCTCCGAGCATGGCTGAAGTCCAGGTCTTCGTCTGACTCGTACCTGGTATCGAAGTCTTTAAGGAAGTGACGGGAGATCTCGGCAAGGTGAGCCAGGCCGTCCCGCAGCGCTGCTTTGTTGAGTGTCTTCTTGACCTCCAGCACGCACAGGACCTGGCGAGCAGGGTAGATGTATTGGTCGGTGAGTGCGTAGCGCTGTCCTTCTCCGCGGACGAGCATGGCGTCAATCTGGTTCGGCAAACCTTCGATGAAGCCGGAGACAACGCGCAGGTCGAGGTTGGGAGGAAGGACGAATTGCTGGTCGATGCCTTGCTTGGCAATCGCCTCGTAAGCGCTGCCGAGCGTCGGCATATGCGGCATCGAGAAGGACTCAGCGTTTTCACGCTGCTTGGTGATGAAGGCGGCAAGGAGTTCGGAGGCGTTCTTGATCATGGATGTGATTGTCGCCACCATCCTGGAAGTGCATGCGGCCCTGGTAATCCTGATCAAGATTTGCAGACTGCTGAAGAGCGGCACGCGTCCGCCGATCCCCGTCACACGGCGACCCCGGGGGGGGCTGCAAGAATCACGGACGTGGCATACCGATTCACAGGATTTCTGGCGCCAGGTCTTGGGTGCGTCGCAGACTCCGCCGAACTCCCTGCTTGTTCAGTCATTCGCTCCATCCAGATGCCGTTTGTGGGTGTTGGCATCGCGCTTCCGTCAATGGCGGGGAAGTCGCTTCAGGTGTCCGAACTGTCGGCCGTCGCCGACCAGATGGGCATCGCGGCGGCGAAGGCGTGGCCGTTCATCGACTATGAGACGTGGGGTGTCCACCTATCTGGGTTGGTGGACACCATCCTGGCGGTCGCCGCCCGACCGTTCAAGGCGAGTTCGCCGGACGTACATGGACGCCCCCCGGTTTGCCAAGCTTCCAGTTCACTGCTGCACGAAGAAAAGATTGCACCCGTACATTCGGTACTGTCGATGCGACACGAGCTCGCTGTCCCTGATGGGTTCTGCTGGTCGACGCCCAATCGCATACACGCACTCGAAGTGCCTCGTCCGGCGCGGGCTGTGCCAACCACGGTCTGACCTATCGTGCCATCAACTTGCTGTTCGCCTGAGCAATCGGCGGTGGGGTTCTCGCCTTCTCTCCTTGATCGATTTCGACGGCACATAACACCCAATCTAGGGCAAATGGTGTGCTCCTGGATCGCTCGCGAGCATCAGCCTCGCCCATTCCGGACCACGGTTGTACATTTGTATTGCCCGAACGTACAACATGACGCTTGGAACGCGCAAGCATCTCAGCGCTATGCATGACGGCAGCATGAGAGATGTCTCTGCACGTCGGCCACCTTTCCCGGGCAAAGTCACCCGTAGAAGGCGAAATCCCTAGGGAAGGTCCGCAAAACCCGTCCACGACGACCGATGAAGTTGCAAGCGAGTCGTGATGTGGAAGTCGCGGGGTGATTGAGCCCCTGGCGCGCCGCGAATTCGCTGCCTGGAGCGGCCTCCAGCCGCATCGCAGACGCACTCCTCCCCTCGCTCCCAGCAGTTGCCGGCGCACCATCCACATGTTGCTCAGCGCAAACAGCATCGTCAGTCGTGCCGTGTTCTTAGCCAAGCCCCGGTAGCGCATCTTGGCATAGCCGAACTGCTGCTTTGCCACGCGGAACGGGTGATCCACCTTGGCTCTGACGCTGGCCTTGAGTTGCTCGACCTTGTCTAACAGCCGGTGCACCTCGCGGGCCGGGTCGAGCGCACGGCGCTTGCCCGGGCGCATCGCGATGTGCCAGTCAACTTCCAAGTCCTTGGCCTCTTCGCGCTTGCCCACGCCCTGGTAGCCCGCGTCGGCAAATACGACCTTCTCCTCGCCATGCAGCAGCGCTGCCGCCTGCGTCACATCGTTGACGTTGGCAGCGGTGCCGATGACGCTGTGCACCAGGCCCGACTCGGCATCCACGCCGATATGGGCCTTCATGCCGAAGCTCCACTGGTTGCCCTTCTAAGTCTGGTGCATCTCAGGGTCACGCTCCCCGTCCTTGTTCTTGGTCGAACTCGGTGCGGCCATGATGGTGGCGTCGACCACAGCGCCCGTCTTGAGCAGCAGGCCCTGCGAAGCCAAGCCAGCATCGATCAGCGCCAGCACCTGGGGCACAAGCTTGTGCTTCTCCAGCAGGTGCCGAAAGCGCAGGATGGTGGTCTCGTCAGGCATGCGAGCCGTGCCCTCCAGCCCGACAAAACGGCGGTACAGCGGGCGCTCGTGCAGCTCTTCTTCGACCGCCGGGTCGCTGAGGTTCCACCACAGCTGCACGCAGTGGATGCGCAGCATGGTCTCAACCGGGAACGGCGGCCGCCCGCCCACTGCCTGACGCGCGCCACGCGCGTGCTGCTGGATCAGCGCCACCATGTCGGCCCAGGGAACGACCTGGTCCATCTCGTCGAGGAAGACTTCCTTGCGGATCTTCTTGGGCAGCGGGTCAAGGCCCAGCATGATCTGATCCATGCCCCGCTTCCTCTCTCGCGCTCACGCCCTTCACCACTCGGATAGATGAGGGGTTGTGCAAACCTTCCCTAGCACACCAGGTCGCGCTCACAGTGACCGCTCTCCCACAAAACTGATGAGGAACGGCAGCCCGCCATCTTCGGAAGCAGCGCCGCGTCCGCCATCATCAAGATGCGACGAGGATCACGCATCGCCGGACGCGACCACGACTACAAACTACAGCAGATTCCGGTGCATCAGCCTGGGAGAAGGAGGGATAGACCGATGGAGCAGATGCCACGCACCTTTGACCGCTGGGTAGAGATGACCCTCTCCGTCCACGGCGACCGCATCGAAATCGAGTACATCGACGAAACGGGATACGCGGCGTCTGCCGATACGACGCTCGACTACAACGTCGCTAGCATCGGCTTTGCCGGCAATGCCTACCTTGAATTCCTGGCATTTGTCGTGGTTCCGGCCAGGCTAAGGGAACTGCTCATTTCGGCATTCGAAGAGTTTCGCGACGTTCGGTACAACCTTCTACCTAACGGCGGACAGGAGACGGTCCCGTGGCTGTTGCCGGTGTTCGTACGCCCACCTCGAGGGCTTGAAGCCTTGCCATGGGAGCGGTGGATACAGACTCATATCCTGCAACACTTTGGAGTAGGCGAAAGGTGTGTAGCTGTTCGTTATCAAAGGTCGCGGCGCACATCCTCTGCGCTGACGCTACCTCTACGAATTCACGACGCACGCGCGTGGGCTTCCAGCATGCGGGATCTTCAATCTCGCGCCTGGTACGGCGGGCGCGATCCTGACGCAAGAGCAGTGCGAGCCTATGGCGTCGAGATGACGGGACCGTCCGTTCGCCTGCCTCCTCCCGGTGAGCGACCACAGCCACACGTTCTGATTCGGCACGAACGCGGCGGAAGAGACTTCACTGACCACATCTATAAGCGCAGTCTTGGACTGATCGTCGAGGTCTACGAAACGGCTTTCGATGTCGGCCCCCCAGTTGATGCAGGACCTGTTCTGCGAATATTTCGGCGCCCGGGAGGCCCCACTGACGGAACGGATCCGATCGTCAACCTTGTATACGGACTGGTGCACGACTACTCACTGCATGAATTGCTGTGGATTCTCGGGGAGACCCAACCGGGGTATAGCTTTGAGTTGCGCTGCGCTCCCGAGAGCAATCAGGCACTGCGTCTTTCAACGGTGATGCGGAACCTGCGTACGGATGTACTGTCTTCCTTGGCACATGGAAACCGGCTACGTCGAAGCGGTGGAAATCAAGCCGTTATGGCCGTCGCCCGCAAGTTGTCCTTCGACTTCAGGCTGGAGCGCCGCGGACTTACGGCCATGGCCAATGCGATCGCGGTGATTCGGCGGCTTGAGGCCGAGACATTGGCGTCCGCACCGCCTCCATTCTCGGCTTTTGATGGCGGCGTCCCCCCGTATTTCGATCGCCAAACCGATGGGCGCCGCGTGGAGCTGCTTCTGGATCGCTACGACGAGTTCGGCGTTCTCAACCCGTTGCGTAAGGATGACCTATTCACCCCATTCAGGGCCGGCTGGCGCTACAGGTTGGGGCTGCAGATCGGACTTGTTCATGGTGACTACGACGTTCTCGAAGAAGCCCCCCCCAATATCGACACTGCCATCACTTGGGAAACTACGCACGATGACGTCATCGAACTTGAGGTCTGCGTGTTCGCCAAAGACTTCCAACTGCTGTCCCGCAGCACTCAGTCGCTGGCCCTTGGCCGGGCCGGCGGTCCCACGCGTCTTGTTCATTTCGACTTCATTGCACCCCTCAAGGAAGGTCAGCATGACCTACGGGTGGCAATCTTTTCGGGCAACAACTTAGTCCAGTCATTCCAGCTCACGGCGCTTGTCGTATCCCACAAAGACGCGAAGATCCAATTCCGCAAAGACCGGCCCGCTGTGCGAGTTCGACTGACATCCTCTGCGGTTCGTTCGCTGACAGAGGTTGTCGATTTGAGTGAACGCGCCCTGTCGGTTGCCTTGAACGACGACGCCACGGTGGGTGATCACACCCTGATGATCAAAGGGAAAGGCACTGGTGTCGCATCTCGGACAGAAGAAAGCAAGATAGCGGACATCAACACACGCTACCGAAATGTCCTTATCGCGGCTCACGGCGACAAGATTGACGCAGATGCGACCATTCGCAAAATGGCCCAACTCGGTCATGCCATCTGGGTCTGGCTGGCAAGCGCATATGACGACGACAACAAGGCTTTGAACGACTTGAGAGCTGAAGAGGAGACAGTGCAGTTCGTTCGTCATTCCAACGTCCTCAGCATGCCATGGCACTTGACGTACGACCATGACTTGCCGACGGGAGTCGCCTTCAAGACGGCCAACATATGCCGCGCAAACTCACCTGTCGTTGCCAACTGGCCTGAGCCGGGTGAGCTGGGGTGCAGACATCACCCAGGGCAGCCTGTGATTTGCGTAGAAGGTTTCTGGGCTTTCCGACACAAAATCGAGCTTCTAAGCGAAGAAAAGCGCCAGGGCAAATCTCCGTCGCGAGCTACTTCCGTTCGCGTACAGCCACAACATCCCCTGCTCACATTTGGCGGCAGCCTAGGGATGGCGCTAGAGAACAAAGCCGCAACGACATGGGACAACACCTACAAGGGACGTTTCCACCGCATCACGGAAAGTGATGCGCCGGTTAATCATGGACTATGGACTGCTCAGCTGCTGCCAGCGGTACTGGTGCTCTTGAGCCACCTACACGAGGCCGACGAGGAGTCCAACCTAGAGAGACGTGTCTACGCCTGTGCGCCCGTTGATCTCCACCCGCATGAGATCAGTGTGACGAGGCTTATTTCCGCGAAGGTGAAGCACTCCCCTTGGGAGGCGCAGCGGCCAATCGTGCTGCTGATGGCCTGCGAGTCGGCTCGACAAGATACGCACGAGTTGGTAACGCTCACCGACGCGTTCCTCCAGTCCGGGGCTGCTGCGGTAATTGGCACGGAATGGACCGTACTCGCTGGCGATGCGCTGGCCTTCGGACAGCAAGCGACCGACAGCCTGCTTCTTGGAAAAGCCAAGCTCGGCGAGGTGATGCGTGACTACTACCGCAAGTCACTCACTGAGTGCACACAGGTGCCAATGCTGTTTACGGCTTATGGGAATGCTGACCTACAGGTCGAACAATGATGGAGGTCGTTGTGAATACACGAATCGCATTCGCTGGACTGATGCTCGCTCTTGCGTCTTTGACGCACCCGGAACCAAGCTACGCCGCTCCTTCTCCGGTCCAAGTTCTCGGCGAAACAAAGGGGCTGTCTTTCAATGCTGCCGGCTTGACAACAGAGGTATGGATCCAGGTGAAGTTGCCCGCCGGAATGGTCGGTGTTGCCATCACGCCGAAGGTCCAGTCCGTCCTGTTTGACAAGAAGCCGGATGATCAAAGCTTGAAAAGCTTCAAGGCTGATAAGGTCTTCTCAGCGACCAAGGACCAGCAATCCACCATCGTTCTGACGGTCACTGAGATCGATAAGCTGCCACCAGGTGTCTACACGCTCACCTTCACGTTCTCAGGTGGCAACGTGGAGTTGGAGCCGCTGACACTCGACATTGAGCGCCGCGCCGCGCAACTGGCTCCGATGCCCAAGCAGGTAGTCGACGTGTCATGGGGCGCCATGGCAGCAGCCAGCGCGGCACCACAGTCCTTGAGGATCAACGCCTTGTCCGATCGCAGGAGCTCTGCACTTCGCCAAGCTTCGGTGTCGCAATCTTTATTCACCGAAAGTGGTGGTTCACAGTCATCCGGTCAACTGAGGCCCACACTCCCGGCCTCGAGTGCAAATGCAGGCGAAGGTCTGGAGATCAACTTCTCGCCCAAGGACTTCGCCGTTGGTACGGCCACGGGCAAGGTGGTCATCGACAGTCCCGACCTCAAGACGCCTTTCTCCTTTGAGGTTGAGGTGCGCACCAAGCGGGCGGGACTATGGCTGGTGGTTACCGTTCTGCTGGGGATGCTTGCCGGCTTCGTGCTCCGCGTTTTGATGCAGCACCGTCTTGAGCTTCGAACGGCTCAAGAGCAGGGCGCGGATCTGTTGCTAAAAGCGCGCTTGGAGCTCGAACGCACGCCGGATCAAACGTTTCAGAAGGACGTACTCGACGCTATCGTTGCACTCGAAGCCGCCGTCACTGCTGAAAAGACCACCGATATCACGACTGCCGTTAGTCAGCTCGAGACGAAATTTCAAGAGGCGCTTACTTCACTTTCGCAGCGATTGGAGCAACTCCGCACGGAAGTCCAGGCAGCCGCCGAACTGGCGGCCACACCGGGGCTCCTACCTGCTTCATTGCGAGACACGCTATCTACGCTGGGGACGCGCGCAGAGCAGGCAGTCGGCATGATTCGGTCGAGAGACGGAGATGGTGCTAAGCAGGTACTTGCCACCGCACAGCGCTTGGCGTTCGCCGACCTTCTGACACAAGGAGGTCAGGAGCAGACCCTTTTCAAACTCGCTGCAAACACGTATGAAGCAATGCTGCCACTGCTCAAGGCAGCCAGCCAAGATGAGATCAAAGGTCTCATCGCTGCAGATGGACTAACGCCTCCGGCCAGCATGACCGACCTTGCTAGCGCCAAGAACTACGTTGACGGTTGGCTTGCGGCGGCGCGCGCGCGCC